>OBLW0100001723.1_pt1 | contig 18246 bp, 15 predicted proteins | sample 1520161 | NCBI WGS metagenome assembly OBLW01 (sample SAMEA3539309, study PRJEB22396) | soil metagenome | biome: tundra; feature: field; material: soil | place: USA | collected 2010-05 | depth 0.15 m | reverse complement strand
ATTTCGTCTGCTCTGATTTGGGCCATAAAGTCAGCTGTCAGCTTTCAGTTATCAGCTCTCAGTTCTTTCCTGGCGGGAGACGCTTCTTGCCCTTCCGCCCGGCTTCGAGCTTCGGGCTACGAGCTTCGAGCGAACCAGATTGCTCGTAGCGCGTGGCTCGTGGCTCGTGGCTTTTAGCTCTCTACTAGCTGCTCTCTTATTCTCTCCAACTGGCCCTTTACTGAGCCATCGTAGATGGTGCTGCCTACTTGCACCACTGCTCCGCCTAGGAGAGTGGCGTCTTGTCCGTATTTTGCTCGCACTTTTTTGCCGGTCATCTTTGTGATCTCGGCTTCGAGCAATTGTTTTTCTTGGTCGCTCAATTGGCGTGCGCTGCTGACTTGCGCTTCCGCGAAGCCTTGGCGCTCGTCGAGTTCCTGCGCCAACTGCTTCAGAATTTCGCTGAAAAGCGGCAGCCTTCGATGATCGATCAGCACGGCGACAAAATTTCTGACCTGCCGGGTGGTTACCAGGCGCATGGCGATAGCATCGAGCACGGCCAGTTTGCGGTCAGCAGGAATGGACGGGTTTTCGAGAACGTGGCGCAATGGATCGCTTTCCTTGAGCAGCGCCTCGAAGCCATGCAGTTCCTCGATGATGCGCGCCGGATCGAGGAGATTGCCCTTGGTCAATATCACATCCGCGAAAGCGCGAGCGTAGGTGCCGACGACCGATGCCATAACTAGTGGCCGTCCTTTCCGCCGTGGTGGTCATCTTCATGCGAAGACGAGGACAGACCGGAGGCAAAGCTAAGGACCAACACTTGGTCGGTGTTCGAATCGATATGAATCTGTTGACGGGCCAGGCCTAAGGCGAGTTCGGCGGTGTGAGTGGAGAGTTCGCGGCGGGCTTGCTTGGCGGCGGCGGCGATTTCCTGTTCCGCGGCTCGTACAACTTTTCGAACGTCGTCTTCGGCAGCGTTCTTGATGCGGTCTTCCTCGGCGGCGCCTTCTTTTTCTGCTGCGGCCTGCATCTGGCCGATTTCCACATCCAACTGGCGCAGACGAGTCTCGATGTCGGCCAGGCGGCGATTGGCGTCCTGACTGGCATTGCGGGCTTCCTGCAAGGCTTGCTGGATGGCAGAGGTGCGGCTACGAAACAGGTCGCCGAGATTCTTTTGTCCACTGAAGATCAGGACCAGCTTGTTTATTACCCAGTAAGCCAGTGGAATTAGAATGACGAAGTTGAGGCCGATCATCAGCAGATGCGTGCCGTGTACGCTCCAATCGATCTTGCCGGCGAGCCAGCGCACCATCTTTCCGTGCTTTAAATTTGAGTTCTCTTCTTCCTCTTCTCCTTCGGCTTGCCGCTGCTCTTTGATTATCTCTTGGGAGATCGGCGGCGGGGACGGCTTTTTAGGCTCGGATGCTTGCTCAGAAGAAGTTTGCTGCGACGGCTCGGTGGCCGATTGCTGCTGGGTTCGGGCGGGTCTCGCAAGGAACAGGAAAACAATCGCCAGTAGTGTGACTAGCACCAGCCGCTGAGCAGTTTTCACTGGCCACCTACCTGGCTGGGCGCGGACAGGGGACGCAGGATGGTGCGCACGATTTCCGAGGCTAGGCGGCTCGCTTCGGATTGCAATGACGCCATGGCTTGGTTCTTATCTTCTTCGAGGGCAGCACGGGCTTGCTTGACCTGTTCCTGGGCGCGGGTGCGAGCTTCCTGCACCGCCTGGTTGCGAGAATTTGTATTTTGCTGGCGGCGGGCTTCCTGGCTCTTGAAAATCTTCTGGCGCGCTTCGCGCAGGCGCTGCTCATAGTCGGCGGTACGGGCTTCAGCAGCGGCAATATCGGCGCGCGCCTTTTCCATAGCGCCCTGGGTACGGTTGCGGCGCTCGGTGAGCACGGCGTTCAGCGGCCGATAGACGATGAACGTATAGAGGATATAAAGCGTCGCGAGAAGAAGGACGGTAGGCACAGCTCCGAGCAGTAGTTCGCCTAGTTGTCGGAGCGTCTGGTCCATTTTGTGATGATCGAACTGAGTCGAATCCTCGTTGAGTGAACGGGCTGATTCTGCTGGCTATCTGCTGGAAGAAGAGCCGTCTCTAAAACCAATAAAAATAACATCGTGGGAACAAACATGTCAATTGGCCGGTTGGAATTGGCGTGGCCTTTCGCTCTCGGGCGGCGGGAGCGGGACGCTCCCGCGACAGCCGGCGAGACGCCGGCGCTACGGTTGTTGGTTGGGCGTTGGGCAATGAGTCAAACTGGGTGGGGTGCGGAAACTCCCAAAGGTGGAAGGGTCAGCTGAAACGAAAGTTGATCCTTGACAATCGGGCGGGAGAGTTTAGCATGGAGTCATCACCTCCGATCCTAGTCCGGATCGAATGGGCCGATAGCCAAGGAAGTGTCACCGCTTCTTGGCTGGCGGCCCATTTTAGTTTTGCGGGGAATCCCCTCTGAATCGATTTTGTTTGTGTGATGTCTACGAGGTCGTGCGGGAATTATGACTACCTTTTGACAGACCTGTGACAACTGCTGGGCAGGGAATCGCGAGAATGATCAAGTCAGCCTGGAAGTTGACGGTCTGGCGGGTGCAGCACTCTCTCCACCCGGCCAGACCTTTTTTATTTTCGCGACCCCTGCGTGACTCTAGCGGGCAGCGGCCGGTTCGAGCAGGGCGGCAATCTTTTCCAGGATGCGGTTCATGCTGATGTTGGAATCGACCACGGCGTCAACTTCGTGGTGATGCGTGCCGGCGTGCATGACCAGAACCTTCGTTCCAGCGCTGGCTTTCTTCACCATGTAGGGAAGATGATGGCGGTCGTCCTTCGACAGGGTTGCGCCGAGGATGACTAGATCGTAGGGGCCTTTGCCGATGGCTTGCTGGACGGCTTGGCGGCTGAGAGCGGTGGTCACCTGATGTCCGCCTTTAGTCATCTCGGCGGCTTGGGCGGAGAGCGTAGCTTCGTCGGACTCGCTGTAGAGAATCTTGATGGTCGCTGTTTGGGCTTGCTTCTGACCGGTTGCGGGCAATGGGCCTCCTCGTTCTCGTAACTCAATCGGAGCATAGCAAGCGGGGAAGATGGTTCCGAGGTCACGGAAGATCAACGTCTACGGGGGCGGGGCGGGAGTTCAAGCGAGGATTTCGGTTTGGCGAGGCCCAGGTTAGCGCCCCAAAACCGGGCGCGAACCCTTCGACAAGCTCAGGGCGGGCTCTGGGGCACACTCCTGATCCCTATCTCTGGAGCCGTGTTATTCGGTGGTGTAGTTGATTTCCATGCGGCGGATCTGGAGGCTAGAGGCGCCAAGTGCAAGTAGCGCCACCGTCATTAGGCCCAAAACCGCGACCACGCCAGAGACTGGATCGGGATTGGAAACAAGCATCGCAAATAAGGGTGGTGTCCCTGGAGGCGTGGGGACCGCGACCGGGCAGAGCGATTTCAGGTAGTAGATAACGCTGAACTGCTTGAGCAGCGGCGGCAGGAAAGGGTTGATGGCTTCCCAGATCAAGATTGCCGCGGCCGGTAAGATCGGATTGCGGAAGAGCATTCCGGCGGCGAGGAAGAAAGCTCCATAGCCGAGGCAGGCCAGAGCGGTGACTCCCAAATACGTGGCCGCGTGCGCCAAGCCATGATTGTGATAGAGGTAGAGGTCGCGTGCGGTGGAAGTGAAATGCCAGGTGAAGAGAACGAACTGGAGCAATTCGCTGGTTACAAAGATGACGCAGGTGGCCAGCAATCCAGCGAGAAATTTTCCGACCATCAAGACTTCGCGGCGGATGGGAGCCAGAAAGTAGAAATGCAGGCTGCGGTCGAGGACTTCGCCGCGAAACAGATTCATGAAGATTCCGAGGCAGCCGAAAAAGACGGCCAGGCGAAGAAAGAAAAACTGAAACACTCCGGCAAACGTGATCGCGTCTTCCCCCACGTCGCCTCCGGCCTCGTAGTTGACGCGCTCGACTTTGTTGTCCGCTAACTCCACCCATAGGTCGTTCGCGCCATCGGAGTAGTGGTAGTTCTCGTGAAGTTCCTTGACAACGCCACCTTCTGGCAGAGGCTTTTGGTTGGTCCAGTGAAAACGAATTGGCGGCTTGCCGAGCGAGGCAAGTACCTCTTCTTTCGTCATCCCAGTTTTGATGGACTGCAGATCCTGCGCGGTGAGCGCCTTCTCATTGCGACTGGCGATCTCGGTGCGCCGCGCTTGCCGGTGCGAAGTGGCGATGGCGTGTCCGATGAAGAGCAGGAAGGGCAACAGCGCCAGCACGTAGACCCACAGCCCTCGCTTGGCGAAAAAAGTCTTCTTCATCTCCAGACGGATCACGGAGCGGATCTGCGCCCACCAGAGCCTCAGGCCACGTCTAGCTGGAGCTACTGTAGGTTCGTTCATCGAACCACCTCCTCCGTGCCGATCAGGTATTCATAGACGGAATTGACGTCGTCGTCGGCGGGTGCGACCGATTCGATGTCAATGCCGTTCAGCGCGACCTGGTTCAGCAGGAGATAGAGGGCGTCGGCATCGCGCGTTTTGACGAGCAGTCCACGCTCGTCGTGATGAATGGACACCTCGATCGTCTGCGTGGATTCCATGGTCTTGGCGGCGAGTTCGCGCGGGCGGGTGCAGCGGATGAGAATCTGTGCGGGATGATCCTGAATTTCTCCCCGCAGGCTTTGAATTTGGCCCTCGGCTACGACGTATCCGTTGCTGAGCAGGATGACCTGATCGGAAATCACATCGACTTCGTGCAGGATGTGGCTGGAGATGATTACGTAACAGCCCCGGGCGGCGGCCTCGCGGAAGAGCGCGATCATTTCCGCGCGGGCGAGCGGGTCCAGTCCATTGAGCGGTTCGTCGAGGATCAATACTTTGGGATTGTGCGCAAGAGCCTGCGCGAGCCGGATGCGCTGGCGCATGCCTTTGCTATAGCCTGCGACGTTGCGCCCGGCGGCATCGACCAGGTTAACTCGCTCGATGGCCTGCCAGGCAAGCTGGGCGGCGGTTTCGGCATCGCGGCCTCCCAGCCGCAAATAGGAATAGACGAACTGATAACCGGTCAGTCCTTTCGGAAATGCGTCGAACTGGGTGCTGTAGCCGAGGATATTGAAAAGCGCCTCGGGTTGGTCGGTGCGGTATCCGAGCACGCGAATCTGACCGCGCGAGGGACGCACTAAACCGGTCATCAAATTCATCAGCGTGGTTTTGCCCGAACCATTCGGGCCCACAAGACTCGTTATCCCGGGAGGGATCGAGAGGTTCACGCGGTTCACGCCGAGAATCTCGCCGTAGAACTTCGACACGTTTTCGAGAATGATGCGGTCGTTGTTTTGGAGCCCGCCCGTGGCGCTCACTTGATCACCTCGTAGGCGCGAACTTTGCGCACGAGCAGAGCGAGGCAGAGCACGCAGTAAACGAGGATGGCTGTCCAGGCCTGAAGGACGGGCATGGAGCGCGGGGCTTCAATTCCGAAGAGCTTGGTCCAGACCGTACCCATCAAATACACGATATTGAGGAAGTCTCCGGCTTGCGTGCGCATCACGTTGTTGACGGCTTGTGCGAAGCCGGCTCCGAAAAAGAAAACTGCGAGAAGGAGCGCGCCCGCGACGATCTTCCATTTCACCCATGCCGAAAGCGCCATCGCAAGCAGCGATAGAAACGCGATCCAGATGACAAAGGAAACGAACAGGCTGCCTGCGATCCAGAGATGAGACCAGGTCCAGGCGCGCCCTGCCAGTACCGACTGCACCCCGAATAGAATCAGGCCTGGAATCCAAGTGACCTGCGAGAGCAGAATTGCCAGGACCGAGGATTTGCCGAGCACATATTCCGCGCGCGAAAACGGACGGCAGAAGTACAAGGGCAGCGCTCCGTTGGCGATGTCGGGCGAAATCAGTCCAGGTCCGGTGAATGCGGTTAGCAGAAACGCCAGCACTCCCTGCACGTTTACGAAGTAGAAAAAGAACTTGCTGTCGATGATTACGAAACGTCCGGCGGACGCGCCCAACGTGTCAAGAAAGCTCAGATTGTGCGTAAGGTAAATGGCGAGCAGGCAAGCCAGCGGATAGAAGAAACAGAGAGCAAAGAGCGCGGTCTGAAATTTCGAGCGAAACAGGTTCTGGCGCGCATAACGAAAAAGAACGAGCGAGCGCGACCAAGCTGGAGTCAGCGCTCCGGAGTATGCCGCGTAGTTGCGTCGGTAGACGGCCATTGTTTAGCTCTCAGCTGTCAGCTCTCAGCTCTCAGTTAGTTTTCCATTGCTTTCATGAAAATATCTTCCAGCGTGTCGCGACGGAAATTCAGACGGCGGATTCTTACTTCGCGCTCCGCGGCTAGCCTGTAGATGTCGCGTACTTCTACTCCATCGGCGAGAATCATTTTCATGTGGTTCGCAGTGACTGCGCATTCGCAGCCCAGTTTCTCGATCGCTTCGGTGAAATCGCCATTCGCGCCGTACGTTTCCAACTCCAAAAATCGCTTGTTCGCACGGCGCTCTTCTTCGAGATTCGAGTAGTGCGCGATGCGTCCCTGCTTGAGGATCATGACTTCGTCGCAAGTGTCTTCGACGTCGCGCAACAGGTGCGAGCAGAGAATGATGCGGAGCTCGTTGCCGTCGCGAATTTCGCGAATCATGCGGACCATGCGCTGGCGCGCGATGGGATCGAGTCCGTTGGTGGGCTCGTCGAGAATCAGAAGCTTCGGTCCGTGAACGATGGCCTGCGCCAGCTTTGCCAACTGCTTCATGCCCAGCGAATACGTGCCCAGCTTGCGATAGCGCGCTTCCGCGAGTCCGACATAGAACAGCGCTTCGTGGGCGCGCTCCAATGCGGTGGAAGGCGGAAGACCGGAAAGTTCGCCCATCATGCGCACGAACGAGACTGCGCTCATTTGCGAAATGAAAGCATCGTTTTCCGGCATGTAGCCGACCAGGCTGCGAATCTTCCTGGTTTCGCTGCGAATGTCGTAGCCGAACACCTGCGCCGAACCGGCGGAGGGCTTGTAGAAACCGAGCAGAGTATTGATCAAGGTGGACTTGCCCGCGCCGTTCGGACCGAGCAGCCCGATGGCCCGCCCGCGCAGCGAGCCGGTAAGATTCCGCAGAATTTCGCGGTGGCCAAACTGAACCGAGAGATTCTGGAGTTCGACGAGGGGCGGTCGCGGAGCCGCAGGCAACGTCTTAGTCTCAGAGACTGCCGCTCCGCTTTGAATCGCCATGTTCATTGAGATTGAGACTGCGCGTGCGGTTCCCGATTGCCCGAATTGCTGAGGGTTCTGCCCAAAAGAATCTGGGGCAGGAAAGGTCCATTATCACCCATCGTCAAAAGAGTGCCGAGATCGAATCCCATGAACCCTGTGTTGCTGGCGACAACGATCCGGTCCGGCTCGCCATAGGCGTAAATCAGGCCGGGAGCGGAGTTCGCGGTCAGCGCGTCGATCGATTGGCGCTGCTGTGAAGTCAGGGCGCCGGTGGATTTCAACTGCTCCGCAATGGGGCCGACTACCGGACCGAGGTTGTGATAGAAGATCGCGGAGAAGTTGGTGTATCCATCGCTTGGCAGCAGCGCTTGGAAACCCGGCGAATGGGTCAGAGTGTATCCGGCCTGCCGGTTTTGAATGGCCTGCGCCAGCGTGCCACGATCGGGAGCGGCGATCAGGTAGCTGTCGACGAACGTATAGTCAACCTCCACGCCTGGCTGCTGCGGGCTATTGATGACGTAGTAGGTTTGCGAACCAACCTGTTGCCTCGTGAGTTGGAGAGAGTGGCCTTCTGCGGATCCCTCGCGATTGAAGCTGTCGACCAGTTTTGCGATGGTCGATTGTAGAGTGGCGGGGTCATAGACCTCGAAGATCAGCTTCCAGCGCGGCGTCGGCAGCACGGGACCGTCGAAAGCCATGGTTACTTCGCCGCCGAGTGGAGCGGCGATATCGTCGAGCACGTTCACTCCCGTTTTCGCTTCGAATTCTGACATGTGCTGGCCGAAGTTTTGCCGGAGGTTCGGATCGCCATTGCCGATCATCTGGAAGAGTCCTTCCATGATGCTCCTTGGATTCTTAATAACCGCTGACGTGACCACGCTGGCATTGGGCGAAACGAACTCCAGCGAGCCCATCGAAGCTGGCGCGGCCAGCCAGGAAGCGACTCCCTGGCGCTCGGAGGCAAACATCAAATCGGCCCGGTTATCCGTCTTGCCGCCGACCTCGCGGTGCTGCATCGTCAGATAGCGCAAGTTGCTCATCTCGGTCGGAGCACCGCCGTTGCTAGAACTTTGTACGTTCCGCGTGCCGATTTGTTCCATGTCGGCGCAGAGAATCCAACCGGCTCCCTGCTGATAGGCGTGCGCGATTTGCCCGTAGAAAGGAGTTGGGGCGATTTGGCTGGCAGTGTCTTGCTGGGCTATCATCTGCGTCTGCTGAACTCGCGCCGCGAGTTGCTGCAATTCGACGGGATTCGGGCTGGCCATCAACATGTCGTCTTTCACATAAATCAGGAGCGGCTCTCCGGCCGAAGCTGGAATTGCCCATGGGTTGTGAACCGTCTGGAGTGCAGTCTGCGACCCTTTGGAACTGAGACGCCGGTTTTCTTTTTGCAGGAAGGATTCCAGTCCCGACTGGCGAACGCGCGCGAGTATCACGGGCGGAGTGTACGTCGAGCCTTCCTTTCCTACGGCGAAGACAATCTCGTCTCCCAGATAACTGTTGAAGGTCTTGAACTGTTCCAGCATGTCCTGGAGCTTGGGGCCGCTGCCTTTTTGCTGCTCGCGCCACCAGTGGCGCAGGGCGGGGCTGTGCTCGAGGCGATCCTCGAAGATGCGTCCGGCTTCGCCCAGTGTGTCGGCAAGATTCGGAATCGCGACATAGACAACGGTATTGTCTGGAACATACTGCAGAAGGTCGGAGCTGTAACGCAGACCGGGCGCGGGAATCGCCGCAAACTGCTTTTGCAGGACGGCGAAGTCTCCCAGAAGGGCAAGGTATTTCGCGGCGTTTTTGCTCCAGGCAATCTCATCCTGGATGGGAATTTTCGAAACGTTGGCGCTTGAGGTCGCTTCGTCTCCCGCATGCAGTTCGCTGGTCCGTTCGCCATAGTCCACTCGGACGACGCCCTCAATCACGGCTACGCGTGAGCCTTTCATGCCGCGGTTGACGGAGAAGATCGTTCCTTTCACCGAGACCAGGCAATCGTCGGTTGCGACGTAGAGGTGACCGGTACGCTGTTTGGCCGCTTGCACAATGACCTGCCCGCCGTCGAGATGAATCGTCGTGCCCTTCCATTGCCGCGACAACGAAACTTCGGCGCGCTCGCCCATTTCGACCAGCGAACCGTCGAGCAACCGCACCACAGCGCTCGATCCTTTGCTGGTGCGAATTTCGTCGCCGCTGCGAATCTGATAGCCCGCAGGAATCATGCGGACTTCGTCACCGATTACGGCGTAGACGGAGCCGTTTACGTTCTGAACCGCGCCGCGGACCACGTGTTGACCGGGAACGATTCCCATGGAGAGCGAAAGCGCGCCAAACGCGACCGCAACCACCGCCATTACAGCCATCGCCCATCCCAATATCGGGAGACGGCGGCGCTGCGTGGCAGGACGCCATACGATCTGCGATTCTCCGTCGCGAGCGCGCTCCACGGCGTGGCGGCAGACGACGCATGCGTGAATGTGATCCTCGAAAAGAAACGCGCGGGCTTCGGGAAGTTGTCGCCCAAGATATTCCGGGATCAGGGCCTGAAAATCGTCGCAGCTGCGCAGCTTATGCGTGCTCAGATCCGCGGATGACGATCCAACCAGCGAGTTCAAAACACGGTCGCCTGCACGTGCGACCACATCTTCATCTACGCGCTCGTTACGAATCTGGGAAAGCATGCGATCGAAATTATCGTTTTTCATGACCTGTCTCCTGACACTTGCTCAAAATTGCGCAGCCCCTGAAGGGGCGTTTAAGTTAGAAGAACTTGCGGCATCGCTGAAGCGATGCCCCGATACGAAGCCACGGCTAAACCCGCAGATACGGTCCGAGCGCCTTGCGCAGTTGTTGCCGGGTGCGATGGACGATGACGGCCACCAACACCTGGGACACGTCCAGCATCTGCGCAATCTCGGGATTGCTGAACCCTTCGAGGAAGCGCAGGGTGAAGATCTCCGCCGACCTGGGCTTCAACTTAGCCAGCGCGCGACCCAGCGCCTGGCGGAGCGCGGGGCTTAGTTCGGCATCGCCGCGCGGTACGGTTTCATCGGGCAGGTCATCGAGTTCGGCCACTTCTACAATGGAGTGCGCTTGTCTTGAGCGAATCACATCCAGGGCGGCATTGATCGCGGCGCGGCGCAGGTAACTCTCCTGATTTTCGACCGCGTCGGCGTTCGCACCGCGCCGTGCGAGACGCAGAAAGACGGTCTGCAACACGTCCTCGGCGTCCGCGGCGTTGCCCGTAATCTTGTAGGCAGTACGGAATACCAGGCCGTAGTGCGCCCGGAAAGCCTGCTCGAGTTCATGCGGGAGCGTGATCACCGACTCCTCAACCAATACGCTTCGCAGAGTACGCCTCCCATTACCGCTTTCATAACTAAAGACGGGAGGCAATTCGAATTATTACAGTCCCTCTGAAAAAACCCGCAGAATGGCCCTCTCGTTCACCCATAAGGCACAGAAGGGCTATTCCATCGGCACCCGAACTGTCCTACTCTGGTGGGCGTGCATCGAACGGGAGCGCCCTTGTGACTCAAACGAGTCCGGGGCGCTTTTCCGTTTTCTAGCCGTGTCGCTCCCCGAGAGGGCTACACCTTAGTCCCTGAATCGCTCGCCGGGCTTCACCACACGAATCATGTGATCGGTGAAGCGGTAGTGCATGTCCTGCACTTCGTACTTGGGCATGTGGCAGGTCGCGCACTTTTCGGTTCCCGTCGGGCACGCCGTGCCGGGATGATCGACCGTCGGCTGCAAGCCTTTTTTCACATGGCAACTGAGGCAGCGCTGGTCGTAGTCGGCGGCATCCTGCACCAGTGGGCGATGAGGGTCGTGGCAGGCGACGCAAGTGATGCGCGCGTCGCCATTTCCCCAGCAGCGGCTTTTTTCCAGACGATAAGGAACCGCCAGGACCGTCGTGACACCAACCTCTTCGGTCAACATTACGTCCCACCAGGTGCGATGGCACGATCCGCAGAAGTCCACCGAGTCGACCGGTTGAAGTTGCTTGGGATTGAAGATTAGAGTCTCGGCGCCATCCTCGGCGGACTCTTCGGCTTTGACATGTTTTGCCCCCGGACCATGACAAGCCTCGCAGGTCACGGACGGAATTAGATGGCTTGGATCGAGTTTGCCCTCGGTCATGGCCGCCGTGTTGTGGCAGGTGAAACATCCTTCGGCGGTCTGCTTTTCGAGAGGCCGGCCTGCTCCTTTTTTCAAGGCGATGGGAACCGCTCCGGGAAGGGGAACGAGATCGATGGCTGGCGTTTGCGCGAATCCATGCAGGCCTTCGAAGTAAGAGAACACGCTCAAGTGCAAAGCGCCATTTTTTTCGAATACATAGCTCTGGCCGATTTTTTCCGTGCCGAATGCCCATCCCAGAGGCTCTGAAATCGACTGACTGCCGGAACTTAGGCGGTAGGAAAGGTCTTCTTCCGCGCGCTTCAGTTGATAGTGAAAAGCACCGACATCAAATTGTTTCTGGCCGGAGGCGGCGAGGGCGGAAGATTTCGCGGCGGTGGTCGACGTGCGCGCCATGGCTGTGTTTTTCTGGATCCGGGCCACGTCGGAGTGGCACTCTGCGCAGGCGTTTGGCCCCGCGTATTCGGCGCGCGCCGGGGTAGATTTTCTGGGCCACCATCCCGGTCTTTGTAGCCGTTCTTGTGTGCTTACCTGCCGCTTGGACGTAGCGGGCGTATCGCTCCGCGCTCCGAGCGCGAGCGTGGTTAGAGTTAGTAAGATGAAAATCCGATTTGGCATGATGCTGGACGGGGCAGAGCCCCGTCGCCGCAGGAACTCAAAGATGAAGTCCCCACAGACCCCACGAGGCGGATCATAGCAGAGAGTTCGTCAGGTCAGGTCTTGGAGGTTAGGGTTGACGAAATATTTTTCTCGCTTCGGCGTCGGGATTCGATTCGGTTCTCGGGATCAGAGTATAAACGGCTTCGAAAGAAGTTTCTTGCCGGGGCTTGAGGTCACGTAAACGGTCGAGTAATTCGAACTCGATATACTTCATCTCATTGCCGGGGCCGGTGTAAATCTGCGAGTGGGAGCCCAGTTCCGGCCAATCGAGCGGGCTCGATTCGCGCTTACTGTCAGAAGCGTCGGTTTTGCGCTCGATGAGAAGGTCGGCCCCGCTTCCCACCCATAAGAGCGATTCTCCGTCGCTCCCGATCTTCACTTTATTCGCAGGATCGCGACTCAAAGAGAGCAAGCGCCCTTCGATTTTCAGATCATGTGGCGCGGGGGGAAGGTTGGTGTAACCGCACAGAAAACGCGAACGGGGCGGCAGCAAAATGAATGCCCGATCCGGCGCCGCGAGTTGAGTGATGGTCCAGATGCCGATGCGCACGGGCGCGCCGCGTACTTTTTTATAGGTGGTCTTAATCTTTAGTACAGGCTTCCGCCAATCCAGGGAGATAGTCCGCTGAATACGAACCCCATAATTCGGGTCCACGGGAGATACTAACTGTACTAGAGGACCTTCCGCCGTCGCTTTGATCGAAGCAGTGAAGGGCGCGGCGTCGAATCCAGTGGGAGGCGGCCATCCCCGGCCCGCGACCTTCGGCCAGTCCACTTGGGGAGCAGGCCAGGCCTTGTCACCACCGAAGTTTTTCCATCCTTCGATGTCGGCGGGCATGTCTTTATCGAAGGCCGGATTCAACCAGAAGGGTCCAGCCTTGTCGGCGAGATTAAATTGCATGACGCGGCCGATATCCGGAACGATGACAACTTCGGCGGTGCTATTGCGGATGATGATCGATTTCCAACCGTGGAAGGTGGAGTGAATTACCGAGACCGCCGAGCTTTCAGCCGCAGCCGCGCACAGTGGAAGGAGCGTCAGCGCATATAGAGCGGCTATCCCTAGCTTGAGCTTGAGGTATCCCAAAGAATAAGTCTCGCCACACCGAGTGTGCGGGCAGTCTGAAGCACGATGAGATTCATGTCAAGGTCCAAATAAACGATTTTCTTGAGCTTTAACTACGGCTTAACTGTCACCATAACAACGGCATGGGGCGCCACCGTGGCGGAGAACTTCGCTTTGTGCTCGCCCAGATCTTTGGCCTGCCAGAGGTCGCGAACCCGGGCGCTCAAATGCGCGGGATATCCCAGGTCTTCCCAGGCCACGCCGATCTCTGCGTCGGCAGTCCCGCGGTTGAACAGCACGACGGCGCGGCTTCCGTCTTGCAAGGGCCTTGACCAGACTTCCAGGTCTCCGTTCTTGCGGACGCGGCGGCCCTGGATGCCGGCGGCATCCTGATCGACGGCGATCACATCCTTGTGAGTGAGGATTTCGCGGATCTCCGGCGACATGTCGCGCAGGTCGTTGCCCGCGATCAGGGGCGCGGCCAGAATCGCCCAAAGGCTAAAGTGGGCGCGGTATTCGACCGTGGTCATGCCGCCGTTTCCCACCTCCAGCATGTCGGGATCGTTCCAATGTCCCGGCCCGGCGTATGATTCCACACCATCCTGCTGATCGAGAATGTCGGTCATACCATAGTTGCAACAATCGCCGGGCTTCCATTCCTGTTTACCCTGCCAGCGGTCTTTGATGTCGCCGGTGGTGCGCCAGAGATTGCCGATATTCTTCGCCCAGAGCCAGGGCTTGTTCTTACCCCATTCGCAAATACTGAAAACAATCGCGCGGCCGGAGGCGTCCAGGGCGGCACGCATGATCTCATACGAGGATGGCGCATCCTGCGTCGAGGTGTTGCACCAGTCGTATTTCAGGTAATCGACGCCCCACGCCGCATATTGGCGCGCATCCTGAAACTCGTAGCCGCGGCTGCCCGGACGCCCCGCGCATGTCTTTGTGCCTGCATCGGAGTAGATGCCGAACATCAGGCCTTTGGAGTGGACATATTCGGCAAGCGCCTTGATGCCAGAGGGAAAATGTTTTGGATCGGCGACGATGTTGCCGTTGCTATCGCGGTCTACCTGCCAGCAGTCGTCGATAATAACGTATTGGTAGCCCGCGTCTTTCATGCCCGACGAAACCATCGCGTCGGCCGTTTGGCGGATCAGATCTTCATTGACGTCGCAGGCGAATTTATTCCAACTGTTCCATCCCATAGGCGGCGTGGCGGCGAGAATGGGAAGGGAGGGCTGCGCCTGAAGTAAACGCTGCGCGAACGACGATAAGAAAACAAACCAGAGGAAAATCAGAGCTAATCGCTTCACTTGACATGCTCCTGGTGAGTACAGCACGGCCATCATACAAGGGGTGTCAAAGGGAGCTGCGACAGGGAGGACTCCAAGCTGAAGTTACGAGCAAAGACAAAGCCGCGAAGGAAAAAACGACGTAGAGTGAGACGCACTGGACTTCAGGTACCCCTCCTACCTCGATCTTTTGGAATCAAAGACTTAGCGACTGTTTTCTCCCAGATCTTTGAGAAATAAGGACTTACCTGTAAGGTGTTTATAAGTCAATGAGTTAGCTTACAATATTTGAAATTGATGGGCGCATCGACGACTCATCAACGTCGATCTGTTTGACGCACTACAGTTGTTGGCTTGGGTTGAAACGGCCGGGTAAATGTGAGACGATTCGGGAAATCTAGCCACAGCCTGCCGTTTCGGGGGTGCCCATGTTTTCGCGACCATTCACTCGCGTTGTCCCAGCCATAGTTTTATTGATGGGGGCCGCGCTCCAGGCTCAGGGCAGCGATCAACAAAAGGCGGAAAAGCGGCTGCGCCGGATTTCGGCGATGGCGAGTTTCGGGCTGGCGCGCGGGATCGTGAATCAGACGATGGCCGATGCGGTGCACGCCCAGAGAATCGAGTTGATGCGCCAACGCCACGCCATGAACTTGAGTTACGGGTCGCTGTTTCTGGCGCACCAGTTAACGGCAGCGGGCGCACGGATGCTCGACATCGCGGTAGAACTGGAGAGCGGCAAAGACATCATCCAAATCGCTAACGAACGCCATGCGAATTGGAAGCTCGTCGCCGACGCGGCCAAACAACTGAGCGAGAAGATCGACGGCAACATTTATGAGCACTACCTGCACCTGAAGGCGGACGAACTGGCCGCGGCCACCGACAAGTACGACTCTGTTAAAGATATTGTGCGCGCCGACGTAGAGGTCACGCCCGAGGAATTGGCGAGCGCCCAAGCGGATTACTCGGTCTGGAAAAATCGCGCATTGCCCAATGGAGGCGGGCGACTGGATTCGATGTCCGAACGCGACGCGAGTCAAACCGCGGAGATATATAAGGGTGGGGAGCGGCCGCATCCAGGGCCGTGAGCGCTGGTAGTCAGCCCCTAAAGGGGCGGTTCCATTCGAACGGCGGCATCGCTAAAGCGATGCCCTGATACGAAACTTAAGTTTATTGGGCGTCACTAATGTGGGTCGAGACTTGGTCGGGAATCTGATTGCGGCGGATTCGATGCTTCCGCGGCACGGATGCCATTCTGATTTTGAATCGCGCCGTAGGCCTGGCTTCCGGTTCGACTGCGCTCACTCTGCACGAGAGCGTTCAAACGCTCAAAGGCCGCGCGTTCTTTTTCCGCCGCGTCGGGTTGCCCTGCTTTCGCGTAGGCGCGTGCCAAACTGAAATGTACTTCCGGACTGTTGGGAACGAGATTGCGCGCCGCCTCCAATTCTTTCACTGCATCGGCGGTCTTCCCAAGTTCCAGGTGCGAACGTCCCAACAAGTAATGACCCTCCGCCGATTCGGGCGCTAACTGGATGGCTCGTTGAGCGAACTGCAACGCGTCATCGGGATGGCGCAGTTGCAGAGCAATCGTGCTGCGACGCAGGAAGGGCAGAGCGCTTCCCGGCGTTAATTTTGTTTCTTCCAAGAGTTGCTGTTCCGCTTCTTCGTAGCGGGACGCCGAGGCGAGCGCGGAGCCGTACGCGTAGTGCAGGTACGGCGTGCGCGGATTCATCTTCAGGAGTTGTTGAAAATTGGCGAAGGCCCGATCGTATTTACTCGCGGAGAGCAAGGCGGCGGTCTCGCCCGCCAAGCGAACTACGGGGGCGTCGGCGGGCGCAACTTCTCGGGGCAACAATGGGATGCGGAGCAGCGACATCCCCAACGCGAACTTCACTTGATCTTCAGACGTTCCGACGCCGATTTCCTGGATGAGCAGTTCGGTGGCCCGGTCGAAATCCCCGCTTCGATTCAGCAAAATCGCGAGGTGATATCTCGCGACCTGGACGGCAGATGCGTTGCCGGCCAGTCCAAGCTCGCGCCCGCGTTTGAGGTGAATCAGCGAATTTTTGTAGTCGCCGGTTTCGAACTCCGACAGACCAAGCAGGGCCCAAACGTTTCCATTGCTGGCGTCAAACGAGGTTGATTTTCTTAACGCCACAATGGCATCGGAATAGCGTGCGGACGCGTAATACAAGGTCCCCAAACTACGCCAGCCTTCGCCCCACTCGGGCCGCAGCCCAAGCGCTTTCTGCAACGACGTAATCGCGGCCTCGGTCTGTCCGGCTGCCTGTGCGGTCGCTGCCTGTTGCGTGAGCGTGGCAAAGGCGCCCTGGGGATCCGCCGCCACCGTTGAAGGCGGCGAGACGTTTTCCACAATCGCATTGCGAGCATAGCGCGCTCGCTGCGATTGGTCGATGTCGACTGCGTTCGACTCGAGTTTTGTCGCGATCGCCAAATCTTTCGCCGCCTCGCGAGTTTTCTGCAGAGATTCTTCGTTCTTGCCGTCGGCAGCCAGGGCGGCAGCGTATGCGTTATGGAGATAGGGCGTCTTCGGATAGGCCTCCGCAAGTTGGCGGAGCGCTGCAACCCCGGCGTGCGCATCGCGACCGTAGAGAAGCGCGGCCGCTTCCCCGGCACTATGGATCAGGGCGTCATTTCCGGGATCGACCTCCTCAGGCAGAAGAGGAATCCGAAGCAATGCCATGCCCAGCGCGACTTTGATCTGATCCGGCGGACGGCTCGCTCGCACTACAGGTCCGAGCAAATCTGCGGTCTTCTCGAACTCGCCGGTGCGATTCAGGAGGAGTGCCAGATGATAAGTCGCCACCTTGGCCAGTTGAGAATCGTCGCCATAGCCCTGCTGTTGCGCTTGTTGCAGGTGGACGAGTGAATTCTTGTAGTCTTTGATTTCAAATTCAGATAAGCCGAGGAAGGCGAGAGCTGGCCCCATATCCGGACTCAGCTCGGGACTCAACCCAACCAGGCTTTGAAGCGCGCCAACCGCCTCGGCATAGTGGTTCGCATCGTAGTTCAGCGTGCCCAGGTACCACAAACCCTCGGCCCAATCCGGCTGGAGCTGGAGCGCGTCATGGTACAGGTGAATGGCTTCGTCCACCTTTCCCGCTTCGCGGGCGGACGCGGCTTGCGCGGAAAGTTGCTCAAAGGTTACGGTGGCCGGACTCTGAGGCGCGCTCGGCTGCGCGAGTAGCGATGCGGAAGTCAGTAACGCGAGAAGTAGGCCAAGCGTCGTTTTGGTTGCGAATCTCCGCATTGCGATCACAAATCTCTGCGCGAATGTTAGCACGGGATTTTGGCGATGCCGGCTCGGACGTTTTCCCCCAATTTTGCAGCGGCAAGCCGCGAAGCGGCGCGCGAGTGCCGCCGAAAATAAGCGACGGCCAAGAGTTCCCTATTCAACACCCTGCAACAAAAACGTTTTCTACCAGTCGACAGCGCCCAGGTTCGCGCCCAAAAAACGGGCGCGAACCTGGGGCACATACTTCGAGTTTTTCAGCAACCTCGCCCTTCCCAAAACCTGCACGAATGGGAGTTTTCCGCAGCCGCTTAAGCCGTGGGCTGCATTCTGGCGGCGCTTCGCGGCTACGTCTCTTGTGATAAAAACTTCAGGATGCCTCCATCGCTTCCATCCCGATTGCATTTGTCGCGCCGGCGCTTTCTAACAGCGATCGGCGGAACTCTGGGATGGAGCATCCTTCCCCGTCTCTCGGCGGCTTCGACCAGCGTTGAACCTGCGTTCGCGGAAATACCTCCGTCGTCAAGCAAAATTACCTGGGTACACGACGCGGGCAAGAGCGCCAAAAAATATTTGCCGGAATCGGTCGGGCCGGGATGCGCGTTCTTCGACTATGACAACGACGGATGGATGGACATCTATCTGGTCAATAGCGGCAAGTGCGAGTTTTTCACGCCT
>OBLW0100001722.1_pt1 | contig 18248 bp, 15 predicted proteins | sample 1520161 | NCBI WGS metagenome assembly OBLW01 (sample SAMEA3539309, study PRJEB22396) | soil metagenome | biome: tundra; feature: field; material: soil | place: USA | collected 2010-05 | depth 0.15 m | reverse complement strand
TTCCCGATCCTCGTGTCGTGCTCGCTCCAGAACGGCTCACGCAGCTGACGCTTCAGGACCTTGCCGGCACCAGACTTCGGCAACGGCTCCGCGCTCACCTCGATGTGCCTAGGAATCTTGAACCCGGCAATCCGGTCCCGGCAGAACTCGATGAGCTCGGCCGCGCTGACCTGCTCACGAGGAACCACCACCGCGTACAGACTCTCCCCCCAATGATCATCAGGAACCCCGAAGACCGCCGCCTCAGCAACCTGAGGATGAGAGTAGAGAACATTCTCAACCTCCACCGTGTAGACGTTCTCCCCACCGGTGACAACCATGTCCTTCAACCGGTCCACCAGATACAAACGGCACTGATCATCGAGATACCCCAGATCCCCCGTGTGATACCAACCATCACGCAACGCAGCCGCAGTCTCATCAGGCTTGTTCCAGTAGCCCATCGTCACGTTCGCACCCCGGATCACCACCTCACCGACCTCCCCCGGCGCTAGGACCTCACCCTCAAAACTCAGAACCGCGACCTTCACACCCAACACCGGATACCCACACGAACGAGCCGCCGGCGTATCCAAGAGCAGCTCCTCGTGCGGCAGACACGTCGCGATCGGCGAAGTCTCAGTAGTCCCATAAAGATGCAGAAGCTGAGCACCCGGGAACGCCTTCGCAGCACGCCGAAGGATCTCCGTAGCCACCGGAGACGCCCCATGGCTCAACAGCCGAAGGCTACCCACCTCACGAGGCCGCTCAAGCTGCTCATCGGTCATCCCCGCAAGCAACGTCGGCACAGCCAACGTCGAAGTCACCGCCTCACGCTCCACCGCATCAAGCACGTCAGCAGGCCGCGACGACAACGGGATAACCTGCGTCCCGCCCACCCACACCGTGGCAAGCACCGAACACGTACCCGCCGCATGAAAAAGAGGAGCCATAATCAGAAAACGATCCTCACCCGTCGGACGCCCCCAGTTCAACGCAGTCCAGGTGTTAGCCATCAGATTCCGATGAGTAAGCATCACACCCTTGGCCTTACCCGTAGTCCCCCCGGTATAGAAAATCCCCGCAAGGTCACCCTCACCAACCCCCACACCAAGAGCCACCGGCTCAGCCCCGGCAATAGCCTGCTCATAACCATCAGGCAACCGGATCACATGCTCGAACAACCCGTCCAACGAGCTCGGCTCACGGTCAGTCAACAGAACCCGCGCCCCAGAGTCAGCAACCGCATACTCAAGCTCAGCCAGAGCACTCCTGGTATTCAACGGGACAATGACAAGCCCAGCCGCCGGAACACTCAGATAAGCCTCCAGATACCGGTGACAGTTCGCCGCAACCACAGCAACCCGATCCCCACGAACAAGCCCCAAACCAGCCAGATAACCCGCCAACCGACCACAACGAGACCACAACACCTCATAATCCAACCGAACAGAGCCACACACAATCGCCTCCCTGTGCGCCGCCGTCAGCCTCGCATGCTCCAAAGGATCAGCAACCGTCTGCATGGAACTCACCGACCAGCCAGTGCCTCGCCGGTGGATCGATGTTCACGCGGCCCGATTCAGGGCCCCCAACTGGGCTCTCGTTCATGTTCTTCATTCCTCTTCGGTCATCGACAAGGGTGGCATGTCTGTCCGATGGCGCCGGCCGCGGGTGCCGGACGCACCCGTTCGCCGAGCGCTGAACCTGCTGGTTGCGTGTGTGCTACCGGTCCTCTTCCCTCAGGGATTTAAGAGAAACCGTCCGACCGTTCGGTTGGTAGGTTGTTTCATCCGAGCATCACCCCCAGAGCTACGGCGATCAATCCCCCCACCGGCTCACTTCACCGGTGCATCTGCATCACGGGCGGCTGCGGGCAATCCCAAGCCTCAGCGCTCGACGCAGGTGGGCGCAGCGGTTGTCCGCTGGCGCCTTGGGCCAGAGGTAGGCCAGGTTCACCTGGTCGAGCGCCGTGCCGGCTTGGCTGCCAGCGAACCGGTTAAGCGCCGTGATGCCGCGGCCCTCATGGGCGTCCGGCCCCCCGAACGGCGACGAGGGTTAGGAACCTCAGGAGAGCAGGCTGCGGCGCGCGCCGTCGGTGCGCCCGACCGGGCGCGCAAGAAATGCCGTGGCCCCTGCGATGACGACCCCGCTCTCGGCGACAATCACGGGGTTCAGCTCCAGCTCGGCGACCTGGGGCAGGTCGTCGGCCAGGCACGACAGCCGGGCCACGATGTTCTCCAGCTCGGCGACGTCCAGCGCAGGGGCACCTCGGTACCCCGTGAGCCGCGGAGCGGCCCGGACCGACCGGATCAGGTCAGCCACGTCGACGTCGGTCAGTGGGGGGATCCGATAGGAGACGTCTCCCAGCAGGTCTGACGCGTCACCGGCAAGGGCGAACGAGATGATCGGCCCAAACAAGTCATCCTCCATCGTGCTCAGCACGCATGCGGCACCCTCGGGCGCCATGTGCTGGATGGCAAAGGAGGTCCCTTCCCCGAGCCGCTGCGCCATCACCCCCATGCGGGCATGCAGGTCCCCCGGCTCTGCGATGTCCAGCGCCACTGCTCCGGGCTGCCTTCGGTGACGACGCTGACCGTCAGTGGTCTTCAGCACGACCGGCCATCCCACCAGTTCGGCCGCCTCGACCGCATCCTGCGCACCGGTCACCGTGGCTGTGGGCCAGAGGTTCAGCCCATAACAGGCCAGAAGAGCGCTGAGATCTTCGGCCGCCAGCTCCACGCTGGCACCGTGCTCTACCCCGGACAGGGACAGCTCCACGAGCTCGCGTGCCCGCGCGCGGTCGATCCCGCTCGGGTCTACCCGAGCCCCCGAGTTGCGGTGTCGCCACTGCGCGTAGCGCACGACCGATGCCAGCGCCAAGATGGCGTCCTCCGGTGTCGGGTACGCCGGAAGCGATCGCACTGGGGCGCCATCGGCGACCGGAGACCCCTGGCCTGCGGCGGCACCTGTGACGCCATTGACGCCGACCAGGCAAGCCACGGTGGTCTTGGGGCTGGCGGCGGAGACCTCGGTCAGCACCCGCAGCATGTCGGGGCTGATGGTCCCCAGGGGAGGAATGAAGCAAGCCACCACCGCATCGGTACCCTCTTGTGCATAGCAGCCTTCGAGCGCCTCCCGGAACTCCTGGATGCTGGGCTCGTTGCGAACTGTCACCGGTTCCGCACAGACCGCCAGACCCTCGCTGATAGCCGCGTCAGCAACCAGCACGGCCATGGCCTGGGAGTTGCCCACGATGCCGATGCGCGGACCTGCCGGCAGCGGCTGGTGCACGAGCAGCTCAGCGACGTCGAAGAGCTCGTGGATGTTGTCGACGCGAACAACCCCCGCCTGCCTCATCATGCAGTCAAGTGCTTCACGCGGGGCGCGTGAGCTACGGACCGCGTGCCCTGGCGGGACGCCGTACCCGCTGGCACCAGACTTGACGACGACAACGGCCTTCTTGCGTGACAGCCGCCGTGCGATACGCGAGAACTTGCGCGGGTTGCCGATGCTCTCCAGATACAGGCCCACCACGGCTGTTCGAGGGTCTTCCTCCCAGTACTGCATGCAGTCGTTTCCCGACACGTCGGCGCGGTTGCCGGCCGAGACGAAGCTCGATACTCCCAGGTGGCGTCTCGCAGCGGAGGCCAGCACCGCCACCCCGAGCGCGCCGGACTGGCTGAACAGGCCCAGGCCCCCGACCAGGGGCAGCTGTGCGGCCAGGGAGGCGTTGAGCCGAACCTGCGGGTTGGTGTTGAGCAGGCCCATGGAGTTGGGGCCCACGAGGCGCATGCCCTGGGCGCGGGCCGCCCGAACGAGCTCACGCTGGCTGTCGAGTCCTTCGCCACCCATTTCGGCGAAGCCTCCTGACATCACGATCAGCCCCCGCACGCCGGCCTGGCCGCAGCTACGCACCACTTCCAGCACAGCCCCGGCAGGCACGACCACCAGGGCCGCGTCCACGGGACCGGGCACCTCGCTGATGTCGGGGTAGCACCGCACCCCCTGCAGCTCGGTGACCGCCGGGTTCACCGCATGCACCCGGCCGGTGAAACCTCCGTCGATGACGTGCTGGAGCACACGTGCACCGATCGACTCCGGGTCGCGGCTCGCGCCGATGACAACGATGGAGCGCGGCGTGAGGAGCGCACGCAGACTGGTGGCCTCGGACGCGTGTTCGCGTGCCTCCATCACCGCCAACGACCGATCGGTGGGGTCGATGTCGAAGGCCAGCGCCATCACTCCGTGGTCGAACTCCTGGGTCACCATGAAGCCCGCCTCGCGGAACACGGCGACCATCTTCTGGTTCTGTGGCAGGACGTCTGCGACGAACCGCTGGATGCCTCGCTCGCGCGCCGCAGCGGCGAGGTGCTCCAGCAGGGACGACCCCAGACCCCTGCCCTGATGGACGTCCGCAATGTTGAAGGCGACTTCCGCCTGCCGCTCGTCGAGGCGATCGTAATTGGCCACACCGACGATCTCGCCGCCGATGAGCGCGACAATCGCTACCTGGCGGGTGTGGTCGACGTGAGTGAACTGCCGCAACAACGTCTCGGTCAGTCTCGGCATGGGGACGAAGAAGCGCATGAAGGTGGATTCTGGTGACTGCGCAAGGTGCATCCGCTGCAGAGCCTCGGCATCTTGCGGGGTGATCGGCCTCAGATGAGCGGTCCCACCGTCGCGCAGAACAATGTCGGCCTCCCAGTGCTGCGGGTAGTCCCTGGTGATGTCGACCGGCATCGGCCCAGCCTAGTGCGGCGCCCTTTGGTCCCCCGGGTGCCAGGCGGCCCCGGTGGTTCGGATCAGCATCTTCGCGTACTCATGGGTACCAGAGCCCATCGCTGCACCGCCCGTCCTGGCTGCGGACTTGAAACCGTCACCCCGGCGGGCGCCCACCCAGTGCTCAGCCAAGGTGAGGACCCACTGTGGCCGGGAAGAGTCGACGACGACCGATCCCCTCACCATCATCGCCACGATGGTTGACCTGGCTGGTTGCCTGCGCCCGGCCCGGCCAACCCTTAGCTGACTCGGACCAGAACGGCCTGGCCAAGGCCGACCCCGATGCACGCTGCTGCGATGCCGAGGCCACCGCCGCGCCGTCGCAGTTCGCGGCACAGGTCGACGACCACACGCGGGGCGGATGCGCCCAGAGGGTGGCCCAGGGCGATCGCGCCACCATTGACGTTGAACCGGTCGTCGTCGATCGGGGGCAGGCCCCGTCGCGTGGTCAGGACCATCGCAGCGAAGGCTTCGTTGACCTCCCAGAGGTCGATGTCACTGTGTGAGAGCCCGGCCCGGTCGAGGACGCGCTGGATCGCTGGGATGGGCGCGACGCTGAAGCGGTCAGGCTCGACCGCGACGGTGGCGCTGCCCAGCAGCTGCCCAAGGGGCTCCAACCCCAGAGTCTGCGCAGCATGCCGGGTGCCGACGAAGGCTGCGAGCGCACCGTCGCTGATCGGCGAGGAGTTACCCGCGGTCACGGTGCCGTTCGAGGTGAAGGCGGGTCGCAGAGCAGCCAGCGACTCGGGGGTGCTGTCCGGCCGGATGCACTCATCGTGGGTCAGCTCCCCGGCTGCCATGACGAACCCTTCATGGGCGCCGCCCTGCCAGGCGGCGTCGGCGAGCTGGTGCGAACGGGCGGCCCACGCATCCTGCTCGGCCCTGCCAATGCCCAGCTCGTCGGCGGTGCGTTCGGCACAGGCACCGAGCGAGTCGACCCAGGGCTTGGGGAACTTCGGATTGGGCATCCGCCAGCCCACCGTGGTCTGGTGCAGCGCCATGCTGCGTGGCAGTGGCTCCTCGGACTTGGGCAGGACATACGGCGCCCGGCTCATGCCCTCGACGCCGCCGGCAATCACGAGCGAGGCGTCACCGGTGGCCACGGCCCGCCCCGCCTGGATGATCGCCTCGGACCCGGAGGCACAGAGCCGATTGATTGTCACCCCGGGCAGGCTGACGGGCAGCCCGGCGAGCAGGGCCGCCATCCGTGCGACGTTGCGGTTCTCCTCCCCCGCTCCGTTGGTGTTGCCGAGATAGACGTCGTCGATGGCGCTCACGTCAAGTGCTGGTGACCGACGGACCAGCTCGGCGATCGGAAGCGCCGCAAGGTCATCGGTGCGGATCGTCGATAGCCCGCCGCGGTAGCGTCCGAACGGCGTGCGCACCGCGTCGATCAGGTAGACGTCACGTAGTTCAGTCATGCTTCTCCAATGTTGACGGTCCTGGCGGACTCATGGCAAGGTCTCGGAGCGTGATCACGATGTCGGAGCGGCCCATTGCACTGGTCACCGGAGCCGGTCGCGGAATTGGCCGGGCGGTCGCCCAGCGTCTCAGCGCGGAGGGTCTACGCGTGGCACTGACGGCCCGCAACGTCGAGGAGCTGACCGCGACGGCGACGGCCTGCGCGGGCGAGACTCTCGTGGTGCCGGCCGACATCACGGACCCGGCGTTGGTGGACGCACTCTTCGACGGGATCGAGAGCCAGTGGGGCCCGGTGGCTATCCTGGTCGCGAACGCCGGCGCCGGCACCTCGGCCTCAGTGGCAAAGACCACCGACGAGCAGTGGCAGCGAATGCTCGACCTCAACCTGACCGCACCGTTTCGCTGCATCCGGCGCGCTGTCCCCTCAATGGTGGCGCAGGGCGATGGGCGCATCGTGGTCGTCGCCTCCATCGCGGCCAAGGTCGGGGAGCCATACATCTCGGCTTACACGGCGAGCAAGCACGGCGTCCTTGGCCTGGTACGGTCGGCCGCCGCCGAGCTGGCCACGACCGGGGTCACCGTCAACGCGGTGTGCCCTGGCTACGTCGAGACCCCGATGACCGCCCAGACGGTGTCGGGGATCAGCAGCAGGACCGGCCGCAGCAACGACCAGGCTCGCGCCATCCTTGCCGGCAAGCAGCCGATCGGTCGCCTCATCACGCCTCAGGAGGTGGCCGATGTCGTGTGGCTGTGTATCGGCAACGGTGCCATCACGGGCCAGGGCATCAATGTCGACGGAGGAGCCCTGCAGTCGTGAGCGAACATCTCCCCCGCCGGGCTGGTGCTGCCAGGCGCCTTTGCCTCGCCGTGGTCCGGGGTCGCGCCTTCTCCTGGTCGGCCGAACGCCCGTGGTCCCAGCGGGCTGCAGCCGCGGCGAGAGTGCGCGCGGGCTGGGAGCCTGCCTGCCAGGAGAGCGCACCGCACTCGTGGCCGTGGTGAACGTGTGCCCCGACCCCCGCCGTGAGGACGTGGCACCGCGCTGACCCGAGGTCGTCTTCGCCCTCACAGCGGCATGAACCGTCCGCCGTTGACATCCAGGACGATGCCGGTGACGTAGGACGCTTCGTCGGAGGCGAGGAAGAGAATCGGGTCCACGACCTCGCGGATCGCGGGAAAGCGATCGAGCGGGATCGCGTCCAGGACGTCGCGACGCTCCCGCTCGGGCATGGCGTCGTACATGCCTTTGAGCCTGTCGGTCAGGAACAACCCGGGCGCGATGGCGTTGACCCGGATCCCGCGGGGCCCGACCTCACGCGCCACCTTCTTGGTCAGGCCCACGATCGCCGCCTTGGATGTGGCGTAGGGCAGACCCGTCACTGGCGACGGCTGACGACCGCCGATGGACGAGGTCGTGACGATCGCACCGCCTCCGGCCTCCGCCATGAACGGGACCGCCGCCTGGACGCAGTACAGGGTCCCCTTGACGTTGACGTCGATGACCAGGTCGACGTCCTCGGGGGTGATGTCGGGCAGGTCACGCGGCGTGCCGAGCGAGCCACCAGCCAAGGTCACCAGCAGGTGCGGGCCACCAAGCTCGTGATGTACCGAGGCCATCATGACGGCCACTGCTGCCGCGTCTCGGACGTCCACGACAAAGCCACGGACCTGCCCGCCGGCTGCCTTCAGCGATGCCACCACGGCATCAACGGCCTCCCGGCTGAGGTCAACGACTGCCACAGCCGCCCCCTGGGCCGCAAACGCCGCGCAGACCTCCTGGCCGATTCCGCCGGCGCCTCCGGTGACCACCGCGGTACGTCCCGTGAATCGCATTACAGCTGACATCGGCGCCTTCCTCACGTTGTCGGTTCCTCAAACTTGACCCTCGCCGGCACTTCGCCGACACCTGCCAGCCCACGCCCCCTTCGTGAGGGACGAGGTCACGGCGCTGAACCCAGCCCCGCCGCCATCTTCGTCGTTGGGCGATACCGGGGCGTATCTGAGCTCGCCCCACGCGCTCAGCGGTAGGGCGAGAAGTCGGGCTTGCGCTTCTCGGCGAACGCCTTGGCCCCCTCCATTCCCTCGTCGCTGGTGACGAACATCTCGAGGCCGTCGAAGGCGATGTTGGATACGCCAGCGATGTGCTCAGTGTCTGCGTTGAAGGCGTGCTTGAGGAACTTCAGTGCGGTCGGCGAGTAGGACGCGATCTTGCGGGCGTACTCCCGGGCCTTGTCAAGCAGCTGCGCGGGTGGGACGACGTCGTTGACGAGGCTCCAGCGCTCGGCGGTCTGCGCGTCGATGAGATCCAGCAGGAACCAGATCTGGCGCGCCCGCTTCTCCCCCACGATGCGGGCCAGGTAGGCCGCACCGAAACCGGCGTCGAACGACCCGACCCGGGGGCCGGCCTGCCCGAAACGGGCGGTCTCCGAGGCGATCGACAGGTCGCAGAGCACATGGAGCACGTGACCGCCGCCGACCGCTACCCCGTTGACCGCCGCGATGACCGGCTTGGGCACGTCGCGGATCATGCGGTGCAGGCGTTCGATCTCGAAGATGCCCCACTCCGTCTCGCCATAGGAGCCGGTCTCGGCCCGCTCCTTCACGTCACCACCGGCACAGAAGGCGCGATCCCCCGCACCGGTCAGGATGACGGCCGCCACACGCGGGTCAACCCAGGCGTGTTTGAAGGCGGACAGCAGCTCGTCGACGGTCCGGCCACGGAAGGAGTTCATCCGGTCCGGCCGGTTGATCGTGATGATCGCGAAGGAGTCCTCCTCGACCACGTAGGTGATGTCAGTGAACTCATCGGTCTTGATCATTGAAACCTCTCACAGGGTGGTGTGCATGGATAAGGACTGCTTCATGGACCTGCTAGGCCAGGAAATGCGCAGCGACAGACTCGAGCCTGGCCGCACGCGTGCCGATGAGAAGCCGGGCCACCTGTGCGTCGCGCATCATCCGTTCGACCGGGTACCCCTTGACATACCCATAGCCGCCGAAGGCCTGGACCGCCTCGATGGTTACCGCCGCGGCGGTCTCGGTGGCGCTCAGCAGGGCGGCACTGATCACGTAGTCCTCAGCTGCTCCACGGTCAACTTGGCCTGCGGCGCTGCTGACGAGCTGCCGTGCAGCGTCCACGCTGACGAATGCCTCCGAGAGGACCGCCCGCATTGCGGGGAAGTCAGCGATGCGCCTGCCGAACTGGACCCGCTCCAGCACATAGGAGCGAGCCTGGTCCAGCGCGCCGGCAGCGACGCCCACGCAAAGCGCCGCGACAGCCAGCCCATGGTTGGCGGCCGCGCAAGCCAGGCCGGCGCGAGCCGAAGGGCCCTGGCCCAAGAGACCTGCCGGGCTTACCAGGACGTCGTTGAGCTCAACCGATCGCAGTGAACAGCCACGCAGACCCAGATCCGTCTCGATGGCGCCGATGCGCACTCCGGCCTGATCTGTGGCTACCAGCAGCAGGGCGACACCCGTATCGGTGCTTGCCTGGCCATCAGCGGCAACGACAAGGCTCTGAGACCGGTCGGCGTTGGCCACCCAGGAACCCCGCCCATGGAGCAGGTAGCCCTTGCGGGTCGATATGTACCCGATCCCCTCGCCGACCCAGGCGGCGACATGATCGCCGGAGGCTATCTGACTGATCCGGTCTCGAGCCATCTGACCGGCGCCGTACCCCAGTGCTGTCGCTGCCTGAACAGTGGCCGCGACACTGGCGGCCGTTGAGCCACAGACTCGGGCGACCTGCTCGATGGCCATGACCGAGGTGAGCATCCCGCCCCCGCCGCCTGCGACCTCCTCAGGCAGGTGTGCCACGAGCAAACCTACCGACGCAAGCGCCTGGTATCCCTTCTCGGGGAACCTCGAGCGTTCGTCAACATCTGAGGCCTGCGCCTGGATACAGCCCTTGGCCACGTCACGCATGACGTCTTTGAAGGCGTCCTGCTGCCCACTGGTTGTCATCGGGTGCTCTCCAGAGCTGCCGTGCGGGCAATGACACCGTGGACCGGCGCGATCGCGCGGATCACCCTTTCCATCGCGGCCATGTCACCCACAGGAACGTCCGGGATGACCAGCGGAGTCACCCCGGCCTCGCACATCTGCTGCAGCTGCGCACGGCAGCTCGTGGCGTCCCCGATCACGGATACGTCCTGCAGCAGGTCGTCGCAGACCTCGGCCACCCTCTCCTCCAGCCCCGATGAGCCGTGCAGAGCCGCCACCACGTCGCCGTAGCCCAGGCCCGCAAGCCATCTCGAGTACTGCTCGAAACGGAGGTAGGAAGCGAGCTCCTTGCGAAGTCGGCTCAGGCCCCCTGAGGCTTCACCCTGGACGGATACCCGAACCAGCGTCGTGACCTCGAAGCGTCTGGCCGGGGACACCTGCGCCACGACCTGCTTGCAGCGCGAGCGAGGCAGGAAGTTGAGGATGACACCGTCGAAGCGCTCGGTCGCCAATGCCCGCATGGCTGGCCCGAGTGCGGCAAGGTAGAAGTCCGGGCGGGTGTCGGGCCGGTTCTGGAGTGTGAACCCACGAGAGCCAAAGACGTGACCGTGATACTGCGTGGGCTCACCTGAGAACGCCTGTTCGATGATGCTCAGCGCGTCGGACACCGAAGACAGCGGGCTGTCGAAGGTCCGGTCATGCCACCCTTGGATGATGCCGGGAGACGAGACCCCCAGGCCGACCGTCGAGCGACCAGGTGCAAGGTGGGCCAGCGTCGCCGCCCCCATCGCCAACAGCGCGGGGGAACGAGTGGCGCAGGGGATGATCGCGGTTCCGAGACGCAGTCGGGAGGTCTGGGTCGCAATCGCTGCCAGCAGTGCGACGGCGTCGTGGCCCGCCACTTCGGTGGCCCACAGGCCCCCGTACCCCAGGTCCTCCAGCACGCAGGCCAGGTGAAGTGCGCCTTGGGGGCTCACCCCCCGTGACGGCAGGCAGATCTCCCATGGCCTCATGGATCCACCCCTGTTCCGGCCGCCTCGGCACGCGAGGGTGACCGGCCCGCCACCGCCGGCCGGAGCATGCAGGCGCCCAGCCCTGGCGTGCGGGGAGTTGGGCTCGCGAGTCCTCGCCCCACCGCGACCCCGATCATGGTGACTCTCCTGGCCTCGTCGGCGGCATGCCAGCAGCGGGCTTCCCCAGGACCGTCGACTGCTCGGGGGCGAGCTGCGCCTCGCCGGAGAACGACGGCAGGTTCTTGACAATCGCGTTTCGCTGGATCTGGTTGGTTCCCTCGAAGATCTGGGTCACCTTGGCATCCCGGAAGTAACGCTCCAGTGGGGCCCCCGGCTTTACCGCGGCTCTGCCGCCGATCGCCAGAGCCTCGCAGACCACCCGCATCGCAAGATCGCTACAGAAGGTCTTGGACGCGGATGCCTCCCAGATCGCCGGCAGCGTGCCTGCCTCATCGGCGCGGCGGGCCACGTCGTACAGCAGGGCGCGAGCCGCCGCGATCTCGATCACGAGGTCTGCCACCCGGTGACCGTCATCTTGGCGGGCCCCGGTCAGGACCGACAGGCCACCCGGCTCGGACTCGATCAGGTCACGCAGAGACTCGTACGCACCTCGGGCGATTCCGAGACCTACAGCCCCGATCAGTGGCCGGCTCCACTGGAGCGTCTTGAGTGCGAGCCCAACTCCGTCACCGACTCCGCCGACCAGCGCATCAGCGCCAACCCGGACCGCGTCGAGGACCAGATCGCCGGTCGGGCAGGCGCGCAGGCCGAGCTTGCGCTCATGGCGGGGAATCGAAAGGCCCTCGGCACCCGCGGCAACCAGGAAGCCGCTGATCGCCCGTGAGGAGTGCTCCGGTGCCGTTCGCGCGAAGACGAGGTACTGCGCCGCCATACCTGCGTTGGAGATAAAGCGCTTGGAACCGTTGATGACGTACGAGTCACCGTCAAGGGTCGCCGTGCTTCGCATGCTCAGCACGTCTGACCCCGCCTCAGCCTCAGTCAGTCCCCACCCGGTAATGACCCCGCGGCGCATATCCTCGACCAACGCCAGACCCGATGGTGTCCCGCCCAGAGCCAAGGTGTGCGCGAGGGTCATCTGACTCTGCACCAAGACGGCGGTGGCCGGACATGCTGCCGCCAGGGCTTCGGCCCACGCGCATTGCACTGCAAGGCGTGGCCGCGCGCCAGCGCGTCCATGGACAGCCAGCCAGACGCCCTGCTCCTTGAGCAGCGTGAGCAGGGTGGGCGAGAAGCTCTCGTGCCGATCGTGGACAGGCGCCAGCGGGGCCAGAAGCCGGCTGAAGGACTGCGCCTGCACTCGAGCGGAACCAAGATCCGCACAGGCTGGCGGTCTCGCCAGCGTGTGCGGTGCGGGCGGCGCCGGTGTCGGGACAGTCACCTGTCAGCCAACCATCGTCAGGCCACCGCTGACACTGAGAACCTGACCGGTGATGTATGAGGACTCCTGCGATACCAGGAAGGCCACCGCGTTGGCCACGTCCTGGGGCTTGCCCAGGCGTCCGAACGGGATTGCCCGGATCAGGGCCGCCTGGATCTTCTCCGGCTGTTCGTAGAACAGCGGCGTCTCGGTGGGCCCAGGAGCCACACAGTTCACCTTGATGTTGTAACGAGCCATCTCTCGGGCCAGCGACTTGGTCAGCGCGATCACACCGCCCTTGGCTGCGGCGTACACGGTCTCGCCCATGCTGCCCACTCGGCCTGCGTCGCTGGAGATGTTGACGACGTGACCCGGCTGGCCGGACTCCACCAGAGGTCTCAGGAACGTCTGGCAGATGAAGATGGGACCCAGCAGATTCAACGCCGTGACGGTGTGAATGAAGTCCGACTCGTTCTTCAGGAAGGGCATGCCGCGGTTCCAGCCGGCGCAGTTCACGATGATGTCGGGGTTCCCGAGCGCGGCCGCGACGTCCCGCTGCAGCGAGTGGATGCTCTCCTCTGCCGTCACGTCAACGGCGAAGGCCTCGGCGCGTCCGGCCAGCTCAGCGATCTGTTCGGCAGCGCGTTTGCCTGCATCGATATTCACGTCGGCAATGGCGACGGCGGCCCCTCGTGACGCCAGCTCACCAGCGATCGCGCGGCCTATTCCAGAGGCCCCGCCCGTGATGACTGCTACGCGATTCTCCAACCGGTCAGACATTCGATTTCTCCCGTTCGCTCACAAAGGTACGGATTCGGCTCAATGCCTCTGGGGACTGGTGCAGCTGACGTTGGTAGAAGGTCTCGGCTACGTAGCCCTGACCGGTCCCGGCCAGCGCTACGCACCTCTTGATCGCGGTGTGAGCCGGCCCCGCCGTCGCCACAAGGTGCGCAACCAGACGCTCCACGTGCCCGTCCAGGTCAGCATCTGGAAAAGACCACTCGACGATGCCCAGGCGCTCGGCTTCCCGCCCGGTGACGAGCTCTCCGGTGAGCATGAGGCGCAGTGCCCGGCCGCGACCGATGAGTCGGGTGAGCCGCTGGGTGCCTCCACCTGCCGGCACGAGACCGAGCTTGACCTCGGGCAACCCGATCGTAGAGGTGTCGGAGGCGACGCGCAGGTCGCACGCCAGAGCCAGTTCGAGCCCGCCGCCGGTCGCCGCACCGCGCAGCACGGCGATGGTCGGCACCGGCAGCTGGGCCCACTCATGGAAGAGGTGCTGGATCCGGGCAGCGAAGTTGTTGAGCCCAGACATCTGGCCGTTGTGTACGGCTAACGCCATCACCTTGATGTCACCGCCGGCCGAGAAGTGGGCACCACCTCCGCGCACCACCACAACCGCGATGTCCGAGCGTTCGCTGATGGCACGCAGGGCATCCTCGAACAGGTCAAGCTGCTCGTCGTTCCAGGCGTTGACCGGAGGCCGGTCGAGCACCATCGAGGCCACACCGTCCTGCACGTGCAGCTGAAGCACGGCACTCACCCACCCAACCTCTTGAACGATCGCTCATTTTGATCGAATATGTATTCAATTCTGTGAGAGTACGTAACGACGACGGACCTGTCAAGCCCAAGACTTACGGGTGACTAAACCCATTTGACCAGCGTCTTTGTAGAGCACACCGTGATGTGGACCTAGATCGAGTCCTCCGAATATATCGTCACTCGAATTGAATATCCCTTCAAAAGGCGGTACCGTTGCGGTCATGACGTGGGATTTCGGCCTGACTGCTCGTCCACCTCTGCGCGGTTGTGACCCCGGCCAGGCTCAGCGGGATGGGGGCAGGTTCGTCCCCATTGCCACAGCCCCAGAGCCGAGGCACCGCGCAGCTGTGGCGAGCTGGGTGTCGTTACCCGCGCTCGGGGCGTGCCGCCCAGCCTCCGTCAGCTGGCGGGGCCAACCCAGATCTGAGTCCACCTCCGCGAGACTGAGGCAGATGGGAGCTCGCCATGACAGCAGGGCCTGAGGCCATCAGGGCAGCAAGGGGTGAATGGCGACGCAGCCAGATTGTCGATGCCGCCACGACGCTGCTCTCTTCCCAGGGGTATCACCAGATGTCGGTCAACGAGCTGGCCCAGGAGGCGGGCATCAGCGTCGGCACCGTCTACCAGTACGTCAAGAACAAGGAGGACATCCTCCTGCTCGTCATGCGTGACATTCTCGAGGCGTACCGACACGACGTGCCACGGGCCATGGAGGGGTTCGACGACCCCCTCGACCGGCTGAGCAGTGGATTCGGCGCCTACTGCCGTGTGGTTGACAGCCGCCGCGCCGGCACGGTTCTTGCCTACCGAGAGAGCAGCACCCTGGCCAAGGACGCCCTCGGCGAGATGAAGTCACTGGAGGAGGAGACGACCGGCCTTCTGGCCACCTGTCTAAGAGAGTGCGTCGAAGCAGGAATCCTGCATGAGCACGACAGCGACACCTTGGCCTGGGACCTGACGATCCTGGCCCACATGTGGGCGCTCAAGCATTGGCACTTCGGTTCCCGCATGTCCATCGATGAGTACGCCCGGCTCCAGTTCGCCGTCGTGGTCTCGGCCATCATCCACCCAGAAGTGAGCACCCGATACGAGTACTTGGCCCGGCCACTGCACAGGCTGCGGTGAGCTGAGGTGACTCGCGATCCCATCTCTGCACTGTGGTCCGCGCGCTCGGTCGCGGTCGTGGGGGCCTCTGACCGCCCGACCGCACTGGGTCGCCTTCCGATCGAGTTCATGACACGTTTCGGTTACACGGGGTCCTTGTACCCGGTTCGACCCGACGGGGCGCCCGTGGCGGGGCTGAGGTCCTATCGTTCCGTCGCCGAATGCCCTGCCCCGGTCGATCTGGTCATGATCATGCTCTCCGCGGATCGCGTGGCGCAGGCCCTGGACGACTGCGTCGCCGCGGGGGCCCGCACGGTCATGGTCTGCTCCAGCGGGTTCGCCGAGACCGGTGGGGCGGGTCAGGTCCTGCAGGAAGGCCTCGTGGCGGCCGCCCGCGCCGGTGGACTGCGTCTGGTCGGCCCGAACTGCATCGGCAGCGTCGGTGTGCCCAACGCCCAGGTGACGTCCTTCTCACCGCTGTTCGGGGGCCCGGACACCAGGCTCGTCGATGGACACCTAGGCTTCGTCAGCCAGAGCGGGGCTCTGGGCTACGGCGCGGTGAGTCTGGCCTACGAGCGCGGGCTCGGTCTTGGCTGGGTTGTCAACACGGGCAACGAGGCCGACGTCGGAGCACTTGAGGTCATGCAGACTCTGACGCAGGAAGCGGGCTGCCGGGGGCTGCTGGGGATCGTCGAGTCGCTCACCGACGTGGGCCTGCTCCGCCGGGTCGCGTCCAGCGGACTGCCCGTCGCCATCCTGAAGGCAGGGCGATCGGATTCGGGTCAACGTGCTGCCGCCTCTCACACCGGTGCGCTGGCCACCGGCGACCGCGTCATCGACGCGGCCCTGCGCCAGTACGGCATCGTCCGGGTTGACGACGTCGACGAACTGCTCGATGTCGGCGATGCCTTCGCCCAGCCCCGCCGTCCTGCCGGTCCCCGCATCGCCGTGGTCACGACCTCAGGCGGCTCCGGCATCCTGGCCGCAGATGCGATCGAGGTCAGCGGTCTGCAGCTGTCCGTGCTCTCGGACAAGACCCGTGCCGCGCTCGACGAGATCGTCCCGGCCTTCGGCGCGACCGCCAACCCGGTCGATGTGACGGCGAGCGTGATGAGCGATCCCGGGCTCTTCGAGCGCTCCCTGGAGGCGCTGGTCGACGACGAGCAGGTCGACCTGGTCATAGCGTGCTGCTGTGTGCTCACCGGCAAGGACGTCGACGCCCTGGTCACCAGCCTGGCTCGGGCCGCCGAGCGCAGTGGCAAACCGGTGCTCGTGGCACGCACGGGCGCAGCCAGCCTGGCACCGGCTGCCGCCGCCCAGCTACGAGCCGCCGGCATCCCCAGCTACCCGACCCCAGCCCGTGCGGTCCGCGCGGCCGCAGCCCTGCATCAGGTCAGCCGGCCTTTCCCGGAGCCAAGAGCACAGGCCTCGGTCGTGGTGCCCGCTCCCGCGCCGGGGGCGGGCGAGCAGGAGCTCAAGGCGCTCCTGGCGGGGGCTGGGCTGGCCGTCCCGACCGGTCGCGTGGTGGGTGACGCCGGGCAAGCCCGAGCCTGCGTCGAGCAGGTTGGCGGGCTCGCTGTCCTCAAGGCCGTGGTGCCCGGACTGGTGCACAAGACCGAAGCCGGTGGCGTCTGCCTGGACGTCACTGCTGGCACCGCCGCCGAGATGTTTACCCGGTTGGCTGCCCTGGGCGGGCAGGTCCTCGTCGAGGAGATGGTCGGCTCAGGGGTGGAGGCTCTGGTGGGCATCGCCGCGAGCCCACTGGGGCCGGTGCTGACCGTCGGGCCCGGTGGGGTGCTCACCGAGCTGCTCGACGACGTCGCCCTTCGCTTGCTGCCGGTCACCAGGTCCGACGTCGAGCAGATGCTCGACGAGACGCGGCTGGCCCTGATGCTGGCGGGAGTTCGCGGATCCGCACCCGCTGACCGGGCCGCTCTGGTCGACACGATCCTGCGCGTGGCCGACGTGGTCTCGAGCTGGCCGGCAGGGTTCGAGCTCGACCTCAATCCGGTGACCGTCCTGCAGCCCGGCCGCGGCGTGCGAATTCTTGATGCTGCCTACATTGCCTCGGAGGTTGACTGAGCCATGGACGTCGGAACCCTTGTCACTCGTGCCGCTCACCGCTTCCCGGACCGGATCGCGGTGGATGGGCCGGGCCGCAGCCTGACCTTTGCCGAGCTGGCCGGTCGGGTGGTCCGGCTGGCCAATGCCTTGCTCGCCATGGGCCTGCAGCCGGGGGACCGGGTGTTGGACCTGCAGAGCAACAGCGTCAGCTACCTCGAGACCGACCTGGCGATCAGGGCGGCCGGACTGGTCCGCGCAGCCCTGAACTACCGTCTGCATCCCAGCGACTGGGAGCGTATCGCCACAGACTCCGGGGCACGGGCGCTGATCTATGACGCCAGGTTCGCCGACCAGAGCGCCGCACTCCGGGGCCAGTTGGCCCATGTGGTGGTGATCGGGGACGGGCCTGGCACGGCCTACGAACGGCTTCTGGCATCTGGCTCCACCCGGGATCTGCTGCCGGTGGCGCCAGACGCGTTGTGCGGGCTGCACTACTCCAGTGGCACCACCGGCCACCCCAAGGGTGCAAAGCGCACGCACCGGAACTGGTTCGCATCAGTGGTGAACATGACCCACGACGTGCTCGGCGGGGTGCCGGGCCAGGACGACGTCTACGTGCACGCCGGCCCGATCACCCATACGAGCGGGCTGTTCGTGCTGCCGTTCCTCGTGGCAGGCGCACGGCAGATCGTGCTGCCCTCGTGGGATCCGCAGACGTTCGTCGAGGCCGTGGCAGAGCGCGGGGGCACGCACACGGCGATCGTGCCGACGATGGTGGCGCGCCTGCTGACCCTGCCGGGGGTGGACCGCTCGACGTTCGCCGGCCTGCGGATGCTCGGTTATGCGGGGGCGCCGATGCCGCCCGAGCAGATGCGACGGGCCTTCGAGCGGATCACGCCCCATCTCGTGCAGTACTACGGCCTGGTCGAGGCCATCCCGCCGGTGACCGTCCTGGACGCCCAGGACCATGCGCGCGGCCAGATCGGAAGAGCGTCGTGTAGGGAAAGAGTGTAGATCTCGGT
>OBLW0100001719.1_pt1 | contig 18265 bp, 11 predicted proteins | sample 1520161 | NCBI WGS metagenome assembly OBLW01 (sample SAMEA3539309, study PRJEB22396) | soil metagenome | biome: tundra; feature: field; material: soil | place: USA | collected 2010-05 | depth 0.15 m | reverse complement strand
CCACTGTCCACTGTCCACTGTTTTGCTATACTTGATAGGTTCACCTCATGCGGAGGTGGCGAAATTGGCAGACGCACTAGCTTGAGGTGCTAGCGCCCACAAGGCATAGGGGTTCAAGTCCCCTCCTCCGCACCAATGAACGTCGTTCCGGGACATCCCGGCAGCTTAAGTCCGGCCCACCGGACAGACTTGGAAAGCAGAATTAAATGCAGATTCTCTTTTATGTTTTCGTTGTAGTTCACCTGATCGTGTGCTTCTTCCTGATAGGTGTTGTCCTCATCCAGCAGGGCCGCTCGGCCGACCTCGCCGGCGCCTTCGGTGGACAGGGCTCGCAAACCGCCTTCGGACCCCGCGCCGCCGCCAACGTGCTCACGCGCCTCACCACCTGGTCGGCCATCATCTTCATGTGCACCTCCATCGGACTGGTCGTCCTTTACAACCGCGCCAGCACCTCGCACTCTGTCCTTGAAGGCACCAAGCCCGCCCCCATCAGCACTCCCGCCAAGTAGGGCCGAACTTAGAATTCGTTTTGATCGAGGATCGTCACACATGCCCCTGTCCGGAGAAGCCATCCGCCTCATGAACTACATCGACGACGTAGCCGTAACTCTCCGCCGCGTCCTCGCCACCATCCCCTCCCTCACCGACGAAGAGCGCGCCCGCGTAGCCGAGCACCTCATCCAGGCCCGCCCCAACGCCGAAGACGTAGCCCAGGCCCTCACCGCCAAGTAGACCTTCGCGGTCCCGGCGAACGTTTCCAAACGAAGGCAGCTAGAAGTTCAGATGGCGCGCGTCCTCGAAGGTCGCGCCAGGGTGTAACTCGGAGGGATACGGGGGTTTCAACCCCCGCATCAAGCCGGCAAAACCCTCGTGGGCTTCAGCCCGTGCGCGAACTCACCTACACAATAAGCTGTCATCCCGAGCGAAGCCGAGGGATCTGCGGTTGCTTTTAACCCTTCCCAACCCACCAGACCTGGGTGCCCCATCCTCGCGGCGTCTTTGTCTTTGCCGCTAGGGTGGGATACCACAAATCTCCGCAGCAGATGCTTTGAAAGGGCACGAATTCATTCGTGCCGAAAAACGCCCCCCCAAAAAAACAAAGGGCATCGGGCGGGGCTAAAGCCCCGCCCGATGCCCACCCCCTACAATAAAAACACCAATGCCCACCGTAGCCATCATCGGAGCAGGCCCGCTAGGCCGCTGGCTTGCTCTCGAAGCAGCCCGCGCCGGATTCTCCGTTCTCCTTGAAGACGTAATGCCCTCCAACCTCCACCACGCCCAGGAAGCCCTTCGCTCCTCCCTCGGCCCGGACGCCCTGCCCAACGTCAACTTCGTCTCCACCATCGAGGACGCCGTCCGCCAAGCCGACCTGGTCATCGACTGTGTCCCCGACGAGCTCGAATCCAAGCTGGAAATTCTCTGGCTCCTCGACCGCATGGCCCCGCCGCACACCGTCTTTGCCACTCCCACCACCCGTCTCTCCATCGGCGATCTGGCCAACTGCACTTACCGCCCAGAAAAGTGCATCGCCATCGCCGCCGAAGCCTCAGCCCTCACCGCAAACCGCAGCCGAGAAATCCTCCTCCGCACCACCCCCAGCACCGCCCCCGAAACCACCGCCCTCCTCGAAGATTTCTGGCGTCGCCTCTCCTTCACCCCCACCTTCGAACCTGAACTTCCCCCAGCCTGAAACGAGCAAGCAATCAGCCTGCAGCCAGAAGCCGGCACTAAACCCTGATCAGAGTCCGGTCCCCTTCAGGCCGCAACAATCCGGAAAATGGTCATATTTGCCTGCCAAAAGCGCGTTATTAGCGGCTATCAGGCCTTATTGGGTCGCTTTTCGGGTAATTCAAGACAACCCTACCCTCACTATCGGAACCTTGTGAGCGGCCAAAACGCCAATTTGGGCTGCAAAAAGGGTTAACCCCTCAAAGAAATGCAACCACCTGGGCCAACATTTGGTCCCTTTTCGTAACCCTTTAAGCGAACGTTTAGCGCCGGCGACGCACCACTCAAGCGAACATTTAATATTGTCGAATGAACCACTTAAGCGACCGTTTGATGGCGCAGATAGCCTACTTTTTTCCGCTTGAAAAGCACGGAGCCGAACCACCCAGCCGATTTTGAGTTCTTCGCCCCCTCCACCCAATTCCTTAGCTCATCGACCAACAAGCACGAAGGCTCCCCAGTAATAGGGCAGGTCCTTTCCATCGTGAGTCGCTTTCACCTTCTCCCGCATTTCGAGCTGCGCCTCTTTCAAAGCCTTGTGCGTCTCCATGCCCGACAGCCACTTGGCATAAAAGCGATTCATCAATTCAAGTGTCTCCTCGTCAGGCACAGACCACAACGACATCAGCACCTCCTGCACTCCGGCCTCTTCAAATGCGCGCCGCAGCCCGAATACGCCTTCACCATTCTTCACATCGCCCTGCCCGGTGTTGCACGCACTCAGCACCACCAACTCCGTCCCATGCAAGTTCAGATTCCCCGCTTCCATCGCAGTCAGAACGCCATTGTCCTCGCCTTGCGTTGTGGGTTTTCCCGCGAGTGTTCGATCGGCTCCGGCAAAGTACAGTCCCGAACGAAGCATCGGATCCTCAAGTCCTGAAGGCTTGCTTCCGCCGAGACCGGAGCGGCCACTTTTGTTGTGCTGGTCAGCGAGGAAGAAGCCATGCGTAGCCAGATGCAGAACACGCGGACTGCTCGCCTGTTCCACCACGCGCTTTTGCGCAAGGGCGCCAGTGTAGACACTGGTCTTCCACTGATGTTGTTGCAACAGTTCCGCAATCGCTTTTACTTCAGTTCCGGTGCCGGGAAGCCGCGGCAAAGTGGAGCTGCCGTCCCCGCTGCGCGACACCTGCAAAACCTGATTACCCGCCAGCGAGCCAGGCGACAAACCTGCCGTCAACGCCGGTGTTTTCTGTTCTAGGCTGTTCAGTTTCTCCATTGCCGCCAGCTGCTGCACCTCACTCAAATCAAACACCGGATCGCCCACCAGCAGAGCCGTTGAATCAGCATGCGCAGGCGCCGAGCGCAATATGTCTCTGGTGCAGGACAGCAATCGCAGATCGTATTTCTCCATCTGCAGTTTCCCGTCCGGCGCAACGATGATGCCGAGGGGAAGCTCGTTGAGAACGCCTTCGGGCGCAAGAAAGATGCGGTTCTTTCCTCGGAGAACTTTTTCCAATGGCTTCCAGATCAGCGCATAAGCATCCGCGCCGGGAAGCTTGGCCTCTGGCTCAGTCTCGAATCCGCGCGTTTGCACCGAGTGTTGAAATTGCGTGATGGCGCCGCCTTCAATTTGTTTTTCGTCGCCGAGAAAAATATACTCCGGCTGATCCTTGCTCTGGCGCGTCACCACAAGAGCGACGTAGTAGCTCTTGTCGGTCCATCCTTTGTCATAAAAATCAAAGTGTGCAAATTCGACTGCGGCCTCTCCAGGTTTCAGCACGTCGCGTACCTGCTGCCATGTGGCCCGATCCAGTTTCTTCTGCTCCGCAAACGCAGAGGAGCGCGCCACCAGAGCCTTCTCAATACCGTTTGCTTCAGTCTCCAACTGCTCGATCTGGTTGCGCCACAAGTCGCGGTCGGCCGGCGCCACGTCCAGCAGCCCGGCAATCTGTGTGCGTTTCGCCGTGAGCTGGCCAAGCAGCTTGATCGCTTGCCCGTCGCCTGAGGCTTCCACCTGTCGGCGCATATCTGCGACGCTGCCGACTACAAAACTCTTCTCCCAAAGCAGCAGGTTATACATTGAGCCGATAAGGTGCGGGTCCTTGGCACGATAGCGATGAACGAAGCTGAAGTAGAACGGAAAATCATTTCCGACAGAATCCAGAAATCCGAGCCGCTCATTTTCCGTCATGTATTTGAAGTTGTATTGGAACTGATGGAAGAGGTTGTCGAAGGCGCGCTCGAAGAGAGGTTCCGCTTCGCGGTATTTATTTTGGTGGTCATAAAGCATGGCAAGATTATTCAAATCGGTGGCCACGTCCGGATGATCCGCTCCCAGCGCCTTTTCGTCGATGCGCAGGGCGCGCTGGTAGAGGGGTTCCGCATCTGCGTAGTTGCCCTGCCGGTCATAGAACAAAGCCAGATTGTTGAGCGCGGTGGCGACACCGGGATGCTCAGGGCCGAGCGCCTTTTCGTCGATACGCAGAGCGCGCTGGTAGAGTGGCCCCGCATCGGCGAATTTAGCTTCGTTGAAATAAAGCTGAGCCAGGTTGTTTACTGTGCTGGCGACGTCCGCGTGCTCGGGCCCTAGCGCCTTCTCGTAGATTTTCAGCGCGCGCTGGTAGAGCGCCTCCGCGTCGGCATATCTGCCCTGGTCCACTTGCGCGGCAGCCAGATTGTTGAGCGAGGCGGCCACGTCGCTATGCTCTGGGCCGAGTGCCTTCTCGCGGATGCGCAATGCGTGCTTGTAGAGAGTTTCCGCATCGGTGTACTTGCCTTGGCGAACGTAAAGTGCGGCCAGGTTGTTCAGCGCCGTTGCAACATCGCGGTGCTCGGGTCCGAGAGCTTTCTCGTAGATGCCCAACGCGCGCTGATAAAGTGGCTCCGCCTCGGAGTATTTACCTTCGCGAAACCACAGGCCGGCGAGATTGTTCATAGCGCCGGCGACAAGGCTGTCATCGGATCCGAGGGCCTTCTCATCGATGCGCAAGACGCGCTGAAAAATAGGTTCTGCGTTGCTGTATTGGCCCTCGTGAAAGTAAAGCGTACCGAGATTGTTCAGGTCGGTCGCGACGCCAGCAGTATCGGCCCCAAACGCTTTTTCGTCGATGCTCAGCGAACGCTGGTAGAGCGATTCTGCATCTGCATATCTACCCTGGTGGTCGTAGAGCGCTCCCAGATTGTTAAGCGCATTCGCAACATCGGGAGCGTCCGGCCCCAATGCCTTTTCGCGGATGCTCAGTGCGCGCTGGTAGAGCGCCTCTGCATCAGCGTACTTGCCCTGGTGAAAGTAGAGGGCAGCAAGATTATTTAGAACTGTGGCCGTACCGCTGTGTTCGGGGCCAAGCACTTTTTCACGTATGGTCAGCGCACGCTTGTAGCGTGGCTCTGCCTCGCTGTATTTACCCTGCTCGTCATAGATGTGGGCAAGATTGTTCAACGCTGTTGCGAATTCGGGATCTTCAGGCCCGAGTGTCTTTTCGTCAATCGGCAACACGCGTTCATAGATGGGTTCGGCTTCGGCGTACTTGCCTTCGTTGACATAGTTCATCGCCAGGTTTGTTAGATAAGTGGCGAGGCCCGGATCTGCGGGGGCTAGCGTCTTCTCCTGGATTTGAAGCGCGCGTAGGAAAAGAGGCTCTGCATTAGCGTATTGGCTCTGTCGGAAACAGAGGACGGCTAGACTCTCTGCATCGATCGCGACGAGGGGATTGTCGGGGCCGAAGGCTTTTTCGTGGATACTCAAAGCGCGCTGGTAGAGCGGCTCTGCATCGGCGTAGCGGCCTAGTATGTCGTAGACCAATGCGAGATTGCTCACAGGGACAGAGAGCCACGGATCGTCGGAGGCAAGCTCTTTTTCGGCTGTACTTAGGGCTTGCGCGGCGATGGGGAGAGCTTCGGCGTACTTGCGCTGGTGCTCCAGATCCCTTGCTTGTGCGCTCAGCTGCTTCCACTGCTGATCCTGCGCGGGCAGCAGAGATGCGCTGAGTAGCGGCGCAAGGAGCAGGGTTAGGAAGGCAGCGCAACCACGCGGGATGGTCATCCGTGAGTCTCCGTGGGGAATGAATGGCCGGGGATCGAGGAAATGGAAATCGACTGCGCGAGTATAGCATTTTCGTTGTTTGTTTCCTCGTCTTTGAACGGGTGCGAATGGTCGCTTAAGTGATTCATTCGACAATATTAAATGTTCGCTTGAGTGGCGGCGGGTGGCCCATATCTTAATCCGCCACCAAGGTTGGGTGCCCCAGGTCTCGACTTTGAGACCTGGGATCGCGCAGTTGATCCCGCCGCGCTCCGTTCCAGAAAGACTCGATTTCCACGGTGCCTTCCACTCCTTTTGCGTAGTGCCGGAAGCTGGACCAGGCCCAGTCTTCCGGCTTCTCGACAAGCCCCCGCTTGACCGGGTTGCGATGCATATAACGGAGCTTCTCCACCCGCTTCTCTGCGTTATGCACGTTGAAATCGTAGTACCGGGGCTGCCAGAAAGGACGTTCCCTGCTCTGAACCGACACGGATAGCTTCAAGGCTTGAATCGCCTTAGAAAGAATCGTCTTCTTCGGCTCGCTGACCAAAAGATGAACGTGTTCCAGCATCACCACGTAACCGCAGACGACAAAATCGTACCGGAGGCGCATGGCTTCAAGGGAACGCTCAAATAGGCCGCGCGCTGCTGCCGATCCGAGGTGGGGCAGTCTGTGATGACAACTGAAGGTAATGAAGTGAAAACAGCCGCATTGTTGATAACGAACAAGCCCCTTCGTCATGCCAACATCCTACATCCCATGTCTCAAAAACGAGACATGGGGCACCCATTCATTTTGGGATCGTCAGATGTGGGCTCCCGCCCAGCAGAAGGTAAAGAGCACCGGAAAATATCATCCGCGGAGAAAGCTTGTGGGACTGTTGATCTACTCCATGCCGCTAAATCACGCGGTGAGGGTTAGCGGCGAAATAGACTGCGGCTCTTCTTCTTTTTTTCGCAGACGACTTCCTTTCCACAAACAGATATTGCCATCTGACGGATCGTCCGCGCTACTAAGGAATCTTCGAACACAATCGGAATCGCGGTATTCTGCATTTGCCTTACGGCTTTATAGTCGTTGGAAATTTTCCATTGTGCAGGCCGTGTGAGCGCCTTATTGACGTGCGTTTCTGAAATAGCATCTGAGCGAGGATCGTACCGGTTGACTACGACCTCCAACCTGGGGCCGCCCCGCTGCTCGAATTGTGTGATGAAACGATTCGCGTTGCGTAACTCAGGAATGCCGACCTGAGTTACAAGGTAAACCGTGGAACATTCGTTGAGCCGCATTGTGCTGGGCAGATTTTGTCTCGATCCGGCGTCCACTACGACGTAATCGAACACCTGGCGAGCGGTTGTCACCAAAGTATCGATTGCATCGTTTGATATTCCTTCTGCCGAGGTGAAATCAGTTGGTGCTGCAAGAACAGCCAGTCCTGTGCTATGTCGGACGAACAGCGTAGAGAGAAAGTTGTAATCAAGCCGGTGCGAATTCAATAGCGCATCGAGCGTGGTATAGCGTGCCCTTATACCAAGGTAGATGGCTGCATCCCCGAGAGGCAGGCTAAGGTCTATCAAGAGCGTGTTTTTAGCAGACTCTTGCGCTAGTGCCACAGCAAAATTGCATGCCAGCATAGTCGTGCCGGCTCCGCCTTTTGCGCCGACAAAAGTGTACAGACCACCATTTCCATCGTTTACTGGAAAGTGAAGCACAGGCTGGGGGGTTGTTGGGCGACGAATTGAAGCCCGAATCAGTGCCTCTTCCATTTCCACCTGCGAAATGGGCAATGGGAGAAATTCACGCGCTCCAGCCCTCATGCAACGGAGTAGCCGTTCGGGGGTCTTGTCCTCAGAGAGAGCAATGACGCAGGCAGTGCCGTAAGTGCAGATCTTCTCGATGAGATCGAGCGCCAGTTCAGGATCGGTATCCAGTTCCATAATTACGACTTCTGAGCCGTTGGATAGCATTGCCTCGATTTCGCCCGCACGTGGATATGCGCTGAATTCATGGAGGCGGCCATGCGAGCACCCTGCGAGAGCGTGGGTTAGGGCGCCCCGTTTCGGGTAGTTGGGCGCAATGACGTTGATAGAAGAAACGAGAGGGATATCGTGGTTAGAGATCCGGGCGGTAGCCATAAGCCATCCTTGACGCAGCGTCCTATAGAGTGATTATCGGCAGCAAAGACGCCGACGTTAGAAATGGTTAAACGTATCGGAGAGAAGTGCGGGCCGCCTGGCCAGACGATGGCAAGAGGAAGAACTGTCGGCAAGGGGATTGTTGTGAATCCCGCCCTTCGGAAGGTGCGCGAAGAATGGGGCGCCCGATCATTTTGGGATGGTCAGATGTGGGCCACCCGCCCGAAATAAGGATTATGACGATTGGGTGCCCCAGAGCCTGCTGTGAGCGAAGTCGAATCGGTCCCGATTCTGGGACCTGGGAGAGTACAAATCCACACGGCCGCTTTAACGCTTATGTAGAACCCTTTAAGCCAACCTTTTGGTTAGCAGGAACGCTCGGCCGGCCAGTCTTGCTGACCCCTATTTACCAAGCACTTTCTCGTAATAGCGGACATACTGCGGGACGACGAGGGAGGCGCAGAAGCGTTTTTGAGCGGTGCGGCGGCCGGCTTCGCGCATGGCGCTTAGGCGGGCTGGGTCGTTGAGCAGACTTAATACGCCGGTGGCCATGCCCTCTACGTCGCCTACGTTGTAGAGGAGGCCGGTTTCGCCGTCGTCAATTAGTTCGGGGACGCCGCCTACGCGCGTGGCTACTGACGGGACCTTGCAGGCCATGGCTTCAAGTGCGGCGAGGCCGAAGGACTCAAGTTCGCTGGGCATGAGGAGGATGTCGGCGAGGGGAAGGATCTCGTTGACGCGCTCCTGCTTACCGAGGAAGTGGACGCGGGCCTGAATGCCGAGGTCGTGGGCCAGCCACTCGGCTGCTGAGCGGTCGGGGCCGTCGCCGACGAGGACCAGTTGAGCTGGCAACTCGCGCGCGACTCGGGCGAAGATTTTTACCACGTCTACCAAGCGCTTGACGGGGCGGAAATTTGAAAGATGCATCAGGATGGCTTCATTGGGGGCGGCCAGGCGGCGACGTGCTTCGGCATGCTGGGCCTCGTCTTTGATGGGTGTGTAGACATCGCAGTTGACGAAGTTTGTGACCACTTCAATGTCCCGCGTGATCTCAAAACTTTCAACTGTTTTTTCCTTGAGGTAGTTGGAGATGGCAGTGACGCCGTCGCTCTCCTGAATGGAATAGCGGGTGATAGGGAGGTAGCTGCGGTCGAGCCCTACGAGAGTGATGTCGGTGCCATGGAGAGTAGTGACAAAGGGGAGACGGCGGCCCCTGGCTGCGAGCATTTGGCGGGCCAGCAGCGCGCTGACCGAATGGGGGATGGCGTAATGGACGTGGAGGAGATCGAGATCATTGAATTCGGCCACCTCGACCATCCGGGAGGCAAGTGCGAGATCGTAGGGCGGGAACTCGAAGAGCGGATAGCTGGAGACGGGGACCTCGTGATAGAAGATGCCCTCTTCGCGACCGTTAAGGCGGAATGGCTGCGAATAGGAGATGAAGTGGACCTGGTGGCCGAGCGCCGCCAGTTCGATGCCCAGTTCGGTTGCTACAACGCCCGATCCGCCGTAAGTGGGGTAACAAGTGATGCCGATGCGCATAGAGTCTTTCTCGATCTGTTTTTTGGCTGGAATGGGTCCCAGCTGATTTGACGTTGCACGGGCCTGCGAAGATGCAGAGCCGCGGTTCAGGGTGGTGTGGGGCGGGCGGAATCAGCGAGCGATTGGGAAGGAGAGATGCCGGAATAGGAGATGAGTTCGATGGCGGGGAATTCTTTGATGGCGTGGAGAGCTTCGCGCTCGATGTCGCGAGAGGCGCGGAGGCGGGTGCGGACTTTATCGAGATCGGCATCGTTGTAGCCGGGGTGCGTGACGAGTTCCCATGTGCCGGCGGGGAGTTGGCTGAGCAAGGCGCGGGCAGTGGAGGCGTTGAGGATTCCGGTGCCGACTACGGCGATGGTCCCGTCGGTGGTGGAGAAGCCTTCTTCTGCGATGATTCGGCGGCAGGCGGCTTGCAGCTTGCGGAGGACGTTGACCTCGGCGGCGCGGGCCCACGAGGCGCCGGCTGTGGCGCGGACGGCCCATACCGGTTCGAAGGGATTGCGGACGGCGCGGATTCCGGCGGCACGGGCGGCGCGGAGCACGGGGCGCAGGACTGCTGGAAACATGTGGGTGTGTTTGTGGGTGTCGATGTGGGTGAGGCGCAGGCCGCGGGTTTGGAGCAGGGCGATTTGCGCGGCGGCTTCGGCTTGGATTTCGGCTGACCGGATGCGGCCGGTGAAGAGGCGCGCGAGAAACGCTGTGAGAGCGGGGGGGAAGCTGCCGGACTTCTGGTTGATGAGTGTGGGGATGCTGGTGGGGGGGAGGATGGGGTCGGCGTCCACCAGGAGCACGTGGCAACCGACGCCGAGCGAAGGGGTGGAACGGGCCAGTTCGATGGCCTCCTCAGTGGCTGAGGCGCACGCCATGAGAGTGGTGCTGGTGAGGACGCCTGCTCGATGCAGTTCGATAATGGCGCGGTTGACGCCGGGGGTTAATCCAAAATCGTCGGCGTTGACTATGAGACGGCTCACCGGGTGAGTGTATCAACTCGGGTTCGATATTGGAGGTGTCGGGCGGATGGCCCACGGAATGGGAAGAGCGCTGGTATCATTGGAAAAGGTTGCTATTTTGTTGCGGCTACGAGTGGGCGGTTAGCTCAGCTGGTTAGAGCGCCTGCCTTACAAGCAGGAAGTCGGGGGTTCGAGTCCCTCACTGCCCACCAATTATTATTTAACTCTTTTAACACTAAGGAGTTAACTTATAAGTATCCCTACATAGAAATTGGAACTCACGCTAAAAAGAACGGACCCCAATCCGATTGGCGTAAGTTCCACCGCTGAATCCGAGCGCACCAGCCTCATACAAACAGTCTGGTTCGCCGCTAACATGGCGGCAGCGTCTAACGATGCGAATTTGCATGGGAAATTCTGCTATTCGTCAACTCCTCGTCCGCAACACTGTCCGCGCGCTAACGGCATTTACTTCCCAATCAAAAGCGAATTGTTGCCTGTATAGCATTGGCGTGCAGATGCTCAGCATTGCAAGAAAAATCTGGCCGCGAAATATATGGTGCGGCTCTATCGGCGAACGGGAGTTTTCTCTTCCAAACGGGCGGTCAGTCTATCAACATTTTCGACGGGCGCACGGGGACATCTTGCGTGCGCGCTCTCTCTTTCGGTTAAGCTCTCGCCAAGTTTCCGCGCACTGGTTTCCGCCAACATGGACAGCCGCCTCTTCGCAGTCACCGGGGCGACGATGCTCAGGGGAAGATCACGGTTGCGCCTGGCGGCGTTAACATGTATGGGTTCCCGGTAACTCAGGCCGCGCAGTGATGAATTGCGTCCGAGGCATGCCATTTTGTTATGCACGGAACGGCATGGACGGAGACGGACCGCAAAGAACTGACAGGACGGAGAAGGACAGGAGGGGCTCAATGAGGATAAGGATTGCATTGTTTGCCGCAGCGGCGTTTTGTCTTGGGTGCACGGTTCGAGCCGCTGCTCAGAAGTCCGAGCCGGTAGTTCCGGATCGGCTGATGGTAACCATCAACACGCAGCAGACTGCTGAACCAGTCTCGAAGTATGAGTTCGGCATGTTCATCGAGCACATTCGCACCCTCATCTATCGCAGCCTCTGGGCAGAGATGGTCGACGACCGGAAATTTTATTTCCCGATCTCATCTACGGAGCCGGATTCTCCTGCCCCACCAGCGGGTAGCCCGCCGCGTGGCATGCCGCTCCGCAAATGGCGCCCGGTTGGGCCCGACGAATTTGTGGTGATGGACAAGGAGCGGCCATTTGTCGGTGACCAGAGCCCGGAGATCACACTCGATGCCGCCACGCCGCACGGTATCCGGCAAGTGGGCCTCGCGCTGGTTAAAGGCAAGAAGTATGCAGGCCGGATTTATCTTCGCGGCACTCCTGGCAGCAAGGTGAAGGTCTCGCTGATCTGGGGTGAAGGCGCAAACGACCGGCAGACTATCTCCATTGCAGCACTCACCAACGAGTACAAGAAGTTCCCGCTCAATTTCACATCTCCGGCCGACGCAAGCGCTGCGTCTCTCGAAATCACCGGCACGGGCTCCGGAAACTTTCATATCGGCACTTTGTCGCTGATGCCGGCTGACAACGTGCAGGGATTTCGCCCCGACACCATCGCACTGCTGCGCGAGCTCCACTCCGGCATGTGGCGCCTGCCCGGCGGTAATTACATCTCTAACTGGAGCTGGTACGACTCCGTCGGCGACATCGACAAGCGCCCGCTCATGTTTGACTACGCGTGGAAAGCCCCGCAGACAAACGATGTGGGCATGGACGAATTCATGACCTTCTGCAAGCTGATTGGCACGGAGCCGTACATCACCGTGAACGCGGGCTTTGGCGATGCACATTCGGCGGCGGAAGAAGTCGAGTATATGAACGGATCGGTGAATACGCGTCTGGGCGCCCTGCGCGCGCGCAATGGCCATCCCGAGCCCTACCACGTCAAGTTCTGGGACATTGGCAACGAGCCCTACGGAAACTGGCAACTCGGCCGCACAGATCTCAAGTACTTTGTCCTCAAAACCAATGATTTTGCGAAGGCGATGCGACAGGTCGACCCGTCGATCACGCTCCTCGCCTCGGGTGCAATGCCCGACGAAATGACCGTTACAGGCCAAGCCCGCGACCTGCATATGCCCGACCCGCAGGCCCAGTTCGGTTCAGCTGCGGACTTTACCGGCGGCCTGCTTGCGCACAGTTGGGGCAGCTTCGAGGGCCTCACTGAACACTGGTACGCAAGGGCGGGCAAACGCTTCGATTACGCCCATGCAAAGAGCCTTGCGCCGGATGCGCCGAACGAGGACGGGTATGTGACTGTCGACCAGACTCCGCTTGAGTGGGCGCGTTATCCATCCAATCGCGTGCGCGAAAAGGCTGAAGAATGGCAGGAGTATCAGAAACGCTTTCCGGGAATGGTCGATAAGAAAATCTTCCTTTCGATCGACGAGTACGCTTACAGCGGTGCGCCTGTGAATCTCAAACTGGCCCTCGCCTACGGCATGGTCTTCAACGAGATGCTTCGCTACACCGATTTCCTTAAAATGTCGGCATTCACCATGGGCGTCTCGACGCTCGACTACAACAGCACCGGAGCCGACTACAACACGAATGGACTCCTGTTCAAACTCTATGGCGATCACCTCGGCACCATCCCGGTTGCCCTTTCTGGAAACTCGCCTCAACCTGCGCCCAAGTACGCCATCGCCGGGGATCAGCCAAAAACAAACCCAGGCAGTCCGACTTATCCGCTCGACATGTTCGCTGCGCTGACTGCGGATCACAAGTTTCTGACCATAGCCATTGTGAACGCGACGGATTCGGAACAGAAGTTCGATCTGAACGTAACCGGCACCAAGCTGTCAGGGCCACCGACACTATGGCAGATGACCGGATCGAGTCTCGATGCCTCCAACCACGTCGGTCAACCACCGCAAGTCGCAGTCAAGGAAATTCCACTCGGCAACGCTCCCGCAACCATCTCGGTTGCGCCCATCAGCATTAACATCTATCGGTTTCCAGTAGCTCAGGCGACGAAATGAAGATAATCATGAAACCCAAATCTCTCAGCACGTTTGCTCTTCTCATTCCGCTGGCCCTTGCCAACGCCAGCTTGAGTTTCGGGCAGGTCCAAACCCTGGTACCGCCGGTCGTCCCTGGCGCAAAACCAGTGACGGTTGAACACATCAAGATTCATGGCACCTCGCTTGAGGGCAATCTGGAAGGCGACGCCGTTGACCGTGACGTTTTCGTATTTCTGCCGCCCAGCTACCAGAAAGACAAGCATCGCCGCTACCCCGTCGTCTACGCATTGCATGGATTTTCCATCGGTGCGGAGGAGTGGACGCACGAAATCCATGTGCCGCAGGTCATCGAGGGGGCCTTCGCACAAGGCGCAAAAGAAATGATCGTCGTGTTACCTGATTCAAAGACGGTGCACAACGGTTCCATGTATTCGAGCTCAGCCACCACCGGGGATTTTGAGCAGTTCATTGCTCATGATGTCGTCACATATATTGATGCACATTACCGGACCCTCCCAAATCGCATGAGCCGCGGACTCGTCGGCCACTCCATGGGCGGATACGGCGCGTCTCGCATCGGAATGAAGCACCCGGATGTGTTTAGCAGCCTGTACATCATGAGCCCCTGCTGCATGTCGGCTCGGGCTGGCGGCCCATCGAACCCGGAAAATGCAAAGGTACTCGAAGCCGTCAAGACGCCTGAAGATTCGGCCAAGCTTCCGTTCGGCCTTCGCGCTCAACTCGCAAGCGCAGCGGCATGGTCACCCGATCCCAAGAACCCACCGCTCTACCTTGATCTTCCAACGAAAGATGGCGTAGCACAGCCCGACATACTCGCAAAATGGGCTGCCAACTCACCCTTGGCCTTTATTGATCAGTACATTGGGAATTTGCGCCAATATCGTGCAATCTCCATCGACGTGGGCGACCAGGACGGTCTACGGACCGATACGGGCAAGCTCCACGACGTCCTGGACAAGTACGGAATCGCGAATGGTTTCGAGATTTACCACGGCACACACACAAGTGCCGTCTCAGATCGCTTCCAGAATCATGTGATCCCGTTTTTCAGCAATCATCTTTGCTTTCAGACGAACTGCAAGTAGCCTGTCTTGCGGGTCATCTTTAGACATGGACAGGCTCTAGAAAAGGGATTTACCATGCCGATGGTACTCTCTGCGCCGTATACCGATCGCCGAATACGGCACGGAGAGCAGACCCTCCGGCAACGAGCATGGGCGCAACCGACCAAACAAATCGATTCTGCGCTCCATTGGTTTTAGCGGTGAATTTTGGCGATCGCCCAACGTAACCTGGAGAAATAATATGAAGAAACGCATGACGCGAATCGTTGCAGGTATCGTCGCGTGTTCGGGAACGCTCTTCTTTGGCTTAATTCTGCAATCTGCAGTTGCCCAGGATACCGCGAGCCTCCCCTACATGAATCCAAGTCTGTCACCCGAGCAACGGGCCGTTGACCTGGTGCATCGCATGACCCTTGCGGAGAAAGCTTCGCAAATGCTGAACAGGTCTGCCGCAGTTCCGCGGCTCAATATTCCCGCATACCAATGGTGGAGTGAGGCGCTCCACGGAGTGATCGACCAGGGTGTAACGGAATATCCGGAACCGATCGGTCTGGCTTCGACTTTCGATGCGCCGAACATTCATATCATGGCGACCCAAATTGGTATTGAGGGACGCATTAAGCATGTGCAGGATGCACGCACCGGTCGCATGAACTTTATCGGCGGAGGCCTCGATTTCTGGTCCCCGAATCTGAACATCTTCCGTGACCCGCGCTGGGGTCGCGGCCAGGAAACCTACGGCGAAGACCCGTTTCTCACCGGCCGCATGGGCGTTGCCTACGTCACCGGTATGCAGGGCGACGACCCGAAGTACTACCGCGTGATTTCAACACCCAAGCACTATGCCGTGCACAGCGGTCCGGAGCCTACGCGGCACTTTGCCGATGTGGACGTGAGCAAACACGACGAAGTAGACACCTTCGAGCCAGCATTCCGTGCTGCCATCGTGGAAGGCAAGGCCGGTTCAGTGATGTGCGCATACAACGCAATCAATGGTGAGCCGGCATGCGCCAACCAGTACCTGATGCAGGACCAACTGCGCGGCAAGTGGGGCTTCCAGGGGTATGTGGTTTCGGATTGCGACGCCGTGAAGGACATCGCTGCCAATCATCGCTACCGTGCAACGCAGGCACAGGGCGCGGCCACTTCAGTGATCCGCGGCATGGATAACGAGTGCGCCACCTTTACTGACAGGTATGGCGATCCTGCCGACAAGGTCTACATCGACGCCGTGCAGCAAGGCTACCTGCCTGAAAGCACGCTGGACACGGCCCTCATTCGCCTGTTTACCGCGCGTATGAAACTCGGCATGTTTGACCCGCCGGAGATGGTTCCCTACACAAAGATCGACGAGAAGGAACTTGACAGTGCGGAACACCGTGCCCTGGCACGCAAGCTCGCGAATGAGTCCATGGTCCTGCTCAAGAACGATGGCATTCTCCCGCTCAAAACCGGGATCAAGAGAATTGCCGTCGTGGGCCCGCTTGCTGACCAGACCACAGTTCTACTCGGCAACTATGCCGGAACGCCCACGCATGTCGTTACCGTGCTCGATGGCCTAAAGGCAGAGTTCCCGAACGCGACAGTTACATACGTCCCCGGAACTCAGTTCCTACGCAATGACGGGAATCCCGTTCCGGACGGCATGCTGACCACGCCGGATGGCAAGCCTGGCTTGAAAGCGGACTACAGCGAGTCGATGGGCCGGCCGGGCAGGGGGCCGGATGCTCCTGTGCTTCTCAGCCGCACCGAGCCGAACGTCAATCTTACTGAAGGCAATTTACCTTCAGAGCTTGCCGGGAAGAAAGGCGTTGGCGTCCGTTGGACAGGCTTCATCACGGCCACTGAGACCGGCGACTACCTCATCGGCGTTCGTGCCAATGGCTTCGGAAGACTGTCGATTGACGACAAGCAAGTTGCGCAGTTGGGCAGAGTCGAAGGCATCGACGCAGCCGTTGGCCGCGCCCACCTGGTAAAGGGCGAGAAGGCTGCGTTGGGCCTGATGTTCGGCACCATGAATGGCGCCAAACCGCAAGCGCAACTGATTTGGGCGAAAGTAAATGATGCACCTTCGCCCGAGGCTATTGCCGCGGCAAAGAGCGCCGACGTCGTGATTGCCGTTGTGGGCATTACCAGCAGGCTCGAAGGTGAAGAGATGCCGGTGACCGTGCCTGGATTCCTGGGCGGAGATCGCATCAGCATCGATCTCCCGCAGCCGGAAGAAGCACTGGTTGAAGCCGTAGCAGCCACCGGCAAGCCGCTAGCCGTCGTTCTCTTGAACGGAAGTGCGCTGGCCGTCAACTGGATCAACGATCATGCCAACGCGGTTCTCGAAGCATGGTATCCCGGCGAAGAAGGCGGCGCAGCGGTCGCTGAGACGCTGAGCGGCAAGAACAATCCCGCGGGTCGGCTGGCGGTTACGTTCTACAAGGACGTTACCCAGCTCCCCCATTTCGAGGATTATGAAATGACAAACCGGACCTACCGGTACTTCAAAGGCAAGCCGCTCTATAAGTTTGGCTACGGACTCAGCTACACCACCTTCAAGTACAGCGACCTCAGTGTCTCCACGCAGGCTGTGGCGGCAGGGCAACCCGTCGCCGCCGATGTCACGGTAACCAACACAGGCAAGGTCGCGGGAGATGAGGCAGTACAGGTCTATCTCAAGTTCCCTGCCGTAAAGGGTGCACCTCAAATCGCTCTCCGTGGATTTGAGCGCATTCATCTGGAGCCGGGCGCGAGCCAAAAGGTTCACTTTGAACTAAAGGACCGCGATTTGGGTATGGTGACGGAGGAAGGTAATCCGATCATCGCTGCGGGAGATTACACACTCAGCATTGGCGGCGGACAGCCTGATGCGGGAGCGCCAGGTGTCAGCGGCCACTTCCAAATTGATGGCCAACTCGCCTTGCCAGAATAGTTGGCGCGGGGATTGCGCCGGGCACGATATCAAAGTAGTTTGCATTGCGAATATTGAGTGCATTGCGCGGGCTCCTGGGATGCGGCGGGAGTTCGCGCGTGATTCTTCCAGGGAGTCTGGCACACAAACTGTTATTCAAGAAAAGCGCAGAGCTTTGAGATTGACCGGACGGTTCCTGCCAGCCTTCATGTGAGGACTGATCGCGATCGTTCTTCCGTGGGCTATTTCACATTCCGCGCCAAGGCGGACGCCTGCCGTTTACACCCGACTTACTCGTCTGGCAAACAGGAAGAACAACCATAATGCCGCCTAAGTGTGGTCTTCGGCGCGGAGCCTGCTGAGCAGATCCTGTGGATGGACGGGCTTGGCCAGGATCTCGAACTCGTAACCCTGGGCGCGCGCTTTTTCAAGCAGGTCCGCAGTTGCCGCCTGGCCGGAAAAGAGCAGAATCTTGATGCGCGGAAGCAGCGCGCGAATGCGGATGGCCGCATCGATTCCATTTAGGTCTGCCATGATGACATCGGAGATGAGCATATCGGGGACAAACGTCGGGACCAACTCAAGGGCGCCCTCGCCGGAATAAACGGCACGGGCTTCAAAGCCGCTCTGGTTCAGGATCATGGCAAGCGTGTCGGCGATTACACGTTCATCGTCGACCACCAGGACTTTGGGTCTAGTCTTTGATTCGGGCATACGCTCCTGAGCACTCAAACGCAACGGTGGGAGTTGGACATTCTGTGGAGTGCGACTCGGCGACGATCGGGGAAGGCGCACGTCCGTGGTCAGACGCTCTTCATAATGATACTCTCGGCCTGGTAATTCTACCCGATAGCCCATTTCTCGGCCACGGACAGGGCCTCTGGCGGAAGGACACAAGCGGACGCGAT
>OBLW0100001718.1_pt1 | contig 18266 bp, 14 predicted proteins | sample 1520161 | NCBI WGS metagenome assembly OBLW01 (sample SAMEA3539309, study PRJEB22396) | soil metagenome | biome: tundra; feature: field; material: soil | place: USA | collected 2010-05 | depth 0.15 m | reverse complement strand
TTGACGGGCATAGAATGGAGGAGGATCTATACCCCCACTGGGTTAATACCATACCGGGGATGGGTATTGTCAAGAGGAGGAAACAAAGAATGTCCCACCATGAAAGGGAGAGAGTGAAGCTGCTGCAGCGCGTTCGCAAACTGCGGGGCCAACTGGATGCGGTGGAGAAGGCCCTGGGCGTGGATGAGGATTGCAGTGACCAACTCATGCTCCTGGCTGCGGTGCGGGGCGGCGTGAATGGACTGATGGGCGAGGTGCTGGAGGATCATATCCGGTTCCACCTGGTGGACGGGGCCAAGGAGCAGATTGCCCCCGAACTGGCCGAGGACCTGATCGACCTGGTGCGCGCCTATTTGAAGTAAATTCTCCAGCAGCCGACCCCCGCTCTGCTTTCTGACTATCGTAGTCGACGGGGGTCGCGCGCTGTGTGAACGTTCGGTTGATTTGCGGGCTGTTACCGCATCGGGTGCAGTATCCCGGCAAGATCAAGCACGTGATAGCCCAGCATCAGCGTCATCAGCACCAGGTAGCCGCGCAAAACGGTGAGCGACATGCGTGCCGCAGGTGTCATGGCGATGTGGCCCAGGCCCTCGCTGGAGCATTTCTCCTCAGGCGCATCGTCGAGCGGATGGATGACTCGGAAGTATTGCGGATCATATGAGTTCTGCAGGGTTGCCATAAATCACCTCGCGCTTTCAGTTAAAGAGATTGGGGAGCATGACCTGTGCGGCCAGCAGCAGCGACAGGGCAAACAGGACTACGATGATGGTCCAGTTGATGTAGTTGTTCCACGGCCTGTTCACCCAACGTTCGCCAAGCAGTTCGTGGTCGTTGAGAAGCAGTTGTAGAAAGATGATGGCCGAGGGCAAGATCAGCCCCGCGAAGACCTGCACGCTGATGATGACCAGTTGCAGCGGCACATGTGGAATCAGAACGATGGCTGCCGCCGCGCCGACACACGCAATGTACGTCGCGTAGAAGCCCGGAGCCTCCCACAGTTTCTTGTGGAGCGAGTGTTCCCACCCCTTGACCTCGCCATAAGCCCAGGAGCTGGCAAGCGAAATAGCGGTTGTGCCCAGGACCGCTGCGTTGACCATGAGCAGCAAGATGCCATTGCGAGCAAAATGGCCGAGCATGGGCATGATCGTTTCGGCGAACTGAGCCGGATCCTGGAACGTTATGCCGTGCTCAAAGCCGTAGTTGCCGACCAGCATCATGGCGCCGGCTACCATTACGGTGAAGGTGGCGCCGATAAGCGTGTCGAGCCGCGCCCACTTCAGATCGGAGAAACGCAGCCGCTTCTCTGCCACGCAGCTCTGCTGAAAAAAGAGCTGCCAGGGCGCAATCGTTGTGCCCACGATGGCAATTACAAGAAACACCAGACTGCCAGTGATTCCACCCGCGGGCATCGTCGGGGCCACTGTCGAGTTGAGGACAGCAGCCCAATTGGGATGTACGACATAGGCCAGAGCGAACCACGTCAGGTCCATCAGGCAAAGCACGATGACGATGCGCTCCCAGCGCAGATAGCTCCCCGTGACAACCATCAGCGTGAGCCCCACCGCCGATACCGGGACCGATATCCATGGGCTGACTCCCAGCGCGCTGAGCGCGAGCGAGATCGCGGCAAACTCGGTGATCAGTGTCAGGAAGTTGACCAAAAGCAAGTCGAAGAGCGAGAAGTGTCCCCACCACTTGCCGAAACGCTCGTAAATCATGGCTGCGTGGCCTTTGCCGGTGGCAATCCCCAGCCGAGCTACCATCTCCTGCACGAAGTAGCAGATAGGCAGCAGCACAATCAGAATCCACAGCAAATGCAGGCCATACTGGCCGCCGGCCTGCATGTACGTTGAGACCGCTCCCGCATCGTTGTCCGCCTCCATCACGATCAGGCCGGGGCCGAAGACCATAAGGTAGGTGAGCAGATGCTTCTGCCAGGAGCGGCGAACCAGCACGCCCTCGGCGGGCTTTGCGGCAGTCTCGAATTCGGGTTCTGCTACGCGCACAAATGCATCCTTTCGGCTTCGTCGGTGGAGGATGCAGTGGAAACAGCTTGCGCGGGCTTCGTTCCCACCCACACGCAGGCCAGAGGCCGCTTCGCATCGCCGGTCGGCACCCAGGTGCAGGTGAGACGAGTGACCTTGCGGATCAATTGGAGCTTGTTGTTCATGGTTCCTCCTCGTGCAGTCCACGGCCCGGCGTTCGAACCGGACGTGCGAAGGCACACTCCGGCGTAGGTTTGGGGCAATGGATCAGCGGTTCGGGAGGGTGAGTCAGGCTTTCAACACCGGCGGCTCACACGCTCAATTCACAGGTCGTATCTCGTGAAGAGCGGAGTGGGTATCGCCGATAGCCAGGCTAGAGGCGTTTGCCAGAGCGCTCATCGCGACACAGGAAAGAACTCCAGGTACTCGGAGGTTCTTGTGCGGATTCTTTGCTCATAAACTGGTTTGCAACTCCTGCGTGGGTAAGGAACCTACGCTTTATGTTTTGTACCATACCCCCGGTGGGTATTGTCAACAAGAAAACGACGGCTCCGCGAAGAAAAGTTGGACATTGTTCGAGGATTGTTTTTTTGCGGAAGGATGCCCGAAAGCGCCGTAGGGTCCGCAGACCGACCCTAGGCGGCGGGTTGAATTCTATTGGCGTGCAAGTTCGGACGCGGCGGCGCCACTTGAGTTGCCGATTAGAAAGGAAGGCAATCATTTGAACCGATGTGAATTGCCGGCTCTGGTTCAGCCGTTGCACTACTGCACAATCTTCACCGGCTCCGTCCCCGCCACTCCTAAAGCAAAATCCGCATCAGCCGAGCTTTTGCTGATCACCGGATGCTGGTGCGACCCGTCCGCGGAAACGCGCGCGGAAACCTGGTGTGCTACCGCGGCATACACCTGGCTCAACGGAGTAGCGCCGTTTCCACTCTTCAGCGCCTGGAGCAGGAAGTATGTGAAGTACCCGTGTTTCAGTGCTGGGCTTTCCAGCGACTCCTCATCTACCTGGCTTGCAGACATCACGATCCTGCCCGTGCCCTGGCTCATCCGCTCCAGCATCGGTCCGGATGGACCCTTGTTCGCTAGTGCGCCAGCCGCACCTGTCGGTTGACTCTTTATGGAGCCGCCGCTGTAGCAGGTGTCGAGAATCACCGCCGTGCGCAGCGCCTTCATGCGCGTGGCAACCGCGTTGGCCAGCTCCACCATCGGATAGGCGGTAGCAAACATTGCATCCTCATCGAAACTGCCGGCTTTGTAAACCTCCGTGTCGTAGGTGACCAGGTAATTCGCTCCTCCCGCCGTATCCATTGTGCGCGGCGTACCGTGTGTAGCCATGTAAATCACTACCAGGTCGTTTGACCCCGCATGGCGCGCAATCCAGTTCAGCTCTTCCTTGATGTTCTTCGTGGTTGCCTGTTCATCGGTGAGCACGTGAACATGGCTCGTGGGGAAGCGCCCAATGGCCGGGTCGGTCAACTCGGTCGCAAAGGCACTCGCATCAGCGGTCGTAAAATTCAAACTCGGAATGCTGTTGTCGGTGAAGCGGCCAATACCCACCACCAGCGCCCACTTCTGCGCGACAGGACCGGGAGCAACGACATTGTCTTGCCCCGGCGCGGACGAACCGGGCGTTTTGGCCGGGCCCCCTTCCACGGCGAAACCGCGGCCGGCAGGCGTGGCCAGCACCAGTGGATTCAGTCCTTGCTGCATCGCATCAGACCCGTTGAAGCGCGCCTTGTCCATTGCATATCTGGCCTGCGCATCGTGGCCAAGACGCTGCTCCACGAGGCTGCGGTAGTACCACGCGTCACCTAGTTCACTGCATTCTGAAACGGCGTGTTTCAGCAGTTGCAATGCATCTTCAAATGCGCTGTTATCGCTCTGCGGAGAGATTCGTTCCAGCGCTTGAACCACAAGGTCCTTGCCTGCGCCGCAGCGTTGCTCCTGTCCCCACGCTGGCGCGCAGATCACAGCCGAAGCGGCCAACATTGCCAGCCACGCAAATCGAATGGATCGGCTCCTCTTCATTTCGGCGCCGTAGTCCCTCCCACCGAATGCGTTGCGGCCGCATGCGCTGACGCCAGGTGCGATCTGGCTGCGCGTGTCTTCATCGCCGCCAGCAACGTTGAGCTCACGCCGTCGCCGCTGAGAGCCTGCTGGCCACTCGTCGTCAAATCGAAGTTGACGGCCTTGGCCGTGCGTATGGCCTGCGTCACCGTGTCGTCGTCCATTCCGGATTTGACCATCGCGATGACCTGCGCATTGGTAAGCGCCTTCGCCGCGGCGGACGCGCTGGGTACAGAAGGCGAACCGCTGCCTGCAACTGGAGCCGCCGCGGTTGCACTCGCGGTCGAAGGTGCGGGATGCCTTTGTTCTTCAAGCTGACGGTAATGCGCGATCGCATCCTCGATGCGCCGTTGCGGCTCAAGAAAATACTTCTCTCCTGGCCTGGAATCGATGGCTTTGCCATAATCAATCGCCGCTTCATCCAGAAACTTCATGGCTGCTTTTGGATCTTCGGCTTTGTAAGCCAACGCCTCATAGGCCACACCGGTGTTGTAAAGCCGATATGCATCCTCGGCCGGCTTTGGATCTGGTTTTGCGGTTTCAAACGTCTCCAGCGCACGCTCCCACAAGCCCGCGGTTGCCTGCTTGTCGCCTTCGTCAAGCGCACCCCTTTGCTTGGCGAGATATACCTCGACGGTTTCACTTGTGTTCACGATATGCGCAGCGATTTTTTCCACGGCACGATTGATGAGCAGAGCGCGCAATTCGGGATCGGTGGGTGGATTCAGATCTTCGCTCCCGGCTCCTCCCGTCACCCTCTTCCAGGCGCTGGTCATTGTTCCTTTCACGCCCTCCGAGGTCGAGTTCCCCGAACTGTCGAACTCCCGGTCATACTTTGCCGTCACATTGTCTGAAGACAGTTCCGCCCCACTCGCGCTCCTGGTCTGAAAAGCAATGCTCAGTGATCCAGTCACACGCAGGTAACTTTGGGTTTTGGGGGCATTCTTGCCCACGGCCAGCGACGGCCGCGTGGTCACCGTTGGCTGTGGATGGGAAAAGTCGGTTATCCGGCAGGAAATGATGGCCGAAGCCGCGTGTTCCGTCACACGGAGACGCGGATCGTCTTTGGTCAGCTCCGCCTCCAGCATCGACTGCAAATCGCGCGCCAGTTCGGTCTGATCGGGCCGTCCAGTAACCTTGACCTCGATGGAGTCACCAGGAAGATGCACAAGTGCGGGAAGCTTCCGCAGCAGGGTCACTTTCTCCTTGGCCGAGCCAAAGCTCTGCGCCCCGGCCTGCGCGGCTGCCAGCAGCCCGATACTCAGACACGCCGCAACTTCCAACTTCATCCCCAGATTCACGTTAATCCCCCTTCGTCACCCCATGGCTGTCGCTTGCGGCTTGCCCGCTTATCGCTCTTATGTTTCGTGCCTGAAATGAAAACCGGCACGGACCGCTATTTTGGTTTGCTCCCGGAGGCGCTCTTTCCGGAACCGGGCTTCTTTGAACTGCTCGCGCTGCTGTCAGTAGAGGAATCGTCAGTACTGGTGACTGCTGCGGTTTTGTTCGCCGTTGAAGACTTGCCCGATGACGAGGGATCAAGCGGTGTCACGCTCACGCGCATCGAGGCGTACGAGATGCCGGGGATGGCATTCTCTGCGCGGGTCTGGAGCGGCTGGCTCGGATCGGCATCCTTGCGAACCAGGTAGCCTTGTATCAAGTCAAGATTCGGCAGTTCCTTCGCCAGTTCGTCGGTATGCTTCTGCGGAACCATCAGGTAATCGCCGGAGAGCAGGCTGATGTAGCGGTCCTCGCGTTCCGGGTCGCTCAATGCCTGCTGTGTCGCCACTGCGGTGGTCAGGTTGCCCGCCATAATAAACCTGGTCCGATCTTCCCAGTAGCTCAAGACCTCGGTAAAAGCGCTGAGCGCCGGGACGCTGATGGCAGGCAAGGTCACCAGTGGAGCGACGATCTTGGTTCCCTGCATGATAATGTTGAGCGCCTTCACGAAGATTGAAGTCGTTGCGGCCTTTGAAATGTTGACCGCCACCTTGCCTGAGCCCTGCGTAAGCAGGATCTTGCTTGTGCCCTGCTGTGCCTGCGGAGTTTTGAAGCCAAGCTGGTCGAGCGATACTTTACCCGCCTTGCTTGGCTCCAGCGATGCAATGGCCGTCCAGGCAAGAGGCGCAATGATGTTCATGTACGGATGGATCTGCGTAGTGTCCACGCGCAGTTGCACTGCGCGAATATTGGCGTCCCCATTGGCATTGGACGGTTGGTACTGCGAGAGAGCGATGCTTACGGCCACGTCGCCATCGTGATTCAGCAACTCGTCTTTTCCGATGTCGGAGGCATAGCGAAGTTTCTTCAACGTGTCGCTGTAGTGCAGATACTGAGTCTGAGCGGCAGGATCGGGAAGCTGGTCGGCCGGTCCGCGCGATGCCCCCTTCTGCCCAAAATTCTTGCTATCGGGGTTCACGGAATCGAAGAATCCGTTCCAGAAGTCGTAAGAGTCGTGAGGCGTATCGTCTGCTGGGGCCTGAGGAGCGGCGTCCTGGGCGGCGGCAAGCTCGGGCATAAGTGCTGCGAGAAGTCCAAGCATCGAAGCGTCGGCAACGAAACTGCGGCGGGAAAGTGTCATGGTCGTTCTCCTTCAAGAGATCGCAGGGAATGTCGATCCAGTCGGTTGACCGTGGCGACAGTTAGGCTAAATTCATTGCGCAGCCTCCTTTGGAACGCTGCGCATTGTGGTGAGCGCGATACCCCAGTTGGTGGGCACCTCGCCGGAGAAGCCGCGGGTTCCGCTGCTGGTGTTAGCCAGCAGCTTTTCAAGGGGCGATTCCACACCACGGGTTCCGCGCGTAGAAACGCCCTCAAAATTCAGGACGTAGGGATCTGGGAGCGGCTGCGCGGTACTAAGCAAAATGAGTGTGTCCACCCCGTAAGGTGGACCAACACGCAAGGTGCGCGCGCCGGGAAGCACAAACTGGCGGCCGTTGTCCGCATCGTTCGGAAACTGGTTCTCAGCGTAATCGAGCGGATAGACCAGCGAACCTTTTCCGTGGCAATCGATATCGAGCACATACACCCAGCGTCTCTCGATCACTCGATCGGTTGACTTGAGGGACATCTTCAACTGATCGCCCTGGTGTACAGGAGAGTCGGGCTGCCCGGGTTGCCCGGCTGCAGCCGGCGCCGCGCCTGTCGCTGGAACCATGGTCAGCGTGTAGAAATTGCCCGTGGATGCATCGGCGGGGCTACTCGCAAGATCGAGCCAGCCGTGAATCTTGGCCAGCAGCGATGCGTACTTGCTCAGCGAAGTCACGCCCTCGTCCAGATCGGCCAAACCGGTCATATCAACCCAGTCGCTTCGCACCGGATACTGCGAAGTAGTCGAACATCCGGGGCTGTGGTCGTGAGTTACCGATGCCGGCGGCCCGGCAGACAATTCCTTCTTGTGGAACCAGGCGTAGGCGGGACCATCCGCTGTGGCTGTGCCGGTAAGGGCGTATTCGGCGCCCGCCATATCGGCCGCGATCTTGACCGCGCTGGCCGGGTCTGTCGGCACCAGTCGCGATGCAAGCTGTTTCGGAGGCGGAAGGTTGGCCCAGAGTTTGGCTCCGGCGGGAAGATGCTGCTTCAAGGCATCCGCCGTCAGTTGCGCGCCCAGAACGGTCGGTGCAGCCGCGCCCGCTTGTTGCAGTGTCCAATTCTTGCCATCCCAGCAGAGAACGTGCGTCCAAACCTCCTCCGCCGGATCGGAAACGAGAGAAACGCCTGAAGAAGAGATTGTGTCTGCCGCGTTAACAACGTCCTGTATGGAAAGATTGGAAGGCCAGAGCCAGATGTGCAACGGCGCCTGCTCCGCCGGAATCCATTTCGTGAGCTCGAAGACATCGCCGGGAGCTACCTTGGCGCCGGGGGGACTGATGACGGTCGCCGACGAGCGCGATATGCCCTCGAGTTCTGCTACCCGAAGCGTAACGGTCTGCCCCTTGCTGTCCGGGCTCGTTGCTGTAAATTCGCTGCCCACGCCAACTCCGGAGACGCGCCCGATGTCCAGCCAGACGCCGCCACTGTCGTCGGTTTGCAGGGCGGCGGTGCGGATCTTGCCTGAGTCCGCCGCCGCTCCTCCAAAGAGCGGTTGCTGGCGACGCGCGGCGGTAGCGTCCAGATCGGGTTCCTGGTCGGGCACGCTGCCACCTTCGAGGACGGCCTTTACGCGCTGATAAACCAGCGAGGCTGGCGTCCCGGCAGGCAGCGCTTGCAGAGCCTCGATAAGCGCAGCAGTGAAGGCCCCGTGCGGCTCGGCCGTCTTTTCGGATGGAGGAACTTCCTTGGCCGTCTGGTCCTGCTGCGCGGCTGATAACACCAGCGCCGGATTGTCCGCGCGCTCGGTGGGCGCAGGCCGCGGCTCGCCGTTGGGAAGCGTTTCAGGCGTCTCGGCAATGTCGCGCGGGTCAAACGCAAGTGTCCGTTCTCGATACCGGGGGCCAATACCGCGGCTGATGCCGCCGCTATGGCAACTGTCGAAGATTGCGGTCACGTGAATTCCCTTGTCGAGGGCCGCATTGAAGATACGGGTCATCTCACGATCGCGCACGTCGAAGCCGCCCTTGTAGGCATCGGAGGGAACCAGCGTGCTGTCTGCATGGACATACTTGCCGCCCGTCAGAATGGTGAGCTTTGTTCCCTTGCTGTTCACGCGCAGCGAACCGTGGCTGGCATTGTAAAAAACCACCGTGTCGCCACGTTGCGGCAAGTCAACAAGATATTTCTGCATGGCGGCAAGAATCCCGTCATGATCCGTTTGCGCGGCCGGTAGAACTACCACTCCCGAGCGCGGCTTGGGCGGCGCCGGATTGGTGAGCAGAACTACCTGGTTGGCTGGAAATCCAAACTTGGGACTGGTGAGCAGGTCGGCCATAGCCTGCGCATCATTGACCGAGCCGTCCAGATTCTCGAAGCTCCCCAGTTCGCAGCGGCCATAGATGCAACCGGCTGGATGCTGTGCAGTAGTTCCCGCAGGCTGGTAGGTATTGATACCGATGAGCAACGCGCGTTGAGTCTGCGAGACCGCCAAGGTCCCGGACAGCACGCAGAACAGGGAAAAAAGAGAAGCAACGTGCATTTTCATGACGGTTCCAACTTGGAAGAAACGGAAAATGTCGGAAAGTTGCTCTCCGAGGGGAGAATTGGATCATTGTATCTTCTTCCAATCTGACATTGGAAAAGAAATTTGCTTTATCAAACGGAAGAGCAGGAAATTGGAGAGCCGCATTTATTTGCGCAGGCTTTTGGGCGGCGGCTCAGGCGTCTCTTCCTGGCCGAACGAGTTCTGCTACCGGTGCCAGCCCCAGAAACTCCTGAAAGACGTCGTTGGAAAGGAGCTGGCCCTGGGGCGTTAGGCGAACGGTATTGCCGTCGAAGGTAAGCAGGCCGGTCTCAGCCAGGTGGTGCACGGAGTTCAGCGCCGGCGCGACTGCCGAACGGCCAAACTCGCGCTCAAGTGAGGCCACTGCGACCCCGGCATTGAGGCGCAGGCCGAGGAACCAGGCTTCCTCCTGCTGGCTCGCCGGCGAGAGCCACGCGGTTTCGACCGGCTGAGGGCCTTCAAGAAAAGGTGCGAGGTTGTCTGTGGTTGTGGAACGAAGCACGTAACCGGGCTCCTCATGACTCATTTCGTTCGGGACCGCACGCAACATGGAAGAGGCGTCGAGACCGAGGCCAAGATAGGGCCGCCGTTGCCAGTAGCGAAGATTATGCCTCGAGGCGAAACCTGGCCGACAGAAATTCGAGATCTCGTACTGGGCCAAGCCTGCGCTGGAGAGTCGCTCGATTGCCAATGTGTACATCCGGGCAATCGTGTCGTCGGAAGGAACCAGATCGGCGTGGTAACGGACGCCGCCTGCAAGCATCTCGCGGCCGAGACGGGAGTTCTCGTCCACCTCCAGCATGTAGACGCTGGCGTGGGGAACTCCGGAATCGATCAGCACATCGAGCGATTCCTGCCATGACGCAAACGTCTGGCCTGCGAGGCCGGCGATCAGGTCCACATTGAGGTTGGCAATTCCAGCGGCGCGCAGGCGGCGAAGGTCGTCCGCTACTGTTGCCCGGTCGTGCAGGCGCCCACTCGAACGCGCCTCGCCGTCAATGAAGGACTGGACACCAAGGCTGACGCGGTTTACGCCCGCATCAACCAGGGCGGCAAGACTGTCGTCGGCAAGCTGCCCCGGAGCGCACTCGACGGTGATTTCGGCGCCGGAATCGAAATCGAACGCCGACCGCATCGCATCAAACATACGAGCCAGCAGTTCCGCGGCCAACAGGCTGGGAGTTCCACCGCCCAGGTAAACTGTGTCCACAATGCGCGGCAGTTCGACCCCCATTTCAAGGGCCCATCGTTCAGCCGCAACCAAATCGTGAATCAGTCGATCAACATAGCGCTCATGATCGCTGGCGGGATAAACTCCCGAGGCAAAGTTGCAGTAGGTGCACTTCGACCGGCAAAAGGGGATGGAGATGTAAATGCCAAGTGCGTTGTCCCGGTCGGGCGTCATAAGTAGATTGTTTCACGGACGCGGGCCGCTTCCCCGCCCCGCGACGCTACTCTAATGTTTATCCAATCATTAAAGGAAGGAGAAACTGTTGAAGGCTTGGCCGGTTTTGGGTATTTCCCTTATCGAAATCATCTTGCTCCTCGCTCATTGGTTTCTGTTTCACACATGGATCGAGTTCTGGAATAGCCCCAGTTCAGCAACGATTCTTGCGCTGCGGGTTGTGCTGTTAGTGCTGGCGTTCAGCTTCATTGTTGCGGCGCTGCTCGGCTTCAGGTTTGCAAACCCATTTATTGTCCTTATTTACAAAATTGCCGCAGTCTGGCTGGGATTTCTTAACTATTTGTTTCTGTCTGCCTGCCTCAGCTGGCTGGCGTGGTACGCGTGGCTGGCTTCCGGGTTGAGCCCGAATCCGGCTTCGGCGCGGCCTGTCATCGCCGGCACTCTTTCCGCCATTGCTTTGGCAGCGGGAATTTATGGACTGCTGAATGCGCGCTGGATACGGGTGCGGCGGATCCCGGTGACGCTGCCGGGCCTGCCGGAGAGCTGGCGTGGGCGCAAGGCAGTGCTGTTGAGCGACCTGCATCTGGGCAACATTAATGGAGTGGCGTTCAGCCGGCGCTTGGTGGCGCTGGCGGCCGGGCTGCAGCCGGACATTGTGTTCATCCCCGGCGATCTGTTTGACGGGTCAAGGGCCGATCTCGATAAGCTGGCTGCTCCCTTCAAGGAGCTTGCTGCGCCATTCGGAGTCTACTTTTCGACCGGCAACCACGAGGAGTTTGGCGGCACGGAGCGCTACCTTGCGGCGGTCACTCGTGCCGGCATCCGGGTCCTGCACAACCAAAAAGTCACCGTGGATGGCCTGCACATTGCCGGAGTCCCCTTTGGCGACTCGACCAGCCCGATTCGCCTCCACGCTGCCCTGGAGGGGATGGGACTGAGCCGGGATGAAGCCAACATTCTTTTGAACCATATGCCCAGCCGGCTGCCCATTGTGGAGCGGGCGGGCGTGAGCCTGCAAGTCTCCGGGCACACTCATGGCGGACAAATCTTTCCCTTCACTTTGCCCACGCGCCGCATCTTCGGCAGGTTTACCTATGGACTGCAGCGGTTCGGCTCGCTGCACGTATACACATCGAGCGGGGCCGGAACGTGGGGTCCACCCATGCGGGTGGGAACTCATCCGGAAATAGTGTTGCTCGAATTCGCGTAGAAGTGTTCTCATGGTTCTTCACTTCTGGATTGATTTCATTGATTTGGAAAGAGGACGAACCATGCGGCTATCATGCAGACGCTTTCTTGGCAGACGCCTTTTTGGATTAACAATGGTGGCAACACTGTTTGCCGTCGGCGCTCTGAGCGCACAGCAAGCCGGCCGGAGCGGGCAAACCACGCCCGACCTGAATTTTCCTACCGTGCTATACGGCGCAGCCTACTACAACGAGTACATGCCCGGAGACCAGGCTGCCCGCCTGGACAAGGACGTGGCCCTGATGAAATCCGCGGGGCTGAATGTTGTGCGCATGGGCGAGTCAACCTGGAGCCTGTGGGAACCCCAGGACGGCCAATTCGAGTACGCATGGATGGACCGCATCGTCGACGCGATGGGCAAGGCCGGCATCAAGGTAATCCTCGGCACGCCGACGTATTCGATTCCCGCATGGATGGCACACCAGCATCCTGAAATGCTGGCGCGATACGCGGACGGGCGCGAGAACTCCTATGGGCCTCGACAGAACATGGATACCGATTCGCCCGCCTATCGTTTTTATGCCGAGCGGCTCATCCGGCACATCGTGGCGCACTACAAGGACAACCCAACCGTCATCGGCTGGCAGCTCGACAACGAGACTTCGAGTTACAACGCCGCAAACACGGATGTCTTTATCGGGTTCCAGCATTATCTTGAAAAGAAATTCGTCACCCCCGAGGCGCTTAGCAATGCCTGGTTCATGAACTACTGGGGCGAGAATCTGCACACCTGGGAAGATCTGCCCATCCCCGATCGCGCGCAGAGCACCGGTTACAAGTTGGAGTGGACGCGCTGGAGCCAGATGCGCGTGACGGATTTTCTACGCTGGCAGGCAGTGCTGGTTCGCGAGTGTGCCGGGCCGAGCCAGTTTGTGACCACCGACTACGGCAGCATGATGCGCCACGACGTCAACGAGGAGGCGATAGCCTCGTTCCTGGACATTCCAGCCGACAACATCTACCACGGGACACAGGATCACTACGACGGCTCAGTCCAATCCCTTCAGGGAGATTTCACGCGTTCAATCAAGCACGGAAATTTCCTCATTACCGAGACCAATGCGCAGACCACGGGTTGGAGTTCGGCATTCCAGTTTCCGCCCTACGACGGGCAGATGCGCGAGGACGTGTATACGCATCTCTCCAACGGCGCCAACATGGTGGAGTATTGGCATTGGGCATCGATCGCAGCTAACCAGGAGACGTATTGGAAGGGCGTCCTTTCCCATGATCTCGAACCGAATCGCGCCTATGCGGAAGTCGCCCGCACCGCGCATGAACTGGAAAAGATCGGGCCGCACCTTGTGGGGTTGCAGATTCACAACCAGGTAGCGATTTTGTGGAGCCGCGATTCTGCCAATGCCATCGGCTCCATGCCGTTCACTTCGAACGCATCGGCCCCTTGGGCACCCGGGCAGGCGACAGCAGGCTACGACACGCTGGTGAAGCAGTTGCACAAGTCGCTCTACGATCTGAACGTTGGTTCGGACTTCGTGTTTCCGTCGACCCAGGATTTCTCCGCATACAAGCTGCTGATTGTTCCGGCACTTTACATTTCGGACGACGCACTACTCCAGAGAATTTCGGATTACGTGAAGAATGGCGGGCATGTGGTGATGACATTCAAGAGCGGATTTGCGAATGAAAACTCGGCAGCGCGCTGGGTGCGGGCGCCAGGACCTCTGCGCGAGGCTGCGGGCTTCAGCTACCAGGAGTTTTCAAATCTGGAAAAGCCGCTGGCACTGAAGGGCGATCCATTTCATGCGGGAGCGGAGAACCAAGTGCGTTATTGGGCGGAGTTTCTGATGCCTGAGCACGCCAAAGTTATTGCAAGTTACGACCATCCTTTCTTTGGAAAATGGCCCGCGATTACGGAGAACGAGTTCGGCACGGGTACGCTGCTGTACGAGGGGACCTATCTCTCCGATGCGCTCCAAACGGCGGTGCTGAAGGCTGCGGTGGAGAAGCTCGGGCTAGATGGACCCGACCAGAAACTGCCGGCGGCAATTCATGTGCAACACGGCGTCAACAGGTTAGGCAAGAAGCTGCACTACTACTTCAACTACTCGAGCTCTGAAGCAGTGGCAACCTATGCCTACGGCGCGGGAACAAGTCTGCTGGATGGGAAGGCCGTGGCGAAAACCGCGGACCTCACACTCGCGCCGTGGGATTTAGCTATCATTGAGGAACGTTAAGGAGAAGATAGATTGAATACGGATACTCCCCCGGCTCACAATGGCAAGGCTACCGTGATTCGAACCCGCCTGTCCGGGTTCGACTTGCTGCTAAATCCGCGGCTCAACAAAGGTACTGCATTTACTGAAGAAGAGCGCGACGCTTTCGGGTTGCACGGCTTGCTGCCCCCTCATGTCGGAAGCCTTGAAGATCAACGGGAGCGTCGCAAGTTCTCGCTCGATAATCGCACCTCGGCCTTCAGCAAGTACCGCCTGATGCGCGATCTGCAGGATAACAATGAGACGCTTTTCTACTCTTTCATTGCGCACAATATTGAAGAGTTGCTGCCTATTGTCTATACGCCGGTAGTAGGCGAAGGATGCCAGCGTTTCAGCGAGATATGGCGCAAACCGCGCGGGATGTTCCTCAGCTATCCCAACAAGAATCGCATCGAGCAGATACTCGCGAACTCGCGCTATGACGATGTACGCTGCATCGTGGTGAGCGACGGAGAGCGCATTCTCGGTTTGGGAGACCAGGGCGCGGGCGGGTTGGGAATTCCCATCGGCAAAATGGCGCTCTATACCGCGCTCGCCGGGATTCCTCCGGAACACTGCCTGCCTATCCTGCTCGATGTGGGCACCGACAATGAAGCTCTGCTCAATGATCCGATCTATATCGGCTGGAAGCACAAGCGGGTGCGCGGCCAGGAGTACGACGACTTTGTGGAGGCGTTTGTGTCCGCCGTCGAAAAACGCTGGCCCCACATACTGCTGCAATGGGAAGACTTTGCCGGCGTAAATGCGGCGCGGCTGCTGGACCGCTATCGCGATCGCCTCTGCACCTTCAACGACGACATCCAGGGAACCGCGGCTGTAACCACCGCCACGCTCCTGGCTGCCGTTCACGCAACAGGCATTCCGCTCAGCAAGCAGACGATTGCGATGTTCGGCTCGGGTGCTGCGGGAATCGGCATTGTGAACCTGTTGACCACTGCGATGAAGGAAGAAGGGCTGACAGAAGAGCAGGCACGCAAGCGCATCTACGCCTTCAATCGTTATGGCCTGCTCGTCGAGGGTTGCCAGGGGATTCGGCCAGGGCAGGAGCCGCTGGTGCGCAAGCGCGAGGACGTTGCCGGATGGAAGCTCTCCGGAACGGGCGCCATTTCCCTGCTTGATGTGGTGCGCAATGCCAAGGTAACCGTGTTGGCCGGCGTCTCTGCGCAGGCTGGCGCGTTTACTGAGGAAATTGTGCGCGAGATGGCCCGGCACATTGACAGGCCGGTCATCTTTCCGCTGTCGAACCCAACATCGGTATCCGAGGCTGCGCCTACTGACTTGCTGCGCTGGACCGAAGGACGCGCGCTGGTTGGGACCGGGAGTCCGTTTGCTCCGGTCGAAGTGAATGGCAAGATGGTTCGCATCGCGCAGATCAACAACTCGTATATCTTTCCAGGGCTCGCTCTCGGAATCCTCGTCTCCAAGGCCCGGCGCGTCACCGACGGCATGATCATGGCTGCGGCCAGAACGCTCGCTTCTCTGTCTCCTGCACGCGCGGACAAGGACGCGGCGCTGCTGCCGCCGATAGCCGACTCGCGCAAGGTAGGTCTGGTGGTGGGCGAAGCTGTCGCGCTGCAAGCCATTGCCGACGGTGTTGCCGAAGGTGGAGGCGAGGAGACGCCGAAGAACAGGCTTCGCGAATATGTCTGGGAGCCGGTCTACCTGCCCTACGAACGGATCGACTGAAAGTGTTGGGCCTCCGAGGAAAATTCTTGACAATCGTTTGATTGCCAACTAGAACTCAGGCGTTGGGAGCAGTACTGCTCGCCGGCAAGAATCTCCCCGGAGGAAGAAAACACCATGAGAATCAAAGCGTTTTTTCTAGTTGCACTCGTCGCTGGATGCGTAGGCTGCAATACAGCCCCTGCGCCCACTCCAGCCCCGGACACAACCGCACAGGATCAAGCTGCTATCAAGGCGCTTGAGGATAAATTCACCGCCGCATTCAACGCCAAAGACACCAGCGCAATCATGTCGCTCTACGTTCCCGATCAGAGCCTGATTGTGTTCGATGCATCTGTGCCGCTGCAATACACGGGCGCGGACGCATACAAAAAGGATTGGGACAGTTTTTGGACCATGTTCCCCGGAAAGACAGATTTCACCCTCAGCGATCTCGATGTCACTGTCGGCGGAAACGTCGCTTACAGTCACAGCATCCAGCACGCGAGCATGACGGACAAAAAAGGCAAGAAGATGGATGTGACAGTTCGCGTAACCGACGGGTACAAGAAGATCAACGGCCAGTGGCTCATCAGCCACGAGCACGTCTCGGTCCCCGTTAATTTCAGCACCATGAAACCCGACGTCAACTCGAAGTAAACTGGCTTGGGATTATGGGCTCGCGGGTCTCGTCCGCCGCCTCGAACGAGACCCGAGGGAACCCGGCAGGGCCGCACGTATAACCGATTCCCCATGAAATCATGATGTCCAATGCGAGGAGCCATGCCACCGACGCAATCCGATCCACTTCCCCGGCCCTCTCACGTCTGGCCCGCTCTGCCCCAAGGTAATTGGAGCGGTACTTGCGCCACCCTGCAACTCTGGATGCAGATTGTTGGCAAGGTCCGGCTGGCCCTCATGCCGCCCATCAACCATTGCTGGGGTGTTACGCTTTACCCCACCATTCGCGGCGTGACCACATCTCCGATGCCGTATGGCAACCGCGCCGTGCAAATTGACTTTGATTTTGTCGACCACGTGCTCCTGGTCGAAACTTCTGCAGGCGATCGCAGAACCATTCCGCTCAAACTGATGACTGTAGCGGAGTTCTACCGGCAGTTGATGGCTGCGCTTGAAAGCCTGGGCACGCCAGTGCGCATCTGGCCGGTGCCGGTCGAGATTGCCGATCCCATCCCGTTCGAGCAGGACGATGTGCACAAGGACTACGACGCCGAATATGTGCAGCACTTCTGGCGCATCCTGCTCGAAACCACGCGCGTCTTCACCATATTTCGTGCTCGCTTTCGTGGCAAAGTGAGCCCGATACACCTCTTCTGGGGAGCGCTTGACCTGGCTTGCACCCGCTTTTCCGGCCGCACCGCGCCCGAGCACGCAAGCATGCCGGGACTGGCCGACCGCGTTACCCGCGATGCTTACTCACACGAAGTGAGCAGTTGCGGGTTCTGGCCAGGCATGCCCGGCGTCGAGCCTCTTTTTTATAGCTACGCCTATCCCGAGCCGCCCGGCTACCGGGAGTATTCCATCTTGCCCGCCCAAGCCCGCTTCGATGCGAATTTTGGAGAATTCGTGCTGTCCTATGACGAGATGCGGAGCTCGGCAAACCCCGACGCAGCCCTGCTTGAGTTTTTGCAGAGCACCTATGAGGCAGCCGCGAATTGCGCCAATTGGGACCGGGCTGCGCTTGATTGCGCACCGGACAATCCTTGAGCTGCTTTTCACTCCCCAACGGGTGGGACTTGTTCCAGCAGCCGCTTCCAGGTTTTCTGATTTTTGCGGAAGCCCTTTTTCAAATCCTCAAGAATGCGCTCGAAGTCGGCGTTGGTGCGGAGATTGTTCCACGCCGGATTTTTCTGAAACCATGGATAATTTTCATTGCCTAAATAAATGGCGCGGCGGAGCCAGTGCAGCGCCTCGCTGGAGTCGCCTTCCACCGCGAAATATGTAGCCAGGCGATAGGCCATCTCGCTATCGGCTTCGGCGCCGGCAAGGGTGTCGTCCTTTAAGAGCGCCGCGGCACGCTCGCGCGCGCCTGCCTGCACGTAGCACAACGCCAGCGTTGGCACTGCAATGCGCAGGGAGTCGTCGTCGCGAATCACGCCTTCGAGAATCTCAATGGCCGCGTCGAGATGGCCCAGGCGCATCTGCTGGTACCCGGCCGAGGTGCGCAGGAGCGGATGGCGCGGCTCGAGGGCGAGGCCTTTTTCAAGCTCGTCGCCGGCCAGCTCGATTTGATTTTGATAGTGGTAAACGCGAGCGCGATGGTTGTAGAGGATAGGTGCGTTTGCAGGGTTGAGCTTGAGTGCGCGGCTGAAGTGGGTGAGCGCCTCGTCGTACATACCGTCGCCGCGCAGTGCGATACCTGCGACCATGTGAACGTTCCAGTCGTTGGCCGCGCTGGCGAGCAGGTTGGCGATGCCGTGACGGGCAGACTCCTTTTCCCCGCGCGAGAGCAGCATGTAGATGCGGTAGAGATTGGCCTCGGTGGAAGCAGGGTCGAGCTTGAGAGCCTGGTCGAAGGCGCGGCGGGCGCGCATCACGTGAAT
>OBLW0100001717.1_pt1 | contig 18274 bp, 14 predicted proteins | sample 1520161 | NCBI WGS metagenome assembly OBLW01 (sample SAMEA3539309, study PRJEB22396) | soil metagenome | biome: tundra; feature: field; material: soil | place: USA | collected 2010-05 | depth 0.15 m | reverse complement strand
GTGGCGAGTTCTTCTTCGATGGCTGTCCTGAACAGCGCGGACAGCACAGTCCTGGCCTGGCGCACTACCCACGGGGAGGTGTTCGCCCGCTTCTCCAGCTTCCGCAGCCACAGCGTGACATCCTTCGTGGTGATCTTGCCGAGCTGCTTGTCCCCCAGGTAGGGCAGGATGTTCTTTCTCAGGGCGCTGCGGTAGACCTCCCGCGTCCTGGGCTCAATGCTGTGGGCCTCCAGCCATCGCGGGGCGTAGTCGCCCAGGGTCTTACCGTTTGTGGCCTTCTGGGCTGGCCCAACGACAGTGATGCCGGCTTCTTTCAGCCGTGCGGCAGCCAGGGCTTCCCTCTTCGTGGCATAGGTGCCGGCTGACCGCTGCTTGCCATCATGGTCGCGATACAGTCCGGTGTGCCTATCGTTGCGGAGACGGGTGCTCGCCATCAGTCCTCCAGATCCTCTCGTCATCAAGATGTGGGGACTGACCCTCCGCACAACGAGGTCAATCTTCTCTGACCAGCAGGTTCTCAGTCAAATGTTGACAGGAGCTGTCCCCGTGAGAGCCATCCGCCGCTTCACCGTGCGCACTGCGCTGCCCGAGCCGCTCACCCCGCTGCGTGAGCTCATGCTGAACCTTCGCTGGTCCTGGCATGCCGAGACACGCGAGCTGTTCGCCGCGATCGATCCGGCCGGGTGGGAGGCGTCCGGGCATGACCCGGTGGCCCTGCTCGGCGAGGTGCCGTCGGCCCAGCTGGCCGCTCTCGCGGGCGATCAGGCTTACCTGCACCGGCTCGGCGAGGCTGCCGACGAACTGCGCGAGTACCTGTCCGGGCCGCGCTGGTACCAGGCGCACGCCGTTCAGGCGGCCGGCGGATCCGCGGGCGACGGGCCGCCCCCGGCGGCGATCGCCTACTTCTCCCCGGAGTACGGCATCACCGAGGCGCTGCCGCAGTACTCGGGCGGCCTCGGCATCCTGGCCGGGGACCATCTCAAGGCCGGCAGCGACCTCGGCGTGCCGCTCATCGGGGTGGGCCTGCTGTACCGGCACGGCTACTTCACCCAGTCGCTGTCCCCCGAGGGCTGGCAGATGGAGCGGTACCCGTCGAACGACCCGAACGGGCTCGCGCTTTCGCTGCTCCACGACTCCGACGGGTCGCCGACCCGGGTTACCGTGGCCCTGGACGCGGGCCGCGTGCTCGCCGCCCAGATCTGGCTCGCGCAGGTGGGCCGGGTCCCGCTGCTGCTGCTCGACTCCTACGTGGAGGAGAACGAGCCGGCCCTGCGCGAGGTCACCGACCGGCTCTACGGCGGTGGCAGCGATCACCGACTCTGGCAGGAACTGCTGCTCGGCATCGGCGGTGTCCGGGCCTTGCGCGCGTTCTGCGCGCTCACCGGGCATCCGGCGCCCGAGGTCTTCCACACCAACGAGGGCCACGCCGGCTTCCTCGGCCTGGAGCGGATCCGCGAGTATGCCCGCCAGGGGGTCGGCTTCGACGAGGCGATCGAGCTGTGCCGGGCGGGCACGGTGTTCACCACCCACACCCCCGTCCCCGCGGGGATCGACCGGTTCACCAGGGAACTGGTGGAGCACCACTTCAGCGGCCTGGCGGCGGACCCGGCGCTGCCTTGCGACCGGGTGCTCGCGCTGGGCGCGGAGACATTCCCCGGGGGCGATCCGGCCGTATTCAACATGGCCGTCATGGGCATGCGGCTGGCCCAGCGGGTCAACGGCGTGAGCAAGCTGCACGGCCAGGTCAGCAGGGAGATGTTCGCCGGCCTGTGGCCAGGTTTCGACACCTCGGAGGTGCCGATCGGGTCGATCACGAACGGCGTGCACGCCCCGACCTGGGTGGCCAGGCAGATCCTCGACCTGGCCACCGCCGGAGCGGAGCCCGCGCCAGGTGCGGACACCCTGCCGGAGGACGGGCACGCCTGGGAGCGGGTCGCGCACACGGCGCCGGTGCGGCTGTGGGAGATCCGCCGGGCGCTCCGGTCGCAGTTGGTCACGCAGGTCCGGCAGCGGGTGCGCGCCTCCTGGCGACAGCGCGGGGCCAGTGACGCGGAACTCGTCTGGACCGACGAGGTTCTCGACCCGAACCTGCTGACGATCGGCTTCGCGCGCCGGGTTCCCTCCTACAAGAGGCTCACCCTGATGCTGCACGACCCTGACCGGCTCACCGCGCTGCTGCTCGATCCGGAGTGGCCGGTGCAGATCGTCATCGCCGGGAAGGCGCATCCGGCCGACGACGGCGGCAAGCGGCTGATCCAGCAGATGGTCAAGTTCGCCGACGACCCGAAGGTGCGGCATCGCATCGTGTTCCTGCCCGACTACGACATGGCGATGGCGCGGGCCCTGGTACAGGGCTGTGACGTGTGGCTGAACAACCCGCTGCGCCCGCTGGAGGCGTGCGGCACGTCGGGGATGAAGTCTGCGCTGAACGGCGGCCTGAACCTGTCGGTCCGGGACGGCTGGTGGGACGAGTGGTACGACGGCGCCGACGGCTGGTCGATCCCCTCGGCGGACGGCGTGGCGAACCCGGACCGCCGTGACGAGCTTGAGTCGGCCGCCCTGTACGACCTGCTCGGCCAGACGGTGGCGCCGCTGTTCTACGACGCTGGCCCGGACGGGCTGCCCCGCCGCTGGCTGGAGATGGTCGGGCACACGTTGCGTGCCCTCGGCCCCCGGGTCCAGGCCTCACGGATGGTCCGCGATTACGTGACGGAGCTGTACCTGCCCGCGGCGCGGGCGTCACGCGCGCTGACCGACGGCAGCGCCGGGGCACCCGGGTCCTTCGCCGCCGCCCGGGAACTCGCCACCTGGAAGCGACGGGTGACCCGGGCCTGGGGCGGGGTGGCCATCGAGCACGTAGAGGCGCTCGACGGCGATCAGGGCCCCGGCGGCAAGCTGGTGGTGCGGGCCAGCATCCGGCTGGGGAGCCTGACCCCCGACGACGTGATCGTCGAGGTCGTCTACGGCCGGGTCGGCGATGACGATGAGATCCTCAGCCCGGACTGCAACGAGCTGACCGTTGAGAGCCCGCCCGGGGAGGACGGAGTGGCCCGGTACGCGGGCGAGGCGGAACTCGGCCGTCCCGGGCCGTTCGGGTACACGGTCCGGGTGATGCCGCGGCACCGTCTGCTGGCCTCGGCCGCGGAGTTGGGGCTGGTCACGCTGCCCGAGGTGCCGGTCGGGATGACGACCGGCGACTTGCGCTGACGCCGCCAGGCTGGCGGCGCGTCACCCGTTCAGATGTTACGTGGCGCAAGTAAACCGTTGCGCCGCGTATGGCGTCTAGTTCACGTAGCCTGCGCAGCCGCCGCGTGTGCGGTGGTGTGTCAGGTCGTATCCGCAAAGCCCTGGGGGGGCCAATGTCATTCCGCATCGCCTTATGCGAGCCGCGTGATGCAGCCGTGTCACTTTCCGTTACTTGCGCAGGCTCTCCCGCACGTGAAAGGACACTGACATCGTGAGGCCAGATATCCGTCCCGAAAACCGGCTGCTGACCCCCTCTGAGGTGGCGGCGCTGTTCCGGGTAGACCCGAAGACCGTCACCCGCTGGGCACAGCAGGGCAAGCTCCACTCGATCAGGACACTCGGCGGTCATCGTCGTTACAGCGAGGCGGAGATCCAGCAATTCCTGGACGACCCGCAGCGGGTGCCGCTGCCCAGGGCAGCCGGGGAGTAGCCGGAAGCGGCTGGCGGGCCGCCAACTGGACGGCATGCCGGGCCCGGGCGCCATGGGCTATCGACACCAGGCCACGGCCTGGCGTATCCCGGTCCTGGCCCCGGCCTGGGCTCCCGGCGTGCAGCAGCCGGGACACCAGTAGGATCGTGGCCCGGGCATGGAGGTGCGGCATGGGCGAGTTCGTCCGCGTGGAGACTGACCAGGCGGTGGCCACGATCCGGCTCGACCGGCCGCCGATGAACGCGCTCAACGCCCAGGTCCAGGGGGAGATCGCCGCGGCCGCCGCGCAGGTGGCGGAGGACCCGGCGATCCGTGCCGTGATCCTCTACGGCGGGGAGAGGGTGTTCGCGGCTGGCGCCGACATCAAGGAAATGGCCGAGGCCAGCTACACCCAGATGGCGGCGGACACCCGGCGGTTGCAGGAGTCGTTCACCGCGGTCGCGAAGATTCCCAAGCCAGTGGTCGCGGCCGTGACGGGGTATGCGCTCGGCGGCGGCCTGGAACTCGCGCTGTGCGCCGACTTCCGGGTCGCGGGCGAGGGCGCACGGGTCGGCCAGCCCGAGATCCTGCTCGGCATCATCCCCGGCGCCGGGGGGACCCAGCGCCTGCCCCGCCTCATCGGGCCGGCCAGGGCGAAGGACATCGTCTACACCGGCCGGTTCGTCGGTGCCCAGGAAGCGCTGGTCATCGGCCTGGTGGACAAGGTCGTCCCGGACGCGGACGTCTACCAGGCGGCCCGCGACCTGGTCAGCCGGTATGCCACCGGCCCCGCTGCGGCCCTCCGAGCCGCCAAGCAGGCGATCGACGAGGGCCTGGAAGTGAACCTCGATACCGGGCTCGAGATCGAGCGGCTGCACTTCGCCGGGCTGTTCGCCACCGAGGACCAGCGCACCGGAATGCGCAGCTTCGTCGAGAATGGGCCTGGGAAGGCCACATTCGCCGGGCGGTGAGCCAGAGATGATGAATCCAGAAGAGGGTCCCGACCTGGAGATGGTTACTGCCGCGCTCCGCGCGGACAGTGCTGACGTGGCCGTGTACGCGCGCGTACTCACCGAGTCGCTCGGCGGGTCGCTCCCGCCCGGTGTGGTGACGATCGAGCGGGACCGGAGCGTATCCGACCGGATGCGCGGGCGTCCGGGCGAAGTGTCCAGGATCACCGTCCGGCTGGGGGAGCGGGTCATGTCGCTGGCCGTGCGCTCGGGTCAGCCCGTCGCGGAGGTGTGCCGCGAGGTGCGCGGGGTAGTGCTGTCCCGGCAGCCGGTGCAAATCCAGGAATGGGCGGCCGAACTGGCCCGGGCGCTGGTCGGCTATGCGGAGCAGAACGCGCAGGCGGCAGAGGCCTTGCGCAAGCTGGTCACCGGGGGCTAGGCGGGGACGCCCAGGAATGCCCGGCCGCGTCCTGCGCCGTCTGCGCCGGTAAGACCTCGGGGAGTTCGTAGGCTGGGGGGGTCATGACACCCGACGATCGCATGCCGGCCACGCTAGGGCCCTACCGTCTGCTCGACCGCATCGGCGAGGGCGGGATGGGTGTCGTCTACCTCGCCCGCGACGCTGAGCACCGCAGCGTCGCGATCAAAGTGCTGCGCCCGGCGGTGGCGGGTGATCCTAACGCCCGCCGGCGCCTGGCCCGCGAGGTCGAGACGATGCGGCTGGTCCGCAGCCCATTCGTCGCTGAGGTGATCGACACCGACGTGACGGGCAACCGGCCCTACATCGTCACCCAGTACGTTCCGGGTCGCACCCTGGACGAGGTCGTGTGCGAGGAAGGCCCGGTGCAGGGAGCCGCGCTCGCCCGGCTGGCCTGCGGACTCGCCAACGCGCTGGCCGCGGTGCACGCCGCCGGCGTGGTACACAGAGATCTCAAGCCCGGCAACGTGATGATGGTGCACGGGCAGCCGGTCGTCATCGACTTCGGGATCGCGCAGGCGCTGGACTCGACCCGGCTCACCATGACCGGCATGTTCATGGGCACGCCAGGTTACCTGTCTCCCGAGGTCATCGAGGGCCAGCAGAGCAGCCGGGCGTCCGACGTGCACGCCTGGGGCGCCACCGTCGCCTTCGCGGCCACCGGGCGTCCGCCGTTCGGCACCGGCTCCTACGAGACGATTTTCTACCGGATCGTGAACGGAAGCCCGGATCTCACTGGCGTGGCCGGGCCCATGCTGCCGCTGCTGACGGCGGCGCTGGGCCGCGAGCCGGCCCGCCGCCCGTCCGCCCAGCAGCTTGGCGCGGCGGCGGCCGCGCTGGACCCGTCCACGCTGATGTCGTCTGCGGCACCGGGCGCCGGCTCGGAGATGGCGGCGGCGATGACGGCGGCCGGTACGCGGATGGACGGCTCACCCGTCCGCACGCCCGGGCCGGGCGCCATCGCCGGGGCTGGCCTGGCTGCTGGGGAGAAGATCGGCCCAGGTTCCACCGCGCCGGGTTTCGCTGGCCCAGGTTCGGCTGGGCCGGGTTTCGGTGGCCCGGGCTTGGCTGGGCCGGGTTTGGCGGGTCCGGGCTCCACCGCGGCGGGTTTCGCGGGCGGGATGGCTGGCGCACCGGGTACCCAGCCGATCCCCGCCGGGCGGATCCGGCCCGGCGACTACGCTGACGTGCTGCCACCGGTCAGCTACCAGCCGCCCGGCGCCGGGGCCGGCCGCGGGACCGGCACGCTTTCCCGCGAGGACTGGCCGGCGGGTGGGCCCGCCGCGGCGGGCCGCTCCGAAGGCGCACAGCGGCGCCGGTATCCGCTGCTGGTCATCGCGACCATGGTGATCGCGGTGGGCATCAGCGTGATCCTGCCGATCGCGGGCACGCTTGGTGCGCTCGCCGCCCTGGTGCTGCTGCGTGCCGGGGCGCTGGCCCAGCGCGGCGTCGACCAGCGGCGCACTGACGGCGGCGCGCGGGCCGCCAACGGCCTCTTCGCGGCGGCGGCCTTCCCCTGGTTCCTGATCCGGTCGGTACTCGCGACCCTGCTGAAGGCTCCGTTCGCGCTCGCCGTGGGGGCGGCGGCGGCGGTGATCACGATCGTGGCCGAGCCCTCCGCGGATCCGCTGCCGCGCGCCGTGGCCTACGGGGCCGGGGCGCTGGTGGCCTTCTATGGGCTCGGCCCAGGCTCGGGCAAGTCCCGGCGGCAGCTCAACCGGATCTTCGCGGCGATCATCGGCACGCGCACAACGGAGGCCGTCGCGCTGATCGGGCTGCTGGCGCTGGCGCTGGCGACGGCCGCGGCGGCGGCGTCCTCAGTGCCCGCCTACTGGCCGCTGGTGGCACCAACAGGCTTCATTCCGCACCTGCCGGGCTGGCACGAGCTAACCCAGGTCGTGCACTTCCGGTTCTGGCACCCGCAGTTCTGGCGCTTCCGTCTCTGGTGAGGGCATTTCGCCATCCGTTAAGTTCGTCTCCCCTGGGGGGCAAGAACCTAACGGATAAGGGTTATCCACAGGCAGGCTACCGTTCGCCGGGCTGAGCGAACTCGGTACCTTCGTGCCCGGATGCGCCCGCCGCGGCCACGGCTGGGCGCACCGCCGCCGCGGCCGCCGTTGCCGGGCTGACGGCCGCCCTGGGTGCGCCCGCCGCTGTTCTCGCCGGGGTCCCCGTGGTCGCCGGGGTCCCCGCGGTCCCGGTTCCTGTGGTCCCGGTCCCGGTCCCGGTCGTCCCGGTTCCTGCGGTCCTAGTGGCCGGGGTCCCGGTTCCCGTGGTCCTAGTGGCCGGGGTCCCGGTTCCCGTCGTTCCCGCGGATCCAGCGGCGCGGCGCGGCGACTGGGGTGGCTCCGCGCGGCCGGCCGGCGGCAGCGGCCGTACCAGGCCGAGCGCGACAACCTCGTTGGCCAGCCGGACCCGCCGGTTCGCGCCCTCGGGAATGCGGAATTTCTGGTAAAGGCGCAGCAGATGCTGCTTGACGGCCGCCTCCGTCACGACGAGGTCGGCGGCGATCTCGCGGGCCGTCGCGGGCGCGACGAAAGCCTCGTCCGAGAGGGCCGGGCGGCACAGTGAGGTAAGCACGTCGAGTTCCCGGCGGGTCAGCTCCGGGCTCGCCGAGCGCCGCATCTCGACCTCGGCCGCGAAGTCCTCGTGCGGGATCCCGCCCACCCGGCAGCGGGCCGCCCCGAAAGTGAGCACATCCCCCTCTTCGAGGACCCGACGGGCGACCGGGCGCCCGTTGACCCGCGTGCCGTTTCGCGATAAGCCGAGGTCGGTAACGTAGGCGTACGGCCCGCGGCGGATGATCTCGGCGTGCAGCCGGGAGACACTTGGGTCATCCAGGTGCACGTCAACGCCCTCGCCGCGGCCGATCGTCGTCACCTGCTCGCGCAGCGTGATCACGGCCCCGGTGTCCTCAATGCGAATATAGGGGCCCTCCACGCCGTTCCTCCTGTCTACCCGAGCAGTCACCGATGTCTCTCGGTGCAGTTACCCTCTCGGAGACGTGTCGTACCGCGTTTGAGCGATGCTGTTTGCTGCCGCGTGCAGGAGCCGGCCGGTGGCGCCCAGCCGACGGCAGCGGAAGTACACTGCCGAGCGAGCCATCGGGAGGAACACGAAATGGCGGACAAGCCGTCCAAGGGCCTGGCTGACGTGGTCGCCGCGTCCACTGCGCTGAGCGATATCGACGGCCAGGCGGGCCGCCTGTTCTACCGCGGATACGACATTCACCAGCTGGCCGGCGCCGCGACCTTCGAGGAGATCGCGTACCTGCTGCAGCGTGGATCGCCTCCTGACGCGGCGGAACTCGACAGCTTCTGGGCCGAGATCGTCGCCGGGCGCACCCTGGGCAAGCTCGTCGCCGCCAACCTGGCCGAGGTATCTGCCAGCCAGGAACCGATGGAGACGATGCGCACCCTGGTCTCGCTGGCCAGCGCCGATGATCCGGACAAGGACTCCAACGCCCCCGACGCGAACTCCCGCAAGGCGGCCAGGCTCACCGCGCAGCAGCCGATCCTGGTGGCCGCGTACGAGGCGGCGCGGAGCGGCCGGGAGACCTTGCCCGCCGACCCCGCGCTCGGGATCGCGGCCAATTTCCTGCTCCAGATGCGCGGGGTGGCCCCCTCCGCCCGCGAGGCGGAGATTCTCGACACATGCCTGGTGCTGCACGCCGATCACACCATGAACGCCTCCACATTCGCCGCGCGCGTCTGCGCCGCCACCCTGTCGGACATGCACTCGGCGGTCGTCGCCGCGATCGGCACCCTCAAGGGGCCCCTGCATGGCGGCGCGAACGAGCAGGTCATGCGCGGGCTGGAGGCGATCAGGGCGGACTCGCCCGACGACCCGGTGGCCGCCGTCGGGCGGGTGGTCCGCGAGCGTCTCGGGCGCGGCGAGAAGATCATGGGCTTCGGGCACCGCGTCTACAAGACCGAGGACCCGCGCGCCACCCACCTCCGCCAGTTCTCCGCGGAACTGGCGGAGACCTCCGGTGACGCCGTGTATTACCGCATGTCCCGGAAGATGGAGGAGGTGGTCGCCGCGGAGAAGGGCTTGTATCCGAACGTGGATTTCTACGCCGCGACCGTCTACCACTACCTCGACATCCCCACCGACCTGTTCACCCCGGTGTTCTCGGTGAGCCGGATGACCGGGTGGACGGCCCATGTCATGGAGCAGCACGCAGACAATAGGCTGATCAGGCCAGACAGCGAGTACATCGGCGATCGGGACCTCACCTGGACGGCATTGGCCGAGCGGTGAGGCGCGCTGCGGAGGGCACAGTGGAGGTTGGGCGCGGTGCACCGGACCGGCCGCCGTCCCAGCCTGCCTGGGACGCCGGGCGGGCGCCGGGACGAGGCGCCCAGCCCGGGGGCCGCCGGGCGAGAAGGCGCCGGGATGCTCGTGGGGTGCAAGTTCCCTATCTCGTCGTACTGGCCCTGGCCGGGGGCGGGCTGGCGTGGATCTGGCAGGGCCAGCACGACGTCCGGGGGGGTACCTTGGCAGTGGCGGGCGCGCTATTCCTCGCTGCGCTGGGCCGGCTGGTGCTGCCGGAGCGGCGGGCTGGGATGCTCGCCTCCAGGCGGCGCTTCATTGACGTGACGGCGCTGGCCGTCCTGGCCACCGGCCTGCTGGTCGCTGGTCTCGTGCTGCCGACACCGTCGTGACCGGGCTCGCCAGGGCCCTCCGGGACGTCCGGGTAACGGCGCGGGCGATGGATGCCCGCCTAGCAGCAAGACGCAGGTAGAAGGGAAGTCGGCGGCATGCCCAAGATCAAGGTACAGAATCCCGTCGTAGAGATTGACGGCGACGAGATGACTCGGATCATCTGGCAGTTCATCAAGGAACAGTTGGTCCTGCCCTACCTGGACATCGACCTGAAGTACTACGACCTCTCGGTACAGAACCGGGACGCGACCGATGACCAGGTGACCGTGGACGCGGCGCACGCCATCCAGCGCTACGGGGTAGGGGTCAAGTGCGCCACGATCACCCCTGATGAGGACCGGGTCACCGAGTTCGGGCTCAAGAAGATGTGGCGCTCGCCCAATGGCACCATCCGCAACATCCTCGGCGGCGTGGTGTTCCGCGAGCCCATCGTGGTGGCCAGCATCCCCCGCTTCGTGCCCGGCTGGACCAAGCCGATCATCATCGGCCGCCACGCCCACGGCGACCAGTACAAGGCCACCGACTTCGTGGTTCCCGGGCCTGGCACCGTGCGGATCTCCTACACGCCCGACAAGGAGGAACTGCACGGGGAGCCGTTCGAGTTCGAGGTGGCCAGGTTCGCCGGCGGTGGCATCGCGATGGGGATGTACAACTTCGACGACTCGATCCGCGATTTCGCCCGGTCAACCATGCGGTATGCGCTCGACCGGGGGTACCCGCTCGTTCTGTCCACCAAGAACACCATCCTCAAGGCCTACGACGGCCGGTTCAAGGACCTGTTCCAGGAGGTGTTCGAGTCCGAGTTCAAGGCCGAGTACGAGGCGTCCGGCAACACCTACGAGCACCGGCTGATCGATGACGTCGTCGCCCAGGTAATCAAGGGCGACGGAGGCCTCGTGTGGGCGTGCAAGAACTACGACGGTGACGTGGAGTCCGACGTCGTGGCCCAGGGGTTTGGCTCGCTCGGCCTGATGACCAGCGTGCTGATGACGCCGGACGGGCGCACGGTCGAGGCGGAGGCCGCGCATGGCACGGTGACCCGGCACTACCGGATGCGCCAGGAGGGCAAGCCCACCTCCACCAACCCGATCGCGTCGATATTTGCCTGGACCCGCGGGCTCGCGCACCGCGGGAAGCTTGACGGCACCCCCGAGGTCACCCGGTTCGCCGAGACTCTTGAGCGGGTGTGCGTCGAGACGGTGGAAAGCGGCAAGATGACCAAGGACCTGGCGGTTCTGGTGGGCCATGGCACGCCGTTCCTGACCACGGAGGAGTTCCTCGCCGTGCTCGACGCGAACCTCGCCGTCGCCATGTCTGCCTAACCCAGTCCGCCTAACCAGGGAGATCACAGGAGATGACCCGCAACGGCAAGGTAACCGTGGTCGGGGCCGGGTTCTACGGCTCGACCACCGCCCAGCGGCTTGCTGAGTACGACCTCTTCGAGGAGGTGGTGCTCACCGACATCGTGCAGGGAAAGCCAGAAGGACTCGCCCTGGACATGAATCAGTCGCGGCCAGTTGAAGGCTTCGAGACCGTCGTCACCGGGCAGACCACCGGGCCCGCCGGCGAAGGGTACGAGGCGATCAGGGGATCGTCGATCATCATTGTCACGGCCGGCCTGCCCCGGAAACCAGGCATGAGCCGGATGGACCTGATCGGGGTCAACGCCAAGATCGTCCGGAGCGTCGTGGAGAACGTGGTCAAGCATGCCCCGGACGCTGTGCTCATCGTGGTCTCCAACCCGCTGGATGAGATGACCGCGCTCGCCGCCAACGTGTCCGGCTTCCCCCCGCACCGTGTGCTGGGCCAGGCCGGGATGCTCGACACGGCACGGTTCACGTACTTCGTCGCTGAGCGCCTCGGCGTGCCGGTCGGCTCGGTGCGCACGCTCACCCTCGGCTCGCACGGCGACACCATGGTTCCCGTGCCTTCGGCCTGCACCGTCGACGGCCAGCCGCTGGCCAGCGTGCTGTCCGCCAGCGACATCGACGAGCTGGTGGAGCGCACCCGTAATGGAGGGGCCGAGATCGTCGGCCTGCTGAAGACCGGGTCCGCCTACTACGCGCCGTCTGCCGCCGCGGCCCGGATGGCCCGCGCCGTCGCCGAGGATTCCGGCGCGGTGCTGCCGGTCTGCGCGTGGGTGGACGGCGAGTACGGCATCTCCGGGGTCTACCTGGGTGTCGAAGCCGAGATCGGCGCGGCCGGAGTGCGCGCGGTCGTGGAACGGGACCTGGCCGATCAGGAACTGGCCGCGCTCCGGGAGGCGGCCGAGTCTGTCCGGGCCAAGCAAGCCGACGTAGCCAGCCTCTAACCCGCGCCCGGCTTCGCTCCTAACGACAGCGGAGTGACTTTGGTGTCGTTGGGCACCGTGGCCCGGGCCCGGGCCACGGGGTCGGGCCCGGGGTCGTTTTAAGGTCCGGGTGGGCATTTCGAGCGGGATGGGCGGCTCAGGCGGGGGCGGCGAGGCGGCGGAGCGCCAGTTCGGCCAAGAGCGCGGCACCGTCGGCGAGCACCGAGTCGTCGAACACGGCATCCGCCGCGTGGTTGGTCGGCGCGCTCACTGGATCAAGGCCGGCCGGGCAGGCGCCCAACATGATGAATGCGCCAGGCACCTGATCGAGGACGAACGAGAAGTCTTCCGCCCCGGTCAGCGGGTTCGCCATGGCGGTGAACCGTCCATCGCCGAATAGCTCGGTCGCGGTCTGCCGCGCGAACGCGACCTGGGTCGCGTCGTTGACGGTGATCGGGTAGCCGTCGGTGTAGATCGCTTCGGCGTGCAGTCCGTGCGCCGAGGCGATGTCGGCCACCAGCCGGATGCTGGCCTCCCTCACCGTGTCCCGGGCAGCGGGGGAGAACGAGCGCACGGTCGCCAGGAAGCGCGCTTCATCGGGGATCACGTTGTCCGCGGTGCCCGCGTGAAAGCTGCCCACGGTGATGACGACCGGGTCGAACACATCGAAGCGCCTGGTTACCAGCGTTTGCAGGGCGGTGACCATCTCGCAGGCGGCCGGGATGGGGTCCTTGGTGCGATACGGCCGCGAAGCGTGGCCACCGTGCCCGCGTACGGTGACATCGAGCACATCCGCGGCGGCCATGATCGTCCCGGGCCGGGTGGCGAGAACCCCGGCCGGCCAGTCCGACGCGGCGACGTGCAGTGCGTACGCGGCCACCGGCCGGTCGCCCGCCGCGTCGAGCACGCCCTCCTCGATCATCAGCCTGGCCCCGCCGCAGCCCTCCTCGCCCGGCTGGAACATGAAGATCACGTTCCCGGCGAGCCCGGGCTGGCCAGCGGCCAGCAGGCGCGCCGCCCCGGCGAGCATGGCGGTATGCAGGTCGTGGCCGCAGGCGTGCATGGCGCCGTCGGTCTGGGACGAGTAGTCCAGGCCGGTGCGCTCGGTGACTGGTAGCGCGTCCATGTCACCCCGGAGCAGCACCGTGCCGCCGGGCCGGCCGCCCCGTAGCACGGCCGTGACCGAGCTGAGGGCCCGGCCCAGGCTGAGTTCCAGCGGCAGCCCGTCCAGCGCGGCGGCCACCTTCTGCTGCGTGCGCGGCAGGTCAAGCCCGATTTCCGGCTCGCGGTGGATGGCGCGGCGCAGCCGCACCAGATCGTCCGCGATGGCCTTGGCGTCGTCGTGAACTGGCATCGGGCTCCTTCGCGGCGGTCAGCTGAGGCGGTGCGCGCCATCCGAAGGGGGCGCGTCGAGAAATCCCGGGGCCGGCCAGCCCTGGCCCTCGAACGCCGCGCAGACCGCGGCGCGGACCGGCGTGGCGTCCACGGGAACCAGGGCGATCACCGAGCCGCCGAAACCGCCGCCCATCATCCGGGCGCCGAGCGCCCCGGCGCCGACGGCGGCGTCCACCGCCGCATTCGCCTCGGGCCAGGAGATCTCGAAGTCGTTGGCCAGCGAGGCGTGCGAGGCGCTGAGCAGCCGCCCCACGCCGCCGAACTGGCCGCCGCGCATCAGATCCACGGCCTGCAGGACGCGAGCGTTCTCGGTGATCACATGCCGCGCCCTGCGGCCCAGCACCGGGTCGGCGAGCCGGCGCACCGCCTCCTGAGCGTCGTCGATGTCCCGGAGTGACCGGACACCGAGGGCGCGTGCCGCGGCCGCACACTCGCGGTGCCTGGCCGCATAGCCGCTGTCGGTCAGCGCGTGCCGGGCCCGGGTGTCGATGATCAGCAGGGCCAGGCCGGCGGCGGCTGGGTCGAGCGGCACAGGTGTGCGTTCCCCGCTGCGGCAGTCGAGCAGCAGGGCCTGGCCGGCCCGGCAGAGCAGGGACGCGGACTGATCCATGATCCCGGATGGCACGCCGACGAAGTCGTTCTCCGCGCGGCGGGCGATGGCGGCCAGTTCGGGCCGGGGCACGTCGATTCCCTGCAGCCGGGTCAGGGCGAGCGCGACCGCGCATTCCAGCGCGGCGGAGGAGGACAGTCCCGCGCCCTGCGGCAGGTTCGAGTCGATGGCCAGGCTCGTCCCGGTGACGGGATAACCGGCTTCGCGCAGCGCCCAGGCGACCCCGGCGGGATAGGCCGCCCAGCCGGCCACGTCGCCCGGCGCCAGCGTATCCAGGGGCACCGTGACCCTGGCGCCAGGCGCAGTGGCATCGGGCATAGCGGCGTCGCGCAGTTCGAGCGCGCCGCCGCCGGTGAGCCCGGCGGCGGCGAGCGTGCCGCGGTCCAGCGCGAACGGGAGCACGAACCCCTCGTTGTAGTCGGTGTGCTCGCCGATCAGGTTCGCCCGGCCGGGGGCGTGCCAGACGCCGCCGGGATCTGCGCCGAAGCACTCCCGGAAGGTTGCCACGACGCGGCCTGCGCCGATGACCGCGGCCATCAGGTCATGACCTGGGTGAAAGCCCAGGCGTCGGCCACCATCGAGCGCAGCTGGCGATCGGGCTGCCAGCCGAGGCCGGCCTTGATGCGGTCGGCGGAAGCGACGAGGACCGCCGGGTCGCCCGGCCGCCTCGGCCTGATCACCGCCGGGATGTCCTGGCCGGTCACCTCGCGGCACATGTCGAGCACCTCGCGGTTGGAGAAGCCGTTCCCGACACCGAGGTTGTAGATCCGGTGCTGGCCGGGCGCGCACGCGTCCAGGGCCAGCAGGTGCGCGTGGGCCAGGTCGGCCACGTGGATGTAGTCCCTGATACAGGTCCCATCCGGGGTGGGGTAGTCATCGCCGAACAACTGGACTCCGCGGTCAGCCCCCGCCGCATTCGCGGCCGCGACCGCCAGGATGTTCGGTATGAGGTGGGTTTCAGGCGCGTGGCGCTCCCCGTACCAGCGGCCGCCGGGGTCCTCGAACGCGCCCGCGACATTGAAGTAGCGCAGGCTGACCCCGCCGAAGCCGTGCATCCGCGCGTACTCGGCCAGCGCCGTGTCCACCGCCAGTTTCGATGCGCCATAGGGGCTCGTCGGCCTGGTCGGCGCGGTCTCAGCGATGGGCGTGGTATCGGGTTCCCCGTAGGTGGCCGCGGTGGAGGAGAAGACAATCCGGGACGTTTTCGTTGCGCGCATTGCTTCCAGGAGAGCCAGTGTCCCGCCCAGGTTGCTCTCCCAGTACAGCGACGGATTCTCCATGGACTCGCCGACCAGCGATTTCGCCGCGAAATGCAGCACTGCGTCGATCCCGCTGGCGAGCAAGGCCGCCGCGTCATCCCGGACGGTGCCCTGGACGAAACTAGCGCTGGCGGGGACCGCGTCCCGGTGGCCGGTGGACAGGTCATCGAGGACGACGACGTCATGTCCCCGCGCTCCGAGCAGGGCCGCGACCACGCTGCCGATGTACCCGGCGCCGCCGGTGACGAGCAGCCTCAGCGGGCGTTCCGGGCTCATCGCGCCTCCCGGAGCCTCAGCGCCGCCTCCTCCGGCAGGACATCGTTGATCCAGACTCCCATGCCGGACTCCGTTCCCGCGAGGTACTTAAGCTTGCCTGGCGCCCGCCGGACGGATAGCACCTGGAGGTGCAGGCCGAACTCCCGGCGGGCGAATTCGTCCCCGTTCGGCGCCTGATGCCAGGCTGCGATGTACGGCAGCGGCATCCCGAACAGCGCGTCGAGGCGGTTCAGCACGTCGAGGTAGAGATCGCAGAACGCGGTCCGTGCCTGGTCGCTGAGCGCCGGGATGTCGGCCACCCGCTCGGCCGGGAAGAGCAGCACCTCATACGGCCACCGCGCGGCAGCAGGCACGAACGCCGTCCAGTGCTCGTTGCGTGCCACCAGGCGGATGCCCGTAGCGATCTCACCGGCGACCAGGTCGTCGAACAGGTTCCGGCCGGTACCCGCCGCGTAGCCGCGCGCCTGGGCCACCATCCGGGAGGTCATCGGGGTCACGAACGGGAAGCCGTAGATCTGGCCGTGCGGGTGGCGGAGCGTGACACCGATCTCCTCGCCCCGGTTCTCGAAGCAGTACACCTGCTCGATCCCGGCCATCGCGCCCAGGGTCGTGGTCCGGTCGGCCCACGCCTCCACGACGGTCCGGACGCGGCGCGGGGTCAGGCTGGCGAAGGACGCGTCGTGGTCGGAGGTGAAGCAGACAACCTCGCATCGCCCGACGGCCGGCCGTCCCGGCACCCCGGCCGTCTCCGCCGGTCCCGAACCAGGCGGCCCGCAGGATGATCCGTCTGCCGTCCCGCGCAGCGATGGGAACCGGTTCTCGAACACGACGACGTCGTAGTTGTCCGCCGGGATCTCGGTGAGCCGTCCCGGCCGTGACGGGCAGAGCGGGCACTCGTCGGCCGGTGGCAGGAACGTCCGGTCCTGGCGTTGCGCGGCGACCACCACCCATTCGCCGCGAAGCGCGTCCCAGCGCAGCCCGGACTCGGGCCAGCCCGGGGCCGGCAGGCCAGTTCCCTGCGCGACACTGGGGGAGGGATCGGATGTGAGCGGTCTCAAATCCGGCACATCGGCCCTGGCCAGGCCGGGTGACTCATCGAAGTAGATGATCTCTCTGCCATCGGCGAGCCTGCCGCTATCTTTCCAGACGCCATCTGTCCCCATCGGACCCATACGTTATCGGGCCCAGGGATCATTTGCATCAGGCCTGGGCCCGACATGCCGCAACCCGGGGCGCGGTTGAAGTTCCGCAGGCGATTTCGCGGGCTCAATTGCCCTTCGCCCCAGAGTGGCTGCTTAGACTGTGCGCACACCACGCGCCGTGGGTGGTGGGCTGGCCGGTGGTGGACTGGGAGGTCGGGATCAAGACGTGAACCAGGTCGGCTGGGACGTCATTGTCGTTCTGCTTATCGTGCTCGTCGGCGGGTTCTTTGCCGGGGCCGAGATGGCCCTGGTCTCGCTGCGTGAAGGGCAGGTGCAGTCGCTCACGCAGCAGGGCAAGCGCGGGCAGCGCGCCGCCCGGCTGGCCCAGGATCCCAACCGTTTCCTCTCGGCGGTGCAGATAGGCGTCACCCTCGCGACGCTGCTTTCCGGCGCCATCGGTGCGGCCACCCTGGCCAGCGACCTGAAAACCGCCCTGATCAAGCACAATGTCGATTCCGGGGTGGCATCGGTGGTCTCCCTGGTCGTGGTGACCGTGGCGATCTCGGTCTTCACCCTGGTGCTCGGCGAGCTTGCGCCCAAGCGGCTCGCGTTGCAGCGGGCGGAGCGGTGGGCGCTGCTCGCGGCTCCGACGCTGGACCGGATCTCGGTGCTGGCCCGCCCGCTGGTCTGGTTCCTGTCCCGGTCGACCAACCTCGTGGTGCGGATCTTCGGCGGTGACCCCAAAGCGGGACGCGGGGTGATGACCGAGGAGGAACTTCGTGATCTGGTCGTGGGCCACCAGGCGCTGAGCCCGGATGAACGGCAGATCGTGGGGGAGGTGTTCGAGGCCGCGAACCGGCAGATCCGGGAGGTCCTGGTGCCGCGGACCGAGGTCGAGTTCATCGCGGCCTCGACGCCGCTGTCCCGCGTGGCGAAGATCGTTGCGGGCGCGCCGCACTCGCGGTTCCCCGTGTACCGGGACTCCTACGACGACGTCATCGGCTTCATTCACGTGCGTGACCTGCTGGACCCTGACTTCGCGACTCGCGCGCTCACCGTCGGCGAGGTGTGCAGGCCGGTCAAGCAGCTTCCGACCAGCAAAACGGTCCTGTCCGCGATGTCAGAGATGCGCCGGGACCGGTCGCACCTGGCCATCGTGGTGGACGAGTACGGCGGTACGGCGGGCATCGTCACACTTGAGGATCTCGTCGAGGAACTGATCGGCGACATCCAGGACGAATATGACGTGGACGCGGGACAGCCGAAGAAGCTGCTCGGCGGCGAGATCGAAGTAGACGGCCTGCTGAACCTGGATGAGTTCGCCGAGCAGACCGGGGTCGAGCTCCCGGAAGGCCCGTACGAGACCGTGGCGGGCTACGTGCTCGCCAGGCTGGGCCAACTGCCCAGCGACCACGAGTCGGTGGAAATCGCCGGGCACCGGCTCACCGTCACTGAGATGGACGGCCGCCGTATCGCCCGGGTCAGGGTCGGCCTCGAGCCCCCCGCCGCCCCTGCGCCGTCCGCTGCCCCTGCGCCGTCCGCTGCCCCTGC
>OBLW0100001715.1_pt1 | contig 18289 bp, 15 predicted proteins | sample 1520161 | NCBI WGS metagenome assembly OBLW01 (sample SAMEA3539309, study PRJEB22396) | soil metagenome | biome: tundra; feature: field; material: soil | place: USA | collected 2010-05 | depth 0.15 m | reverse complement strand
AGATCTGGATAGGACCATAATCGTCAATTCGTTCTTTGAATGCCGCAACCATTTAGCTCAGTCCGATCTGATGTTCCTCGCCGAGCTTCTCATGAAAGTGACGCACGTTCAGATCGAAGTACTTGTCCCGGTAGAGGCTCAGAACCTCTTCGGCCTGCTCCTTCGCCACTCGTCTGCTGCTTGGCTTCCGCCGTCGCCGGTCCAGCAAACCCTGGCAGCCTTGCTCCTCATAGCGCTTCCGCCATCGTCGCACCTGCCGCTCGCTGATCCCCATCAACTCAGCTGCTTGCCACCACTTGATCTTGCCCGATCCCGCGGAATCTGCTGAGAACATTCTTGCGAGCCTGCCGGGAGTTTACGGCGCTTACGTTGATTGAGCGAATTCCTTGGGCCCTTTCACTTGAATGCTTTTGAATCCAATGCCCTCACCGCCCATCGGCGACGACGATGTTGCGATCGAAAACGAGCACGATTGGCTATCCAAGGGATGCTACCGACGAAGGAGCGGGTTATTCGAATCCCTGGGGGCAGCTAATCAAACACTTCCTCGAACCTCCCCGTACCACCCCGAGCGTCCTCGAACAGATATATGAATCCTGCAGCTGACTTCAAACCCAGCGACATCCTAGCCGACACCAAGGAGGAGAACTTTGCCCGCGTGGATGCCAGGGATCTCCCGACGCTGCTCGTTAAGATGAGGACCCATGAAGGCGATGCGCGTACGTGCGTTGCCATGCGTCTCTGGGCTTACACGTTTGTCCGGACGTCTGAATTGATCGAAGCGGAATGGCCGGGGTTTGATCTGGATAATGGCCGATGGGACATTTCCGCCGAGCGCATGAAGATGGACACGCCGCACATCGTTCCCTTGTCACGGCAATCTGTCGAGATTCTGCGCCATTCTTAATGAGAGTGGTTTGATGAAGGGCACATTGAATTGCAGCTAGCCCACAGGAATCGCAGCAGCGTGGCCGCCGCCTGTAATCATGCAAAGTATCTGAAGCAACGCACTGTGATAATGCAGTGGTGGGCTGATTATCCGGATGCGCAGCTTGCCAAAGGCCGGCGAAGTATTAACGGCATTCGCGCTAATCGATTTGTGGTTCCAACTGTATTGCCTCATCGCAAGAAATCGCTCAACAACATTAGGCAGCCGATCGCAACGCCGCACCCCATTCCCCTGGTCTCTTCGCATGAGCCCGAGAGTATCGTAGGCTGCAGCGACTTCCTTTACTCCGAGCTTTTCGAGCAATGCGATGCTCTCACTGATTCGGATATACGAAAAGCCCAACTCCGGCGGCGGACACTCCCATGCTCCCGACGAGGTAAGCCGGCCACCGCGGATAAACCAGACTTGCGCGCAACATCCTTCATAGCTGTTGCGAAAACGAATAGAATGCGAGCGATACGATGTTCAGAATGCTGAAGAACTGGTGAAGTTAGGCAATGAAGCATCGGCACTAAGACATCTTGGCCGATCAGAAAAGGCGGAGTGTCTGGAACAGCGAATTCCGGACCTAAAAGTGCAAGAGATTTCTCTTTCGCCAGGGCAAGAATTAGCAGCGGTCATTACTCAATCGGAATCGCAATCGGAATAGGGCGACGGTGAAGTTCGTATAGAACTTGATGCTGTCAACCTGCCCAACGAGGTTTACGCGCAATTCGATCTGGACAGCCTCGAGAAAGCATTGGAGCGCGCATTGGGCGGAGAAGCCGTCGGAAAGCGCGATGGACACCTCTCGAGTCCTCTTAACACCACGGTGTTTCCTTACGGTCCAGATGGCGAGCAATCCTTCGAGCGGGAGAGCCGGTGTTGCTGGCCCGTCCGTTATGCAAGGGAGCCCAGGGACTGTTCGCCAAGGATCCGCAGGGCGCCAAGTCCGATGGCCGCCCCCCCGAGCCCGTGCAATGAATTGCGTCTGCGGCATTTAGAAGAGATGAAAAGCAACGGAGTCTTAGCTCATCAATCGTCGTTGTTGTCGTCGATTCACACAGGTCAGCGGCAATCTAGCGAAAGGTAACGTACCGCGCCGTGATTAGGGCCAAAACTCCCGCGAAGAGCCCTATTATGAAGAGAAAACCTAAAGCAAGTGGCGTCGCGCAATGCCACTGATCTCAATTCAATGAAGAAGAGGCTAGGCGCAAGGGATCGAGCCCCTGGGCTGAAGACGGCTCGACGAAAGATACTCTCCTGAGCGCCGCCGATGCCGCTATGTATTCCAATATGCACGTACGCCGAGAAATCAGAGGTGGGTCGGTTGAAGACTATCCCGGTCCCACGCCTGAAGATCGCGCTTAGTGCTCGCCTGTTCCCGCTTCATCTCTTTCTAACTTCCGGATAACTTACCGATCAGACCGACCAAGAAAACACATGTCGCAGTCCCCCGGGATGCGATTTACCGAATTGATCAAATTCGCTGGATTGTAACAATCTGGCCATCCAGCGCAAGGCCGTCTCTTTTCGCCCAACTCCGCCCTTAGTGTAGAATCGGGTCGAACAATGGAGATTTTTCTCAATCTCGCTTGGGCCAGTCTTGCGATCCTGAGTCTGGGTCTATGGATGCGTTTCGAGCATCGGACAGGCGCGCAAAGGCAAATGCCTTTGATCGCACTCGTCATGCTTCTCGCCATACTGTTCCCGGTCATTTCAGTCAGCGACGATCTCTGGTCCATACAGAATCCGGCGGAGACTGATACCTGCCAGCGCCGCAATCAGATTGTTCCAAATCTGCATGCCGTAATTCCTGTCTTAGCGGCCCCGCTCGCGCCTCTGTTCGCCCAGGTCACTCTGGACATTCAGTATTTTTCGGCCCCCATTGAATTGTCGACAGACACTTATGGCATTCCGGCGCTCGAAGGAATCGATAACAGGCCTCCCCCCGCTGCCTGACCTTCTCGTCTTCCCGTCGACAAAACAATCTTCCTGCGACCGCCGTGTGAACACGACGCAAAGGACATGAATGAAGCAAATATTTCCTTCCACGCCTGCCCGGTTGGCAGCGACCGTGCTCTTGTTGACCGCGGCGTATTGCCAGGCACAAGAATCGCTTACATGGGATCAGGTGAAGTCAGAATTCGAATCGAAGAACCCTGCACTCAAAGCCGACGCTCTCAACGTCGATGAAATGCGGGCCGAAGAGATCACAGCCTATTTGCGGCCCAACCCACAATTCACCGTAGCGGCCGACGGCACGCAAATCGCGCCGCATGACGGAGTCTGGCAACCATTCAAAGGAACGGATGTTGTCCCGACCCTGAGTTATCTCCATGAGCGCGAGCACAAACGCGAGTTACGATTGCAGAGCGCGAAGGAAGGCACCCAGATCGCCGAATCGCAACATGAGGATCTGAAGCGGACGCTTGAATTCACCCTTCGTACGGCCTTTGTCAATACGCTGCAGGCCAAAGCTATCCTCGATCTGGCAAAAGCAGATCTGGACTACTACGACCACATCATTCAGATCAGCCGCGATCGCTTGAGAGCTGGAGATATCGCCCAGATCGATTTCGATCGGATTGAACTCGTTCGCGTGCAATACGAAACCGAGATTCAGACCGCAATCGTTAATCTGAGAACAGCGAAAATCCAGTTGCTTCAATTGTTGAATGAGCGAACGCCGGTGGAGCAGTTCGACGTATCCGGCACTTTCGATTTTTCCGACAATCTCAAAGCGCTCGACGACGTACGCCAGGCAGCTCTTGATGCCCGTCCCGATCTGCGAGCCGCCCTCGAAACCATCCAGCAGTCGCAGACGAATCACAAACTGGCAATTTCGAATGGCTCTACCGATCCCACGTTTAGCGGCTGGTATACGTGGAACGCATCGAGCAATAACCCGAATGCGACACAAACAATAGGCGCCAGCGTGAATATTCCGTTGCGAATCTTCGATCACAACCAAGGTGAAAAGCAGCGCACGCTCATCGATATCAACCGCAGTCAGCAAGCCAGTGAAGCCACTCGCGCGCAGGTTTTCAGTGACGTGGATTCGGCCTACGCGCAGGTGGAAAGCGATATCGCTCTCCTTAAGCCGTACAAGGAAAAGTACAAGGATCAAGCCACGAGGGTGCGCGATACCATCACCTATTCCTACCAGCATGGCGGCGCATCGTTGATGGATTTTCTAAACGCACAAACCGAATATCGCGCTGTGCAGGAGGCTTATTTGCAACTGGTCGGCTCCTATCTTTCCGCCGCCGCACAGCTCAATCTTGCTGTGGGACGTGAGGTGATCCAATGATCAGATACTTCCCTTTCGAAAGATGTTCCATCAGCCGGGCCGTGCTCGCCGCCGGAGCGTGCTTGACGATCGCTCTGTCAGGTTGCCACGGAAAAGACGAGGGCGATGGCGCTCCGCCGCCGGCAAAGGTGGTCGAAGTATCGGATATGAACCTGATTACCATCGATAAGAATGACGTCAACAAATTTCCTCTCATCACGGCTGGCCAAATCGAGGCGCCCTCAGAACTAAGAACGACGGGAACCGTTTTTCCTGACATCTCCCGCGAGGTTCCGGTTATCTCGCTTGCAAACGGCCGCGTGGTCGATATCAAGACTCGGCTGGATGACAACGTGAAAAAGGGTCAGCTGCTCTTTAGTGTGCAAAGCAGTGACGTCACAAACGCCTTCGATGCTTATTTAAAAGCTGTCAACGACGAGCAGCTTGCCAAAAAGGCGGACATCCGCGCTCAGGATCTGTTCAGCCACGGCGCAGTCTCCCAAGCTATGGTTGAACAGGCCGACGACGCCGAGAAAGACGCCCAGGCAGACCTAACCGCAGCGGAAGAACAACTCAAAGTCCTGGGGGCCGACAAGAACCATCCGAGCCCGATCGTCAATGTTTATGCGCCCATCTCTGGTGTCATTATCGGGCAAAACGTGACCAACGCGGCTGCCGCTGGCGTCACGCTTTCAGGTTCGGCCACGGCATTCACGATTGCCGATCTTTCTACCGTTTGGATCCTTTGCGACGTATATGAGAACGACATTCCCAAGATTCAACTCGGCCAGGAAGCGAAAATCAAACTCAGTGCCTATCCTGACCGGCCAGTGACAGGACACGTGAGTGACATCGGCCCGGTACTTGATCCCTCGATTCGCACCGCGAAGGTTAGAATCCAGGTCCCCAACCCGGGCATTCTCCGGCTCGGGATGTTTGTGACAGCGACCTTCTCGAGCAAGAAGAAGATGACCTACACGGTAGTTCCAGCTGAAGCTGTCCTGCATCTGCACGATCGCGATTGGGTCTATCTGCCCGCCGGTGGCAATCAGTTCAGGCGCACCGAAGTGCGCGCCGGCAACATGCTGGACGGCAACCGGCAGGAAATTCTCTCAGGACTTGAACCGGGTCAGAAAGTCGTGGTCAACGCATTGCTTCTAGAGACTGCGGGGAACCAATAGATGATTCGCGCACTTGTCGACTTCGCGCTGAAAAATCGTTGGCTGGTCCTGGGCGGTGTCGTGGTAATGACCGCGTGGGGAGTCGTTTCCTTTCGGAACTTGCCGATCGAGGCCTATCCCGATGTAGCAAACAACTATGTTCAAATCATCACGCAATGGCCAGGCCGGAGCGCCGAAGAGATCGAGCGGCAGGTAACGGTTCCAGTCGAGATTCAGATGGCCGGCATCCCTCACCTGACCCATTTGCGCTCCACAACTCTGGCCGGCCTCTCCAGCCTCATGCTCATCTTCGATGACAACTCCACAAGTGACGTCAATCGCGAACATGTGTTGGAACGATTGAGTCAGGTCAACCTTCCCGCCAATCTAGTGCCACAGATGGGAACCGATTGGAGTCCTGTCGGTCAGATCTATTGGTACACGGTCGACAGCTCTAACCCTGCCTACGATGTAATGGAGAAGAAGTCGATTGAAGACTGGACACTGGAGAAGTCCTTCAAGAGCGTCCCCGGCGTTGTCGATGTCTCAAGCTTCGGCGGTCCGACCAAGGAATACCAGATCAGGCTTGATCCCGAAAAACTTGTCGCGTACGGACTCTCGATCGGCCAAGTCGAGCAACAGGTAGCTAGTAACAATACAAACGGCGGCGGGAGCTTCATCGAACAGGGAGCGCAAGAAATCAATGTGCAATCCCTGGGCTTATACACAAGCGTCCAGGATATCGAAAACACAGCGATCAAAACCGCCAATGGGACCGCCATTAAGGTCAAGGACATCGCTACCGTCGCGCAGGGTCCAAAGATCCGGCTCGGGCAGATCGGCAGATCCACGCATCTTCCCGATGGCACGATCATCGACAATCCTGACACCGTCGAAGGCATCGTCCTCCTGCAGAAAGGAGACGATTCAGATCCGGTGCTGCAAGGTATTCACGATCAAGTGAAGAAGCTCAACTCCAACATACTTCCGAAGGGCGTCAAGATCGTTCCTTTCCTCGACCGATCCGATCTAGTCAAGTACACCGTCAGCACGGTGGAAGACAATCTGAGCGCAGGAATGATCCTCGTCTCGATTATCCTGTTCCTCTTCCTCGGCAACGTTCGTGGCGCCATCATTGTTGCACTCACAATACCGTTCGCTTTGTTGTTCGCTTCAATCTGTCTTGACTTGAGCCACATTCCCGCCAACTTATTGTCCTTGGGTGCGCTCGACTTCGGCATGGTCGTCGACGGAACCGTGGTGATGATCGAAAACATGGTTCGTCATCTTGCTTACACGGACGACACACGAACGCCGGCGCAGAAGATCCGCGAGGCGGCGCATGAAGTTCAACGGCCCGTCTTCTTTGCCCGCGGCATCATCATTACTTCCTATCTGCCCATCTTCACCCTTCAGGCTGTCGAAGGTCGACTGTTCAAACCAATGGCATGGACCGTCAGTTTTGCACTGATTGGTGCGCTTGTCTTCGCAATTCTTGTGGCGCCAGTGGGCGCCAGCTACCTGTTTCGTAACGGGGCCAAAGAGTGGCACAACCCCATCATGGTTTGGCTCATCCGCCACTACCGCATCGCGGTTCGCGCAGCGATTGTGCATAGAAACACGACCTTCGGAATCTCTGCCGTCTTGTTCCTGATCGCTGTATATCTCACGTTCGGCGGCCCCATAGGCTCGGAGTTTCTGCCGCACCTGGACGAGGGCTCGATCTGGGTCCGTGGCACATTGCCTCCAAGCGAGGGTCCGACCGCGAGCATCGACTTCACTAATAAAGCTCGTGTTGTGATGGCATCGTTTCCCGAGGTCACTCAGGTTGTCAGCCAGACAGGTCGCCCCGACGACGGTACTGATACCGCCGGCTTTTTCAATACCGAGTATTTTGTTGATCTGAAGCCAAAGAAGCAATGGCGTCCCCTCTTCCGCCAGGACAAGGAAGCCTTGATCGCTGCCATTGACAAGGAACTTTCAAAGTTTCCGGGCGTCATTTGGAATTATTCCCAACCTATCTCCGACAACATGGAAGAAGCCGTCTCCGGCGTGAAAGGCGAACTTGCTGTCAAGCTCTATGGCGACAATCTCCGCACACTTGAAGCAACTGCCGAGCGCATTCAAGCACAGATGGCTAAAGTCAGAGGCGTCGCTGATCTCGGAATCTTCCGCATCGTCGGACAGCCGAACCTCAATTTTGCAGTGGACCGCGATGCCGCCGCGCGTTGGGGTATCAATGTCGCGGACATTCAAGATGCCATCCAGACCGCAGTAGGCGCCAACGCACTCACCCAGGTGCAGCAAGGCGAAGCACGCTACGATGTGACTCTCCGCTATCAGAAGCAGTATCGCGATACTCGTGAGGCCATCGAGGACATCCGGCTGCTCGCGCCGTCGGGTGAACGCGTCTCTCTAGCGCAGCTCACCAAAGTCTCTACAGATGATGGTGCCGAAGCGATCAATCGCGAAGGCGGTCAGCGTTACATCGCGATCAAGTTTTCCGTCGAAGGTCGTGATCTGGGATCGACGGTGGAAGAAGCCATCAGCAAAGTGAATCACAATGTTCAATTGCCTACGGGTTACCACACCGAGTGGGCAGGCGAATACGCAAGCCAACAGCGCGCAAACAAGCGCATGGCCCTTGTTATTCCGATCACCGTGCTCGCAATCTTTCTTATCCTTTACACGATGTTCCGTTCCGTCAAATGGGCGATGCTGATCCTCGTCTCTGTCGTCATGGCCTCTATCGGCGGACCGCTTGCCCTCTTTCTCACACACACCAACTTCTCCGTCTCTTCTGCAGTTGGATTCCTCGCTCTTTTCGGCGTCTCAGTTGAGACCGGAGTGATCATGATTGAATTCATCAATCAGTTGCGCGCACGCCGCAAAGGTCTGGAAGAATCCAACAAAGGGCACATCATCGAGGCGGCAGTGGAAGGAGCAGTTCTACGCCTGCGCCCGGTGATGATGACCATGCTCGTGGCGACACTGGGCTTGTTGCCTGCCGCGCTCTCTCATGCCATAGGTTCGGATTCCCAACGGCCGTTCGCAATTGTCATCGTCGGGGGATTGCTCGCCAACCTTGTCATCGGAGTTTTTCTGATGCCCGCAATGTATGTCTGGCTGGCACGCGAGGACGACATCCTGCCGCCCGTAGAAATCAGCGAGGAGTTTTAGGGGGACTAGAGCCGTCCTGGCAGTGGCTATTCTTCGCGCAACACTTCGAGCGGCCTCAGTCCAAGGATGCGATAGCTCGCGATCCAGCCAGTCGCCGTCGCGAGAACCGCAGTTCCCACAAGCGCGACGAGAGTCGCATTCCAATCCAGGTGGAAAGCGACTTCCAGCCGCCGCAGAAGCACACGCGTGAGAATATTGGCAAAGACGACGCCGACCGAGCCTGCAAGTAATCCAAGAACGCTGAATTCGACACTGAACGTACGCACGATACGCATCCGCGTAGCGCCAAGAGTCTTCAGCACGACAGCCTCACGCACGCGCCGGAAGCGCGCGCTCGCAATACTCGATGCCAGGATCATCAGACCGGCAAGGATCGAAAAGCCCGCTAGAAAGCGAACGACAAACGTGATTTGATCGACGACTGTTTCGATGCGGCTCAGTACGTCTGCAATATTGATCACCGTGACAGTGGGATAGGCCGCGAATAGAGCGCGCTCCATTGTGGGGATCCTGTTCATCTCCACGTGCACGCCGCCATACCAAGTCGCAGGTTCGTCTTTGAGCTGCCCGGACGGCAAAACGAAAGACACGCGTGCAGCGGGATGCTCGCCATCCGCGCGATAAATGGCACTGACCTTCAACGAAAGTGTCCGCTCGCCGACTTCTAATTGGACTGCGGAACCGACGCCGAGTTGAAGGCGTTTTGCGACGCCCTCACCAATGGCGATCTCGTTCACATTCGGAGTAGTCCACCACTTTCCCTGCTCAACCTTATCTCCTGTTGGAGGAGTGTCGGACCAACTCAGCTCGGCATTCTCGAGCATGCGCCGAGGAAAATGCTGCCCCTTCAACTGATCGAGAGTCTGCCCATTCAGCGAGACGAAATGGCCGGTGACCACGGGCATCAGGTCAAGGGCCTGGGTCACGCCTTGTTGATGCTGGAAGAAGTCACGAATGCCCGCGACTTCGTCACCGCTCACGTCGATCAGAAACACATTGGGAAGCTTAGGTGAAGCGGTCTCGCGGATATCGCGCAGCAACGAGCCCTGCATGAGATAGACGGCAAGAATCAGCATGACACCTGTTCCGAGCGAAGCCAGCACTGCTGCCGATTGATTCCCCGGCCTGTACAGGTTTGCCAGACCGTGGCGAAGCGACGAGGGCAGGCGCAGGCGAACTCGGTTGAGCGCGAAGCGCAAGACGCGCAAGGCAACGGCCGCCAGGACAAGAAGGACAATGAGCGCAACAGTGAACAGAAGCGCGAACCAGCCGCCGACCTTCACCGAGTCAGAGAGCGCCCACGCGATTGCGCCAAGAGCAAAAATCACCAGGATCGAAATGCCCAGCTGCAACCGTCGCGCCCACCAACGTGCGAACCACGCGCCGAATCCGGGCGGCGCCTGTTCCACCAGCCGGCGCAACACCAGAACGGGCCGCACTGCGCGCACATCAAGCAACGGCGGCAGGCAAAAGAGAAGTGTGGTCAGCAAACCTGTTCCGAGACCGGCGAGTACAGAACGCCATGGAAAGCCGAGCACGGTGTGGACCGGCAGCAATTTGCCAAAGACGGCCGGTAGCGTAGCCATCACGGCGACGCCTGCAAAGACGCCGATCAAGCCACCGGCAAGCCCAAGCCCGAGCGTCTGCAAAAGAAAAATGCGAAGCAAGTCACTTGAACGCGCACCCACGGCTTTGAGGATCGCCAGCATGTCCATGCGCTGCTCAAGGTGCGCATGCATGGCCATGGCAACCCCAATGGCGCCGAGCACCATCGCAACCAGACAGATCAAGCTAAGAATTGCTGTAGCATTGTCGAGCCCCTGGCTAAGCGCGGGATTGCCTTCCTTGAAATCCATCACCTGCGCATCCGGCAGAATCGTCTCCACCTGTTTGCGCACGGCAACCGGATCGCCTTTCGCGGGCAGCTTAAGCAGGAGACGTTGACTCGCCCGGCTTCCTTGGGCCAATAGGCCAGTGCGATCGAGAGCGGCACGGGAGACCATCACGCGCGGTCCCATGCCGGCGCCAGCCGACATGCGATCCGGCTCCTGCTTCAGCACCGCAGTGATTCTGAAATTTCTTCCGCCGAGACGTAGCGTCTGGCCCACATGTGCGTTTAGCCGGATCAGGAACTCATCGGCAACAACAGCCGAATCGCCATCGAGGGCTTGCTGCAAGGTCATCTGCGGCTCGAGTTCGGCCTCACCATAGTAGGGATATTCGGCTGGATCAACAGCCTTGAGCGTTATGAGCAGCGGCACAGGATCCGGCGGCACCGAGGCCATGGAAAGAGTTTCAACCACCCAGGTGGCGCGCCCTACGCCATTGGACTGCGCGGCAGCCAGCGCCTTCTTCTTCTCGTCCGCAGTGGGTTCGCGAAAGATGCGCGCACTCAGGTCGCCCGCCATCAACGAGCGTGCTTCGGTGGTGAGAGTGCTCCGAAAGGCTTCACTGAAACCGCGAATGCCAACCAGTGCGGCAACTCCGACGGCAACGGAAAGAACGACAAACGCAAACTTTCCTGGAGCGGACTTCAGATCGCGCCATGCGATGGCCGCTGCGCGTTTCCAACCGAGCGCACGACTAGCCATTTCTTCCCTCGCTTTGAAGGAGGGGTTCGTCTACTTTCGGCAGAAACGGCAATGTGTCCTCGACGACTACTCCATCTTTCAAGACAATCTTGCGATCGGCTTGGCTGGCAATCTCCGCATCGTGCGTGACAAGAACGAGCGTGGTTCCCGCCTGACGATTGCGTTTCAAAAGAAGATCGAGCACCAGGCGTCCATTACTTGAGTCGAGATTGCCAGTTGGCTCGTCGGCCATCACGATTGGAGGATCCACCACAAACGCGCGGGCCAATGCGACCCGTTGTTGCTCGCCACCCGAAAGCTGAATGGGGTAGTGATCCATGCGTTCACCCAGGCCGACGGACTCAAGCAGCGCACGAGCCTGTTTCAAACCTTGGCCTTCAACGTTCAGCTCGAAGGGCAGCAGCACATTCTCAAGCGCTGTGAGCGTGGAAATCAGTTGGTAAGATTGAAAGACAAAGCCGATTTTGCGTCCGCGCACCGCCGCCAATTCTGTTTCAACCAGGTTATGGATCGGCGTCCCATCGATCCAAATCTCACCCTCGCTGGGAGTGTCCAACCCGGCCAGCAGGCCGAGAAGGGTGCTTTTGCCGCTTCCGCTCGCTCCGACAATCGCCACAAACTGGCCTGACGGAATGCTAAGCGAGATTCCCTTCAATATCTCTACTTTTCTCGAGCCATTTTGAATCCATTTCTTAACATCGCGGACTTCGATCACCCGGCAGCCTCCCCAACCAACGTCAACCCCGTCTATGTGCCATCATACTGAGCGGCGCACTTCGCCCCTGATCTCAAGTACGCATGGGAGGTGCCGGCTGTTCCCTACGTTGCCCAGCTACACTATTGTTGTGGACGTGCGCCGCACCCTTATCGTTTCTCTCTGGATATTGTTTTTCGGAGCTCCGCTTTTCGCGGCTGACAGGCCATTGCTTGTTTGCTTCGGCGATAGCATTACGGCCGGCTATGGGCTTGGCCGCGGCGAGTCGTATCCTGACGCGCTTCAACGTGACCTGGACAAGCTGGGCTACAACTACAAGATCGAAAACATGGGAACGAGCGGCGCGACCACCAAAGACGCGGTGGTGCGGCTGAATTCGGTCATTTCGCTTCGACCCTCAATTGTTGTTGTCGAGTTCGGCGGCAACGACGGCCTTCGTGGCCTTCCTCTAGGTCAGACACAACAGAACCTCGATACTGTTCTCACAAAACTAGAGGGCGCTCACATTCAAGTCCTGCTGGCGGGAATCACCCTACCGCCTAATTACGGTCCTGACTACGTTCGTCAGTTTGACGAGATTTTTGTCGACCTGGCCGCAAAACACCACCCCGCGACTGTACCGATGATCTACAAGGACCTGGTCAAAGTGCCGGGAACCATTCAGCCTGACGGTATTCACCCTACCGCGAAAGGCTCGGAGATTATTGCTCGAACTTTGCTGGTTGCGTTGAAGCCGTTGTTGCGGAAGAGCCGCTGATTCTTTCCAGATTCGGCTTAGCCGAGCACAACGACCGGTTGAAAGAGTGTGCCCGCCAATCTTTTTGCGATTGCGACCAGGTCGCGCTGACCTGAGAAGACCTTGACGAGTTCGATCTGCGAGAACTCCGCGAGGTTTGCCTGTGCCCCATTGCGCAGCTTGCCTAAAGCAATTTCATCGGCGGTCACCGAGGGAAGCTCCGGCAACAGACTCCGCGGATGAATGCATTTTGCCTCAAGCGCTTCGGCGTTGCTTGCCAGCGGCCCCAACTCTTCGAGAGTGTGAGCTTCGGCCAGCATAAATGCGCCGGCTCTGGTTCTGCGGAGACTGCTCAGGTGCGCGCCACAACCCAACTGCTGGCCCAAATCATGCGCAACGGAACGAACGTATCCGCCAGCGCTGACCGCCATCTCGAACTGCGCCTCGAACCTGTTGAGCGCGAGAATTTCAAATCGAGAAATGCGGATGGTTGCAGGTTTCAACTCGACCGGTTTGCCGGAACGCGCGAGCTTGTAGGCAGGTGTACCCGCAATTTTCTTCGCCGAGAAAGAGGGCGGCGTTTGTTGCATCTCTCCATGAAAACGAGCCGCAGCACTTTGTAGTTGGCTGAGCGTAAGGATCGGCTCGACGCACGGCCCTGCAGGGTTGCCGTCCGCATCATAAGTATCGGTAGCGAACCCGAAGCGAATGGTTCCCGAGTAGCTTTTTTCCGCGGAGGAGAAATATTGAGCGAGCCGCGTGTATCGGCCGACCAGGAGGGGCAGAACGCCGGTGGCCATTGGATCGAGCGTACCGAGATGGCCGATGGAACTTTCTCCGGTGATTCTACGCAGCCTCGCCACCACATCGTGGCTTGTCATACCGCCTGGCTTATCAATGACCAGAAGTCCGTTCACCTAACTACTCTATTGCACCCCGGTCATCGGCTCCTAACTTATCTCAGGCTGGTTGACGCGCGAGCGAGAGAAACTCGGATCGAGTTTCCTTTTGACGGAAGCAACCTACCATCGCCGAAGTGACTGTGGATGAATGTTGTTTTTCAATGCCCCGCATCATCATGCAGAGATGCCTGGCCTCGATCACCACTCCCACGCCCTGTGGCTGAATCGCATCCTGAATGGCGTCGGCAATCTGCCGAGTAAGCCGCTCCTGCACCTGCAAACGCCGCGCAAAGACTTCAACAAGCCGAGGAATCTTGCTTAGACCGATGACTTTGCCGTTGGGGATATAGGCCACGTGGACCTTGCCGAAAAATGGCAACATGTGGTGCTCGCAAAGCGAGAACATCTCCACGTCTTTCACGATGACCATTTCGTCGTAGTCCACTTCGAAGAGCGCGTCATGCAGTATCTTCGTGGGATCCTCAGCGTAGCCCTTGGTCAAAAAGGCCATCGACTTTTCGACGCGCGCAGGAGTCGCAACCAGCCCGTCGCGATTTGGATCTTCGCCTAGGCGGCTCAGGATTTCGCGATACATTTCCTGGGTGCTGAACTCGCTGAGTTCTTCGACCGTACCCGCTACGCGCCGCACCGGCTTACTCACTGCGATTGGTTGCGCCATTCATTCCCTCCAGGTCGAATCCATGGAATTCGTGCCCCTATCCGTTCTCTGCTCGACGAAAGTCAAGATCCTCTTCGTTGACATCCCAACATTGAAAGAAATTGTTTTCGGTCTCTTCTACGCGAACATAATCCAATTCGGCAGCCGGCAATGACGTTTTCAGCAATCCAAAGATGACCCTACAAAGATTCTCAGTGGTCGGTACTCGATTCTCAAAGACCGGATCGAGGTTTAAATTCATATGGTCGAAGCGGTTCAGGACTCTTGTTCGCATAACTTCATCGAATGCGACTAAGTCGATGACCATACCGGTTTCCGCATCCACCGGCCCTCGCGCCAGGACCTCGATGACGTAGTTATGCCCATGGCCGTGTGGGTTATTGCACTTGCCATACGCGGCACGATTCGCTTCTTCAGACAACGCATCCGTATGGAGCCTATGGCTGGCGCTGAGGGAGTACCGGCGACCGAAGTAGGCCTTCATTCTTCCCCCCGATACTCAGCGAAAATTTCCGGCGTCTCGTAGATTCGCACTCTCCTCAAACGCGTACTTTTTAGTCCGGCCAGGGATGGCTCCAGGCGCTTCCATGCCGCAATGGCAATGTTCTCGGTCGTGGGGACGGCTGACTTAAACTCCGGCACCTCGATGTTCAGGTGACGGTGATCATAAGCCGTCAATACTTCGCGCTCGATCACGTCCTTAAGCCACTTCAAATCGACAACGAACCCGGTAACAGGATCGGGAGTACCGGCAACGGTTACTTCCAAAGTGTAGTTATGCCCGTGCCCGTTTCGGTTCGCGCAGCGCCCAAAAACTTGCTCGTTCTTCTCGGCCGGCCACGCGTCGTTCCAATAGTAGTGTGAGGCCGAAAAAGTAGCTCGTCTGGTGAGTTCGACCATTCAATCCCTATTTACTGATGATGCCGTATGAGGTCACGATGCTTCATTCAATTCCTGCAGCAGATCGGCGTACACAAATGAAATTGCAATTGGATGCGTCTTCAGCCTGCATAGGTCCTGCCCTTCCAGCTTACCTGTTTGAAGACCTTATGCTGAAACCAGCTGCGGTAGAGGAGCACCACAAATAGGGGCAAACCGAGGGGCGACAAGGCGCAATCCATGAATCGGAAATTCGATTTGGCCACGCGGGCATAAAAGCGGACCAAGTTGCGCAGCCATAGCAGAATCAACACCCATCCGGCACCGAGCCATTCCAGCGAACGAGCCGTGAAGTGCGCATTCCAGAGCTCAAGGGCTAACCAAGGTAGCCCGATGAGGAGTGCAATGTCGAGCGCCCGCCACAAAGCAAGGGCCAGAGCATTATTAAACAAAAGCGCGAGGTTTTTCGTCCAACCCTCTATTATTGCAGAAGTTGAACGATACATGCGGGTGGATACCGCATCGTCCGCGTAACGGAAGCGTAGCCCTATCTTTCGCCGCTTGGCCAAGATCGCGAGTTCCACGTCCTCAAGCACTTTGTCTGCTACGGAAGCATGCCCGCCGAGCCGGCGGTAGGCCTCCCGCTCGACCAGAAGGAATTGCCCATTTGCGGCCGCTATGCGCTGGTTCGGATCGGAGACCTTGGCTGGAGGATAGGCGAGCGCCAATTCGCAAAAGATGAGCGGCATCAGGGTCCGCTGGGCAAATCCGCTCACGATTTGGCGGGGCGAGTAGCTCAACATCCCCGCTTTGTGCCGCACCGCCTCATGGATCGCCCTGCGCAGGTCGCCCGGCTCGTGCACTGTGTCCGCATCGGTAAACAGCAGCCAGCGCCCGCGCGCTTTCTTGGCCGCCGTCCATAGCGCGTTTGCCTTGCCTGTCCATCCCTTTTCCAACTTGTTGGCCGGCATGACCGTAACGCCGGGAATGCTGCGCGCGATCTCAGCGGTGCGATCGGTCGAATGGTCGTCCACGACGATCAGCTCCCAGTCTCGGCCGAGTGTGAAGACCTCGTCCGATTGCTGCACGAGCGACTCCAGGCAGGCGGCCAGGCAGTCTTCTTCATTGCGCGCGGGAACAATGACCGTCAGCTCGAGAAGTTCCTCGGGCTCCGGCTGGTCAAAAACTGTGCCGACACGGGTTGGAAGACTGAGCGGCTCGTCTTTTTCGTTAGAGAGCCCAAGGATGGGCTTCCAAGCGCGCCCGGCAGATGGTTCTCCGTCCTGCGTACCGTCATCCCCCAAGACTTTGCGCCCTCTCGCTCAGTATTATAAGGACGTGCAGTGCCACCGACTTTCAGCCATTCCGCTGCTGCTGCTGTTGGCCTTGTTCTTTGGCTGCGACCGTGGCGCGCACCCCAAGCAGGCCGGAAAACCGGCTCCGGACTTCACTGTTTCGGACGGAAAGACTTCAGTTCATCTTGCCGATTACCGCGGCAAAGTTGTGCTTCTGAACTTCTGGTGGAGCCAGTGTGCGCCTTGCATCGAAGAGCTGCCGTCGCTGGAGCAATTCCATCATGAGAATCCTAACGTCGTGGTCCTCGCGGTAAGCATCGACGACGATCCGGATTCGTACTCCAGCTTCATCCGGAATCGCCATGTCGACCTGATTACCGTTCGCGACCCACGTCAGAGCGCAGCCAGCCTTTTCCACACGGATATGTGGCCTGAAACATATGCCATCGACCGCGACGGTGTGATCCGCCGGAAATTCGTCGGCGCGACCGACTGGTCCGATCCAGAAATTCGTAGCTACCTGAAAAGTCTCTAAGCAGGTTGGAGAACGGCCGGCGGCTTTGCTGGCGCCGGATCGCTGCTATCATCCATCTATATGACCACGGTGGATATTCTTTTTCGATTCAAGACTCCGCCCACAGAGTCTGTGACTTTTGCGCTGGCGAACACCCGAGAAGTTTATGGGATCCGTCGTCTCACATTTGATCGTGCGGCTCATACCATCCGGGTGGAATACGACGCGACACGTCTCGACGCATCCGCTGTAACCAAGTTGGTGCGCCAGGCAGGCCTTGATATCGATGCCGAACTGCCCTTGATTCCTCCGCAACCAGCAGCTGAACCCACTCCCGCGGTCTGAGGCATCGGATTGCACCGTCCTCGAATTCTTGTTACTCTGACAGAGGTTCGGCCTTGAACCGCGTGCGCCCGTAGCTCAGCTGGATAGAGCGACTGACTACGAATCAGTAGGCCGGGAGTTCGAATCTCTCCGGGCGCACCATTAAACCCCATAAAAATCAAGCAAATGCAGACAAGCCGAAAGCTTTGGCGCAAGAGCTCTGCGTCTGTGTCAACACTGTGTCAACAATTTTGGGTTGACTCCATAAGGACCCTTCAGCGCGGCTCTTTCGAGCACGCGATAGCGTCTCGCCATCATGCATGACTGGTATCGAGCCTTCGCTCCGGACACCTGGTCGAACTGGGCCCTTGTCGTTGTTGGGATCGCCGCGGCTCTCGTCGCACTGCGGACGCTCGGAGGGTCAAGAGGCAGGCCGACTTGATGCAAAGACAGAACGTGCTTCTTTCGAAGTCTCTCCGGGTCGCGGACGAGAGTGCGAAAGCTGCGCACCGATCCATCGAGGTTACTGTGCTCAAGGAACGTGCAAAGGCTCAGAATTGAGATTGAGCCCCTCAGGATGAAGCAGAGCCCGAGATTTCAATGGACGGGTTCTGCCACTATGAGTGTCTTCAACGTTGGAGCCTAGAAAGCATTCCCAACGGCGTGCGTGGTCGCATTGGTCCTGAATGATCCAGGGGAAAAAGAAACAGCGGCGTTCCCTCAGGAGCCAAATCTGCCAACTGTGCTCCCGCCGAGCAACTGGGAGCAGTTGCCAGCCGGTCGCATTGAGAGACTTACGGGGCATTCTGAAGGCGGCCGAGGAGATCTCGGCCACGCACCTGGCCAACTCTCACCCATCGAGGATCAGCCTTTCCGTTCCTGCTGGCTGCAAAAGGGAGACCGCGAGCCTGCTGCTTACTCGCACTTCGGCGCCGAGAAGTTGACTTAAAAGCCGCGGAAAAAGGCCTGCGCCACGCACTTGTCTGCGGGGAATCAGCAGAAGGAAGCAAGAATGCGTGCGAGGAACTAACAGCTACTGTTGTCAAGGGCGGAGCAAAACCAGGCCAGTGGGGCGGAGTAAAAGTAGGCCAGTC
>OBLW0100001714.1_pt1 | contig 18299 bp, 14 predicted proteins | sample 1520161 | NCBI WGS metagenome assembly OBLW01 (sample SAMEA3539309, study PRJEB22396) | soil metagenome | biome: tundra; feature: field; material: soil | place: USA | collected 2010-05 | depth 0.15 m | reverse complement strand
CGACGCTCTTCCGATCCCCTCCCGCACGTGGCCTTTACGAACCTGTACGGCCCGACCGAGACTACCATCGCCAGCAGCTATTACACGGTTCCAGAGCGCCCGGAAGACGAACAATCGCCGATCCCGATCGGCCGGCCTTGTGAAGGCGAAGACTTACTGGTTTTGGACGATAACTTGAACGGTGTGCCACCCGGCCAGGTTGGTGACCTATATATTCGCGGCGTCGGCCTCAGTCCTGGGTACTGGCGCGATACGGAGAAAACCGCTTCGGTTTTCCTAGCGAACCCCCACGGTAACGGATCGGATCGCATTTACAAAACGGGCGACTTGGCTCGTGTGGGTGAAGACGGCCTAGTGTACTTTGTAGGACGTTCCGACTCGCAAATCAAGTGTCGCGGTTATCGTATCGAGCTGGGCGAGATCGAAACTGGCCTCAACAGTATTGAACTCGTTCGTGAGTGTGCGGTCGTCGCCATCCCAAGCGATGGCTTCGAAGGAACCACGATATGCTGTGCCTACTCGAACAGACAAGAGGGGATTTCCACGGCAACTCTACGAAGTCGCTTGAGTCAAATTGTGCCTAGTTACATGGTGCCTTCGCGCTGGCTCGCGTTCGACGAACTTCCGAAGAACAGTAATGGCAAAATCGATCGTCCTAAACTTCGCGAGCAGTTCAATACCATGACGGTGTCAGCCAATCGATTCAGTTCTGTAGCTTGAATTCAAAGCGCGACTTGCAAATGATGAGCCTACGAGTATTACTCATCGGTGAGCAATCGGCGGGTATACACACCCTGCGAATGCTCGCCAATACGACCCACACGGTGGTGGCAGTTATAACGACTGAACCACCCGCCGACGGTCAGAACCGGGTTGCCAGTTTATGGCGAGTGGCCCAGGTGTTCGGTTATACCACTTGGCCGGCCCAACTGATCAAGATGCCTGGGCTCATAAGCCGTATCGAGAGCGAGGCCATTGATCTGATCCTTAATGTACATTCGTTGTATCTCATTCCCGGCGAGGTGTTGCGAGGCGCTCGCATTGGCGCTTTCAATCTGCACCCGGGCCCGCTGCCTCGATACGCGGGCTTGAATTCGGTGAGCTGGGCGATCTACCGAGGCGAGGCGGTCCATGGCGTGACTGTGCACCAGATGGTGCCCAAGATTGACGCCGGCCCAATTGCTTACCAAGTGCTCTTTCCCGTCCAACCCACGGAAAGTGCATTTGCGGTATCCGCTCGATGCGTTCGTGAAGGGATCATCTTGTTGAGCCGCTTGCTGGAAGCCGCCTCGCGTTCGCCCGACAACATTCCGCTGATTGCCCAGGACCCTTTGCGGCGCGAATATTTTGGTAAGGAAATTCCAGCCCAGGGCTTGCTGTCGTGGTCTGCATCCGCACGTCAGATCGTCAACTTCGTCCGTGCCTGCGACTTCTATCCATTTCCGTCACCCTGGGGTCATCCTCGGACTAAGCTTGCAGGAAGGGAAGTTGCAATCACCAGGGCCTCGCTCAGCGGCCAATACTGCGATGCCGAACCGGGCACCGTGCGCTCTTGGGAAGGAACGATCCAAGTTGCTTCGAGCGATGAATGGATAATCGTTGAACGGCTTCTCGTTGGCGGTCGCCGGCTTAGCCCCGAAGATGTTCTGAAACCTGGTGACCAGTTCCGTATTGCCGGACCGCCGACCGATCACGCGATGGCAACGAGTAGATGACTAGCAAAGGCGAATTGGCTACGCAAATGACCGAGTTCGCCGAGTATTTCAAAAACGAGCGACGGACTGCGAAACAGAAGAGCATCAAGCGTTCCACAATCTAAGAAAACAATGGAAATCAGACCTTACACGAAAGAGTTGGAAGTCGCAGTCGCAGCATTCAACTCGCGGCTTCGTGATGGTGGAGATCGCGAGTACCGATTTCCTGAGAGGCACATTCCGGATGCCCCGAAAGGGACCGGGCGAGATAACCATTATCTTGAGGCATTTCTTGCGGTCGACGGCGACACTGTGCGAGGAGGATATCTTCTCTTACATCAGAAATTCGCTATTCGCGACGAGATTCGATATTTACGCAACTTTCAAATGCCAATCAGCGAGGCAATTATTAATCGCAACTATAGTATGGTTGCAATTCGTATGCTGCGTCATGCCCTCAGCCAGTACTCTTTACTGTTCAGTCTTGGCCTGGGAGGCTTGCAAGGGCGGCTGGCGAAGCTGCTGACCGCGGTGGGTTGGAAGCTTGAGCTGGTCCCGTTTTACTTCAAGGTTTTGAACGCTTCTGAATTTCTCAGAAATCTCGCGTACTTGAGAGCAGACGCTCGTAAACGCTTGGTTCTCGACGTGGCACGTTATTCCGGAATAGGCTGGGCGGGCTCTCATGTCGCGCAGTTCAGAATCCGGAGACCATGCCTTGCGATCGCCCAAGAGGTTGGCGAATTTGGAACCTGGGCGGATTCGGTTTGGGAGCAATGCAACAAATGCTATTCATTCCTGGCCGTACGCGACAGCGGAACATTGAACGCACTCTATTCCGAGCCGAAGTTTCTACGTTTCAAAATCTCGCGAGCTGGCCAAACGATAGGTTGGGTGGTTTTGCTCGATACGAAAATGTCTGGCCATAAGCATTTCGGCAATATGCGCCTGGGTTCCATTGTCGATTGCCTGGCGCGGCCGGACGATGCTGGTTGCGTGATTCGCTGCGCTTCAGGCCTCTTTGAGTCTAGGGGTGTCGACCTGATTGTCAGCAACCAAGCCAACTCCGCGTGGTGCGATGCGCTGTCGAAACATGGGTTTCTGAAGGGCCCGACCAACTTCGTCTTAGCAGTCTCGCAAGACCTATTCCAGAAGCTCCAGCCATTTGAGGCAGTCAAGAGCAGCATTCACATGAATAGGGGCGACGGTGATGGTCCGATCCACATGTAACTGAACCTCTTTATGACTAAACCAATGTCAATCTTTGTGAATACCCGCCTCTGATGCGGTCCAACGGTTCAATTGTGGCCATGTACCACGAGCTGGAGGTACCTGCCCGGCGGCTATGCGATGACAACCGCAGTTACACCCGGTATGTTGTGAGGAAATCTGATTTTGAAGAACACATTGCTGCCCTGCGTGCGAACGGATTCATGAGCAGGACGGTGTCACAACTAACGCGCATTTGCGACCCCGGACATGCTCAAGTCGCCATCACTTTTGACGATGGCTGCGAAACAGATCTGGTGACAGCGGCGCCGGTGCTAGCCGCAGCAGGTTTTCAAGCCACCTTTTACATAGTGGCAGGCTGGGTGGGAACGCGAGGCCACCTGTCCAAGTCGCAAGTGCATGACCTTGCGCAACTCGGATTCGAAGTAGGGTCCCATTCTCTGACGCACGCATTTCTTCCTGAACTCCCGACCAGTAGTGTGCGCCGTGAGTTATCGGAGTCCAAAAACAAATTGGAGCAGCTCACGGGCGAAACGGTCCAACACTTTTCCTGCCCAGGCGGTGGTTGCGACGAACGAATTGCTCAACTCGCGCAAGAAGCGGGCTATAGCACCCTGGCTACCAGTCACGTAGGTAAGAACCGCCCGGGTTGTTTTCGGTTGTCACGGGTTGCCATCACGCGCGACATGCGATCGCGTGAAGTCTTAACTTTGTGCAGTGGCAAAGGCCTTCTGCGACAACAAGTGCGCGGAGCCATCTTGCATCACACTAGAGCCATGCTCGGGTTTTCAGCCTACCAAAGAGTTCGTTCCAGCATTCTGGATTTGGGCAACAGCAGTTAATTGAAAATCGTTTTGCATGCATTTAAGCAGTCCTTACCAAACTCAACACGGCCTCGTGGGCAGCGCCGCGATCCAACTCCGGAACGCTCGTTGCGGCGTTCTGCAAACGTTGCCGAGGTGATTGATTTCTTCCTTAGCTCAATGTGCTTTCGTCGTTAGGCGTCCGCTGGAGTGCCGCGTCGAGAACTTGGTCGAGATGGTGCGCCTCGGTTGCATGGAAACACTTGCTCGGTTATGAGACTTATTCTGGCTAACGCACAATTAAAATTAGGTGTTGGCGACAGGTCGCCGCGATGAAGCCGGCTCTGACAATATTGGCCGTGCTGGAGGCCAACAGGCCTACTGGACCGGTGAAGAACCTTCTCGAGTTCTGCATGCGCTCCCGCCAAGTGATGGATGACTCGTCGGGCTTCGGAATCGATTGTTCGCTGGCGACGTTTCGACGTGATCGCCATGATCTCACGGACAGCCATGCAGAATTTGTGGAAGCTGCTGCAGCCGCTCAAGTCAGGCTCGAATTCATCAGGGAACGATTTCGATTTGATCCTCGAGTGCTAAAACAGTTGAGCAACTTGGTCGAAAGGCAGGCGCCCGGAATTATTCAGACTCACAATGTGAAATCGCATTTCTTAGTACGGTGTTCTGGGCTTTGGCGCAACTATCGGTGGGTTGCGTTTCATCACGGGTACACCACTACCGACTTGAAAATGTGCGCCTACAATCAGTTGGATCGCTGGTCATTGCTTACAGCCGATCGCGTCGTCACGGTGAGCCGTTCTGCTGCTCAGGCGCTAGAAAAGATTGGGGTGCGCGCCAGTCGTCTGCGCGTGGTGCACAACGCGATCAGCCCGGAGTCCAATGGTGATCGAGAAGCCGCCTTCGCCCTTCGACGATCGCTCGGCATTTCTGACCAACAACGGGTGGTTCTCGCGGCAGGAAGACTCTCGCGGGAGAAGGGGCACGCCGACTTGCTGACAGCGTTCAGGTACCTGGCTGAGCAGCATCCAGCTACACCCATCTGCCTGGTGGTAGCTGGCGACGGTCCCGAGCGCCACCGAATCGAGGCATTGACCAAATTCTTGGATGGCAATCACCGGGTTCTGTTACCGGGCCACGTGTCAAACCTACGAGCGTACTACGCCATGGCCGATCTCATGGTGCTACCGTCACACAGTGAGGGCTCGCCAAACGTGCTTTTGGAAGCCATGGCGGCAGGTCTTCCGATTGTGGCTACCCGAGTGGGCGGCGTACCTGAAATTGTTTGTCACCGGCAGACTGCGATTTTGGTCGAGCCTCGAAAACCTCTCGCGTTAGCAAATGGTATCAGCTTGCTCCTCTCGGACCGTTCCTTAGCCGAGCAAGTCAGTGCCAATGCCCTCCGGGCAGTTCTGGACTATTCGCCTCTGGCACGTACGCGAGCCTTGATCAAGATCTACAACGAGCTCGCGCCGAAGCAGACTTCGGGTGCTCGTTTGACGTCGCAGCACGATTTGCAACTTACGGTCTGAGTCATGTCCAGCAGAGAGCGCGTTCTCCAACATATGAAGTCCCTGGTCAAGCAAGCCGCATTTTTCGTCTACCTGTGCTCCGGCTACCCATGGGTAAGACACTTCATACTGAGCACCCTTGGTCTCGCTCCGGTTGTGGTCTTGTGCTACCACCGAATTGGAAGTTGCGGCTCGATGAGCAAGACTCCGGACGAATTTCGTTGTGATCTCGACCATTTGAGGAAGCACTACGAATGCATCACCTTCCGTGAGCTTTGTGCCAGGCTTCAGAAAAACGAGCCCAGCCGGCGGCCTGCAGCCGTTGTGACCTTCGACGATGGTTATCGCGACAACTTCACGGCTGCCCTTCCGGTGTTGAGGGCGGCGAAGGTTCCAGCCACATTCTTCGTCAATCCGGGCTTTGTCGGAAGTGATCGTATGTTCCCACACGACGATCGTTGTGCGGCGGAAGCCATGTGGAGATATGGCCCCCGAGTGGACTACTGCAAGATGTCGTGGGATGAGCTTCGGGTAATGCAAACATCTGGCTTTGAGATCGGCTCACACACTACCAACCACGCAGATTTGGGCAAGGTAGAACAAGAAGTTATGCAGAGCGAAGTCTTTGAGTCTCTTGCAATGTTGAACCGCAGTTTGGGGCATCAGCTACGTCCGTTTGCATTTCCGTGGGGACGCCCAGAAAACTGCCCTGAACGTGCGATAACTTCAATTAAACAGGCCGGGTACTATGGTGCTGTGTGGGGCTTTGACGAAGTGAATTCGCGGGGTACGGATCCGTTTCGCGTACGCAGGGTCGACGCCGGCAACGGCCATGCCAGTAGGCTCGAGTTTAGGGCGCGGATTGCCGGCTTCAACCCGGCCTTTTTGGGCTTGGTTTTTAAGCGGCTGCGTGCGGCTCGCAAGCCAGAGACTTCCCAGGTTGGTTCCGCCTCATGAACTCAACCGCTACCGCGGATGTGCTCAGCGGAGACCACCGCGACTCCGTCCCGACTTTGCCCAGGGTTCTGCTGGAAAGCGAATTGCAGTTCTACGGCAAACATCAGTGGACCGTGAATCCCTGTCCCACAGTACGGGAGGTTTTTCAGCGGCTTCGCGAACAGCTCAGCATGCTGCAAACCACAAAGGAGCAGTGGCAACGCGCGGAAATTGCGAACAATATCTTCTTGCTCTCCGGTGCGATTTCCAATGCTGTCGACGACTACCTCCGCGGCACGAGTTTTGAACTTCCGGTTAGTGCAAGAAATCTACTTTTCGCGAGGGCAGGGCTGAGTGCGGCCGGTTGGCTGCAAGTAGCATGGCAACGCATTCGCTTATCTGCAGTCCGGAAGTGGAGAAAAGTTGAGTGGGAGAAGGCCGTAGTCGAGCTTTTTTCCGTTTTACTGGTCCCCGACTCGGTTCATTCGGCCGGCATTGGTCACGTACTGGACTCGGCACTTAACGCACTCGCGCGGAAAATGCCCCGTCGGCTCCAAGGCGAACGAATCAAGATCCCTTCGGCATTTCGCGGTCAGGACCTGACCCATTTTGATGTCTTCGAGCTCGGCCGGAAATTCGTGGCCGTGTTTCCCGACCACCAGCAGCCCATCTTGTTACTCGGTCTACGTACTTCTGGCTCCTATTTCGCGCCGGTACTGCGAGCTTATCTGAGAAATAAGGGCTACTTGGACGTGCAGTCGGCCACTATCAGAACCGACAAAGGGATTGGTTACTGGGAAGTCGCCGAGTTGAAGCAACATGCGGCGCGGGGCGCTATGGTCCTCATACTCGACGATCCGCCTGGGACCGGCGGAACAATCATTTCGGCGGTCGAGCTGCTGCTCCAATCAGGCTTCCCGACAACTCGCATAACTGCATTATTGCCCATTCATCCGAGCGGCCGCAATTGGCGGGAACATCCAGAAACGCTTCCGCTCGCGCGCATTTGCATTGTCAGTTTGTATCCCGAGGAATGGTACAAATTCCAACTGTTGAAAACGACGTCACTGCAGTCCCGCTTGGACGACTACTTCCGGGCAAGAGGCTATCGTGGCGCCGAAGTCGTCGCGAGCAGCTCCACAGCAAACCGATTCAATTGCGAACTCGACGCCCGTTCCGAGCAAGGCCGGCGCACGCGGTTGAAAAGAATTTATGAAGTACGCCTGGTGAATCACGCCGGCAAAGCGGAAACCCGATACATTTTGGCTAAGAGCGTAGGATGGGGGTGGCTCTCCTATGGCGCCTTCCTGGCTGCGACTGCTCTCTCGGAGTTTATTGCGCCTGCAATCGGACTTCGTAATGGCATTTTTTATGCAGAGTGGTTGCCACAAACAAACAACAACGAAATGCTTTATCGCGAGCACGCCATTGAAAGGGCCGCTTCGTATGTTGCCGCGCGTGTCCGCTCGCTTCCGTTAGGGGTCGATCCGTTGCCTGAGCTTCTGGCGAGTGGGCAGCACAAGGGCTTCGTTCGGCTGTCGGAAGTCCTTAGTAAGGCTTATGGCTGGAAGGTCACATCTATCATGCGGCGGGCTCGGCTCCGGAACCAACTTGCTCTCGCCCGGTCACCTGTTCCTACACTTATCGACGGTAAAATGAGAATGGAAGAATGGATCAGGAGTTCTGGTTTTTCCCTTAAAACCGATTTTGAACATCACGGTATGGGGAAAAATGAACTCAACGTTGCAGATCCAGCCTACGACCTCGCGGTAACTATGCTTTCGCTCGGGCTGTCCGAAGCAGAAGAAGGCCGGCTGATCGATCGATATGTCGACGCGTCTGGCGATGCTAATGTACGTGAGCGGCTCTTCCTATTCAAACTGCTAGCCGGAACGACAGCAGTTACCGATGCGCTGTCGCGTTTCAGCAATGGCACTCGTTCCATACACCATCCGGACGGGTATCGCGATTATCTTCAGGCCTGTAGGTTCCTGATTGTCCAAACGGCGCGTTTTTGCGGACGCTTTTGCGGAAGTCCTCAGATGCCATCCTTGCGCTCACTACTGGTCGTGTTGGACATAGACGGAGTATTGGACCGGCGCATTTTCGGATTTCCGTCAACGACCGCGGCAGGGATTCGAGCCATACGACTGTTGCACTCCCACAACATTGCGGTGGCTTTGAACACGGCGCGATCCCTTGCGGAAGTGAAAGAATACTGCAATGCCTATGGCCTCACGGGTGGCGTGGCGGAATACGGGAGCGTGGTTTGGGATGCCCGCCGCGGGATTGAGAAGGTTCTGGTCGGGGATCAGGTTCTGAAACAGTTGGTTACGCTCAGATCGGCGTTGCGAAATCTGCCCGGCGTTTTCGTCAACCCTGATTTCGATTACTCAATTCAAGCTTGCACATTCGAAAACGGCGCTTCGGCTCCAATTCCGCGGATCATTGTCGAGCAATTAGCCACCAGCCTCGGACTCGATCTGCTGCGTATACAGCAAAACAGCACCGACACGGTGGTCGTCAGCCGGGAAACTGACAAAGGGACCGGTTTGCGCGATTTGCTCGAATTCATTGGAGCTAGCGAGTGCCAGAGCGTCGCCATAGGCGATTCCGAGTCGGACTTGCCAATGTTCGCGGTAGCACAGCGTAGCTTCGCGCCGGCTCAGATCTGGTGCGCCTCCTGGGCTCGAAGGCTTGGTTGTCAAATTGCTCCTCTCCCATATCAGAACGGCCTGTTGAGTATTGTTCGCTTACTCATTCATCCCGATGGGAAGCGTTGCAGGTGCTGTGCTTGCTTTAAAGACTGGCCCGCGAAAGGCTCCAGCCTGTTCCTGGATTTACTGGAAGTGGCAGATGGAAGTCGTCCTTTGCAATTGCTGCAGGCCCTTCGGGATCCCATCTCACTCCAGGCATTCACCAAGTAACTCGACCACATTTTAAACAACAAAGGATAGGCATGCTGAGACATTTCATGTTCATCGCCGTCGCTATGGCAACGCTGGTTTCGACCATGACAGCGAAAACCACACCGCGCATCATCATCGTCGCTCCCGCGGGAAAAGACTCGAATGAGGGTTCTCTTGAAAGCCCGTTTGCTACGCCGGAGCACGCCATGAGCGTGGCACAAGCAGGGGACACCGTGTACCTGCGTACCGGAAATTACACAATTTCAAACCGGCTTATGATTGAAAAGCCTAGGCTGAGAATTGCTACATATCCGCCCGATCTTCCCGAGCGGGCGGTACTGGTTGGAGCCAAGACAGCTGATCCAGTCATTTTCGATTACCGCGCCGACGATGTCTCAATCTCCGATCTGAAAGTGGTTGCTCTTAGCGACGACACGAAAACGAATAACGTGGTCGTTGTTTATGAGGGTAATCATGTCTCACTCGTGAACCTTGACGTTCAGGGAGGTAACTGGTACGGCATAAAGATCGATGCTTACGATGGCGATCCTCACAAGCGACCGAGGTATACAACAGGGGTTATCATCCGGAAGTGCCATGTCCACAATACCGGCGCGAAGGGCATCAAGACGTTTAATGCCGACCGGTTGCTGATTGAGGATACTGAGGTGGGCCATACTGGTACGCGAGATCCTTCGAACGGCGAAGGGATCGACTCCATCGGGTCAAAGGGAGTTACCGTCCGTAGATGTTATATCCACGATACAACAACTAACGGTGTGTATTTTAAAGGCGGAACAGTTCACGGCATCGTAGAAAATTCTCGCATCGAAAATACTGGCCGATTTGCCGGAATTTTGCTGGGACAAGATACTAGCCCTCAATGGATGCGAGATGGCGTCAAATTCGAAGCCATTGATTGTATAGCCCGCAATAATGTGGTGATCAATACTGGCGTGGCAGGCCTGGGCACATACTCCGCCTATAACATTCGATTAGAGAACAACACGCTGTACGACGTCGCCAAAGATGGACAGGCTGCCTTGTGGGTAGTTTGGAACCGACAGAATATAAGGCCGCAAAATGTGGTGATTAAGAACAATATTGTCGTCATGCAGAGTCACCAACCATTTGTATTCGTCCAACATCTCACCGGCCGACTGATATCCGATTCCAACATCTTTTACAACCCCTCGGGGGAGTATGAATTCCGGCGCGAGTCAGGGCCACAAAACCGCCGAGTCTCGTGGGACTTACGGACTTGGAGGCGCAACATGAAGGTCGACGGGCATTCTCAGTTGGTTGATCCCGAGATCGATGTAGGGAATTTGTGCCGGTTGCGGCCTGGGAGTCCCGCTATCGGCCGTGGCGAAATACTGCCCGATGTAGACTTTGACTATTCAGGTGTTAGACGCGGTCGCCACAGGGGATTCGACATAGGCGCCCATGAATATATTGCGTCCGCAAGCGGCGGCGCGTCGAACGCCACAAAACGGGTCGCTCCGTCATCCGCATTGCCATGATCACAGTTGACGCAGTTACAACTCGCGCAGGATTCGAGCAGCTGGAACCCGAATGGAATGCTCTGTTGAATCGTAGTGCCAGCAATAATATTGTCCTCACCTTCGAATGGCTGAGCACCTGGTGGCAGGTATTCGGGGAGGGGGAGCGACATCTATATATACTGGTCGCCCGAGAAGGGAACCACATCGTCGGCATTGCTCCGCTGCTACAGCGAACGATTCGACACTACAACCTGCTCCCCTACCAACGTTTGGAATTTCTGGGTTCGGGCGAAGACGAAGCCGATGAGATCTGTTCGGATTATCTCGACTTCATAGTGGAGCATGGATACGAGGAGCCGGTCCTCGACGCCCTGTTCGGGCACATTCGCCAACGAGATGTCGGGTTTGAATTGCTCCTTACCGACGTTTCCGCGGAATCGCCCTGCTGGCAGGCCCTAGCTCGTGCTTGCGCGAATCATGAGTTGAACCTTTGTATCACACGTGATCAGTTCTGCTCCTACCTGCCTTTACGTGACGGCTGGGACAAGCTGCTCTCTTCCGTGGAAAGCCGGTTTCGTACCAATATTCGGAGAGACTACAAGGTATTCGCTGACACCGGAGGCGAGCTGCGAATCATCGACGGCCCTCAAAACTTCGAAGAGCACTTCTCTATCTTGATCGATTTGCATCAGTCTCGCTGGAACGCGCGAGGTAAAGGGGGTGTCTTCGCGAGCGAGAACTTTCTTCGTTTTCACCGGATGCTTACCGCCAAGCTCCTTCCCAAAGGATGCGTAAGACTCATTATTGCATTCATGGCTGGCACTCCGATCTCTGCCGTGTATGACTTTGTGTATAACAAAAAAGCTTCCAATTACCAAAATGGTTTTCGGTTAGCGGGCAGTCCCGGGGGGAATTCGACCATACACAGTCCCGGCACCCTGGTTCAAGCGCTTGCGATTAGATATTTTATTGAGTCGGGCGTCGACGAATATGACCTTTTGAAGACACCGAAAGACAGTTACAAACTGAAGTGGAGATCGCGGAGGCGCCGCATGGTTCAACTTCGAATTTCGCAACGGAGCGCGAAAGAAACCGCCTACGTAAATGTAACAAAGTTAGTCGACCGCTGGCATCAGTTCAAACACTTCGCCCTCCAACGACCACAATCATGATTAAGCGACAGTTCGCAGCTTACATGCTCGGAAATGAGATAGCGCGGAAGTTCTGGACGCGCAACCCGCGTCCTGGGCTTCGGATACTCGCCTATCATCGAGTACTGGATGACGAAGAATCATCCTTTCCGTTCGACCAGGAAGTAATCAGTGCAACTACAGACGGTTTCTTTCGTCAAATGAAGTTCGTGCGGGACAATTTTGACGTCATCTCTTTCCGAGACCTGGCGATCTGCGAGGAGCGGCAGTGCCCGTGGCCGAAACGCGGGCTCATCATCACTTTCGACGACGGATATCGTGATAATTACACTAATGCGTTCCCGATCCTTAAAGAACTCGGCTTGACCGCCACGATCTTCCTCACTGCCGGCCACATTGGAGCAAGGGAGCTGTTTTGGTGGGACCTGGTTGCTTACTGCATAAAGCATTCAGCACGTGCCTCGATCACCGTGCCCCAAATCAAGTCGGAGCCGATGTTGCTCACCTCCGGCGATGCGCGGAATGCGGTTATAAGAGACGTTCTGCGTTGGCTCAAGGTAATTTCGGAGAGTTGCAAACGTACTTTTGTTTCCCACTTGGCTGAACTGACGGGGATCTCGCCTCCCAACCACGAGGCGGAACCGATGCACCTCAACTGGACGGAGGTTTCCGAAATGGCTACCTCCGGTTTTGAGTTTGGCAGCCACACGCTGACTCATCCAATCCTTACGAAAGTTAGCGAGGAGCAACTAGTGGCCGAAGTCGGACAGGCCAAAACCATGATCGAGCAACGATTAAAGCAAGAGATCATAGCGTTTTCCTATCCAGTCGGCCGGTTCAATGACCGCGTCCAGACGGAGGTGAGCGACCAGGGCTTCCAATATGCTGTTTCGTACCAAGATAACGCTGCGTACCAAACCAGTTTCGACCGCTACCAACTCCCGCGCATTCACGTCGAACGGCAGCACTCACTGAGCGAATTTCGCTCCGCTCTGCTATTCCCTGCACTGATGTCGAGATCGGGATGGCGTCAAGCCGGTAGACTCAGGAATTTGTAAATCACCCTCATGTGGCCTAATAGACGTCGAACTGCGGAAGTCGCGCACAAAGCATTCGAACTGATATTGTCGGAACCCAACGGCCTGTCCGGGCCGACACTCTTGCACCGGATGGAGAAGTGCCTTCCCTCGGCTTTCGTGTCCTTAACTACCGACGAGCGCGGCAACATGAAGCCAGATATCGCCGATATGGTACGGACTGGCAGCATCGCGCCACTTAGGGCCGGCTGGCTTACTGCCGACGAAGATGAGTGGCGAGTCACGGAGGAAGGCCGTGCGGCTTATCACCGCTTCCGGAACCCGGAAGAATTCCTCCTCGCTGCCGGGAGATTTTCGAACCAAGCGTGGCTTGCGGTGCACCTGCCAGGCCTGTATTCATTGGCGAGCAAGACCAAGGACCAGGTGTCGTTGGAGTACAGACTGATCAAACAAATAGGGCTTGCTGCGCTGCTCGGACAAAGCCTGGCGGCATCTTGGAAGAAGCTGCTGCCAGTCCAGGCTCCTCAAACATTTGAGATTCCTGGAATGAACGCAACCACCGCAGACGAACTTCGCGAGTGGCTTTCACGGATGGGCCTGGAGTATAAGGAGGGCGGGCACACAATTTATCTGCCGCCAGCTTCCATTCAGAACAGTGTCTTTGCCATTTTGAATGGGAAATATCCCCGGGGCTTCGGTATTAAGATTTTGAAGAATCCGGGCAGCCCCAATGAAGCAATGTATATCTTCCGGCCACGCCGGTTGAGCTGGCTTCATCGAAAGCTGATTTATCGACCGCCGCATCTGACTCTGGTATCCAATCTGCTGTTTCAGAAAAACATCGGACCTAGGCTCCATGACCTCGCGCAATTGCAATTCGGCAATAAGATGTGGACCTGCTTTGTCCTGGAACATGTTATTGGAAGGATACCGAGCGTCAGCCGATGCAACCGGGGTATTACACGCCTTCGGAGCCTGCAATGGCAAGGCCTCTTGGCGCTGAATCTACCTGAGGGATGGTGCGATGAGGAATTCACCCCGCCACGGTGCAATGGCAATGCATTCGTAAACGAAGCCGGAGAGTTTAAATACATCGATTTTCAGAATTTCCTTTTGTGCAATTACGCAAATCACGTACAAGCAGTGACGCTGCAGGCGCTGACTGCAACCGCTCCCGAACTCGCGTTAAGAGAGAACCAAAAAAAGCATATTGAGCGTGGTCGCCGTATTCTGATCGGGGTGTCCAAAGGCGGGCAAAGAGCAAAAGCACTGAAGAAGTTGCTCCAAGCAGCCGCCGTGTCTCTCTCCGATCACGTTGTGCTCGAGCTGGACTGCGGACTGGGGGACGCATTGGCGCAGTATTTGCGACTTGGCGCTGCTTGGTGTCACGGTTGGAGTCGCCCAGAGCTAACGTATCACGCTGAACAGATACTGAGCGCGCTCGGCTGCACCCGATTCTCGATGTCGCACATCGATCGGGAAACAAATTGCCCTGCGGAAGCAGACTTGCCTGATTTTATCGCACGCCGAAATGACTACGTCGTCTCTCTCTCCGATCTAGTTCCGGCAGGCTATTGGGATTTCGTGCGACGAGTTCCCTGGTCGCTGCTCATCTACGAACAAGAGGATGGCCGCGGAGACCTAAACTATGTTCGAAAGTTGTGCGCCGACCCGGCCGTTCAGCTTGCAGGGGTTGAGACTTATATGGGCGGCGATCAGGCGAAACGTCGAACCGTGGCTCTGTTTGTCCGGCACACCGCCAATTGAAAGGAATCTCTACTCAAGGAGCTTACACAAATGGAGACCCAACTAAACGTTGGTCAATCGGGTTCCGCATTTTCCGACGCCGGGAACAGCGATAAGCGTGTTGTTATGCAGATCACGTGGTCGCTCGTCGCCGGGGGAGCGGAGATGTACGCTCTCAGTTTGGCTTCCAACCTGGACCGGAACCGCTACCGGGTCATTCTGTGCGCGCTCGACCAGGGGGGAGCCCTGGAACCCGAGGTTTGCCGTTCTGGCATTCCTTATTTCGTCATGCACCGGCGACCCGGCATTCAGCTTGGGCTTATGTGGAAGCTCTTTCTTCTCTTTCGTAGGACCGGCGTGGAGGTTGTCCATACGCATCATTTCAATCAGCTGTTTTACAGCGCGGTCGGAGCCAGACTTGCCGGCGCGCGCCTGATCCATACCGAACACTCAGTCGAGTTCTGCTCGCGATGGGACTTGCGCTTGGCACTTCGACTGCTATGCGGACTGTGCGACAAGGTGGTGACAGTGGGCTCGCACGGAGAGCGTACCTTGCGTCAACGAGTGGGGATTCCGTCACGAAAGCTCCGGGTCATTCCGGGCGGGGTGAAGCTCTCGAATTCCAGCGAACCCAGGTACGAGGCGCGACGCTCTCTGGGGATCAGCCAAGACGCTCGAGTAGCGACCATCGTAGCTCGGCTCTATCCGGAAAAAAATCATCGGATGCTGCTTGCCGCCTTTGACGCCGTCCGACGCCACGTCCCTGGAGCACGGTTGTTAATCGTCGGAGAAGGAGTGGAAGAGGCTGCGATTTCTGCAGAGATTTCGCGGCTTGGCCTCACTGACCTAGTACATATGCTCGGTGTACGGCGGGACATTGACAGAATATTGGCGGCTTCCGATGTATTTCTCCTCTCCTCGCATCGTGAAGGCTTTCCCATCGCCGTTTTAGAGGCCATGGCTGCCGAACTGCCGGTAATCGCAACTGCTGTTGGCGACCTCCCCTCCATCCTCGAAGACGGCGTTACGGGTCGACTCATTGGACCGGGCGACACTCAGGCGTTCGCTAGCGCGATCATCGACGTCCTCAACGACCCCGAGGCTGCACGCCGAATGGGGCGGCAAGGCCGCAGGTCGGTTGCAGCATTCGGAGTGGCGAAGATGGTCGAGAAATACGAAGCACTTTATGCGGGAAATGTTGCACGGCGACGGTCGCCCAATGCGCATGGTGGCCAAGTCAGTCAGGATTCCTCCGCTGCGGAGCTAAATCTATGATCGCATACCAACGCGTGACGCATTCCGTTCCCACTTCGGAAAGCGAGAAAGAACTTGATCTCCAACCAATCGCGGCGCGGCCAAAAGGGCCAAGGTGGTCGGCAGGACTGGCAGCCGTTATCCTGCTGGTGCTGTCTCTCCTCGGACTCACGCTATTGTTACGATTCGGAGGCTATATTCTATTTTCCCCCAATTCGCTTCCCTCACATGCACAAACCGCAGTCGTATTACAGGGATCCGAGATTGGTGAGGCGGCTCGCCGGGATAGGGCTTTTCAACTGCTTCGGAATGGTACAGTCCAAAACGTTTTGCTGAGCGTGCCCCAACAACAGTATCTTGGCGTACCGATACCGGAATTATTGCGGAACTTCGTTCAGAAACAATATGGTCCCGAGTTGGCGAAGCGCGTCGCGTATTGTGAGCAGCGTGATGTCTTTTCCACCATTGATGAAGCCTTGGCTCTGCAAGAGTGCATAAAAGATCGCGACTGGAATTCCATAATCGTCGTTACCTCGACTTACCATACGCGGCGGGCGGGAATGATCTGGTCGACGGCGCAGTCCATATCGCACGCTCACTTCGAATTTGCTGTGGATGCCGCCTATGATACTGACTTTGACGTGCGAGGGTGGTGGCGCCGGCGCCGCTCCGCCAAAACTTGGCTATTGGAAACAACTAAGCTTAGTTCGAGTTGCTTCGAGAGCGGGCCATGCTGGTACCGACTGACTCATTAGCTTGATCTAACATCTGAGAATAGGGCGCTGAGCAAGAACTCGTAGAGGCCCGACAGGAGAGCGGTTTCCGTAAAGGGGCAGTTTTGCGGCAGAGCTTATGGAGGCGTTAGATCTGAGCGACGGCTTCTTTCTGCGAGGAAAATGGCGGAACGTGAGAACGTGAAGCATTTCGAATCCCTGATATCGATAACGCCAGCCGACACTGGGCCTTTTTCGAGAAGAGCTACCACCAGTCGAAGCTTAGGGCAGAAGTGTTAATCGATGGACGTAGAGCAGCCGACCAGAGGGAGGATCACGATGCCGCTGCAGTGCGAACTGGGGGTGCTTGCGCAATGTTAGGCCTACTAAACGCGTACAGGACCAGTTCGACGCGACTGGAAACGCCAAGTTTTTCAAAGATCCGAAACATGTGATTTTTGATGGTGTGCTCGCTTAAGCCAAGTTCGTGTGCAATACCACGGTTACCTAGTCCTTCGGCAACGAGTCGCACGACTTCTTCCTCACGACTGCTGAGCAACGTGGCTCCTTTGGCGTTGACTATTCGCAGCCCGGCGGTCCGAAACAGGGTGTCGAGTACGACTTCTAATTCCTTGCTGCTAGCCCAGATTTGACCTGCGTGGACGGTGCGAATGCACTTATAAAGTATTTTGAATTCGGTCGAACGGTTAAGCACTCCTCTGGCACCCGCACGGAATGCGTCGACGACGAGTTCTGTATCTAACTGGTCCAGCAAGAGAATGGTGCGGACACTTGGATACATGACACGAATCTGACGCACCAATCCAAATCCAGTCATCGGACCGTCTCGAAGATCGCCACTGATCAGCCCGACATCGACGGGCGTGGTACGCAGAATCTCCAGCACCTCTTTGGAGTCCCCCGCACAAGCTACAACCCGAAATTCCTTGTACCTTCTTAGTGCTTGGACCAGAAGCGTACACAACAACATATTCGAGTCGACGACCAGGATTGAAATAGTCGAATTTGAAGTCCGCATGGACAGCTCTTCACAGTTAATATGATGCCCAGCGCACGCCAGTAGGGCGCGCGGTGATTCTGGCTGCGTCTCTGAAATCAGGTTACTCGAGATGCTAGAAACAGCGACTTCCCCCAAAAAACGAACACGCGAATGTTATGCACGAAGGCCGGTTTAGCGGGGACACTACTCGCGCAGACGCTTAATGCCTAAACAGTCAGTCATAAAAAAGCTACACCTCGGTGCAACCCCAGTCAAATCAAATCGGATGTTTTCCTCATACTATACGTAGGGTCACTACTATACTGACTGGGTCTGCTATGGCTACCCACAGCGCATCGGCGGTTATAGGATGGCCTATAAAACTTCGATATTCCCCACGGTGACGCGCGGTCGCCTTGGAGGAGCGATCCCGACGATCAACAAGAGGTGTATCAGTCCGGCCGAAACGCGACACTCGGAAATCCGAGAACCAAACAACAATCAGCCCCGCTGCATCATTCAAGCCATCTCGTAAACTCCTTAGCTCCGGGGCGTGTGCCGGTCAGGAGAGCTCTCTTCATGTCAGCACCGACGCCGCCTTCCAATGGATTCGAGGGGATTAAGGGTCCCAGATTAGGGACTTGAAATCTGCCTCGCGTACCACAGGACGGCAATCCGCTACTCTGTCCGCTGCTAAGCCAATGGGTCGATCTGGCGCAACTCGGGCGGCAGCAAGCAACGCGACAAAAAGAATCGCAGGTCCCCGCGCCTCCCCATCTCGGGCTGTTCAGAATCTCA
>OBLW0100001713.1_pt1 | contig 18309 bp, 16 predicted proteins | sample 1520161 | NCBI WGS metagenome assembly OBLW01 (sample SAMEA3539309, study PRJEB22396) | soil metagenome | biome: tundra; feature: field; material: soil | place: USA | collected 2010-05 | depth 0.15 m | reverse complement strand
TGACTTCGAGCTCCCGTGCCAGCTCGTTGATTCGAATCTTCTTCATAGAAAAAGCAACCGTCGCTTACCGCTTACGACACACCTCAAACGCCATCATTCTTCGGGACGCCTTCCCCGGCATCGCCGGGGCCGGCTTCAGGACCCGCTCCTGGCTGATTGTGAGTAGGGGAACCCGCGTCCTCTATCGTATCAAACTGTTCCGATTCCGCCGCTTCGAGCGCCGTGGCACCCGGTTCGGCGTCAGCCGGCCCGGGCTCGTCTGGCGCAGCCGCTTCTGGTTCGCCGGCCGGTTCCGCTTCGTCTGGCGCAGCCGCTTCTGGTTCGCCGGCCGGTTCCGCTTCGCCTGGCGCAGCCGCTTCTGCTTCGCCGGTCGGCTCCGCTTCGGTTGGCACAGCCGCTTCCGGTTCGCCCCCCAGCTCCGCTTCGGTTGGCGCAGCGGCGGCTTCCTCCACCGCCAACTGGCCTCCGGCCGCATCCGCCGGCTGTTCGAACTGGGCGTAGTAGGCGTTGACGCATTCGAAAATCTTCTCGACGCCTTTCGGACCGACACCCTGAATTTCTTCGAGCTGTTCCGGCGTCATGCCGCCCAGCTTCTCGATGGTGCCGATGCCGGCCTCGAGCAACTTCTCGACCGTCTTTTCCGCCAGCCCATAATCGATCAGCACGGAGACCGGCGCGCCCGGCGCCACCATGGCGGCCATCTGCGTCTCCACTTCCTGCCGCTTTTCTTCTTCGCTCTTGATGTCGATCTTCCAGCCCAGCAGCTTGGCGGCCAGGCGCACGTTCTGCCCCTTTTTGCCGATCGCCAGCGAAAGCTGCGAGTCGTCGACGATCACTTCCATCTGCTTGTCGACGGCATCGACGATGCTGATCTTGCTCACCTTGGCGGGACTCAGCGCATGGGTGGCGAACACCACCGGGTCTTCGGAGTATTCGATGATGTCGATCTTCTCCCCGCGCAGCTCGCGGATGATGGACTGCACGCGCATGCCCTTCATGCCGACGCACGCGCCGACGCTATCCACGTCGCGGTCGCGGCTCTGCACCGCGATCTTGGTTCGCTCGCCGGCTTCGCGCGCGCAGCCCTTGATGGACACTGTGCCATCGTAGATTTCCGGGACTTCCTGCTCGAACAGGCGCATCACCAGCTCGGGCGCGGCGCGCGACACCAGCACGCCCGGGCCTTTGCTGGCCTTATCGACCAGCCGGATCACGCAGCGCACGCGGTCGCCCACCGAGTAACTTTCCAGGCGCGACTGCTCCTTCTTGGCCAGCTTGGCTTCGGTCTTGCCGAGATCGAGAACGTACTCGGGGCCTTCCACGCGTTTGACGGTGCAGTTGACCAGCTCGCCGGCGCGCCCGGAGTACTCGTTGTAGACGGTTTCGCGCTCGGCCTCGCGCACCTTCTGCAGGATGACCTGCTTGGCGGTTTGGGCGGAGATCCGGCCCAATTGGTCGGTGTTCTTCGTGATGCGGATTTCCGCGCCCGCTTCGGCATCCGGCTGGATTCGGCGCGCCTCGGCCAGCGTCATTTCGTGGACGGGATCTTCCACCACCTCGACCGCTTTCTTCACGGCGAACAGGTGGATGGCGCCGGTCTTCGGATCCATCTCCGCCACGTAGTCTTCGTTGGTGCGGTAGTGTTTGCGGGCGGCGATCAGCATGGCGTCCTTCACTGCGTCGAAGACGATCTGCGGATCGATGCCCTTTTCCTTGCTTAGGATTTCGATGGATTGAAAGATGGTTTCCAAAGTGCCCTCGTCCTTGCGATAGAAATTTCTGCTGGTTCTTGGTCTCCCGGCGGGCTTACCACTCGAACTTCAGGTTGGCCTTCTGGATCTCGTCCAGCGCAACCCGCAGCGGCGCCTGGCCGCCGGTCTCCAGCGTCACGTGGCCATCCTCAAACCCGGCCAGCATGCCTTCCCAGTTGCGGCGTCCCTCCACCGGCTGGCGCAACACCACTTTGATCTTCTTGCCCTGGAAGCGCACAAAATCGCCTGGTTTGGCGAGCTTGCGCTCCACTCCGGGAGAGCTGACCTCCAGCGTGTAGCGGCCACCCGGCACCACATCCTCGACATCCAGAATCGTGCCCACCTGCTGCGAAACCAGCTCGCAATCGCCGTGGGTAACGCCCTCGGGCTTGTCGATCGAAATACGGATGAGACGGCTCGCGCCGCCGCCCTTCACCGCGACCTCGACCACTTCCATGCCCTCGGAAGCCGCCACGCGCGTCGCGATTGCTTCGATCTTGGATGCCACGTCGTCCTGCATTTCGCCTAAAATCGTCGATCGCCAACAAAAAAGTGGGCTTTCGCCCACTCCCTTGGTTCGTCGATACCCCCTTAGTATAGCGCGCCAAGCCCCGATTGTCAGCTTTCAGTTTTGTCTTTCAGTCTTGGGGGGAGCGCTCGATCGGTAGCGTCGCGGCGGCCCGGGATCGTTAATGCCCGTAAAAGAGACTGGAAATCCGGCGGCAATTCGCAGTCAATCGAGACGTTCGCTCCCGAGCGTGGATGAATGAACTGAAGATGCGTTGCGTGAAGAGCGACGCGAGCGATTCGCCGCTCCGACGATTCCGCCAAGTGGTATTTTCTGTCACCCATGACCGGGTGACCGGCCGCTGCAAACTGCACTCGGATCTGATTCTGCAATCCCGTGACCAGGGCAACTCGGACGAGCGTAGCGCCCAGAAGAGGGCGCTCGACGGAATATCGAAGCTCGGCACGAGCCGCTTGGGGGTCGCTCTCGGTGCGCAACCTTTGAAACATTCCTTCCCGCCGAAAGTAATGCACGAGGTTCCCTTCCTTGGCGCCGAGACGCCCGCGAACTACCGCGAGATACTCCCTCACCGGAGTGTGGCCGAGAAACTGTCGAACGAGCGCATCCCGATCCGATTCAGTTTTCGCAAAGAGCAGAACCCCGGAAGTAAAACGATCGATACGATGTACGACAAAGGCTCGTTGTCTCTTCAGTTTCAGTTCTGCGGAAAGAAGAGACAAAGCGGACGGAGTATCGGAGCCTCTAACAGGCACAGCCGGAAGTCCGGCGGGTTTATCGAGGACCACTATGGCATCGTCTTCGTAAAGCACGACCGGCGCCCGCGAAAAACGAGGCCGTCGCCGATCCTTGCGGTCCGGGAAGTGATCCTGCTTTCCTGAACGGCCACCGCCTTTCCGTGGAAGCTTTTTCATTTGCAGAATGGCTGTCTTGTCTCTCCAGGCTGTCTCCAGGAACCGCCTGCGCGCCATCCTCAGAGAGGTCAGCCATATTATCGGACTAATCCGGGAACATAGCAAAGCGTCAGCGATGCCCTTGACAAGAGAATGGCCTCTTGTGATACTGGCGGCTTCAGTAATAAACTGAAACCGCGATCGGATGGTCTGCACCTAGTCGAAGGCGATGCTCCGGGGAGGGTCGTGCGAAGGCACATGGCGTCTCTGTGCTCATTCTCTGGCTGGGCATTTCCGTTGCGTCCCGGAGGGGCGCAAGAGGCCTCGTCATGAAATCGTTTCTACATCGTTGCACCCTGCTGGCGCTCCTTGCTTGCTGCGCCACGGCCCTGGCGGCGCCGGCGCCCAGAACCAAAATCGAAATCAAGGACGGCTGGTACTACATCGATGGCCACAAGTTCTTCGTCAATGCCATCGGCTACGAGCCAGGTGCGCGTCCCGGCGAAGATCCTTACAAGCAGCGCGTCTCCAATCTGCCGGAAATCCGGCAGGATCTGAACAACATCAAGGATGCCGGGTTCAGTGGCATACGCACGTGGTCGGAGATGACCGAGGACGAGCTCAAACTGGTGCAGGCATCCGGCCTGAAGATCGTCTTCGGAATCTGGACTAAGCCCGATGAGGATTTTGGCGATCCCAAGGTCGTGGAGCGGGACCTGGAGTCGGCGAAGCGCGTCCTGGCCTACACCAGGAAGTATGACTGCGTGATCACCTATCTGATCATGAATGAGCCGATGCCGGCGCACATCCGCAAGGTCGGAGCGCAGTCGACCTTGGATCTGTGGATCAAGCTCCGCGACCTGATCCATCGCGAACATCCGGGAGTCCCCGTCGCGATCTCGGGAAACACGGCCATTACCGGCTGGCTGAACCTCAACGTCTTCGACGTGTACGCCCATAACACCTACGACTACACCACCGAAGGGTCCAACTTTACGCACGGCTATGCCAACACGAATCGTTTCGTAGCCGAACTCAACGGCGGCGGGAAGCCGGTGCTGGTCACCGAGTTTGGCCGGTCGGTCTCGCGCCAGGGCGCGGGCGCCGGCCAGTACGGAGGCAACACGTTGGAGACCCAAGCACGGGCCATGACCCGCGCCTATCGCGACCTGCTCGATTCGGGCGTCGCCGGCCTATGCCCCTTCATTTACTCCGATGGATGGTGGAAGGGCGGCGAGCCTGCCGTGCACAACGACACGGCCGAAGAGTGGTTCGGATTCTGGGGTTTCAAGAATTTGAACGACAGGACCGGCTATCCGCGGCCGGCGTGGCATGCGCTCGCGGAGTATAACCAGGCGCTGGTAGCCTCGCCCAGGAATCAGCAGTTCTACCTGAATGAGGTTCCGGTCGAAGCCTTCTTGAGGCCGGAGGTCAAGCGGTTGAGGGTCATCTACCAGGACGCAGTGCTTTGGGAAGCGGCGCCGGACGCCTATGGATATGTCAGCGGGAAGCTCTCGTTCGCGGGCGAAGATCTCAAGGATCGCGAATTGGTGTTCGAAAGCTACAACGCCCAGAGCCGTCTGCTCAAGTACGAATCGGTCGTGGTGCTCACGGGCAAAGAGCCGATCGTGTGGCCCACGCTCGAATTGCGCACGCCCGTCACGGACCTGGACAAAGCCAAAGAAGTTCCGGTGGAATACGAGATCGCCAACAACAACGTTTTCTCGCTCGGAAGCGAGTTACGCTACGTCTTTGCTCCGCACAAGGGCTGGGAGCCGGGAGAAACCCATCAACAAACGATCGACCCCAAGCGGAAACAGCAGAGTGTCTCGGAAACGTTTCCGCTGCCCGACGATTGTTTTGTGCTGGGACTCTATGCCGGGGCCGATATCCGCTACGGCAAGTTCACAAAGACCATCTACGGGCAGAAGTTTCTTTTCCGCGGGACCTGGGCCGACCCGATCCGCATCAAGTGAGTCGAGCCATCCGACGGCGAGACTCCCGCTCGCCGTCGGACGGCCAGCAAATCGTCCGGATGTGCGAGCTTTCCCCGCGCACCGGGATTCAGCGCATGACCGCTGCTTGCCAGGAGGCTGGCCTGGCGGCGCCCAAACTGAAAGAAATCGGGATGCACTTCCGCGTGATCACTTCCAGCGCACGGGTCAGGCAACCCCATACGGACGAGACGGACCGGCGCATCCTCGCTGTAAGTATTTGAGAACAGTGGTGGGCCCGCGGCGACTCGAACGCCGGACCTCTACCGTGTCAAGGTAGCGCTCTAACCAACTGAGCTACGGGCCCCAAGAGAAAAACGGTTGAAAGAGAGAGTATATCATGTGGCTGAATCGCACCCGCCCGCTAATCGGAGCCGCGACCAAAGGGAGCGGTCATGACCACAGGAATCATAAAGCACCACATCACACGCTCACGAAGCGGCCTATTCCAATTTCAGGGTCAGGATGGTCAGCGAGTGGGCGGGGAACTTGTAGACGAAGCCGTTTCCGGTTGCGGTGACGGCGATGGTCCGCGTTGTGGGGCGCACTTTCTTGTCGTCCTCGAACGTATTGACGGCTTTCAGGTCGGGGTGGTTCATCTCCCACACGGCGATCTCGCTGGGAACTTTCCCCCCGGCGCTCGCAATGCGCGCGGCGATATCCAGCTTGGAACTCCGGTTCAAAACATTAAGGAACGCGCGCCGGCTTTTCTCGTCCCAGGTGGCGGAGACATCCAGGTAACCAACTTGCCGGCCGTCATAGTCGTAAGTAGGAGACGTCACCAGCGCATCGAGCGATTGGTTGCCGCGCTGTTTGCCGTACTCGACCAGCGGCCAGTAAATGGTCTGCAAAAAGAGGCCGTTCTTGCTGGTCACAATCGGCGCAATCACGTTCACCAATTGCGCCAGGTTGGCCACCTTCACCACGTCGGCGCGGCGGATGAAGGAGTTGAGAAACATGCCCATGGCTAGCGCGTCTTCGGCGTTGTAACGCTCCTCCAGACCCTTGCGGCCAGTCTCGAACTCGGTTCCGCAACAGGTCCGATACCAGACGTTCCATTCGTCGAACGCGATGTAGATGGGGCGGCGTGCGGTCTGCCCTTCGCGCGCGGCCTTGATTAAGCCGTCCACGATGGCGATGCGCCGGTCGATATCGGAACCGGCGGCCAGAAACTTCTCGAAGTTATTGTCGCGATTGCCGATGTAAGTGTGCAGGGAGAGATAGTCGATATCGTTTTTCAGATAGTCGAGCACGGTGCGATTCCAGCCGATCCAGTCGTAGCCGGGCGAGAAGTTGGAGCTGCCGCTGGCGATCAGCTTGATGGAATCGTCGGCGCGGCGCATAGCTTTGGCCGCTTCGAGGGCAAACTTGGCATAATCCTCGGCGTTGCGGTGTCCCAGTTGCCAGGGTCCGTCAATCTCGTTGCCGAGGCCCCAGATCTTGACGTTCCACGGCTTGTCGCGGCCGTTGGCGCGGCGCAGGTCGGCATAGTAAGTGTGATCGGGTTCATTGCAATATTCGACCCAGTGGCGGGCTTCGTCGATGGTGCCGAGGCCGGCGTTGATGCAGACATACGGCTCGGCGCCGACCCGTTCGCAGTAGCGTAGGAATTCGTCGGTGCCGAAACGGTTCGATTCCAGCGCGCCCCAGGCGTCATCGCGGCGCACGGGCCGCTTCTCCCTGGGGCCGATGCCGTCCTCCCAATGGTAGCCGGAGACGAAGTTGCCGCCCGGCCAGCGGAGCAGGGAAACGTTCAGTCCCTTCACGGCGTCGATAACGTCCTTGCGGAAACCGTCGGCATCGGCCAGCGGGCTTCCCTCGTCATAAATACCGCCGTAGATGCAGCGGCCGAGATGTTCGGTGAAGTTGCCGAACAAGCGCGCGTCCACCTGTCCGACCACGCGCTCGGTATCGATCTTGATGCGCGCTTCGGGCGGTGCCTGGGCGGACGCCAGCGCGGTGGCACCGAGCGCGGCAGCGAGCCTCGCGAAGCAGCGCCAACTCCCACGATTCACTTTGGACGACATGGTCTATCTTTCCCTCCCCGCTTGCGCGCGCTCATGCGGATTCGACGATCAGATTCGCATACTGAATGGTGTCTCCCGTTCGGACCAGGCCGACAGCCTGGGGAACACGTTTCTTGAACTGAACATGCGGTTCAAAGACAATCGGCACACCGGAAAGCGCCTGTTCGAATGCCAATCGTATCTCGTCGCTATTTGCGGCGAGGAACTCCTCGGCCATGAAGGCCCGGCCGGCCACGAAGTTGGAACGGATCGCGCGAACCACGTCGAGCACTTTGGGAATATCGTCGACCAGGGAAATGTCGACGGTCTCTATCTGCGGCCAGAACGGAAAACCGCGATCCGCGATCACCAGTGTATTGGTATGGCGGACGCGGCTGATGAGCGAGTTAATCGCCGGGTTCAGGATTCCGGTTTTCAGCATAAGCGCGAGCACTCCTCCGCACGGAATCGCCCAGGTTAACCCAGCCTGACCCTGACGCGCAACGAACCCGGCACGGGCTCTTCGGAAACCACGATCATGTATCCGCCGCCGCATCCGGAGTACATCGCGCCGGGGTATCGCGATTGAAACCAGCCAAGAATCGCTTTCAAATCGAGAGGAATCGCCGCATGCTCGACGGTGTGCGGCAGAATCGCTTCCCAACACCGCATGCAGTGGTTCATGGCGGCGCCGAGGCGGCGGATGTCGGTGTTCAGGATGGCGTCGAAACAGTCCTTGCCGGTGCGCCCCAATTGCGCGATCCACGCCGGATCGAGGTTTCTGATGCCCAAAGGATTGTAGCCGGCGGGACGCTGGTTGATGGGGACCAGAGAAATCACTCGTTCCACCCAGCGTGCGATCTCCGGATCGCAGTTGGATTCGACGTGCGCCGGAAACCTGCCCTCGTCGACGCCGGCATCGTAATCGAGCCGGCTTACACCGGGGTAGAGCAGCCCAATCATGTCTTGCGAGCCGGAAGGTTCGGCCTTCCCGGCATTCTCTGCCCAATACAATTCACGGACAAGTTCCGCCCGAGGCCGGTCCGGAAGTGCGCCGTTCCACAGGCTGGTGGCAATCCGGCGCGTGCTGCTGGCCATGCCGCAGCGCTCCATGAACCAGTGAGCCGGCTCCAGCGCCACCACCACCATGGATCCGGGAGGATCCGGATTGTGCCTGGAGAGGAACGGCTGGTCGATCCACCCGCCCGCCAGTGCCATGCGATGCGGAATGGCGCTGGTGAGGAAGGCGATATCCGCGTTCCGGCTCCCGCCATCCGGTTCGTTCCCGAGCGGCGCGAGCGAAGCCGTCGCCATGGCAGTGGGAGGCTCCACGGCTAGTCTTTCACCACGCGCTTGCCGGCCTTGCGGTCCGCGTACTGTTGGGCGATCCACGCGTAGGTCTTTTCCATGCCGGTGCGGAGCGGCGTGTGGGGTTCCCAATCGAGCACGCTTCTGATGAACGTATTGTCGCTATTGCGCCCGGCTACGCCTAGGGGAGCATTCAGGTCATAAGTGCGCTGGAGTTTCACGCCGGCGATTCGCTCGACCATGGCCGCCAGATCGTTGATCGAGATCAGCTCGCTCGATCCGAGGTTGATGGGCGTCGCAATCAGCCGATCGCAGTGCATGATTTGATCGATGCCGAGCACGCAGTCTTCGATGAAGCAGAAGCTGCGGGTTTGCGTGCCGTCGCCCCAGATGTCGATGGTGGTTTCGCCGCGGTCGATGGCTTCGATCACTTTTCGGCTGAGCGCGGCGGGCGCCTTCTCGCGGCCTCCGAACCAGGTGCCGTTCGGGCCGTAGATGTTGTGGAAGCGGGCCATGTGGGTTTCCAGGCCCCGTTCCGCCCAATACTCCTGGCAGAACATTTCCGAGATCAGTTTCTCCCAGCCGTAACCTCTCTCCGCCATGGCCGGATACGCGTCCGATTCCTTGAGTGCGCGGACGTTGGGATCCTGTTGCAGGTCCGTGTTGTAGGCGCAGGCCGACGAGGAAAAGAAATAGCGCTGGGCGCCGGCGCGCCAGGCCGCTTCAATCAGGTGGGTGTTGATCAAAATGCTGCGCAGGCACTCGACACGAAAGCGCTCGATGAAGCCCATGCCGCCCATGTCGGCGGCCATGTTATAAACCTCCGCGGCGCCTTCGACGGCCCGAACGGCGTTCGTTTTCTCGCTCAGATCCATCGAGAGCGATTCCACGCCAGGCACACGCTGATACCATTCCGGCAGCGGCTTGCGGTCGATGGCACGGATCCGCGCGTAGCCCAGCTCGTGAAAGTGTCGCGTGAGCGCGCCCGCGATGAAGCCCCCGGCACCCGCGATGACGATCAAATCGTCGCAGCCTATCTTGCGATCGATTTTTACTTCGGAGTTTTCTTTCATGAGAGGTGGTTCTTATCGAGCGGCAGAGTACGGACGCGCAACCTGCGGCTCACGGCGACCGGTAAGTCCCGGCGTCCGTCGATTAACGATAAAGTAACCGTTTTTAATTGTAGGCAGGGGAAGCCGCTTCTGTCAATCCTGTTGTCCCGTTTTATCTACGCACCGCTCCGATCGGAGCCGCGACCATAGGGAGCGGTTTCTGTATAGCACCGAATTCTACGGTCATGGCACTAAGAGTCTCAGACTCATGCAAACCGGAAGAGTCCCCGCCCGGTTTTCGGCGCCTTGGGTTCTTCGACACCGAGGAGTTTGGCAATCATCTGCCGCGTTTGCTTGCGCAGCGGCAGCCGCTCATCGAGAAACTGGCCGTTGCCGTAGGCCTCGCGTACATCGCTCGTACAGTCGCCAATCGTCGCGTAAACCGGGTGACCCAAGGCCTGCTCGAAATCACCGATGGATGACGGCCCCCCCTTCCACAGCCGGTTGAGAACCAATTGGGTCCGCCCGCCTGTTATCCCAGGCTCGATAAGCTTTTTTAGGACATAACCGGCCTCATACAACGACGGTACTTCCGGCGTTGTGACGACAAACAACTCACTCGCCTCCGGGGTCAGGTTGAGGGTGAACCCGTTGAGACGTCCGAGATCCACCACGATGTAGCCGTAAAGCGCGCGCGCAAACCTGAGGACGTGACGAACGCGCTCACCGTTGAGCGGCTCGTAAGACCTCTTCACGCCGGGCGACTGCAGCAGGTCAACCCCATGCGATGTGCCGCACACCAGGTTACTCCAAAAAGACGGATCCAAGCGGTGCAGGTTCATGGTCGCGTCTGCGATGGTGTACTCGGAGTGCGCGTCCATCAAGAACGAAGCCGATGCGGAACTGGCGTCCAGATCGATCAGCAACACCTTCTTCTTGGTTTGCCGCTGCAGTTCGAGCGCACCATGGCATGCGATGGTGGTTGTGCCTACTCCTCCCTTGGCGCCGAGGAAGCCCACGACCGTAGCCGACTGTGCGTCGGCCGGCCCGGAGGAATTCTGCCGCCTCATCATGGCGTATTGCAGGGCGCGGACCAGCGATTCGGTCGTCAGTGTGCCCTTCACCAGGTAGTCCTGGGCGCCTTGCTTCACGGCAGCCAGAGCCATCGATTCGCTCTTGAGCCCCGTGAGCGCCACCATGGGCAGCCCGGGCGCGTGTCGCTGGACGGTTAACAACGTCTCCAGCCCATTGGAGTCCGGCAAGGAAAGATCCACCAGCGCCACGTCGAATTTCTCATGCGCCAGCGCGTCTAAGGCGGCCACCAGGGAGGCTGCGGTTTGAACCCGAAACGTGCCTTCGGCGTCCACCAGCATCTCCTGCACTAATCGGGCATCGCCGGGATTATCTTCTATAAGCAGAACCTTGCATTCCTGCATAAGTCACCTGATCCTTCTCCGCTACGTGGGTAGCCGCACAACGGAAAACCAGAAGTCGCTGATCGCTTCCACCACCGTGATGAACTGGTCTAAATCGACGGGCTTCGTGATGAAACAGTTCGCGTGCAAGTCGTATGTGCGCAAAATGTCCTCCTCGGCGCGCGATGTCGTCAGCACCACCACGGGTATGCGCCGCAGGTCAGGATCGAACTTGATTTCGGCCAGCACCTCACGGCCATCCTTCTTTGGAAGATTGAGGTCCATGAGAATCAGATCGGGGCGCGGCGTCCCCTGGTGCACGCCCTGCTTCCGAAGAAACGCGAGCGCCTCTTCCCCGTCCGTCGCAACGCTGAGATTGACGAGTACCTTGCTCTCCCGCATGGCCTCCTTCGTCAAACGAACGTCGCCCGGGTTGTCTTCCACCAACAGGACCTCAATCGATCTCGCCGCCTGGCCCGTCACCGTATGTGTTCTCCGTTCTTGTGAATCGTAAAATGGAATGTGGCGCCTTGGCCGGGCTGCGACGCCACCCAGATCCGGCCCCCGTGACGCTCCGCGATTTTCTTGCAGATCGCAAGGCCAATTCCCGTGCCCGGGTAATCTTTCCTGGTGTGCAGGCGCTGGAAGACCTGAAAAATCCGATCCGCATACTTCGGGTCGATTCCGATACCATTGTCGCAAACCGAGAAACACCACTCTTCGGGAGCATCTTCGCAGGCAACCCCGATTTCGGGAGGCCGGCTGTCGCGAAACTTGATTGCGTTTCCCAGCAGGTTCTGGAACACCTGGATAAGTTGGACGGGATCGGCATAGACGGTGGGCAGCGGGGAATGCCGAATCACCGCGCCACTGTCTTCGATGGCCGCCCGCACATTCACCACGGCGCTCGCGAGCGCGACCTCCGCATCGGTCACCCGCAATTCACCGCCCTTCGTCCCCACGCGCGAATATGCCAGCAGGTCGTTAATCAGATTCTGCATGCGCTTCGCTCCGTCAACGGCGAACGCAATGAACTCGTCGGCATCCTGGTCCAATTTGCCCTGGTAGCGCCGGGCAAGCAATTGAGTATAGCTCGCAACCATGCGCAGGGGCTCCTGCAAGTCATGGGAAGCCACGTACGCAAATTGCTCCAGTTCGGCATTGGAACGGGACAATTCGGCGGCCTGCGACCGCAATTCGGCGGTTTGCGCATGCACGCGGCGACGCAATACGATCACCCACATTGAGCTCACGGTAATGACGATCGCAAGGGCTCCCAGCAGCATAAGAACTCGAGTGGCGTTCCACCACGATGGCAGCTCGATCACGACGACGTCTGCCGCGGAGCGAAGTAACACACGAAAGGACGTTGCTCTGCGCAACTCATCGGTTTCGACGGACCACACTCCCGTTATGTTCAAACGGCTACGAACCGGAATCGACCGCACTCGGGCGTTTGAGCCATTGTCGCTCAACAGGGCGGTAAACGTCGCGCCGCTTGTCTCCATTGCCAGCACGAGGTCGTCACCTTGCTTGGAGCGGCCTAACAACGTGCCCTGGATCCGGATCAGTTCGGCGTCGTGGTCGCCGGTCAAACTGGCGGCGTGAGTCAAATCCACCGGCGCGACCCGCGTAGCGGAGGGGCCGAGCCGCCGAAAGGCGCCGTCTTCCAGGACTGGCGCATACTGGCCCGCGGTTGGGAACCCGATCGCATCGAGGCGATCGCCAATCCGCACCGCTGCGTTTTCCGGGCTCACCACTCTGACCGCGCCGGCTGCATCCTGAATGTAAAGGAACCGGCCCGGTTTGTAGAGCGTCAGGGTTCCCTGCAGCCGGATTCTGTGACCTGAAATGGTCTCGGGCGTGAATTGCATCAAACTGCTCGTTGGGAGAACCGGGAGCGTGTAGGGGTCCCCATGCGCAGCCTCTATGATTTGCACCTGTTGCATGCTCGGAACGAAAAGCTGGATTCCGGCCAATTGCCGCTTCTCATTGAATAACGCGCCACAGGCTCCACGGACGGCGACGCGTGCATCTATCAGAGACGCATAATCGGCAGTTCGGTCAAGATTGGCGATCCATGCCTTGAACTTGCTCCTGCCACTTGCAATGACGAGTGCCAGAGCCGGAAGGCCTTCTTGCCTGTGGGCTGGCAGCATGCTTTCAATCCGGGCTGAACGTATGATGCCGCGCACTTCGACAAACTGACTATCCTGCTCACCGGTGAGTAGATCTTCCAGAGCAAAACGGCGAGCGGGCGGTAACGACGCTTTGCCGAGGACCCGTATCGCAGGGTGTTCGACTTCCGGCGCAAAAAACCCGGCACCGGATACCCCACGGACCTCGACCAGATCTCCGGTGCGCGCCTCCGGAGGCGTTCCCAGGATGTTGACATAAATGCCCGCCGTGGAGTCCTGAAAGAATGTCAGGCGTAATTCGGGCGTGTAGTAGGTCAGCACACCTTGCAAACGGATCGGGTACTGACGTTGGGCTTCCCTGGAACTGAGCTTGCGGATTTGAGCAGCCTGGGTGAGCACCGGCAGGCTGCCTTGCGCCTGCGCCCGGCAAAGGCCCGAGGGTCCGCTACCCGCCAGCATCATGAACGCGGCAGCAGCTACACTCATCGGCAGATGCCGCAAACGTGGTGCTCGGCCTGGTGGGCAAGAGGTCGGGGACATCACAGACAGCACGCTTGCCGGGATGATGCGGGAGGAAGAGCGGGTATGACGGCCCAACACCCTGCACGGCAGTCGCGGCTCATCTGCTGGCCCGGCCATGGCTAACTGGAGCCTCTCTCTGTGTTGCATCACGCCCGATGCGGCGACCAGAACCGGCCTCGGCGCCGGTCAAGCGCCCGGCAACCCAACTCGACGGTAAAACCTGGCCACGGTGGCAGTTAGGGGCCAAGCGGCACCTTAGACCCATGTCGGCACACGGGGCTGGTCCAACGGTATGACCGATCCCGATCGGTTGCAACACTGCTGCTACTGGTACTGTCGATAACCAACTAATTATATCAAGATTCCAGTGCAGCGAGGTAAGCCACATCGGCGATCATCCAACACTGCGTGGGGCTGTCGTCCGGTCTTATTAGTGTGGCGTCTGTCCGACTCCTGCAAACCGGAACAGTCCGAGCCCGGTGCGGGCTGGCGGCTTGGGTTCTTCGGCGACGCCGAGGAAGTTGGCGACCATCTGCCGCGTTTGCTTGCACAGTGGCAGCCGCTCATCGAGAAATTGGCCGTTTCCATACGCCTCGTGCAACTCGGAAGAGTAATCCCCGAGCGTCGCCGAAACCGGGCGACCCAAGACGCACTCCAAGTCACTGGTGGAACGCGATACCCCCTTCGACAACCGGTTGAGAATCAATTGAATTCGTCCGCCCGTAATCCCCGGATCGAGGAGCTTGTTTAAGACCCGGCCGGCCTCGTACAACGATGAGATTTCCGGCGTTGTGACGACAAACAGCTCACTCACCTCTTCGGTCAGATTGAGGGAGACGCCGTTGAGACGTCCGAGGTCCACCACGATGTAGCCGTAAAGCGCCCGCGCAAACCTAAGGACATGACGAACGCGCTCGCCATTGAGCGAATCGTGAAACCGCATCGCGCCAGGCGCCTGCAGAACGTCCACCCGATGCGGCGTGCTGGACACCAGGTTGCTCCAAAAGGAAGCATCCAGGCGGTGCAGGTTCATCGACGCCTCCATGGTCGTGTACTCGGAATGCACGTCCATCAAGAACGACGCCGATGCGGAACTGACGTCCAAATCCACCAGCAACACCTTCTTCTTGGTTTGCCGCCACAACTCCAGAGCCCAATGGCACGCGATGGTGGTTGCGCCCACGCCGCCCTTGGCGCCGAGGAAGCCCACCACGGCAGCCATCTGAGCCTCTGCGGATGCGGAGGCGTTGTGCCGCCTCAACATAGCGTATTGCAAAGCACGAACCAGCGATTCGGCCTTCAGTGTGCCCTTCACAAGGCAGTCCTGGGCGCCCCGCTCCACGGCGGCCAGGGCCGTCGATTCGCTATCAAGCCCCGTGAGCGCCACGATGGGTAGGCCCGGCGCGTGCCGCTGGAGGGTCAATAACGTCTCCAGCCCATGGGAATCCGCCAAGCCGAGATCGACCAGCGCCACATCAAACTTGCGCTGCGCCAGCGCGCTTAAGGCCGCCACCAGGCAGTCGGCGGTGTGAACGCGAAACAAACTGTTTGCGGCGTCCGCCAGCATCTGGTGCACCAATCGGGCATCGCCGAGGCTATCTTCAAGAAACAGAACCTTACACTCTTGCATAACCTATTCCTTCGTCGCTCTGTCGCTAATCGATCCTCCGGTCATGCTCATCGTGAAACTTCAGCATTACTCGCGAGTTATGGCAGTCGCATCAAAAACCCGCATAAATCCTGGCTGCTCAAGCGGACGTTCGATTCAGTCGCCCCTTTCGAGAAAGCAGCGGAATCCGCAGAGTTACCTGCCGCATTGGGAGCGGCTTCTGACGGCGCTTCTAACAAATCCGCGATGCTACTCCCGGTATCCCATACGGACGGCACGGCGGAGCCAACACTAGTTGTCGCTTGCTGGAACCACCGAACAAACTCCCCACCTTCAGCTTTCAGAAATAGAGCGAGAAGCTGGGCCGGGTATAATATCTCGTTTCGTCCGTTACCTCGGATCTTATAGGTTCCTCCCGATGTGCAATAGGGCTTGTGGGGGCCAGAGGGGATCTCGATGCGATAAAACGGCCTTTCGGCATAGTTCTCCACAAAGATCGAAACTGGCACCGGCGGCACGCACTGGTTCGATTTGGCCAGAATCTTCAGCCTTTCTCTATCTCCAACCGTGCACCCGACTAACACGGCCTTCGGTCTGCCGTTTCCATGCCTGGTACGGTTAACGCCAATCAGAATAGTTCCGCCCGCCGCCGAATTGGCAAAGCTAACAAAGTCGTCGCTCTCCAGCCCCGAGATGGACTTCTTAAAAGCCACGTCGAAATCTCCCTCTCGACTTAGGAGTCGATTTGCGCGATCGGAGATCGCTTGAAATTCCCCGAACTCAACTTCCATCCAGTCCAGGTTGCCAGCGGAGAACGACCTGCCACCATACACCTGAACGAGCGCATTTTCGTTCGTCATGGCCCTACCAGTTAGAATAGTGTTATCGGTCGTGCAGCGCACCCCAAGTTAGTTCTGATGTTTCTCCGAATCCTGCGTCGAAAAAACCTTAGGGTCTTGCAATGGTCCTGGTTCCCCGAGCCTAACGCGCCGGAGCGTGGTACAGTTTGCTGAAGATGCAGCCACTATATGACGCCATCGGCGCCGCGCGGGTTTTCGATCTGGCGCAGCCCTACTTTCCCGGTATGCCGCATCACCCCTCGCATCCTCCGTTCCTGTTCGGGCTGGTGAAGCAGCACGGCGAGTACGTGGGTCCGGCGGGAAACAGTTCCGCCGCCGATTCGCTCGCGCTGGGAAGCCATGTGGGCACCCACATCGACGCGCTGTGCCATTTTTCCTGCGGCGGCAAGCTGTTCGGCGGCGTGGAGGCAGCGTCCGCCCAGTCCTGCCAGCAGGGCTTCAGCGCGCACGCAATCGACACGGTGGCGCCGATCGTTCGGCGCGGCGTGCTGCTCGACGTCGCCGGCCACGCGGGAGTGGATGCGCTGCCGGCGGATTTCGAAATCACACCCGAGCATCTGGAAGAGATCGCGCGCGCGCAAGGGATTGGCGTCGAGCGCGGCGACGTGGTGCTGCTGCGCACCGGTTGGGCGCGCTACTTCCACGACGCGGCAAAATTCGTGTCGGAAGTGCGCGGTCCCGGCCCCGCCAGAGCGGGCGCGGAGTGGTTGAGCCGGCGCGGTGTCTTCGCCGCCGGATCGGACACGCTGGCTTTCGAGAAAGTGCCGGACGCGGGAATGCCGGTACATGTCCACCTGCTGGTGGAAAGCGGCATCCATATCATCGAGTGCCTGAACCTGGAAGAGTTGGCCGCCGCGGGTGTGTGGACGTTTCTGCTGGTGGCCGCCCCGCTGAAAATCCGCGGCGCAACCGGCGCCCCCGTTCGCCCACTCGCAATAGTTGCGTAAGAGCGGGGGCACGCCCCGCTCGCGTCCCCTTTTACGTCAGTTCCTGGCCTCCCGTGGGACCAATCGTGCCCACAAAAAATCGCTAAGCTCTTGAAAACAATCAAATCAATGCTCACAAAGTGGGCCAATCGTGCCCACTTTTGCCGCTGGCCGGCGAAACGAAAGCCGGCCGCGAAAAACTGGCGGCTCCCTAACCTCAGTGTGGCATAGGAGGGGGTTCAGGAACGGCGTCCGGAGTATAGGAACCGGAGTGTAAGGCCCATGAGGACAGTGGTTTGGGAGAATTTGCCGCGCCGGTGAATGGAACCAGGCACTTGGCGCGCCGCGGTTAGTCCGGACAAGCCAAATTGCCTACTGTTACAATCTCTTACAGTGTTGAATGCTGCGTTTCCTGTGCACTTGCTGCGATCCGCCTGGATTTGGGCTGCGTCTCTGACTCTGGTTCTGCTTTGGACCCCGCTGCTCGGTGCGATCAGGCTATTTGACGTCGAGCCGCGCCGGCTGCGAACCGGACGCTGGTTCCGCAGGCTAGGGCGTGTCCTTGCAAGGATCAACCCCTGGCGAATCCACATTTCCGGCGGTGAGAATCTGCACGCGAACCAGGCGTACGTCATCGTAAGCAATCATCAGTCCCTGGCTGACATCCCGATACTGTCGCACTTGAAGCTGGATACGAAATGGCTAGCCAAGGCGGAGTTGTTCCGGTTGCCTTTCCTGGGCTGGATGCTGCGCATGGCCGGGGACGTGCCGATCGACAGATCCGACCGGCGCAAGGGCGCCAAAGCCTTGTTGCAGTGTGCGCGATACCTGCGCCAGCGATGTTCGGTGGTTTTCTTTCCCGAAGGAACGCGGTCACCCGACGGGCAGGTCCTGCCGTTCAACGAGGGCCCATTCCAGTTGGCGATTCGTGAGCAAATTCCAATCTTGCCGCTGGTGGTGGACGGCTCCAGAGCGGCGCTGCCACGAGATTCGTGGATTTTTGGAAAGACCCAGAATATCCATCTTCGGATACTAGAGGCAGTTTCCGTCGATGGGTGGAACATAAAGCAAGTTCCAGCGCTCCGCGACGCAGTTCGGCAGAGAATCATGGACGAATTGGACCGGCTGCGCGGAGTACATCGAGGGCCGTGACGATCACGGCTAAGTGCGCCAGTCCTGTTTCCGCGCCTTGCCGCCTCCAGCGCCGTGCCGGCCAGGCCACCTTTCGCACGTGAGCGGGAAAATGGCAACGCGTAGCCTGTCCCCGTTTTTCACAAGCTCACCGTCCACCAGCGTGTCCAACTGAGCA
>OBLW0100001712.1_pt1 | contig 18319 bp, 12 predicted proteins | sample 1520161 | NCBI WGS metagenome assembly OBLW01 (sample SAMEA3539309, study PRJEB22396) | soil metagenome | biome: tundra; feature: field; material: soil | place: USA | collected 2010-05 | depth 0.15 m | reverse complement strand
GGATCGGCAAGCAGTTCTTCGATCGCGGGCAGGAAGTAGGCCAAGGAGCGGATGGTTGCCTGCTTTTTGGGCTGCCTTCAACGGGGTCTTGCCGTTACCAGCGACAAGACCCCGCGTATCCCTCCCGCCGGGACTTCCTCACACCTGAAATGATCCAAGAACGATGCTTGATCGATGACGCGCGCCTGCGGCGCGGATGATATCAAGAATATCCCCTATCCGGCGCTGTTCAGAAAACTACGTTTTCAGATGATCGATGACACAGATCGGCGATGAGAACATTGAGGATTGTCACTACACGGTTTACAGGCCCAAGCGAAGTCAACCCTGAGCCGTGGCAATACGCGTTCCTCCGGATAGACATTGGAAAGAGTGACTTGAATGGTGTCCAGTAGCAGTCCAGAACTTGAAATCCTCTTGCCTGTTCATAACGAAGCCGAAAGTATCGAATCAACGATTCGTGAGATCTATGAGACAGTGTCGCCGCAGGTGGCGCTACGCTTCATCATCTGCGAGGACGGAAGCGCAGACGACACCAAGAAAGTACTGACGCACCTGGCAGAGTCGCTGCCTCTCAAGCTCATCATGAGTGACGAACGCAAGGGGTACTCGCGAGCGGTACGGGATGGAATGGAGGCTCTCGAGGCGGACTACCTGTTGTGTCTCGATTCAGACGGACAGTGCGATCCGGCGGATTTCGGCAAATTCTGGGAGGCACGCGACGGGCAGAATGTGGCTATCGGCTGGCGAGTCAATCGGTCCGACACATGGTTGCGAAGAGTTTTGTCGCGCACGTGTTATTTCGTCTACCAGTTGTTTTACCGGGTTCCCGTTCACGATCCAAGCTGCCCGTTCGTGCTGGCGCGCAAGCAGGTGATTGAGAAGATCGCTCCTGAAATGGGGGAGATGAAGGAGGGATTCTGGTGGGAGTTTACGGCACGGGTTCACCGGCGCGGATTTTCAATGCGAGAGTTTCCGGTAAACCATAGGAATCGTTCAGCGGGTCAAACACAGGTCTACCGGCTTAGCCGTATGCCGGGCATCGGCCATCGGCACTTCTTAGCTTTGTTCAGGATATGGAGCCAATCGCGAAGAAAATCTTCGTAGTGTTTGAGAGGACGAAGTTCTCAACTGCTCCACAGGAGATTGACTCTTTTATTTTTGTTGTGGAAGCTCCCCGCCTTCTCTCACCATATCTGCCAGGGCCTTCACAAGCCGGATAGCCTCGGCCTCGTCGATGGACTCGACTGACTCCGGCGGGCCCCCAAGCACCGCAGTGACACGATCGATGAGAAGCTGCCTCTGCATGACGCGGGTGGCCAGTTTAAACGTAGCGGTGCTTTCATCCCACCAGAGGACATGAACCGCCACTTCCTCACCAGCCGGTCTCGTCATTTCGCCGTCGAGCATAGGCCCGATCTTCTTCCACCATTCCCCAACACCGCAGCAGGACATATCGGGGTGTTCAATAACACGGATGTTCGAGGTGAGGTCGGTCGTGGAGAAGGGCGGCTGCACAGAGAATGGCACAATTCCCTCGCCCCAACCTGAAGCAATAAGGTAACTGTTCCCCGGCCAGAGGACGACTAATCCACCCTTGGAAACGCTTTTCAAGCCGACCTCCAATTGCCCCGTCATTCGCGCAGACATTTCCCCTACGCGTGCGTACTCCGCTTCCCCTTTCCACATCTGGGTAACGGAGATAGCCACCAGAAGGATCATGCCCAACAAGCGAGAGTATCTTACGTCCTTCCCGGAAGAGCGGCAAACGGGCAATGCCAGGCAGGCAATGCCAATGCTGAGCCCGGCGGCAGGCAGGTACAGGTGGTACACCACATGCTCTTCGATCAGATAAGGGAGATTGGAAATCAAATACCAGACAAGACCAAAGTAGAGAACCAGTGCAATGGATCGGCGGCATTCTCTGCGGTGCCGTAAAAGCGAAAGAGACCAGGTCAGAATGAGGCCGAGAACAATCCCCAAGACCGGAGCGGAATAGGGGAAAAGAGTCTGAAAGTTGAAAACCTGAAGCTGCCATGCGCGCCAAGCGAAATGGGAGAAGTGAAGCCAAAACCCCTCAGGGCTCGCCGCAATCTCCTGCACATGCTTTCCCCAATTCGACTCGCGAAGATAACTGGCAAGCACTCTGTGCCGCCATGCCAGGTAAACGAAAAGCAAAATGACATAAGGCGTATAAGGCAGAACAAGATTCCTCCACCGTTCCCATTTACGATACTTTTCGCGGCAGAATTGAAAATCTTCCTCAGTTACTATTCGGAATAGATCGTAGGAAAAAAGCATCAGTGGCAGCGTCACCGCACTCTCTTTGCTCAGAAGGCCGACGGTATAGGCGCCTATAGAAATTACCAGGTGGCGTAGCTGACCGCTGGAACGAAAACGGATGAAGTACAGCAATCCGGACAAATAGAGTAAGGCGGGAAGACTCTCCGCAACCAGACCAACAATCAACGACATTGCCTGCGCATGGGGCGGCTGCACGGCAAACAGTATGCCGGCGAATCCTGCCCTCCGCAGGTCCCCTGGGGCAAGAGCTTTAACTATCAGGAAAACGAGGACGGAGACCATTGCGTGGAAGAAGATTTCGCAGAGGTGATAGCCCAGGAGACGCAGGCCCCATAGATGGCAAGCCGCAAAGTAGAAGAGGCTATAAAGCGGGCGGAATTCCTGACGCGAATCACCCGAAACAAACTGCCTCGTGTCCATATGCAACAATTGCAGAAATTGCGCCGGAGTAAGCTGGTGAAAAGCATGAATAAGAGCGAACTCGTCCGTCAGAAAGTAAATATGAAGGGTCGGCAGACATGCGATGAAGGCAACTAAGGTTATGATTCCAGCTACCGCCAAAGAACCCGGCTTCGAATTCCTGGATTGCCTGAAATTTGGTGAGCGCCTACTTTCCAGGGCCTCCAGCATCCAAAGCGCCGCACCGGCGATCAGGGCGATAAGGAGAACTCCCTGCTTGCCCTCCTGAAACAGGATCACGCTGACCATGAGGAAAACAACGCAAAGGAATGCGAAGAAAAACCTTGTGATCCAGGAGGGCGAAGCTGGTGGAGGTGCGCCGGGGAGAGCCTGGTCGAGTTTCCGTTCGTTGCTCAGATCCAAATTCTGGTCTCCTCTCCCGGCCTGATTCTAGTTGCAGGCTGATATTCAAGCCGGTTCACAAATACCGAAGCCTATCACCAGAAACGATTGTTCGACGACAGAGTATACAAACTAGCCATTTCTTTCCCACACCTGCGATGTACCCGAAAATGTCTTGACGACATGATAGCGAGAATGGAGGTAATCCCGGAGCGGAGCGAGGTGATCGCCCGCCGGAAGATAGTCTCCTCCCAAATAGGTTTTAAGGGCACGGTAACATCGGCGCAGGTAAGCACGAGTTGGCACTGCAGGGACGTCCTCAGAACTTGCAGCGCCCTCCTCATCAGTGATCGAATCCCAAAAGACAAATCGAACACGCCTCTCTTCAAGTGCTGTCACAATGTCACGAACTTGCTCTGGACGCGTGAAATCGGTAGTTGTCACTGTCCGCACTTCTGCGGGATCCCGAAGAGCTAGTGGAAAGAGAATCTCCGTGCCGGCCCCGGCGAAAACATACTCACCAGGATGCGTGTGCTGAGACCACCAGAGAAGGCTATCGTAATACGCTGAATCGACCGCTACCCTGCCGCGCGGCAGGTCGAGGATCCTCATCGGTTCGCTCTGAATCCGCAAGGGAAGGCCAACCGCAATGCAGGCAGCTACCGCCCAAAAAGCGACGTTTAAAACTCGCGGAACCATTCTCTGCCCGCGCAGCAACCAGATAAGAAGAATCAAGCCTGGCGCTGTCACGGCGGCCAACCTGAAAGTCGTGGGGGCTGACGCAAGGCCCACACACTGAAGAAAACCCACAATGCTCAAGAGCATGAGGGAGGCGCCACAATCCGGGTCCAGCGGCTTCCGCCGATATTGCACCCAAAAACATACATAAACCAAAGGCAGCAGCGAGTGAATAAAGAGGAATACTCCAAGAGAGGGCAGCGCATCCCAATTAAGCAAACCTCGAAATTCAAACGCTACGGAATAGATCGAGTTCGACATTCGATCGGCAGAATAGTATTTGAACGGGAATACGGCTGTGCAGTACAGAAATTGCGCTAGGCCCGCCTTGTAGACAAAATAAGCGTTCATAGCCAGAACCATCGTCACAAATGACACAATCAAGCATCCAAGATTTCTGGAAATCTCTTGCCATCGCTCACCCGCTCCGCGTCCCTCCCATAAAAGAAAGATTGCCAGGCCTACCATTGTGAAGACTCCCTGTGTTTGCATGAAGAAGGAAGCCAAACCACAAAAAGCTCCCGATGCAACAAGGCGTATCCAGGTTCTTCTCTCGATCACCATTGCGATGGCCGCTAATTCGGCAAGGGTGCTGTACCAATGCTCAGTATCATCAAGCCCAAAGCCAAATGCACAAGTGAGAAACAGCACGGCAGGAAGATAAGCCGTCGCACCATGAAGCAACTTTCTGGAGATGACAACAATCAACGAGGTCAGGCCAAGTCCAAGAATGATCAGCAAAACTTCAGAAATCCATACGCGAATGCCTAATAACTTGAAGAGACCAACGTTAACCACGGTGAGGCCGGGGGAAACAAATTCAAAGAAGTCTCTGTAAATCGTTTGGCCTTCCAACATTCGCGCTGCATTGATTAGATAATCATTGTCGTCGCCACCTGTGAAAATCGGCGTAAACGGCAAACGAAACAGACTGAGGTAGAGGAAGGCCGCGGTCAAAACCAGGAAGCAGTAGTAGAACAAACGTGCGCGTTGTCCTTGGTTAACTTCCACAATGGTAACCTAACACAAAACTTGACTTCAAGCCTGGTCATTCAGGAGCCTCGAACTCAGGCATAAAATTTCGCGGATTATTCCACGTTCTTATACGCTTTCTGCATACCACTTACGAGTCGGTCTTGGAGGAGACAGACTTCGCGGCTTCCGGCATAACGCGCGAATTACAGAATGCTCCGTATTGAATGAACTCTTTCAGATTCTTCGCCGGCCGTTGGATAAAGCGGTAACTCAGAAAAGCCAGAAACAGCGTGAGACAGAACATAATTGAGGTGGAGAAGGCAGGCGCGCTTGCGGTCTCCACTTTCAATCTTGTTCATGGCCTCTCACAAACAGATTTATCCGCCAAAGATGTGAAACCTCCTCATGCGTCTTTGTCCTGAAAATGGCATATGTTAACAGGCTTGGCTCACCTTCTCTTCGTATTCAGAAGTTCATCGTAAAGCTGCGCAAAACGCGCCGTCATTTGCGCGCAGCTGAAATGGTCTCGCATACGAGCGTATCCGGCCGCTCCCATGCGTGCACGGAGTTCAGGGTCGGAAAGCAGGATCCGAAGCCTGGATGTCAGGGACTCGATGTCGCGCGGCGGGACTAGCCATCCGGTCGCTCCATCTTCGATCAGCTCCGGGACTCCCCCAACAGGTGTCGCGATAACCGGCAGACCCGCGGCCATCGCGTCCAAAGCGGCAATCGGAAAGCCTTCCTCCAGCGACGGCATCACAAAGACATCCCAGCGAGGAAGAACAGTCCGGATATCCTCGATCCAGCCCAGGAACTTGACGCGCTCTTCCAGCCCTGCCTGCGCGACTGCCGCTTCCAGTTTTTCACGCTCCGGGCCGGCCCCAGCAATCTCCACGCGCAGAGCGGGAAATTCGTGCTGTAGCGCGGCAGCGGCACTCAGAAGGTAATCGATTCCCTTCAGTTTTACCAACCGTCCGGCAGTTCCAATCACAATCTGCGAACCGGACTGGCGCCTCGGAGGTCCGGTGGGTGGAACCGACAAGCCCGCATAGATGACCCGCGCGTTGCCGTCCGCTACACACTCGGCCACCGCTTGCGAAACGGCAACCACCGCATCAACTCGTTGAGCCGATAACCTAACAGGTGTGAGGCTCTTCCCTTCCAGAATCCGCCCATGAAAGTGCCGGACGATTCGGGCGTTTGTTGCCGCACGCACAAGAGCAACAACGGATCCTCCCCCAAAGTGAATATGCACGATGGAAAAGCGTTGGCTCCGAAGGAAACGCCAGAACTTCCAGCCGCCAATGGGATCGCGCACTCCTCGCTGCCAATCCAGAACGCTTGCCAGCGCGCCTGCCTGTTGCAGTGATTCGACGAGAGGCCCCGCCCCGCCCAGAAACAAGGCGTGGATGCAATACCGCTCGGGATCGAGGCCTTGGGCAAGGGCACGCACAATGTAAGCCATGCCAGTGCTTTCGGGCTGTGCGGTACCGAGGATGTGGAGTATGTGGTCAGCCATTGCTCTTCCAGCGCGCTACGCTCTGGTTAGACCTCACCACTTGCAGTCTAATGGATGCTGCCGCGAGTGATGTGCAAAACTTCACTGAGCTGACCATTGCAACTGCCTTGGGCAGAATAGGCGTGAGCTTATACAATCTGAAAGCAGCTAAAGGTATGGCGAATGCAAAGTGGGCTGGAGACTTTCTGATTTGGGCCCAGCCTCCTTCCGGACCCTCTTGCCGTGTACTGCCATGACAGTCAAAAGTCTTTTGAAAACGGTTTTGCCTCCTCCCGCACGCCGTTGGCTTAGGCGTCAGCCGTTGCGCGTTCAGCGCTTGTTTCGCGGCGATGCCGGTCTGTATCGCCGCACCGCGCCGTTCGACAAGCACTGGGGAGGCCGCCGGGGACAGATTGTCGATCGTTACTATATCGAAAAGTTTCTGGCTGAACATGCGGATGACGTGCACGGGCACGTTCTGGATTTCTTCGATGATGAGTACACGCGGCAATTTGGCGGCGACAAATTGACCAAGGTCGACGTGCTGCACCTTACCGCGGATAACCCGCATGCAACAATCGTTGCAGACTTGAGCGATGGCAGAGAGATTCCGTCAGACACCTTTGACTGCGTGATCTGTACGCAAGTTCTCTTGCTGGTCTACGACCTTCGCGCCGCGATCCGAACCTTACACCGAATTCTGAAGCCTGGAGGCGTTGTTCTGCTGACGTCGCCTGGCATTCAGAAGATTAGCCGGGGTGATATGGAGATGGGCGGAGAGTACTGGCGCTTTACCACGCTCTCACTGCGCCGGCTCTTTGAAGAAGTTTTCCCTCACAGTTGTGTTGAGGTCAAAGCCTCGGGCAATGTTCTGGCGGCCACAGCATTTCTGCATGGGTTGGCGGTGGAAGACCTGCGGAGCAAAGATTTGGAATACGCTGATCCGGATTTTCCGGTTTCGCTTGCGGTGCGGGCAGTTAAGCCCATAACGCCGGTGAAATTGGCTCACTAATGCAAGCGGCACTCAACAGATCCGCTTTCGAGCTTCTTTACCAGCGTGCGCGTCTGTATGCTTAGAATTACTGAAGATCATCAAGACAAATTCAGTGCTCGACAATGACATCTAACGATCAATTCAAATCGGCTTTTCCCTCTTCCGTACGCCTCTGGCTGAGAGACCGGAAACTGCCCTTCGAGCGCATGATGCGCCGTGTTGGACTAGGCACCGGTCCGAGCCTCTTGCGCCGAACCACCCCCATCAATCCCAGCGATTACGGTGAGAGCCGGGGACAATGCATTGACCGCTATTACATTGAGAAATTCCTTTCAGCGCACGTCGCAGACGTACAGGGGCATGTGCTGGATTTTTGTGACGACACTTATGCGCGCAAATTCGGTGGCACGCAGACAACGAAGATAGACGTGCTTAATCTAACGCCAGACGATCCGCACGCGACCATCATAGCCGACTTATCTTGCGGAGATGGAATTCCCTCCGATACGTTCGACTGCATTCTGTGTACGCAGGTTCTATATTGCATTTACGACGTCGAGGCCGCTGTGCGCACGCTTTACCGTGTTCTGAAACCGGGGGGCGTAGTGCTGGTCACCGATCCTGGAATCCAGAAGATTGACTCCGTAGACCTTGAGAACGGAGAAGAATTCTGGCGATTCACTTCGCTCGCATTGCGGCGGCTATTTGAGCAGGCGTTCCCAAAAGATCATGTGGAGGTGAAGGCTTACGGAAATGTCCTGGCGGCTATCGCATTTTTGCATGGGTTGGCGGTGGAAGACGTGCGGCGCGAAGATCTCGATTACTTTGACCAGGACTACGAGGTTTCGATTGCGCTTCGTGCAGTTAAGCCCGCAGCGTCTCCAGTGCGATAACTCCCTCTCCGCAAAGAAAATTCCGTTCCCGGAACTGGTTCGCTGAAAGTTCGTGCTGAGCTAAAACTTGCTCCCCGTTGTGGATAACCTTATGCTGTCTATTAGATCGCAATGAAGAATGACCTTTGACAATCCAAGCAAGCCACTCCGCGCGCCAGACGACTCGATAGAATCGAAACTTTCAGAGTCTGCTCCCGTGTGCGACGCTGAGTCTGGAAGCTCCTCCGGACTTGTGGTCGAAGAGCGCGTCCGGCTGATGAGCGACGGCGTGCTGAACAACGCCAGCCTAGTACTTTCCGGCGTAATCGGTATTGTCATTGTCCCAGTAATGCTCAAAGGGCTTGGGGCCGACTCCTACGGCATCTGGATCGCTGCGCTATCCATTGCGGGAACGGTTGGATTCATCGACTTTGGCCTCGGCATGAGCATCACTCGCGAAGCAGCGATTTCGCTCAGTGGTGCGGGGACGAGTAAAACAGCGCAGTTCATCAAATCAGCGGGGACCTTGTGCCTTCTGATAGGGCTCATTGGCGGCCTGATCATAGCTACACTGGGCATCCCGCTGAGCAGGGGCTTGCACCTCTCAGCGACGAACCGCCCCATTGCCGCAACTGTATTTGCGCTGGCTGGAGCTTCGTTTCTCGCCGATCGTTTATTGGCGTTCACGACGTCGGTTCTGAGTGGACTGCGGCGATTCGATCTTACCAATTTGCTTGCCACGCTGGCGGCGATTGTCCGCGCCATTGGAATTATCGCGCTCGTCAAAACCGGATCTGGCGTTGTCACCGTGATGGTGTGGCAAGTTGCATCAACAGCGGCAACGGCAGTTGCCGGTCAATGGCTGGTTCGGCACCTGCAATCGGAATTTCGTTTGCAGGTGGGGAGTTTCGACTGGAGTCTCGTGCGCCCCCGCCTCACGTTTGGCCTGGCCATTCAACTGACATCTATTGTTGAAATCGTAATCTGGGATATTGCACCATTGGTAGTCGGTCTCGTTCTCGGCTCAAAGTGGATTGTCATTTACTACATTGCCCAGCAATTCCCTACTTCCCTTGGCCCCATTATCTGGTCAACAGCAGAGGCGCTATTCCCTGCCGCAACTCAGCACGGGCAGGATCGGGAGATAGACCGAACGCGCGAGATTCTGGAAGTCGGCACGCGATGGATTGTCGTCCTTGCCCTTCCACTTTGTATGGGGTTGTGGGTTGTTGCTCCCAAACTTCTACAGGCATGGGTGGGCACTGTTCCAGAAGGTGCCACCCTAACCCTGCGCCTCATTACGCTGGCCGTATTTATGGAAGGGCTCTCTGCCGCATCCATTCAAGTGCTCTGGGGACGGAGCGCGATACGAACGCTGGTGATCATTCCGTGTTTGCTGATGGTAGCGAGCCTGGGACTTACCCTGTTGCTCTTGCCGCGCATTGGCATCGCAGGCGCGGCATGGGGCTTAGTCGTGCCCATGTGCATTGCCTCGCTTGTTTATATTCACATCGGCGCACGTACTTGTGGAATCCATGTTTGGCACTTGATCCGCACGACCTATGCAGGCTTACTCGCGCCGGTGATGACATTTTTGGCGATCTGTCTCGGCCTCAATTACCTCATTCTGCCTGGATGGCCCAGCGTGGTAGCCGCAACGGTGGGAGGTGGATTAGGATACCTGATCAGCTTCATGTTGATTGGAGCGCGAGAGGAAGAATTGATGCTGGTTCGTAAAGGGATAGAAATTCCGCGCACTGTAGGCCTCAGTTTGTATCGGCGCTTTCGTCACACGCTGGCGCGCATCGGATTTCTTCGAAGCGGATACTTTCTCCTTCGTTCGATTCGAGAGGCCATGCTCGACAGCCCCGCGCGCGGCCAGGCCGAATTGAATCAGGAGTTCGAGCCCCACGAAGATCCTTGGAATTACGCCACAGTTTCCTATCAGAGAGATCGCATCCGCCGCGAAGTGGAAATGCTCGACACTTTTCGCGGGGCTGCGCGCTTCGCTAACGCACTGGAAGTAGGTTGCGCCGAGGGAATGTTTACTGAGATGCTCGCTCCACGGTGCGAGGCCCTATTGGCCGCTGACATATCCTCAGTCGCCTTGGCGCGAGCTCGGCGCCGCTTGGCAAAATATGAGCAGGTGCAATTTGCGCAATGGGACCTTCGTGTCGACCCGATGCCCGACAGTTACGATCTCATTGTCATTATCCACGCGCTGGAGTATATCCGGAATCCTCTTTATGTTCGCCGAGCCCGCGCAAAGCTGGTGAACAGCCTTCGCCCCGGCGGTTATCTTCTGGTGGGCACAATGAAGGTGGCAGAGATTTATGAGGATGCATGGTGGGGCAAGTTCTTGCTCAGGAGCGGCAAGAGAATCAACAACTTTTTTGCCGAACACCTGGCACTGAAAGTTGTGCGTACCGAAGAATTCTATTTAGGCAAGGACTATGTTGCTTACGATGTGCTATTGCAAAAAGAATCGTGAGAGCAGAATGGACTATTGATTCAGGTGACCATCGGATGAAATGCGCCTGGTTTCTTAGGGTCCCGGAGAGACTTCGCAACGTGATGCTCTGATAACATGCAAGTGAGTGGGTTGGGGAGTGTGACTTGTCTCAAGTGGAAATATATCAATCGGCACGGCTGTCTTATATGCGCACAATCAGTCCGATGACTCATTTCGAGACACATCCGAAGAAACATGCCCTACGCAAGGATGGAAACTGCAAATGGGTTGTCAGTGGCGCCTTCACTTTCCGGAGCCGGCATGAAGCCCTCTGTTAAGCTCTCTGTCGTGGTGCCGACGCGCAACAGACGGGAAGTTCTGATTCCGAGGACACTTCCAGCGATGTTTGCGCAGGACATGCCGACGGACGAATTCGAGATTATCGTAGTAGTCGACGGTGCGACCGACGGCACCGCGCAAGCGCTGCACGAACTTCAGACGCCCTGTTCACTCCAGATCATCGAACAACAGAATCGTGGCCCCAGTGCAGCCAGAAACACCGGCATTCGGGCAGCTCATGGCGATTTGCTACTTTTCATTGACGATGACATTATCTGCAGCCCGCAGCTATTTCGTCAGCATGTGGAGGCGCATGCCGATTCAGAACCGGCAGTTGTGTATGGCTCCCTATCGATCGCGCTGGATAGCCCGCTTTCAGCTCTTAAATATGCAAATGATTCCTGGTACCAAAAGTACTATGACCATCTCAACGCGCAGAATGGCCTAAAGCTGCCAGAGGACGACTATCTCATCAGCAATAGCTCCATGCCCCGAGAGACGCTGGTGAATTGCGGCGGGTTCGACGAAACCATGACGGCAAAGGAGGATTACGAGTTAGCCCTTCGCCTCTGGAAAATCGGATTACGGTTCAAGTATCTTCCGCAGGCCACGGCTTGTGAGTATTTCCAGAAACCCGTTCGCTATGTATTGCATAACGATGGCAAGACCTTTGGTGAGACCGATGTTTTGCTTTCACACAAGCACCCGGAGTACCGTCCGTATTCGGCGCTGGCGGGATTAGGAAAGATCAGATGGTGGAATAGGCTACGGCGGCGCATCCTCGCGGGACTTCCGGTAAATCCAGAGGGTCTACTCCATCTTCCGCTTTGGATTTGCGATAAGTTGTGCCGGTTCTCCATTGTGCGGCAGGTCGGCCGCCGTTTGTTGGGACTTGGACGCGGTGTGGTGGAGTTTCGTAGCGCCGCCAGACAAATCGGCTCCTGGCGGGCTTTGCAGAGCGAATTCGGTGTGCGCCTGCCGGTGCTCCTCTATCATCATGTCGGCCCCCAGCATCCTGGAACCATCCGCGGCTTGACGGTCTCTGCTGAGAGGTTTGAGCGGCAGGTGCGCTGGCTTGCCCGCCGAGGTTACAAGGGCATTTGCCCAGCCGACTGGCTCCGGTGGCGCAATGAGGGAAAAGGCCTGCCGGACAAACCAATTCTTTTTACCTTCGACGATGCCTATGAGGATCTGGCCGAATATGCCTTGCCCGTTCTACGAAGCTACGGCTTTGGAGCGGCGGTGTATGTTGTTACTGGGCAGCTTGGAGGGACGAATGCCTGGGATGAGGCACGCGGCTGTGGCACGCTTCGGCTCATGACTGCTGAACAGATTCGTTTTTGGGCCTCCCAGGGAATTGAGTTCGGCGCTCATTCTCGCACGCATGCGGACCTGACAAGTCTTTCGCCCCAGGATTTGTCGGATGAAGTCGTTGGCAGCGGAAAGGACATCGAGGCGCTCCTGGGATCAAGGGTTGTTTCCTTTGCATATCCCTACGGATTTCACAACCAAACTGTGGATAACTGTGTTCGGAGCGCATTTGATCTGGCCTTCATTGCTGACGATCGCAACGAAGGTATGAATCACCTTCAGACCGATCCCCACCTTCTGTTACGGACAATGGTTCAGTCCGACGATTCTCTGGTGGCTATGGAACTCCGCGCGCGATGGGGCCACAATCCTTATCTTGAAATGAAGAATCACATCAACGATCTGCGAGCTCGAGTTGCGCTGCGTACTCGTCTCAGACGCGTTGCGCACTCTGTCATGGACCGTGATAAGTCGTGAGTTATAGAAATTACTGAGCTCTGCGGACCTTGAAAGCATCTAAGGTCGCCGGGTGGTAACATCGATACTGCGACAGATGCACCAAGTCTTTCTGGGGCAACGCGGAAATCGTTTGTGAGGCAGAAAATAGAATTGCTTACAAACAACCAATGGACTTCTCGCCGCGGGAATAGAGTATGACCTCTCAGTTAAAGCTTTCGGTAATAATTTCGACTTATAACCGCCGGGAGGTCCTGCTCTCTGAATCCCTGCCTTCTGTCTTCAATCAGGACCTTGCGCCGGACAAGTATGAAGTCATCATCGTCGTCGATGGATCGACAGACGGCACTGGCGCGGCACTACGCGAACTCCACCCCGCGTGCTCGCTGCACATCGTAGAACAAACGAATCAAGGTCTAAGTAAATCGCGGAATACAGCAATTGCGCTGGCCAAGGGCGAGCTTGTAACTTTCGTCGACGATGACATCGTCTGCCGCCCTGACGTCTTCCGTCGCCACGTTGAGGCACACACGGACACCGAGCCGGTCGTTGTGCATGGCGCAATCTTCCAAGCTCCTGGAATGTCGGCCTCCATCCTCGGCAATGCCAATGAGGCTTGGTATCACAGGTACAACCGCAGGCTCAGTGCACATGGTGGTGCGATCTGGCCCGAAGGAATTTTTCTTATCAGTAATAGTTCCACGCCACGTTCGACACTGCTCGCCTGCGGTGGGCTAGACGAAGACCTGCCGGCCATGGACGATTTCGAATTAGGCCTTCGATTGTGGAAGTCAGGCGTGAAATTTCAGTATCTTCCCGAAGCTGTGGCCTATGAGCTTTCTGTGAAAAGCTCACGCTCCTTCCTGTTCAAGGATGGGGAAGCTTTCGGCCGGACCGAGGTTTTGCTTTCACGGAAATATCCCGACTATCGCCCTCGATCCGTGTTATTGACGAGTTTCTGCAAGACGGTATGGTGGCGACGCATTCCCCGGCGAATAGCCCTCCAAATGACCGTCTCACCTGCCCATCTTCTAACGCTGCCTATTTGGCTCTGCGAAAAATTCTGCCGGTTCCCTGCGATGCAAAAGACAGGCCTGTTCCTGCTGGAGATCGGGCGGCGCTTCACGGAGTTTCGAGCCGCCATCAAAGAGACCGGCTCATGGAACAACTTTCGCAGTGAGTTCGCAGTGCGCTTGCCTGTGTTGCTCTATCACCACGTAGGACCGCCGCAACCAGGTACGCCGCCTAGTTTGACCGTTTCTCCACACAAGTTTGAACGCCACGTACGCTGGCTCGCCCGCCGTGGCTATCAGGGCATCTGTCCGGCCGATTGGCTGCGTTGGCGAAATGAGGGAAAGGGTCTTCCGAAAAAGCCGGTACTGTTCACTTTCGACGATGGCTATGCGGACCTGGCCGAGTATGCCCTTCCTGTGCTTCGCCGCTATGGCTTCGGAGCGGCTGTGTACATTGTCACGGGACAATTGGGAGGAACAAACGCGTGGGACGAGGCGCGCGGATGTGGCACGCATCAGCTGATGACGGCCGAACAAATTCGGCATTGGGCAGCGCAAGGCATTGAGTTTGGCGCCCACAGCCGAACACATGCCGACTTGACGACCCTCACAGAGGAAAAACTTGAACGGGAGGTGCTGGGCAGCAAAGCTGACATCGAGAATCTACTGGGAGCACGCGTGGTTTCGTTCGCGTACCCCTTTGGGTTCTACACTGAAGAAGTGGTTGAATGTGTTCGCGGAGCATTCAACCTTGCCTTTGGCATCAGTCCCCAAAATCCCGGTATAAACTATCTCGTAACTGATCCTCACCTTTTGCAAAGGACCATGGTTCAGCCGGGAGATTCGGTGGTTGATATCGAGTGCCGAGTACGCTGGGGCCATAGCCCGATACAGAACCTGCGCGCACGGCTCCGCCTGCGTTCCCGCTTCAAACATGCGGCACACGCAGTCTTTGGCGGGGTCGTAGGTCCCTGAAATCGTTCTCCGCTGTTCTGAGGTTCTGAATGCATAGGCCTGATGTCCATTCTATTGGTAGGCCATCTTGATGGAAGCTAACCACGGACAACCCACGCGCTTGCTCCACTACGGCTTCCTGGTATTGGCCGCAGCTTTCCTCTATCTCGATCTCTTCGTGCTGCCGGCCACGCCCATTGCTGGCACCGATCTCGACGAAGGATTCTACCTTCACAATGCGACCAGAATGCTCGACGGGCAGATGATCTACCGGGATTTCTTCCAGTTCACCCCTCCGGGCACGGAACTGGTCTATCTTGCCCTCTTCAAATTGTTCGGCGTACGCGCCTGGATCCCGAATGCCACGCAGTTAGTGTTAGGTTTCAGCCTCACCTGGCTCTGTGTCTTCATCTCCAGAAAGATTCTCAGCGGGCCGGCGGCGTACCTTCCTGCCTTTCTTTTCCTGGTTCTTGCATTCCATCCTGCCATGGATGGTTCTCACCATTGGTTCAGCATGCTCGCGGTGACGGCAGCCACAGCCTTGATTATTCAGGAGAGAAGCCTGAAACGGTTGGCAGGAGCAGGTGCACTATGCGCTCTCGCTTCTTTCTTCACGCAGACCCGGGGAGTCGGAGTCGCCGTAGGTATAGCTCTATTCCTTTGGTGGGAACATTGGAAAAAGCCGCGAGGCGATGGGGCGCTTTTGAGGTCGGAAGGCGTCTTTGCTGTTGCTTTTGCCGCTGTCACCGGGGCACTGAATCTGTACTTTATCTGGGAAGCTGGCTTGAAACACTACCTCTGGTGCACCATTACATTTGCGATCAAATACTACCCAGCGGAATCCCAGTTAAACAGTTTTCAGATTTCCATGTTGCACCCCCCCGTGGGTGGCCCACTGGCGTTTTATTCCTGAGCCGGACTGGGTCATCATTCACGCTGTCATACCATTTGTTTACCTGCTCCTCTTTGCCCGCTGTTGGCGTGAGTTCCGGAAGGTGCCGGAGCAACCTTGGGACCGGCTTATGCTGGTGAGTTTGGTTGGGGCTTTTCTTTTCCTTGGTGTGGCGCCGGCGCCACTCGCATGGCGTATGTGCATCGTCTCCCTGCCGGGCTTGATTGTTTTCACTTGGTTCTTGAGTTCTCCCGGAAAGTTACGGACCTTTTCCGCATGGGTTCTTTGGCTAGGTACGGCGGCAGCAATGGTGAGTATAGCTTGGAACCAACAGACCAGGTGGTGCGCATCCTTTGAAACTCCAACTGGCCGCGCAGCATTCTTCGAGCCTGCTAACTACGAAGAATACAAGTGGGTAGCTTCGCACACTCATCCTTCCGATCCGTTTTTCGATTGCTCTGGGCAGTCTTACTTCTTACTAGGACTTCGATCTCCTGCCAGGGTTTCATTCCTGTCGGGTACTGATTACATGCGACCCGAGCAAGTTCAAGATCTGGTAGAGAATCTTGAAAGTCATGGTGTGCAGATCGTTCATTGGTGCCCTGACCTCGATACTTCTACCCGTCCGGATGATCATTTGGGGCCGCTGCGCGACTATTTGCGCTCCCACTATCACCCCGTTGGATTCCCCAAGAATCCTATCCTGGTGCGAAATGCCGCGTCCCCAACGAATTAACTCGATACAGAGATTGCGGTGTCATCGCCAGAAATGGCATCGGAACGCAGAGGTATCGTCGAATGGATGGAGATGCTTTGGCGGAGAATCGAACCCTGGTCTCTGCCGTTGAGAGAATCGGGGAAATCTACATTTTGAGATCTATGGGAAACAGGACGGCAAAACCACAACCAAGCGCCACCGAGCCCACGAGGGCCGCTTCCAAAAGCGGCCGCGCCCGCAGGGTTGCGGAATGCATGAGCTCCAGCGGCAGATTAGAGGGTAAGCTGAATATTTGTGTTGCAGGCTGGCTTGCTATTTATCCTTGGGTTTCTTGGTCCGGAAGAAGAGCAATATAGCGCTAAGGCTTGCTGCCAGCAGCACATGCCATCCGCTGGTAATGATTTCACCGGGGTCCGGAGAATCTCGCGGCCAGGTAAGCGGTTTGCGCAGTGCGCGGCGAAAAAGAAACCGCAGAAGATCCAGGCGGTGGCCGGGAAACTCTGAAAGAAGCAGCATCGAAAACGCAATTGAATTGCGGGCCTCACGCTTGATATCGTAGGGCGCCACAAAGGGATGGAAGACGATTGCATGAGGAAGGTGGACGGCAGTGTAGCCGCGCGATAAATGGACCGCGAAAGCGTAGTTCTCCTCTGCAATCTCAAATGGCGCGCCCCTGCCTAGCCGCTCATCAAAAATTTTCTGGCCGGCACAGGTGTTCCTGCGAAATGCCATATTGCTGCCCAAGCCCAAGCCACCGAAGGTTGCGATTTCAAACCATTCGGAATCCTTGTTGCTGAGGGAACGAACCGTTCGCTTGGTACAGTCTCCGGCCAGAGACTCCGGAGTGATAATCCTGCCTGTCACTACTGTAACTTGAGGATCCTTGAATGGCTCGAGCATTAATCCAAGCCAATGTACGTCAGGCGTTGCGTCATCGTCTAAATATGCGACGATCCCGGACTTGCTCTCAGCCAGTCCCCGATTGCGTGCGCGGCTTAAGCCCTGGATCGGTTCAACTATATAGACGGCGGCAAATTCCCGGGCCACAGCCTCTGTCTCTTTGTTTCCCAAAGTATTATCGACAATGATCACCTCATCTGGTGCGCGCTCCATGTGCGCGATGCCTTCGAGGCATTCCCGTAAAGGCCCCGGACGATTCCGGGTGCAGATGACAATTGTAGCTGTCAGGACTGAATCCTCGATTACTGGAGGTGAGTCGAGTTGTAGCGAACGACCTGCCAAGGACTTCAACCAATAAACCTCGTGTTTAAATCAATGGCGAACTAATCCGGAACTCGAACCTCGCACCGATCCTGGCCGAAAGAAGCCTGCCTAGGCTATTGCCTCACGCTTGAACTGTGAAGAAATTCTATCAGATGATCGCGGGAATGGCCTCAAAATGAAGCACATTCTCAACGAGATCGCATATAGGTCATTGCGCCGATGATAACTACACCGTTGGTCGCCGCAAGGGTGGCAAAAAGTTCCGGAATCGGCCTGATCACGTTAAGATTCTCATTCATTCCAGCTTGAATTGAAGGGGAGAATGGCCTCCTGCGTGACCCTTGACACCTGGGCCTTGGTCGACTTGCAGTTCGCTGATTTCCTCCCCGACCGATCTTACGTCCATGGTATCCCCAGACGCTTAGGCGATCAAGACAAGATGCGCTCAGGGCACGTATCCGCGGAGTGCCCCATTTCCAGCCAGACGCACAAAGATTCAACGTGCGCAGCGCATTGACTCACCATATTTGCTACTGAGCAAGGGGTCGTTGCCTCATTGAAAATGCTACCCGAGATGAATGCATCTCGGGGGCGGAGATGAGGGGACAGATCAAATTGACTACTCGTCGAGAACTGACAGCGGCCATCAGCCAGCGCTATCGAGCGGCAGACCGAAACGAGAAGAAGTTGATCCTGGATGAGTTCGTCAAGGTGACCGGGTATCACCGCAAACATGCGATCCGGGTCTTGACCGCCCAGGCGTACACCCCGCAGGGGA
>OBLW0100001711.1_pt1 | contig 18322 bp, 12 predicted proteins | sample 1520161 | NCBI WGS metagenome assembly OBLW01 (sample SAMEA3539309, study PRJEB22396) | soil metagenome | biome: tundra; feature: field; material: soil | place: USA | collected 2010-05 | depth 0.15 m | reverse complement strand
CGCTGTGCGGCTGGCTCTCCGACCATTGGATCGCCGCGGGCGCCACCCCCACGCGGGTACGCAAGACTTTCACTGTCGGAGGCCTGACGTTGTCCACCATCATCCTGCCGGTAGTGATGGTCGACAGCAAGAACCTCTCCATGGCCCTGCTGTTCCTCGCCTGCATCTTCTTCGGGATGTGGAGTTCCAATCACTGGGCCCTCATCCAGACGCTGGCCGGGCCGCCCGCTGCCGGCAAATGGACCGCGGTGCAGAACGGAGTCGGCAATCTGGCAGGGGTGGCTGCGCCGGCACTCACGGGCTTAGTCGTTCAACGCACCGGCCAGTTCTTCTGGGCCTTCGCGGTGGCTACCGGCATAGTGCTGGCGGGAGCCTTCTTCTATATGTTCGTAATCGGGCCAATCGAGCAGGTGGATTGGACTCCGCGCCGCTGAACGATTCTTGTGGCCGCCAGCCGCGTCAGCGTCAATACCTGCGGCCAGCGATTAACCATCGGCAATTAACTTAAGCGCAATTGTCCGCCGTCCCTCCAACCTACTATGATTAGGTCGCAATGAGGGTTCCACGCAGTCTCCCCGCACGCGAACGCGGCCATGCCGTGCTGGAAACGGCGCTGATGCTGCCCTGGGTGTTGTTTCTGTTCGTCGGCGCCTTCGATTTCGGGTTTTTTAACTACGCGTTGATCAGTACTCAAAATGCCGCGCGCGTGGCGGCCTGGTATACATCGCAGAGCAAGACTACGGCTGCCGACGCCGCCACCGCCTGCACTTACGCGCTGGCGGAACTGCAAGCGCTGCCCAACGTCGGCACGTCCGTGACGACTTGTAGCGCATCGCCAGTAGTGGTTACGGCGACCCAGGTGACCGGCGCCGATAACGCGGAGGCCACGCAGGTGAGCGTAACCTACACCAGCCCCCAATTGATACCCATCCCCGGCGCAGTGCCCGGCAAGTACACGTTTGACCGGACCGTCCAGATGAGGCTGGTCACGCAATGACAAGACGGCGCCGGTCGAGGGGCAGTACGGTTCTGGAATTCGCGCTCGTGGGTGTCCCGATGATCCTTGTTTTCGTCTCGATTGTCGAGATTGGGCTTCTCATGTGGACTTATACGACCCTTGCATATGCCGCTAAGGAACTTAACCGCTACATCGCGGTTCATGGCAAGCATTGCTCCAGCGGCACCAACAACTGTGCCCTTACAGTCGGCACTGTGGCGACGGCTGCCGAAGGCTACGCCATGGGCCTGAGTTCCAGCACGCTCAATCTGACGTTGACTTCACCCAGCAAGACCTACAACTGCAACCCGGTGTCGAGTTGCACGTCCAATAGCAACGCGTGGCCGCCGGCTGCCGACAGCACGGTGGGTACTCTTATCCAGGTCCGGATGCAATACCAGGTCAACACGGTGTTGCCGATGATGTGGCCGGGGTCCCAGGCGGCCAATTACGGAGGTTACAACCTGGGGGCATATTCGGCACAGCGAGTCTTATTCTGAGGGAGTTATGCGACTGAAACACGGGCGCGAGCGAGGGCAGGTGCTGCCGCTGGCCACGCTTTTGATCTTCCTTCTGTTGGGCATGATCGGATTTGCCATGGAGACCGGGCTGGCGTTCTACACGCGGCAGCAGGCGCACGCCGCCGCGGAATCGGCCGCCATGGCCACCGTACTGGCGGCGATGCCCAGCGTGACCGGAAACTCGGTCGCGTGCAGCGGATCGGGAACCTCCGGGACGCAGTGCTCCTCTACGGCCACCGCGTGCACCGCATCTCCCAACAGCCCGCCCAAAACCAACCTGGACAACGGTTGTCTCTTCGCCAAGCAGAATGGCTTCGCCGCGGCAACCGGCACAACCGTCAAAATCACCGCGAACAATACCACCCCTGCGCCGGGCAATCCGAATGTTGCGGTGCTGTACTGGGCGCAGGTGTCCGTCGCCACCCGCCAGGTGCAATTGTTCTCCGAACTCTTCAGCAATTCGGGCATGGCCACCGGAGCCCTCGCTACCGCCGCTCTGGTTTCGAACGGGAGTCCGAGCGGTTGTATCTACGTGCTGAGCGCAACAGCGTCCAGGGCCATGCAGGTGGACGGATCGGTGCTGACCACAACCTGCGGTATCTACGTCAATTCCAACAGCTCTTCGGCCCTGCATACAGAGGGCGCTCCTCCGTCCGGGACCTACTTTATTTCGGCGAGCTCCATTGGTGTCGTGGGCGGCATAGACAACATTGGTCAAGGCGCCATCTTGCCCACGCCGCAGACCGGGCAGACGGCGGCGGCCGACCCGCTGGCCAGTCTCACGCCTCCCGCAGTGGGAGCCTGTACGGCTACCAACTTCAATTGGAGCCAGGGTACTAAAACGCTCTCGCCTGGCACCTACTGCGGCGGCATTAACATCAGCGGCGGCACGGTGACCTTTTCGTCCGGACAGTACATCCTGAATGGCGGAGGTCTGCAGATTAACAGCGCCAGTACCACGGTCGTCGGCGCGGGGGTATCGTTCTATAACACGGCCACCACCGGATACAGCTACGGTACGCTGACCATAAGCGGCCAGCCGAATGTGATCTTCAGCGCCCCCTCGTCCGGCTCGATGCAGGGTATTTTCTGGTTCTCGGACAGGAATGACACCAACACCAGCCAGAACCAGATTAATGGCTCGACCAATGCCTCCATACAGGGCACCATCTACATACCCACGGCTCCGATGCTCTACACCGGACAGAGTTCTTCCGGCACCTACACCGCGCTAGTGGTGAACACGCTGATCATGAACGGCTCGACTAACTTCAAGCAGGATACTACCGGTCAGTACACAGGACTGGGCGGCGGCGGTGTAGCGGCGTATCTGATCCAGTAATTGGTTGCCCTTGGTGGGGTCTCACCGCCGGCGCGGGTTGCGGATGGGTTGTGACCGGCCTCCCGCTTTGGCTCACCGTCACATGCGGCGTGCGCGCCAATCAGTCCGTTGGCGCTGGCGAGGCCGGCACGCAATCAGTCACACGCGCCAGAACCAGCCCCGGCGATACATGCCGTACGCAATCAGCCATAACAGCGCCGTGTAGGCCATTGCGTAGAGCAGCGACGCGTTCATAGGCGAGGCCAGCGGCGCAAACACGGCGCGGTACAGCGGTCCCCGCCAGTGCAGCGCTCCGAGCGCTTCATCCAGCAACTCAGAAATCATATAGACCGTGATGGCGTTCATACCCATGATCGTCAGCGGCTTCACGGCGCGTTGGAAGCCGCGGCCATCCACCAGCCATAAGCAAATGGCGAATACCACGAAGTCCAATCCCGCCATGAACACCGCGTACGAGCTAGTCCAAAGCTTTTTGTTGATCGGCAGCCAGGCGGAGGCGGCCAGTCCCAGAGCGATCAGCACGGCGCCGCTCGCCAACAGCCAGGCGCTGCGCGCGGAGAGATCGCGCCGCATGCGCAGAATATGACCCGCCAGGATGCCGAACAACGCCGTAGCGATGGCCGGGATGGTGCTGACGATGCCTTCCGGGTCCCAGGTCTTCGTCTCCGCATAGTTGTGCCGGCCTAAGACGATCCGGTCGACATAGTTCGCTAAGTTGTGCCCCACGGCAAGGTCGCCGGCGCCATAGCCGGGAACCGGTACCAACTTCATGATGAGCCAGTAACTCGCAAGAAGAGACGCGATCCAGATGAGTTGGCCCCGTACCCCCGTGGTCAGGTAAATGGCTGAGGCGATCAGGTAGCAGATGGCAATGCGCTGCAGGACGCCGAGCAAGCGCTGTGTAGACAGGTTGAATGGATAGGCGTAGACCAGCAATCCGAGCGCATACAGAATCGCGGTCCGCCGTAACACCTGTGCGAACAAGTCGCGGCGCGGGGTCCCCGCCGCCATCCGCTTGCCGAGCGAAAGTGCGATAGCGACGCCCACGATCCACAGGAAGGATGGGAAGACCGTGTCGGTCAACGTCCAGCCGTTCCATTCGGCGTGCTGCAGCGGTCCGTAAGAGTGCGCGCCGTCGCCCGGGTTATTGACAAGCACCATGAGCGCCATGGTGGCGCCGCGGAAGACGTCCAGCGAGACGAGTCGCGTCGCGGAGGGTTGTGCCGTCCGATCCATCTATGCAAGGTAGCAGGAATTCAGGGACCGCCTTTGTGGGGCAGCTTGACAAGTTGCGGCCGATTGTCAATCGGCCCACAGCCGCGCTAGCTGCCAGACAGCGGCGGTAGCCAACCGCCGCGCAGGCTGCCAGCCTGCCCCACGAGAACGGCAGACAGGCCAGGAGGCCTGTCCCACTAAAGTTGAGCTATCGCACCGCCTTCGTTTTAACCGTGGAGTTGTTGTTCGCCGTGTCCGGGTCGAATCCGGCAGCGGAGATACGCGCCGTGTCGGTGAGTATCGTGCCCGCCGCTACATTCACGTTCACCGTCAAAGTTACCGTCGCTGTGGCGCTCACTGCCAAATCGCCTATGGTGCACCGAACCGCGCCCGTCCCGCCCACCACAGGTGACGTACAAGTGCCGGCGCTGGTGATAACGCTCACGAAAGTGCTGCCTGTCGGCACCGTGTCGGTGACGGCCACCTTAGTTGCCGCGTCAGGTCCATTGTTGGCGGCGGTGATAGTATAAGTGAGATCGGTACCGGTCACCACGGTCTTCGGCGCCGCATTGGTTACTTGAACGTCGGAAGCAATCGTCGCAATCTTGATCACAAAAGCGTCGTAGCCTCCCGCCTCATTCTGCTGGAAAGCGCCCGGCGTGACGGGCATGTCATTGGTGCTCCCTGTTACGTAGACGCTGCCTGCGGCATCCACTGCCAGGCTCGCTGCGTAGGCGTCGACTCCGCCTCCGGCGTAAGTGGAAAATAACAGCGCCCTTCCAGTTGGATTCAATTCGGTCACGAATGCCGGGGAACCACCCAGGTAAGTCTGGACCGGGTTCATGAGCGGGAAGCCGCCGCCCGTATACCCAGTCACGAAAGCGTCGCCGCCGGCGTTGACCCGGATGCGCACCGCGGTGACGGCGCTGCCGCTGCCGTTCGTCGGGCCGCCGAGCATGGTCGAATAGACCAGGGCCGATCCGGAGGGGTTCAGTTTGGTAATGAACGCGGTGGAGCATGCTGTTCCGCCGTCCGAGTCGCACGTACGTTGATACGCCCCTTTCGTGGTCGGGAAGTTAGGCGATCCGGCGGTACCCGTCATGTAGGCATTGCCACCCGCATCGACCGCGATGCCCGCGGCTTCGTCCGCCGCACCGCCGGTGCTGCCGCCGGTGCCGCCCAGATAGGTGCCGTAGATGAGCGACGCCGCGCCAGACTGCGTGGGGTCGAACTTGGCGACGAATCCCCGGTAGCCCCGGATCTGATAAGTACCAGGGCCTCCAAGAAGCGGCGAGGCGGTTGTCTGGAAGGCCCCGGCAGTGACGGGCAGGTTCCCGTCAAGCGTGTAGCCGGTGAGATACGCGTCTCCGTTCGCGTCGATGGCAATGGCGGTCCCGTTCGTCGGGCTCTGGTTGTTTCCGGGAGTGTTAGGTGCATTGTTGCTGCCGTATAGCGTCGAATACACCAGAGTCGCGCCGGCCGCATCGAATTTGGTGAAGAATGCAAAGGAGGAGCCATAACCAGGACTGAGCCAGCTTCCGGACTGCAGGGCCCCGCCGGTTGTCGGGAAGCAAGCGAAAGTTGGTTGGTTCGATGCGCACACCGAACCAGTGGTTCCGCTAACGTACGCTTCGCCCGCGGAGTCGACGGCCACCGCGGTTATCCAACTGCCGTTATCGCCGCTGAGAAACGTGGAGTACACCAGGGCGGAGCCGGCCGGGTTGATTTTGGTCAGGAATGCGCTTTCACCCGTGCCGGGGCCACAGCCTGGAATGCGGTTATTGCTTCCGTCCCAATTGCCTCCGCAAATCGTCTGGAAAGCCCCGGCCGTGATCGCGAAATCGTTGGCGTCGGTTGTTCCACCGACGTACGCGTTGAACTCCGAGTCAACGGCAATGTCATTGGCGCTGGACTCGTCGGAGGGGCCGACGCCGCCAAGATAGGTGGAATAGATCAGCGCCGTGCCGGTGGCGTTGAATTTGGTAACAAAGACTTCATAGGGGTTCCCCGTGAGCTCTGGGCCGTAGATGGGGTTCTCCGTGGGGAAATCTACCGAATAGGTAAGACCGGTCACGTAAGCCGAACCTTGGCTATCCACGGCGATCCCTTGGCCGTAGTCGTTACTGCTGCCTCCGAGGTAAGTGGCATACACCAACAGCGGATCGATCGTCAGCTCCCGGCTGTGGTCGTAGGCGCCCAACTCGAAGCGCACCCTGTTTCCCGCGAGCGCGTAGCGGCCGTCCACGCTCCGCTTCCCGCCGCTCGACGCCTGATAAACCACCGGCTTTTGAAACCGCACTTCGCTCCCCTCGATCGTCAGGCACAGGTCTCCTTGACGGTCGATCCTGGGCTGGGCCCCTTCAAAACTCAGGACGATTTTCGAGGGATCCGCGCCCGGCGCGACGATGAAATCGTGCTCCAGGCGGCCCTGGTTGCCGTAATAAACCAGATCCACGCCGGGATACACGCCGGTGTACTTCACCTTCTGGTAGGTCGGGATGCCGGTGTGCCACTGGGACGGATCGTGGCCGCGGAAGTAATTCGCCAGTCCCGGCAATTGGTCCAGGCCGGATGCCGCGGCCTGGCCGCTGGCGCCCAGCAGTTTCATGCGCAAGGGTGCGCCCTTTTGAAGCCGCAGAACGGCTTGGTCGCGGGTCAGAAGCAAAGTGTAGCCCTTGCCCCTCGACAGATAATCCACGCGCGCGTCGCTCTGTCCGCGGTTGGCTTCAAAGCTGAGCGGCACCTTGCCGAAATCCACGGCAACTTTGGGCTGCGTGCCGGCGAAGCAGAAAATGGGAACGCAGGCGGTGGTGAGCCGCATGCAAAAACGGAAACGATTCGTATTCATATGTCCTCTCCTCATGGCTGAAGTCCCGGCAGGTTTGAATGCCTGCCTCCACCAGGCATCGACAGCCTGCTCGGCGGTTCACTTAATACGGCGCAACAACCCATCAAAACCCGACAGGGAAATTTGGGTAGTGGGTCAATTTGCGTAGCATCGCCTTGGAGGGCGGCCAATCTTGGCCGCAGCCGCCTTTTTAGGCGGCCAGAGCCGCCCCCAGAGGGGACCCCGGGGCAGAATTGCCCGCCCTCCAATTGCAAACTGACCCACTACCGGAATTTGCTTCGCGGTTCCGTGGCGGTCTTTTCCCGGGCATTGCGCCGTATCTAAGGTAGGGGCTGTATGACCCCGGTAGTGCGGTACTCAATCGTGCAGTACTAAATGCCGGCGGCCAGTCCATCCCGGGACGTTCTATGATGAAGCGTGGCGGAGTCCGGGCAAGGGGAGATTACCCAGCTCCTGGCGCGCTGGGAGCAGGGAGAATCCGGCGCAGTCGAAGCGTTGGCGCCGTTGGTTTACGATCAGCTTCGCGCCATTGCCGAAGCCTACCTGCGCAGAGAGCGGCCGGACCATACCTTGCAGCCCACGGCGGTGGTCAATGAAGTCTTCGTCGATCTGCTGCGCGTGCGCCGGCTGTCGCTCAAGGACCGCGCACACTTCTTTACTTTCGGGGCGCAGCTCACCCGCCGCGTCCTCATCGATTCCGCCCGCAAGGCCAAATCGGAAAAGCGCGGCCTGGGTTGGCAGCGCGCGCCGCTGGACGCCGAACTGGCCTGGCTGGGCGGCGAGAGCGCCGAGTCGATGGATCTTTCGCAAGCCCTCAACGATCTGGCAGAATTCGATCCTATCAAGACCCGCATGGTCGAGTTGCACTACTTCCTCGGATGCACCGTGGAAGAAACCGCCGAGATTCTGGAGATCTCCAGCCGGACAGTGGAACGCAGCCTGCACTTTTCGCTGGCTTGGTTGCGCCGCCGCCTGGCCTGATATATGGGGAACGCTACGGAATTTGTATTACTGTCCACCAGTTTCTTCGCGCGCCGCGACGATTCTTGTGGGGCAGGTTGGCAACCTGCAGGCCGATTGTCAATCGGCCTTCCGTTTGCGGCTTGCCGCAATGCGGGGGGCCCCCTGGACCCTCTGCTTGCAGGCCGACGAGGGCGTCGGCTGCGGTCCAGGGGGACCGCCCCACGATTTGACATTGGGCATTCAGCCTGCCAGGATCTGCGATGAACCCGGCTGAACTGGAACGATTTCGGGAGGTCGAAGAGATCTTCTACGACGCCATCGAGCGGCCGCCGGGTGTAGAGCGGGACACGCTCATCGGCGAACGGTGCGGCGCCGATGAAGACCTGCGCACGGAAGTTGCCCTCTTGCTGGAAGATCACGAGCGCATCCGGGCCGCCGTGCCCGCGCCCGCACAGCGATTGCCGCGGTTCGGCGCGTGGCAGGCCGTCAAGCTGCTTGGGCGCGGCGGCATGGGCACCGTCTATCTGGCCGAACGCGCCGATGGCGCCTTTCTGATGTCGGCGGCCGTGAAGGTGGTGCCGCTGGCCCTGGCCTCCCACGACATCGAAGAACGCTTCCGCCGGGAACGCCAGTTCCTAGCCAGCCTCGATCATCCGAAAGTCGCGCGCCTGATCGATGGTGGAATCTCCGAGACCGGCCTGCCCTACCTGGTAATGGAATTCGTCGGAGGCCGGACCATCGACCGCTTCTGCGACGCCCATCAGCTCGATACCCGCAGCCGCATCGTCCTGGTGCGCCAGGTTCTGGAGGCGTTGGCCTACGTGCACGGCCGGCAGGTGATTCATCGCGACATAAAGCCCTCCAACATCCTGGTGGATGACTCGGGTAACGTGAAGCTGCTGGATTTCGGCACCGCGCGTCTGGTCGATGCGACCGCCGAGGCCGCGCTCACCAAGACTGGCGTATTCGCCTTCACTCCGGAGTATGCCAGTCCCGAGCAGGCGCGCGGCGAGCCGGTTGCCGTCGCTTCCGATCTCTACTCGGCTGGCGTGCTGCTGTATCGTTTGCTGACCGGCCGCTTACCATACCGGATCGCCGACCCATCGCCGGCCGCCGTGGCGAAGGTCATCGCCCGCGCGCAGCCGGAGCCGCCCCGGCTTGACGCGCCGCTCGACGCCATTCTTTCGAAAGCGCTGCGCAAGGATGCCGCCGGCCGCTATCAGTCCGCTGCGGAGATGGATGCGGACCTTGCGCGCTATCTGGAAGGACAGCGGGTCCGCGCACGGAAACCACGCAAGAAGGTTTGGACTGCGGTGGCGGCCGTGCTGACCATTTCCGCCGCCGGGATTTTGGGGTTCCGTGTGCTGCGCGTTCCACGAGGCGCTCACGAACTCGTACCGTTTGACGCGGGCGTCCCCAACGCCATGCAACCGGCGCTTTCCCGTGACGGCAATTGGCTGGCGTTCGCGTCGCCCGGGGAAGACGGCCCGCATCCGGACATATGGCTCAAGCCGATGCCCAACGGCGCGCCGAAACGCATAACCGGCGGCGAGGCTTCGAATGACGAACCGTCGCTCTCACCCGACGGCCGATGGCTGGCGTTTCATTCCACACGCCAACCCGCCGGCATCTATCTGCAGCCCGGGGTACCCTCCGGGTCCGGTGGCACGGCGCGTCTCCTGGCGAAGGGCGGCCGGGTCCCGCGCTTTTCGCCGGATGGCCAGTGGATCGCTTATCTAAACACCAGCGAGATTAGGGGGGACACGTCCGCGTCCAACATGAGTATGCTGTACCGCGTATCGGCACAGGGGGGCGCGCCTGTGCGGCTGGCTAAGAACGCAGCGTCGGTGCAGGGATCCGCGTGGAGCGCCAACGGCCGGAGCGTACTTTTCCTGGCAGCCGACGAACAGGGAACACTTCGTCTGTGGAGCACCCCGCCGGATGGCGGACCGGCCGCAATGATACCCGAATTCAGCGACCCTCTGCACCTGGATGCGCGCGCCTGTGCCGTGACGGGAAATCGGTTCCTCTACACGACCCATGGAGAGACGTTGCTAAGCGAGTTCCTGCTCAAGCCGGCCCTCCGCGCCGGCCGGTACTCCATCACGCCTTCCCCGCCACAATTGGAGATTTCCGGTTGCGCCGCATCCGCCGAGGGCCTGATCTTGGCCGATGAAGTAGACAACCTTTCGATCGTCTGGGTGCTGCCCATCGACGCGGAGAGAGGAGCCGTGCTCGGATCTCCGGTACCGATTACCAAACTGGAGCATGTCGACTATCTTGCGCAATTCACGCCGGACGGCGCGGCGTTTCTCCTGGTCACGGACGCGGCGAGATTCTTGCAGGATTACCGGACCGGGTCGCGCATGCCCCTTCCGGGAGCGCGCAATCTCAGTTCCGACGGTTCACTGGTCCTTAAGGAGAGCAAACCGAGGACAGGAACTCCTCCGATCTTGGAGGTTCTGAATCTGAAAACCGGAGAATCGTGGGGGCGCATGCAGACTGACGGCGTGCCTTGGGATCTTTCGAGCGGCGGCAGATGGGTGCTGGCGGCCAGCGCGGAGGTCCATCGCGCAATCGTGTCTTGGGATACCAAGACCGGCGAACATCAAGCGATCTATTCGCATCCCAGCGCGAACCTGTACCTGGCCAATTTCTCGAAAGACGGACGCTGGGTGCTGTTCACGTCCGAGGAGGGTGGCCACCAGCCGCGCATGTGGGCCGCGCCCTTCCGGGAACTGCGCGATGTTCCGGCCGCGGAATGGGTGGACCTGGGAGAAGGCGATTATCCGCGCTGGTCTCTCTCGGGCGGCCGCATCTACTTCACCCGCGTCCATGACGCGTTCGAGTGCATCTTCACGCGCGCCGTGGATCCGAACACCAAGCGGCCCGTAGGCCCGGTGACCGAGGTCCAGCATTTTCACGGCCGGCTGACGCCGCAAGGCATGCGGCCGGGCTTTTTCCGAATCTCCGTGGCGCAAGACAAGATCGCGTTTACACTGGGCAAGCGGGTACACCGGCTCCTGCAGTGGCGGTAGGAATCGCTCCAACGGCAGGGCGGAGACGATGAGCTTGTCGGGCCGCCGGACTTCGACTTTCAACTTCTCACCCAAGGGCAGGTTGCCGCCGACTGTCAGCGTATAGTTTGACCGCAGCACTTCGAAGATGGCCGGGCCGTGCAACTCGTTGCCGCTCTTCCTCATGTTCCGCGGGTTGAAGACGGCGCCGCCGGTCTCGCGCGCCAGGCGGATGACGTCTTTCTCGCGATGCGGCTGTAGCCTTCCACGCCCGCGGTCAGCAGCAGAATCACGCGCCGGACGGTGCTGCTCTGGAAGCCGCCGTCGATGGCGGCATAAAGCGCGTCCAGCACGTGCGGCCATCTGCTCCTTGGGCTCGAGTTGCGCGATAGGTTGGCCGCCAGCGGATGCACCATCTCGCCGACCAGGCTGGTATCCAGGAGCGTCATAATGTCCAGGGTGGCATGCGAGACTTCCGCCGCCTCCACAGGGCGGGGAGTTTGGTCGTCGAGCACGGAGAAATCCTCCGCTTTCAGGCCGGGCGCCAAGACACCGGATTTCGGATCGACAACCGTGACCAGGATCTTGGACGCGCCCATCAGCGTGGAGAGCGCCAGCAGCAGCCGGAGATTTTACAAGATCGCGCTTGACAGATAGCGAATAAAAGGCGAATATGGCCAAGGAGGAGAAGATTATGATTCGTGACGCCTTATTGCCCGAATTCGATCAAGAGATGGCCAGCACCCGCAAGACGTTGGAGCGCTGCCCGGAGGATAAGTACGGCTGGAAGCCGCACCCCAAGTCCTTCAGCATGGCGGGGCTCGCGACGCATATCGCGAACATGACCGGGTGGGCCGTGGATGTCGTTGAAAAGGACTCGTTCGACATCGCGCCGCCCGGCGCTCCGCCGTATAAGGAGGAGCCCGCTGCGTCGCGCCAGGAACTGCTGGCGCTGTTCGACAAGAACGCGTCCGCCGCGCGCGCCGCTTTGGCCGGCGCCGGTGACGAGCAACTCGCGCAGCCCTGGTCGCTGCTCGCGGGAGGCCAAACCCTACTCAGCATGCCGCGCATCGCCTGCATACGCAGCTTCGTCATGAACCACACCATCCACCATCGCGCGCAACTGACGGTATACCTGCGTCTGAACGATGTGCCGGTACCCGCGATTTATGGCCCTTCGGCGGATGAGCAGGGCTAGGAACAGTATTGGGGCTAGGAACCAGGAGTCCACCTCGAGGAACGCCGATCAACGCGATAAGTCGGTTTCTTATCTCGATTTCTTATTTGTGTTCATCGGCGTTCATCAGCGGGTACTCTCGTAGAGCATCGCGGCTGTACTGGGAGTGCGCGGTAGGGCCGCGGGCGCCGGTGGCGTGTCGAGAACCGCATTCCCCTAGTACCGGAGAGTACCGGTGCCGGGCTCTTTTATTGACATCGGCCCCAGCAGGACTCTACAATAGTCCGACGATCTACCTCTAAACTAGCGTTAAACCGGCGCTGCCGGAGGCGCTGTCCTGTCATGCACCAGGCAGGAGGGGAAGACGCACGTAGGAGGGAAGATGCTATCACCGTCAAAGCGCGCGCTCATCGGGGCAACGTCCTTAGCTGTCATACTAACGTCGCTGGCGGCCCCAGCGCAGTCGGCTTCGCCGGCGCCTGCCAATTTCGAACCTTCGCAGACCAATCCGATGCGGCTCTCGTCGGATGGAACGCGTTTATTTGCGGTCAACACGGCAAATAACTCATTGTCCGTGTTCAATGTAAGCACGGCAGCCAGTCCCACATTGCTAGTCGAAATCCCAGTCGGGCTGGGGCCGGTCTCGGTCAACCCGTTGTCCAACGATGTGGCTTGGGTGGTCAACCAGGTTTCCAACAGCATCAGCGTGATCTCCGTGTCGAAGGGTATTGTCACCAGCACGATCAATGTGAAAGTGCCGATAGTCCCGTTATCGGTTGGCGCGAGTGGGGGAGAGCCGATGGATGTCGTATTTGCCGGCGCGCAAGCCTACGTGAGTGTTTCCCGCGCCCATCAGATCGCGGTGTTCAATACCACAACCCTGGCTCAGGTGACCAGTGTTAACCTGTTCGGGGACAGCCCCCGGGCGATGGCGATCAGTCCGGACGGTAAGACAGTCTATGCCGCCCTTGCTCTGGCTGGAAACGGTACCACGCTCATCCCGAATACCAAAGCGCCGCCGCAATGCGGGACGGCCGGCCAGCCGCAGTGTGTTCCCCCGATGAATCCGTCCCTGCCGCCACCGCCGAAGGCGGGACTCATCGTCGCCGCCAACGACCCCACATGGTACCCTTCGTTCATCAAATATACGATGCCCGCGAACGGCGTGGCAGTCATCAAGACGGGCGCGACTCCTACCATCTCGTATTATCCATACGTGGGCACAGTCAACCTCGGCCTGGGCGTTAGCCCGGTCACCGGCGATCTCTACGTGGCCAACACCGACGCGCTCAATACGACCAATTTCGAAGATAACCTGTGCGGACACTTCGTGAATAACCGCATTACGCATATTACAGTCGCTACCGGCACCGTCAACCTGCCGTGGGATCTGAATCCGACGGTCACCTATGGCTGCGCCGTCAATACGAACGACCTCAGCATCGCCCTGGCGCAACCCGCCGGCGTGCTGGTCGACCCAAGCGGAACTTTCATGTACGTGGCGGCCTTTGGCACGGACCGCGTTGCTAAGGTGGATACCAACGGGAACGTCATGGGCTTCGTCGACGTTTCCCTGCACCCAACCAATCCGGCTCAAATAGATCCCGCCAACAAGCGTGGACCCAGGGGACTGGCCCTCAATCCCAACGCTCACATCCTGTACTCTCTCAACCGCATCGCCAACACCATTTCGGTGATCTCTACGTCCACGTTCAACAGCGTGAGCAGCGAGGTTGCGGTCGGCACCGATCTCACTCCGGCGGCGGTCAAGGCCGGACGCGGCTTCTTGTACGATGCCAAGCTCTCCGGAACCGGCACGGCCTCCTGCGCCGGCTGCCACATAGACAGCGAAATGGATCACCTGAGCTGGAACCTGGGATCTCCTACCGGCGACATCACCAGTTTCGCGCAGGACGGGCAAACCTTTCTGTATCACCCCATGAAGGGGCCCATGTTCACGCAGCCGTTGCGGGGCTTGAACGCCGTGGCGCCCTATCATTGGCGGGGAGACAAGCCGGATTTCGCCGCCTTCAACGCGGCTTTCCCGGGCCTGATGGGAGGCAACCTGCTCGCCGATTCGGACATGGCCAATTTCACCACTTTCATCAACACCGTGCTGTACCTGCCCAACCCCAACCGGAACCTGGATAATAGCCTGCCTACCTCGCTGAATGGCGGAAATCCAGTGACGGGAGAAACCGATTTTCAGACTCTTGTCCTTACCACCCCTGGACCGGTGACGTGCAACTCCTGCCACTCCGATCCTGGCCCGGGCACGAACCTGCTGATCCGGCCCGCAGACGATACAGGGGCCGCGCAGCCAATAAAGGTTCCGCATTTGAGGGCTATTTACCAGAAACAACTGTTCACCAGAACGGCCGGCGCCCAAACGATCGATGGCTTTGGCATGGTCCATGATGGCACCGCAAACAGTTTGGCCGCCTTCTTCACGGCTCCGTCCTTTAGCGGTTACTCGGCAACCCAGAAGACCGACATCAGCGCATACTGCCTGACCTTCGATACCGGGACGGCTCCGGCTGTGGGGTATACGCGCACGCTAACGTTCGTCACCCTCGCCTCGGCCCAAAACGACTGGAATACACTGCAGTTGCAGGCCGCCACAAACCCGGCGAATATCGACCTGATCGCCCGTGGCACACTCAACCTCGTCGTGCACGGGTTGTTGTACCAGCCTGGCAGCAATAACTATATCAGCGACACCGGCGCGCTTTATACCCAGAGCGCACTGCAGACCCTGATCACGAATGGCGACACGTTAAGCGTTATGGGCGTGTACCCGGGAACAGGCTCTGCTGCGACTCACTAGTTTGCGTTGATACACAGATCGACGCGTAAGCTACGAACATTTCAAGGAGCAATACCATGTATAACCATTCTGCAGTTTACTGGCGGCAAGTGCGTTGCGCCGTGGCTCTGGCTGGGCTTGTGTCGGTGGCGGCGGCTGTTTGTGCGCCATCTGCGCGGGCGCAGACTTATAGCGTACTGCATCAGTTCCAGGGAGGCGCCAAGGACGGGGAGAATCCCGAGTCCACTTTGGCGATGGATACTGCGGGCAACTTATACGGCACGGTGGTCAATGGCCATCTTTGCAGCCCTGCCCCGTGCTCAGCCGCGCTGGGAATGATGTTCGAGCTTACGCCCGCCGGCAAGGTCAGTGTCCTGCACCGCTTCACCGGCGCACCCTCGGGGTGCGGCGCCACCGGCCACCCGGCTTGCGACGGAGCTAACCCTTACGGGGCCCTGCTCCGGAACTCGGCAAACACCACTTACGGCACAACTAGCGAGGGCGGCACCGCGAACATGGGGACCGTATTTGTACTAGCCGCCGCCGGAGAGAGAGTATTGCACAGTTTCGCCGGACCGCCGGGAGATGGAGCATTTCCCTACGCGGGCCTGATCGCGGACTCGGGAGGCAATCTCTACGGCACGACGAGCGCCGGCGGCGCATTCAACAGCGGAGCCATCTTCAAGATCGCCGCGTCGGGCACAGAGACGCTGCTGTACAGCTTTACGGGCGGCGCCGACGGAGGGTTTCCCTACGGAGGTCTGCTCCGGAGCACGGCGGGCACCCTCTACGGCACGGCTTCCGCGGGCGGCAATACCACGGGCAACTGCTTTCCCGGCGGCTGCGGCGTAGTGTTCATGTTGACTCCGGCCGGCAAGCTGGATGTACTGCACACCTTCACCGGAAGTCCGGATGGCGCGTCCCCATATTCCCCTCTAGTCGTAGACACAGCAGGCGATTTCGCCGGCACCACCTACAATGGCGGCACCGGCGCGTGTACCAACGGCTGTGGCGTGGTGTTTAAGGTGACTACCACCGGTGTTGAGAACGTGATGTACAGCTTCCAGGGATCTCCCACGGACGGCGCCTTCCCCTATGCCGGCCTCGTCCGCGACTCCAGCGGCAACCTCTTCGGCACAACCACGTACGGCGGACTGCCTAGCAACGGAACTCTGGTGGAAAGCGGAGTGGTGTTCGAACTGGACGCGGCCGGCGCCGAAACGGTGCTGTATAACTTTCAGGGATCTCCATCGGACGGGGCGGTGCCACGCGCTTCTCTTTTGCTGGACTCCACAGGCAACCTCTATGGCACGACTTATTATGGCGGCCTCGTGGGCTTGGCATGTGGAGGGGAGCCAAGCGACAGTTGTGGAGTAGTGTTCAAACTCACCCCGTAACGGAAGTGTGGAGAGGCGTCCCGAACCGCGCATCCTAAGTTAAGCCCAATACTGTTCACTTTGGTGGGGCAGACCATCGTCTTTCGTGGTCTGCCTGCTCTGCGGAGCGCTGGCAGACGACATAAACCGATCGTCTGCCCCACCGAAGTTAAGCCGAGAACGGGAGCACTTCTTCGCGCTGCGTGTCGAAGCGGATGCGCCGCTTCTCCAGATAGCTCTGGTTGGCGAGCAGCGCCGCCTGCGCGGCGCGATGTCCGATGTACACATCGGCGTTGGGCAGTTTGCGCGAGCGGCAGCAATCCAGGAAGTTGCGGACATGCTGGGCGGTGATATCGCCGGGAAAGCGCTGGATCACCGGTTCGGCGCCCTTCTCGGTGGCGCGGAACTCGTACCGGTTGCGATTGATGTACAGGCGTCCGCTCGATCCCAGGAACTCGACGTGATATTCGGGGCCGTTGTCGACCGCCAGCGAAATGAAACTCACGGTGAAGCCGCCCGGATACTCGAATAGCGCGCTGATGGTGTCGGGCGCGGTGCGGCCGTCGTGAAAGTCGTAGTAAACGCCGCCGGCCGCCACCGCCGAAAGGGGCGCGTCGTTAGGCATGGCATCGCTGGCCATGAACATATGGACCACGTCGAGCCAATGCGCCCCGAAATCCGTCAGTTTGCCCCCGCCGAAATCCAGAAACGCGCGGAAATCGAGATATTGAGCGGGATTCCAGTCGCGGTATTTCAGGGCCCCCAGAAAGCGCACCCAATCCAGATTGGCGGGCTTCTGCGCCGGTTCGGTGGGCAAGGCCCGATTGGCGCCGCCGTGCCACACGCAATCGACGTGCGAGATCTTGCCCAACATGCCGGAGCGCACGAACCGTTCGCGCGCTTCCAGGTAAACTTCGCCGGAGCGCTGCTGCATACCCACCTGGCAGACGCGGTTGTTGACGCGCGCGGCGCGCACGATCTCGGGCCCTTCTTCGCGTAAGCGGGTGAGCGGCTTTTCGACGTACACATCCTTGCCGGCGTTGAGCGCGTCTATGGCGATGGCTTTGTGCCAGTGGTCCGGCGTGGCGATCAGCACGGCTTCGAGGTCCTTCATTTCCAGGAGCCGGCGGTGGTCGGTGAAGGTTTGCGCGCCGGCGGCCTGCGCCACCGCTTTATCGGTGTGGTCGCCAAACACGTCGCACACGGCACGGACATCCACTTGCGTGGTCTTCTGAAAGATCGAGGCGACGTAGAGACCCCGCTCGCCACATCCGATGAGACCAAACTGGACGCGATCGTTCGCGCCCAGAACTCGCGAGTATGAAAGGGCCGTCAGCGCGGCTGCTTGGATTCCTTCCCGGCGGGTAAGCATGTCGAGCTTATGATAGCGCCGCGCGGCGCCTCGGGCGCACCTATCGGCGGCGGTCCGAGTCCCGATTCAGTGCTTCTTTGAACTTTCGCGCGGCCTCCGGAGTTTTGAAGTCGCCGGTCAAAATTTCACGATTCGTGGCATCGCGGCCATAGAGTTCCCTGTTGGTTGGCCGATCCGGACGAAGCGTCGCGCCTTCCAGCGAGATGCCTGCGAACAGGCCGTGCGCACGGGAATACGACAGCATTTCCGCGTTCATCATGACGTCCGTCCGAGCGCTCACGTCGCGGCCAATGGGGCCCGCCGCCGCGGTTGCATCTCCGCCGATCGTAAACTTATCGGCTAAGAGGTGCCGCATTCCGCCATCGTTCATCACCAGCAACACAACGTCGGTCTCCGAAGCGCCAATCTGAAACCCGACACTTCCACCTTCAGCCCGCATCGCGGCCGGGGCGCTCCAACCCTCGCCGCCGTGCCTCCGGCATACCGCGAACCCGCGGCCATACTCCGCGCCCAAGATGAATCCGGCCTTCTTCATGCCTGGCAAGACCACGACGCAGCGTGCCTTCGCGATCAGATCTTCGGGAATCCCTCTGTCGGACGCCCTCATCATATCGGTCAGCGCGTCGGCCGAAGCATCCAGCCGGTCGTCGATCTTGATCTCTCTGTCCGCCGCGAAAGCGGCGCTGCT
>OBLW0100001710.1_pt1 | contig 18331 bp, 18 predicted proteins | sample 1520161 | NCBI WGS metagenome assembly OBLW01 (sample SAMEA3539309, study PRJEB22396) | soil metagenome | biome: tundra; feature: field; material: soil | place: USA | collected 2010-05 | depth 0.15 m | reverse complement strand
GCCACGCCCATGACCAGGCACGCGACAATGGCCGACCACAGCGTGTCCAGCCGTAGCGCGGCCCAGAGGGCGACGGTCCCGGTGACAACGGCGATGATCACCGAGAGGATTACCAGGCTGGTGCTGTAGCGCATGATGTCCGGCATGCGCATCGCCGTCATGCCGATGTAGTGCATGCTCGCCACGCCGAGCCCGATGACCAGGCCACCGGTCAGCAGCGGGGCCGGCCCGTCACCGCCGAATCCCACGATGAGCAGGCCGACGCTCACCACCACGGCCGCGATCAGCATGCTGAGGATCGTGACCGGCACGCTGTACCCGATGCTCTGGCCCGGGATGCTGAACCCGAGCATGGCGACGAAATGCATGCCCCAGACCCCCGCGGTCCCGATGGTCAGGGCGGCCAGCAGCAGCCAGCGGACGCGAGAAGCACCTCGCACGGCCCGGGCCCGTGTGGTGCACCGCAGGCCGAGGAAGCAGCCCAGGCACGACATGACGTAAGCCAGGGCGGGCGTCAGCAGCCCGTACGAAAAGTTGTGGACGGTCACCATCGGCCCAGGCCCCCCGGCCACGCCCTTGGAGGTGGGCATGAGATGACCACCTCAGGATCATTTTTCATTTAAGCACCAACGGCCTCAGCTGTCACATCTGTTTCAGCATGGGCGCCTGGCCTTCGTATTGTCCGCTGGCCTGTGGCGAGGATTTCGGGGCCTATTTCACGAGGTGATCGCCTCAAGCCGGGCCCGGTCCGGCACGCTGATCGTGTGACGCAGGCAGAATGTCGCCATGAGCCCAGCGCAGAATGCCGCCCCATGAGCCCAGCGCAGAATGCCGCCCCATGAGCCCAGCGCAGATCCCGTCCGTGGGCCTGCCCGGCGGCGGCATGCAGCGCGGCGAGGCGCCCCGGCCCGTGGTGAAGCTCTGAACGGTGCAGCTCGCAGCGGGCCGCCCATCCGGATCGCCATGTGGTCCGGGCCGCGAACCGTCTCCACCGCGCTCATGCGGTCGTGGGAGAGCCGCCCCGACACCGTCGTGGTGGACGAGCCGCTGTACGCCTTCTACCTGGCGCGCACCGGGATTGAGCATCCGGGCCGCCGCGCGATACTCATTTCCCAGCCCAACGATTGGCGCGCTGTACTCACCCAGCTCACCGACGCGGCCTTGCCGGCCGGTCGGAGCATCTGCTACCAGAAGCACATGACTCACCACCTGCTGCCGGAGGTGGACCGGCGGGCCCTGGCGCCGTTGCGGCACGCGCACCTGATCCGGGATCCGCGTGAGCTGCTGGCCTCGTACGCCAAGGTGCGGTCCGCGCCGGAATTCGACGATCTCGGGCTGCGCCAGCAGGCGGAGATCTTCGAAGCGCTCGGCGGTCCGGTGATCGACTCGCGCGACCTGCTGGAACGGCCCGAGGGCATGCTCCGGGCACTGTGCGCGGCGCTGGGCGTCCCGTTTGATCCGGCGATGCTGTCCTGGGCGCCCGGACGGCGGGACAGCGACGGCGTGTGGGGGCCGTACTGGTACGAAGGAGTCTGGCGGTCCACCGGGTTCGGACGCTACCGGCCGCCGACCGGTGAGTTGCCTGCGCGGCTCGGGCCGCTCGCGGAGCGGTGCCTGCCGTACTACGAGCGGCTGTACGCGCACCGGCTCAGCGGCCAGGCCGGTGGCGCCGGGATGGGCGGATGATGCCCGGTGATCGACTACGGGAGGCGCAGTGCTGCAAACCTTTGACGAGCGCAACCGTGACCTGCTGGTCAGCGTGCGTGGCGTGCTCGCGCACCGGGCCGAGGCGGCGGTCAGCCCGTTCGACTCCGCCGTGCAGGGCGGTGACGCGGTCTGGGAGGGCCTGCGGCTGTATCAGGGCCGGATCTTCCGGCTTGCGGAGCACCTGGCGCGGCTGAGTCGCTCGGCGCAGGCGCTGGCCTTCACCGAGATACCGTCCGACGAGGAGATCACCGCGGAGATCAGCCGCACCCTGCACGCGAACGGGATGACCGATGGCGTGCACATCCGGCTCACCCTCACTCGCGGGATCAAGGTCACCAGCGGCATGGACCCGCGGCTCAACCAGTCAGGCCCGACGCTCATCGTGCTGGCTGAGCACAAGCCCCCCGTGTATGACCAGTCCGGCATCACGCTGATCACCTCCAGCGTGCGGCGGCCCGCGCCGGACGTGCTTGACCCGAAGATCCACCACAACAACCTGCTGACGTCCATCCTGGCCAAGATCGAGGCGAACGTGGCTGGCGCCGACGACGCGGTGATGCTCGATCACCGTGGCTTCGTGGCCGAGACGAACGCCACCAACCTGTTCCTGGTCGCCGACGGTGTGCTGGGCACGCCCACGGCCGCGGCCTGCCCGGAGGGCATCACCCGGGCGGCCGTCCTGGAATTGGCGGCCGGCGCGGGCATCGCGCACGAGGTGGGCGACTACAGCCTGGCCCAGTTCCACGCCGCGGACGAGGTGTTCGTGACCGGCACCATGGGCGGGCTCGCCCCGGTCACCGCCATGGACGGGCGCGTCATCTCCGGCGGCTCACCGGGACCGGTGACGAAACGGCTGACGGAGCTTTTCGCCGAGCTGACCGCCCGGTCCGGCACGCCGGTCGTGTGACGCGGGCAAAATGTCGCCCATGACCGGGGCAGAATATCGGTCATGAGCACAGCGCAGCAGATCCCGTCCGCGGGCCTGCCCGGAGGCGGCAGCATTCCCCTGATCGGGTTCGGCACCTGGCAGATCCGGGGCTCGCGCGCCTATGACGCCACGGCGCTCGCACTGGACGCCGGGTACCGGCACATCGACACCGCGACGATGTACGGCAACGAGGCCGAGGTGGGCCGGGCGCTGCGGGACAGCGGCCTGGACCGTGGGGAGGTGTTCCTGACCACGAAGCTGCCGCCCAGCAGCGCGGGGCAGGAGCGGGCCACCCTGGCCGCGAGCCTGCGGGCCCTGGGCACGGAGCACGTCGATCTGTGGCTGGTCCACTGGCCGCCCGTGGCCCGGCAGCTGGTCCCGGTGTGGCACGAGTTCCTGGCCCTCCGTGCCGAAGGGGCGGCCCGGGCTGTGGGCGTCAGCAATTATTCCGTGGGCCAGATCGAGACCCTGATCCGGGCGACCGGGCAGGCGCCGGCCGTCAACCAGATCCCGTGGGGGCCCACCCTGTACGACGCCGACCTGCTCGCCGCCTGCCGTGATCTGGGCGTGGTCGTGGAGGGCTACAGCCCGCTTAAGAACACCAACCTGGCCGATCCCGTACTGGCCGGGATCGCCGCCCGGCATGGCGTGACCCCGGCCCAGGTGGTACTCCGCTGGCACATCGAGCACGACGTCGTGGTCATCCCGAAGTCGGCCCGCCCGGACCGGATCGCGGCCAACATCGACCTGTTCGGCTTCACGCTCACCACCGACGAAGTCGCCCGGATCGACGCCATGCGGATCCGCTAGAGGCTCAGTCCCACGGTGCGCCCATCCACGGTGCGCCCATCCACGGTGCGCCCGGGGTCGGCGGACGGTGCTCGGCCGCGTCGTCAGCGCGCCCCGAGACGTGCTCAGCCAGCCGGGCAGCGAGCACGGCCGCCAGCCCGTTGAGTACACCGTAGGTGTCCAGCGGGCCACGATCGTTGATGGTGATCTTGGCTGTCAGCGTCCCAACCCGGACGACGACCGTCCGGTCGCGGTTGAGGATCCATGCCTCGTCGCCGAGGCCGGGCAGCGAGCGGCCGAAACGCCGGGCCGGGCCGGAGCTCAGCCCGCCCAGCGCACCGTCGGCCACCGTGACGATCACCGTGACACCGCTGCCGCGGTAGATGACCTCGGAGGCGGCCAGGGCCGCGACAGTCGTGCTGCGCACCGGCCGGCCCAGCGCCTCGCTGGCCTCCTCCGCGGTGAGCAGCCGGCCCGCGGCCGGCCGCCGCCATAGCCCGGCCTGCTCCTCCGCCGCTACGAGTTCGTCCGCGGACCGGCGGGCGGGCGTCAGCTCGAGCAGCTTCATGGAGCGGGGGTCGACCCGCACGCCGACCAGGTCGCCCAGTCTCACCTGCCCGTACACGTCCGGCCGGACGTCGAAACTCCGGCCGCGCCCGCCGTCGTCGACGACGATGGACCAGGTGGAGATCTCCTCGTCTTCGGGACTGCTGTGGGTCATCCAGCGGGCGATCACCTGGCCGTCAAACTGGGTGAGGCCGGGCTGAGCTAGCCGGTGGCCCCGTTTACCACTGGGCGGCTCGATCGGGACCAGCCGCCAGTCGCCGGTCCGGGAGGACCAGGCGGCGCTCGGCGAGCCCGGGCCCGGCACCTGGATGCCCGGCACCGGGATGCCCACGGCCACGGCGTAAGCGAGACGCTGCACAGCCGGCCCGGACCAGGCGCCGGCCGCGTAGCTGACGGCCACGGGATCGTTCGCGAACGCCCCGCGCCACTGGGCGGCCAGGGCCGCACCGGCTCTGCTCAGCCGGGGCGTCCTCCGCACCGCCGCGACCCAGGAGGCAGGCAGGACGAATACGATGAACCCGCTGATAAGCGGGTACCAAAGCCCCGGGTGCCGGGCATGCACGGCGAGAAAGGTGAGCACGCCGGCCGCGGCGGCGACGGCCTGCAGGACCCTGGTCACGGCGGTCGGCAGGCGCGGCTGGGTTACCCCGCAGCGACGGGCCTCGCCCTTCAGGGCTTCCTCGAACGGGTCCCAGTACGTCGCCTGGTCAGCGGAACACGCCTCGGTGAGGACCGCGAGAGGAGCGCTCCCCAGGCCGGCCAGCCTGATGCGGGCATTGCTCGCGACAATCCGTTCGGAGAGAGGGAGGCTGGAAATGGGCCGGGACGCGGGGGCCAGCGCGCAGATCAGGTACCCGGGCTGAGGCTCAGTGAGCATCAGGTAGTCCCGGGCCGTGAGATCGAGGATGGTGGCCACATAGGCGGCGCGGTCAGGCCGGCCACGGGTCACCGCGAGGTTCACCAGCGCTGGCTGGTCCCCGGGGTTCCTGTCCACTTCGCATACCTCCCGCCACGTCCGCTGCCCGGCCGATCGCCGCCCCCATGCCGCGGCGCGCCCCCGATGCGCCGCGGCGTGACCCCCTATCCGCTGACGCGTATCTCCGGCGAACCCACGGTGAACAGGGAGGGGCAAATGACATGACGGGTTCGTTAATTCTGAGTGAACCCCGGTTTCTGGGACATCCTGGTGCGGAGCGGGCCCGGGCAGTTGCTGGCCGGCAAGCTGAACACTCCCTGGGAATCTTGTCTGCATTGCCCGGCGTGCCCGCGTGGCCGGCCTACCATGACGACGCGGGCACGGCTGGCGGGTCCGCCATGGCAGGGACGGGCATGGACGCAGCGACCTTCGTGGGCCTCTGGCATCGCGCTGTCACCGCGCAGCCGATGCCGCCCCGCACACTGGTGCTGGCCTGTGCTCTCGCCGCGCTCCTCGCCGTCGCGTCACGCCGCGTCTGGCCGGTCTCCCGCACCGTGGTGACCGTCGCCCATGAGGGCGGCCACGCGCTGGTCGCGCTGCTGACCGGCCGGCGGCTGGCCGGCGTCCGGGTACACGCCAACACCGCCGGGGTGACCTGGTCGGCCGGCCGGCCGACTGGTCCCGGCATCGTGCTCACGACCGCCGCCGGGTACCTGGCTCCGCCGCTGCTCGGGCTCGGGGCCGCCGCCCTGCTGGCCACCGGGCACCTGGCCGGCGCGCTCATACTCAGCCTGGTCCTGCTGGCCGGGCTCGTCTTCGTGATCCGCAACGCCTACGGGCTGCTGGTGGTGCTGGTGGTCGCTGGCGCGGTCGTGGTGGTGCTGTGGCGCGGCTCCGCCCTGGTCCAAGGCGGGTTCGGCTACGTCATGGCCTGGTTCCTGCTGCTCGGCGGGGTGCGGCCGGTGCTCGAGCTCAACCATTCCCGCCGCCGGGGCAGATCGGCGGGATCCGACTCCGACCAGTTGGCCCGGCTCACTGGCGTTCCCGGCGGGGCGTGGATCCTTCTGTTCGGCGTAGTAGCGCTGGGCGCGCTCGCCGTCAGCGCCCTGTGGTTGATCAGATGACGGTGGTTGATCAGATGACGGTGGTTGATCAGATGACGGTGGTTGATCAGATGACGGTGGTTGATCTGAGCACCGTGTTAGCTGAGCACCGGGGCCACTACCAGCGGCCCGGGTGCACGACCTCGTCGAAGGGACGCCGGTCCGGCCGCTGGATCGGCGTCAGCGGCCTGCCGGCCGGGTAGCCGAGCGCGATCAGGTAGGCGAGGAATTTCCCGTCCGGGAAGCCCAGCAGCCTCTGCGCGAGCTGCTGATCCCCCACCGCGGCGTGACCGCTGCCGACACCGAGATCGGCCGCGGCGATCATGACGCTGATCGTGGCCTGCCCGAGGTCGTACTGGCAATGATCGCGCTCGCGCTCGTCGGCAGGCACCGGCGCCACCAGTGCGATGGTCGCGGCCGAGCGGGCCACGTGCCCCGCCCCCTGCCACACCCGGGCGAGTTCCTGAAGCTGATCCCGGCCGGTGACGACCACGAAATCCCACGGCTGCCAGTTCCGTGAGGACGGCGAGCGGCGGCCGGCCTCGAGAATCTGATCAAGGTCCGCGGGCGGAATGGACCGGTCCTCGAATTCACGGACATTCCTGCGCGCCCTGATGGCGTCCCATGTCTCCACGCGCGGCTGCCTACCCCCTGGCTGGGAGGCGGAAACAGCGGCCAGTCCAGGCCTGGAGCCGGAACCCACCAGCACTTGACCGTGCCCCGTAGATCACTGCCCGCTGCGCGTCCAACCCAGAGTCCGGGGAACGGGCAGTCGGCGGGTAGCCGGCAGCTCCCGCCGACGTCAAGCTGTGATCGAGCTATAGCGTTCCGTAAGCTGATGTCGCAGCCGGGCGCACGGGGATGCGCCGGCCTGGACACGTGGAGGCATCCATGGTCACGCGTGACACCGCCTGGCCCAGCGGCACGCCCTGCTGGGTTGATCTCGGGGTAGACGACATCGCCAAAGCCTGCACGTTCTACGCGGGGCTGTTCGGCTGGGAGATCCAGGCGGGGCCGCCCGAAACCTACGGTTACGCCATGTGCCTCACGAACGGCCTCGCCGTGGCCGGTATCGGGCCGAAGCAGGGGCCGCCGGGAACGCCGGCCGCCTGGACCACGTACCTGGCCTCCGATGACGCCGACCAGACGTCCCGCAGGGTCAAGGCGGCAGGCGGCCACGTGCTCATGGAGCCGATGGACATTATGGACGTCGGCCGGATGGCGGTCGCGGCCGATCCTGGCCACGCCGTGTTCGGCATCTGGCAGGCCCGCGCACACATCGGCGTCGGGCTGGCCAACGAGCCTGGGACGCTCTGCTGGAACGAGAACTTCAGCCGCGACTTCGACCGCAACAAGGCGTTCTATCAGGCAGTTTTCGGCTACGAATTCGGTGACATCGGCGATATCAGCTTCAACTACGCCACACTGAAAGTGGGCGGTGCCGACGTGGGCGGCATCGGTGAGCTTGACACCACCTTCCCGGCTGAGGTTCCCCCGCACTGGTCGCCGTACTTCGCTGTTGAGGACACCAACGGAGCTGTCGCGAAGGTCAGCGCCCTCGGCGGGAGCGTGGCCCGGCCGCCCCGGGACACGCCCTATGGGCGGATGGCCGTGGTCAGCGACGACCAGGGTGCGGAGTTCTCACTGATAAGCGTGCCTGTGTAAGCGTGCCTGTGCCCAGCAAAGGCTGACTCGGATCGCGGCTCACGGGATACTCGCCGGGATTCTTGGCTCGTCCGACATGAGCCGGCCCGCGGTCCGGGCCGCGGTGGCCCGCGCCCACCGGCCACTGGTGAGCATGCCGACGGCGAGCACCGCCGCGCCGCACCCGGTCACGATCCACCAGCCGACGCGACTGGCGGACGCGAAAGCAGTCCCGAATGGGCCGGCCAGGGCGGAAGTCACTGCCGAGCCGACCACGGCGACGCCGAGCGTCTGACCGATCTGCCGGCTCGTCGACGCGACCGCCGCCGCGACCCCGGCCTGGTCGCGGGGCATCCCGGACACGGCGGTGTTGGTGATCGGGGCGTTGACCATGCCGAACCCGATGCCGAACACGACATAGGCGGACAGGAGCCAGCCGACGGATGTGCCGTTCGTCAGCCCGGTCAGCAGGACGCCGCCAGCTGTCATCGTCACCCCGGCGATCAGCAGCGGCAGCCGCGGCCCGCTGCGGCCGATGATCCGGCCGGAGATCGGCGCGAAGAACGCGGTGGCCACCGCTAGGGGCAGGGTGAGCAGCCCGGCATGCAACGCGGAGTACCCGCGGACGTCCTGCAGGTAGAGGGTGTTGAGGAAGAGGAAACCACCGAGCGCGGCGAACGCGCTGATGGCGATCACGGTTGCCCCGGAGAACGGCGCGCTGCAGAAGAACCGCAAGTCCAGCAGGGGCTCGTTACGCCGTGGTTCATAGATGAGCAGAGCGGCCAGCGCGGCTGCGGACAGGGTGAAGAAGCCGAGGATTTCCGCAGAGCTCCATCCGGAACTCGGGCCCTCGATGATCGCGTAGATCAGCGACGCCAGCGTCACGATCACCAGGAGCTGGCCGACCGGATCGAAGCGCCGGGGATGCGGCGCCCGCGACTCGGGCACGAATAGCGCGGTCGCCGCGATCGCGGCCACGCCAACCGGGATGTTGACCCAGAAGATCCCCCGCCAGCCCACCGTGGCGATCAGCGCCCCGCCGACCACCGGTCCGAGCGCCAGGCTCACGCCGACCGTGCCACCCCAGATGCCGATCGCGCGAGCTCGCTCGCGAGGGTCGGTGAACGTGTTGACGATGATGGACATGGCGACCGGGTTAAGCATCGAGCCGCCGATCGCCTGCAGCATCCGGAACACGATCAGCCAGCCCAGGCTGGGGGCCAGGCTGCACAGCAGCGAGCCGAGGGTGAACGCGGCCAGCCCGGTCTGGAAGATCCTGCGCCGTCCGAACCGGTCGGCGGTCGAGCCCCCCAGCATCAGGAAACTCGCGATCACCAGCGTGTACGCGTCGACGGTCCATTGCAGCCCGGAGACGGAGGCGTGCAGTTCGCGCTGGATCGACGGGAGCGCCACGTTCACGATCGTGTTGTCGAGACCGACGATGACCAGGCTCAGGCAGCAAATGCCCAGGACCAGCAGCCGCCGCCGTCGGCTTGCTTCAGGCACGGGCCCCCTCAGTCGCTGCGAGCCTTCTAGTACTTGCGAAAATACAACTAACCATCAGGTGGCGCAGCGCCCGGAATAGTGTTTTATGCCCAGGAACCCCCATGCGCGGCTGGACGCCTGGGCAACGCCATGCCGCGGCGAGGACGTGTCAGGCCGGGCACATCCAGTCGCTCGAGCCCGGACGAGGCGCCTGCCCGGCGCTGCCGGGTGGCGGGAAATGCACGCGCAGGGTGAATGCGTGCGGCGCTGGACCATGCGCCCGCAGGTGCCGCACCCGTTCCTCCGCGTCGCCCGTGGCCGGGACGCTGCCCCGCGGAATCCACCACAGCGCCGTGTACGCCTCGGCCGCCGGCACGAACCACTGCCGACGGCGGCGCAGCACCCGCCGGTGTGCGTCGGAGTAGACAAAGGCCGCCAGCGCCTCGACCGACTCCCACACCGACAAATTGACGATGACGCCCGCGCTGCCCGCCTCATCCCATTCGAAGGCGCGCACCGAGGTGGCATTGCCGTCCTCGGCCTGCAGTCGCCACACGAACCCGGGGGCGGCGTCGGCGGCGGCGTTGACGGGGTCGAGCGCGGCGACGAAGTCCGCCAGGACCGGACTGTCCAGGGGGGCCCGGAGCCGGGCGATGTTCACCTGAGCCAGCAGATAATCCACGCCCTCATGGTGTCACACCGGGCGTTCAGCCTTCCCGCAGCAGGGCGACCACTGGGATCACGCGATCGGTCCCGGCCTGGTATTCCGCGAACCCGGGGTAGCGCCGGGCCTGCTCCGCGTACTTCTGGTCCCGTTCCTCCCCTTCCAGTACCACCGCCCGGGCCGGGAAGGTCTCCGTGCCCATCTCGACGGTCACCTCCGGATTGGCCACCAGGTTCAGGTACCAGTCCGGGTGCACGGGCGCGCCAGCCTTGGAAGCGAACACCAGCCAGCGGCCGTCATCGGCGAGGTACATCATCGGGTTCACCCGCTGCTTGCCCGACCTGCGGCCGGTCGTGGTCAGCAACAGCACCGGCGCCCCCTCGAACTGGCCGCCCACCTTGCCATCGTTGGCGCGGAATTCCGCGATTACCTTGCTGTTCCAGTCGTTCGCGTCAGCCATGTCACTCCTGTCCCAGTCGTCGGCCCTGTACCAGCCGGGGCTTCAACCCGGACGTTACCGGGCGAGCGGGCCGTGAGACCCGACGAGGCCCCTCCATCTCATACCTGGAGGGGCCTCGTCCGGTTCTGACCAGCTTTATTGTGCCCTAACGCAGCGGTCTGAGCCGGAAGCGACACGCCGTCCCGTGACACGCGCACGAGGAGCGGGCCGACCCTCAGTGGGTCGAGGGCGCCGTCCGCCGCTGGAACAGCACGCTGGACAGCGCGGCCGAGACGATCAGGATCCCGCCGCACCAGGCCAGGGCCCGCCACGCGCTGGCGGCGACCGGCGCGCCCAGGAGCAGCCCGCGCAGCGTCTGGACTACCGGGGTGACTGGCTGGGTGTCCGCGAACCCGTGCAGCCAGGACGGCATTGTGGAGATCGGCACGAAGGCACTGCTCGGATAGGGCAGGAACATCACGAAGAACGTGAAGCCGCTGGCGGCCTCGGGCGATGAGGCGAGCAGCCCGGCCGCCGCGGACAGCCACGAGACCGCTACCACGAACAGCGACAGCACACCCACGGCCCCGAGCCATGGCAGCAGGCCCGCGTGCGGCCGGAAGCCGATCGCGATGGCGACCCCGAACACCAGGACGGTCGACGCGGCATTGCGGACCACGCTGGCCGCGACGTGCCCGAACAGGACGGCGGCACCCCCGATGTCCATCGACCGGAACCGGTCGATGATGCCGCCGGTCATGTCGTTGCTGACGCTCACGGCCGTCAGCGACGCGCCGAAGCCCGCGCAGAGCAGGAGGACGCCGGGGACGACATAGGTCACGTACCTGGCGCCGGTGTGGATCGCGCCGCCGAACAGGTAGACGAACATCACCATCAGCATGACCGGGAGGATCAGTGAGGTCAGCAGCGCGTCGAGGTTGCGCCTGGACATGCGGACGCAGCGGGCGGCCATGGTCAGCGCGTCGCTGACGAGGCCCGCCGGCCGCCGGGCGGCGCGCACCGCGGCGCCGGGCCGCGCGATGTCGCAAATAGCGATATCAGACACGGGAGATCTCCTTCACGGGCTGGGCCACGGGGCTGGCCTGCCCGGCCGCGTGGCCGGTCAGGGTCAGGAAGACGTCGTCGAGGGTGGCACTGTGCACGGCGAACCGCCGCACTGCGGCGCGGCCCGGGTCCACCTCATCGAGGATGGCCCGCACGTGCGCGGCGGCTCCGTCGGTCGCCGCGCCGATGGTCAGGCTGGCCGGGTCGCTGGTCACCACCCGCTCGCCGAGGCAGCGCGCGACGTCATCGAACGCGGCGCGGTCCGCCAGCGTCAGGTCCAGGCGCTGCGCCGCAACCTGCGCCTTGAGCTCCTGCGGTGTGCCGTCGGCGACTACCCGCCCGCCGTCCAGCACGGCGATGCGATCCGCCAGCTGGTCGGCCTCCTCCAGGTACTGGGTGGTCAGGAACACGGTGACCCCCGATCCGGCCAGGTCCGCGATGACCGCCCACATCGTCTGCCGGCTCCGCAGGTCCAGCCCGGTCGTAGGCTCATCGAGAAAGATCACCGAAGGGCGGCCGACCAGGCCCGCCGCCAGGTCCAGCCGCCGGCGCATGCCACCGGAGTAGGTCGAGACGCGCCGCCGCGCCGCTTCGGCGAGGCCGAACCGGCCGAGGAGGTCCCCGGCGCGGTCGCGGGCCTGCCGGCCGGACAGGCCGGACAGCCGTCCCATCATGCGCAGGTTCTCCTCACCGGTCTGCAGCTGATCCACCGCCGCGTACTGCCCGGTGAGGCTGATGCTGCGGCGAACCAGATGCCGGTCATCGACCACATCGAAACCCGCCACCCGCGCCTGGCCGGCGTCCGCCTGGGTGAGCGTGGACAGGATCCGCACCATCGTGGTCTTGCCTGCTCCGTTGGGCCCGAGCAGCGAGAACACGCTGCCGCGGGTCACCCGCAGGCCGACGCCGGCCAGAACGCGCACGGTGCCGTAAGACTTCTCCAGGCCGATCGCCTCGATCGCCAGGTCGTCGGTCATTTCTGCCAGACTCCTCACCAGGGCCGAATGCGGCCACCTCTTCTGCGTATGGCATACGCTCTACTGCGTAGGTTATACGCAGTCCTAGGATGGCTGTCAACCTGGTTCCCACCGGCGGCGAGCGGAGACGATGGACGAGGACACCGGTACCGGCCTCCCGGCCAGCATCGAGGCGGCGTGGGGACTGCGTGAACGCCCGCACAAGGGCCCCAAGCCGGCGCTCAGCCTGGAGCGGATCGTGCAGGCGGCCGTGCACATCGCTGAGACCGAGGGGCTCGGCGCGGTCTCCATGAGCCGGGTCGCCACAGAGCTTGGCGGCGGCACCATGTCGCTGTACCGGTACGTCGCGGCCAAGCACGAACTGCTGGCGCTCATGGTGGACGCGGCGTACGGGCCGCCCCCCGCCGCACCTGGGCCTGCCGAAGGATGGCGGGCCGGATTGTCCCGGTGGGCCTGGGCGTTGCGTGCCGCCGCGCACCGGCATCCGTGGGCGCTGCGCATCCCGATCAGCGGGCTTCCGGTCCGGCCCAATGAGGTCGCCTGGTTTGAGCAGGCGCTGACCTGCCTGCGGGACACTGGCCTGGCCGAGGCGGAGAAGGCATCGGTGATCCTGATGCTGAGCGGCTACGTCAGGAACATCGCCACCACCGAGGCTGACATCGAGGCGGCCATCCGGGCGTCCGGCGCCACCCCCCAGGAATGGATGTCCTCCTACGGCCGCATGCTCGCGAAACTGGCCGACCCGCAGCGGTTCCCGGCGATCAGCACGTTCATCGCCGCGGGGGTCTTCGACACGGCGGACGACCCCGACGACGAGTTCGTCTTCGGCCTGGAACGTGTGCTGGACGGCATCCAGGCGCTCGTGCGCAGGGAAAAGCCAGGGCAATGATCACTTACCGCCGATCGCCTGCCCGCCGGACGCCTGGACCGGCTTCAGCTGAGGTCGCGGCGGCGCAGGCCGGCCAGGCCGGCCACGGCCAGCAGCACGGCGATGCCCGCCAGCCAGAGCAGCGGCGAAACGGTGAATGAGCCGCCGGGCAGCTTGGGCACGTGCGTGAACGGGGAGATGTCCATGACCCACTGCGGCAGCCGGAGGGTGGGTCCCACCAGCGTGAGCAGTGCGATCACGCCGAGTGCGGTCCAGCTCACGGGCACGGCCATCCGCGGAGCCAGGCCGGTCGCGGCCACCGCGATCCCGGCCATCAGCCACGCGGCCGGCACCTGCGCGAGCGCCGCCCCGGCCAACCTGGGCAGCTGGCTGGCCACATCACCGGTGCGCAGGCCGTAGGCCAGCCCCGCCAACAACCCCGCCGCGCCGAGCAGCACCGCCGTGCCCACCGCCGCGATCACCAGATGACCGGCCACCCAGCGGATCCGCCCGGTCGGCGTGGCCAGGACGAGCTCGGCGCGCTGCTCGGACTCCTCACTGCGTGGCCGGAGCGCCGCGGCCACGCCGTACGCCGCCGCGGTCACCCCGAGGATCACCATCAGCGCGGCGAAGTACGCGTCGATGAGGCCGCTGCGCCCGCCGAGCCGGATGATGAACTCCCTGGCCTGCGCGGAGTTCAGCGCGGAGCCGATGCCCTTGGCGGAGGCGCCCAGGACCGCGCCGGTGGCGGCGAAGCCGAACGTCCACCAGAGCAGCGAAGCCCGTTGCAGCTGCCAGGCGAGAGCTGAGGGGCTGCGCAGCCAGCCGGGGGCCCGCGCACGGCCGGGCCGCGATGGCAGCAGGCCGGCGGCGAGGTCCCGGCGGGCAGCCAGCAGGCAGGCGGCCCCGGTGAGCGTCGCGGCGGCCACGAGGGAGAGGCCGGCCACCCACCACCGCTCGCCCGCGAACGGCCGCAGCCGCTCCGCCCAGCCGAGCGGCGATGCCCAGCTCAGCCAGGACAGCCCCGACCCGGCGTCGCCGACCGTCCGCAGCAGGTAGGCGAGGCCGAGCACGCCCCCCGCGATGCCGCGCGAGGCACGCGCGCTGTCGGAGAGCTGGGCGCTGACGGCGGCGACCGCGGCGAACGCCGCCCCGGTGAGGCCGATGGCCGCCCCCAGGGCCAGCCCCCCGCCTGCGGGCAGCCCGAGGAGGATCACGGCGGCGGCGATCAGCACGGCGAGAACCAGGCACGCGCCGAACGCCACCACCAGGCCGGCCGCCAGCGCCGCCTGCCTGCCCAGGACGGTGGAACCCACCAGTTCGAGGCGGCCTGCCTCCTCGTCCGCGCGGGTGTGCCTGATCACGGTGAAGATGCCCATCAGCGCGGCGCCGACGGCCGCGGCCAGGCCGACCTTCCACATGGTCAGGGCGCCGAGAGAGTCGCCATACACCGGGCCGGCCAGGGCGGTCATCGACGGGTTGCCCCGGAGGCTGGCGGCTAGCGCGGCCCGCTCCGGCCCAGTCGGGTAGAGGCCCTTGAAGCTGTAGGCGGTGCTGGCGACGACGGCGGTGAGGACGTAGAGCCAGGCCGGCAGGAAGTACCGGTCCCGGCGCAGCGCGAGCCGCGCGAGCTCACCTGTCCCGGTCAGCGACGAGGTCCCATGCCGGCCGGCCGCCGTCGGGGGTGCGGCCACCGCGGTCACGGCGCTGCCCCGTCCGAATACTGCCGCAGGAACAGCTCCTCCAGCGTGGGCGGCTGGCTCACCAGGCTGCGCACACCGGCCTCCGTCAGCCGCCTGAGCAGCTCATCGAGAACGGCATTGTCGACCTGGCACCGCACCCGGGTGCCGACAACGTCCAGGTCGTGGACGCCAGGCAGCCCGTCGAGCCCAGCCGGCGGGCGGGCCAGTTCCGCCTGGATGGAGGTCCTGGCCAGGTGGCGCAGGTCGGCGAGGGCACCGGTTTCCACCGTGCGGCCGGCCCGGATGATGGTCACCCGGTCGCAGAGCGCCTCGACCTCGGACAGGATGTGGCTGGACAGCAGCACCGTGCGCCCGTTACGCCGTTCCTCCTCGACGCACGCGCGGAACGTGGCCTCCATCAGCGGGTCGAGCCCCGACGTCGGCTCGTCCAGGATGAGCAGGTCGGCATCGGAGGCCAGGGCCGCGACGAGGGCCACCTTCTGCCGGTTGCCCTTGGAGTAGGCGCGGCTCTTCTTCGCCGGGTCCAGCTCAAACCTTTCCAGCGCAGCGGCCCGGCGCTTCTCATCAAGTCCGCCCCGGAGCCTGCCGAGAAGGTCGATCACCTCGCCGCCGGACAGGTTCGGCCAGAGCGTGACGTCTCCTGGGACATAGGCCAGCCTGCGGTGCAGCGTGGTGGCATCGCGCCACGGGTCACCGCCGAGCAGCCGGACCGTGCCAGCGTCCGCGCGGATCAGCCCGAGCAGGACCCGGATGGTTGTCGTCTTGCCCGATCCGTTGGGTCCGAGGAAGCCGTGTACCTCGCCGGAGGCCACGCTCAGATCCAGCCCGTCCAACGCACAGGTCCGGCCGAACGACTTGCGCAGGCCGGTCACCTCGATCGCAGCGGTCACACTCGCAGCCTACACAAAATTCATGAAATAATGAAAGTAATGAAGTGAGTAAACTAAGCTGGAGAGGCTAGCCCTTGGCCAGGAGCGGCATGCCAGTCGATGTCACATCGAACGCGCTCCTACCCAGTCGATGTCACATCGACGGGGCCCGGGGGCGAGCAGGAGCCGGGTCGATGTCACATCGCCGGAGCCCGGGTGGGAGCAGGAGCGGGATGAGGTGGTGCGGCGGTGACCGATGGCCGGGCTCCGCAGCGTGACGCTGTGGCCGTGCGGCGGTTCATCGAGCGCTTCGCCTCCCTGCTGAACGAGTCGGGCCTGCCGCCGATGCCGGCCCGGATCTTCGTCGCCCTGCTGGCCGCCGACTCCGCCCGCCTGACCGCGGCCGAGCTGGCCGGGCAACTCGGGGTAAGCCCCGCGGCGGTGTCCGGCGGCGTGCGCTATCTGATCCAGGTCGGCATGGTCAGCCGGGAAAGCGAGGGCGGCTCCCGGCGCCACTACTACCGGGTGCCCGATCGGGTCTGGCCCGAGTACCTGCGGGTGCGGGATCAGATTGTGCTGCGCTGGGCGGCCATCATGCGGGAAGGCGCCGATGCGCTCGGCGCCAGTTCCCCGGCGGGCGAGCGGCTCGCCGAGTCGGCCATGTTCTTCGACTTCGTCAGCAAGGAACTGCCCGACATGCTGAGCCGCTGGGAGGACTACAAAGACGCGCACCAGACCTGAGTCTGCTGTTCAGGACAGGTCGGACTGGCCGCTCCGCACCCCGGCGGTGAACGCCGTCCACTCGGCCGGGGGAAGCCTTGTCGCGGCGTTCGCTCGGGCGGGCGGACGGCGTCTCGATGTCTTCCGGCTTCGCCCGAGTGCGGCGCTGCCGCCATCTTCGCTAGCCTGGGCCCCATGATCCTGCCGAGTAACCGCGCTGAGGGGGTGGGGACGAGACATGCCTGATGACGAGATCTACGACCCCTCTGACAACCTTGAAGATGATGGAACGCTGGACGCGTCGGACACGCTGGACGGCGACCCCGGTGATGACCCGCTGGACGCGGGGATCATCCCGCCTGACCGGTGGTCGGCCGGGGAGGGTTTCGGCACGACGCTGGCGGAGGCGCAGGCGGGCGAGTCGCTCGACCAACTGCTGGCCGAGGAGGAGCCTGAGCCAGACCCCTACGCGGAGGCCGAGGACGACGAGGACGACGACGGCCTCGCTGATAACGAGCCCGATCCCAGGTCCGGCCGCCTGGTCGCGCAGGATGAGGGGGCGCATCCCGGCGAGCAGCCTGACCTGCTCGCGCGCGATGTCGGCATCGACGGCGGCGCGGCCGGCGCGGAAGAAGCAGCCGTGCATGTGCTAGCCGACAACGAGGACGGCTAGGGAAGGCCGCCCACCGTGAAGGTGCCGCGGCTGAAGATCTCAGATCCCGGGCTGACCTCGCTGAAGAGCGCGGCACGCCCGGCGATCGTGATGCCTGCCATGTTCGCGCTGGCCGACCAGGTGATCAAGCAGCCGCAGACCGCTATCTTCGCCGCGTTCGGGTCCTTCGCATTCCTGGTTCTGGTCGACTTCGGCGGCCCTCCGCGCACCCGTCTCACCGCCTACCTGTCCCTGGCCGTCGCGGGCGTGGTGCTCATCGTCGTGGGCACGTTGTGCTCGGAGAACGCCTGGCTCGCCGCGGGGGCCATGGCCCTCGTGGGGTTCGCCATCCTCTTCTCCGGAGTGATCAACGGGTATTTCACAGCGGCCACGACAGCGGCGATCCTCCTCTTCGTGCTGCCGGTCGCCGTCCCGGCACCGGTCTCCGCCATCCCGTGGCGCCTGGCCGGCTTCGGCCTGGCGGCGGCCGCCGGGATCTGCGCGGTCATGTTGCTGTGGCCGCCGCGGCGGCAGGCGACACTCAGCAGCGACGCTGCCCGTGCCTGCCTGGCCCTAGCGGACCTGGCTGACAGTGCGTTCTCCGGAGACCAGGAGGCTATCGAGGCCCGGATCGCCGCCGCCCGGAAGGCGGTCGAGGCTCTCGTCAGCCGATTCCAGTCGGTGCCGCACCAGCCCACCGGGCCAACCCGGCCGAGGGCGGCGTTCGCCGGGCTCGCCGACGAACAGCGGTGGCTGCTGGAATCCCTGGTGGCCGTGACCGGGCCGGCTGGCCCTGAGCTGTGCCAGGAGGAGAACGGCGAGACGATGGCGGCCGCTGCCGCGGCCCTGCGCGCCAGCGGCGCGCGGCTGACGGGGCGGGGGGACGTTCCCGACACGAGCCGCCTGGAGCAGGCGCTGAAGGCCACCGTCCAGGCGCTCACCCGGCGCATTTCTGAGCTCCCTCCGGCCCCTGACGAGCACGCGCTGGACTCGATGCTCGGGCGGTCGTTCCGGAGCCGCGCGATCTCCTATTCGACCCAGCAGATCGTCAGCTACGCCATCATCGCGAGCGGCGGGTCGCCGCCGCCTGTCTCGGAGCCAAATACCGGCGCCCCAAGCACCGGCCCGCCACGCAGCGGCGGCCTGAATACCAGCGGTCCAAAAGGCGGCGGCGCAACCAGCGGCGGCAGTGACGCGCTGCTGGCGGTGCGGCAATTCGCCGTCGAGCACGCCAG
>OBLW0100001707.1_pt1 | contig 18341 bp, 19 predicted proteins | sample 1520161 | NCBI WGS metagenome assembly OBLW01 (sample SAMEA3539309, study PRJEB22396) | soil metagenome | biome: tundra; feature: field; material: soil | place: USA | collected 2010-05 | depth 0.15 m | reverse complement strand
CGCAAGATCCGGCTCGCCCAGCGCCGCGAGCAAGGCCGCGCGCGCGGTATCGCGCAAGACCACCGGGCGATCGGGCTCCTCGGCCTGGCTCCCCGGGCGTCGCCCCGGCAGCGCCGCGAGCACGTCCAGCTCGATCAACCCGGGGCGCGGCAGAACATGCCCCGGGGGCAGGCAGGCGCGCGTGCCGCGAATCGCCACCGGGATGACCGCCATATCAGCGCGCGCCGCTGCGGCGAAGGCGCCCATATGGAAGCGCAGCAGCCCGACCTCGGCGCTGAAGGTGCCTTCGGGGAAGAAGACCAACGCCTGCCGGCGCTCGGCATTGCGCATCAGACGGCGCGCGTCCTGGGCCGAGCGGCGGTGATCCTGTCGCTCGACGAATTCGGCGCCGATGCGCCGCAGCACAGTCCCGGCCAAAGGGAACGAGGACATTTCACGTTTGATGACGAAACTGAAGCTCGGCGGCAGCGCGGCCGCCATGATCACGCCGTCGAGGTAGCTGGAATGGTTGGCGACTACCACGCAGGGGGGCTCGATTCGCTCCAAGCCGCGGATCCGCACGCGCATTCCAATGAGCTTCAGGACACAGCGCGCCAGCGCGCGCACGATGGCGCGGCGCCGCGAGAGCGAGCGGGTCAGCAGCAGTACCGGCACCGCTGCCGCCCCGAACGCGAGGAACAGCGTCCAGGCATACAGTCCGTAGGCTAGGCGCAGCACGGTACTGCCCTCGAGCACTGACGGGCGGCGGTCGGCCAAGGATTGCTGCGGATCTGCCACTCGACGGGTTCTTTGGGTGTGATGCAGTTCTCTTTATGTTAACGGGCCCGGTGCGCCTGTGAGGGTGATCACATCGAAGCGCGACCGAAGCTCAGCATACTGCCGCGGCCAGACCAGCACCGATATCCAGGATATTTCATTGACCAGACAGGCAACAGTGACAGTCGCGAGTGCCAGCAAGGATCCGGTCGATCCGCTCATTACGCGCTTTCTCGACGCGGTATGGATGGAGCGCGGTCTGTCGTCCAATACTCTGGCGGCCTATCGCGCCGATCTGGTCGCGCTCGCGCGCTGGCTGGCGGCACGCCACGTGGCACTGCCAAAGACCGGCCGCGCTGATCTGATGGACTTCATCGCGGCGCGCGTGCACGGCGGCGCGCGGCCCCGTTCTACGGCCCGGCAGCTGTCCTCGTTTCGTCGCTTCTTTCGCTATCTGATCCGCGAAGCTCTGATTGCCGAAGATCCGACCGCGCAGATCGCGATGCCAAAGATCGGCCGCTCGCTTCCGCGTTCGTTGAGCGAAGCGGAAGTTGAAGCACTGCTTGCGGCCCCGGCGGTCGCCGACCCGCTCGGCCACCGCGACCGCACCATGCTCGAAGTGCTGTACGCGACCGGTTTGCGCGTTTCGGAGCTCGTGCATCTCAAGCTCGGCCAAGTCAACATGAATCAGGGTGTGATCCGGGTGCTCGGCAAGGGCAATCGTGAGCGCCTGATCCCGCTCGGTGAGGAGGCGATGCGTTGGCTCAAGACCTTCATCGATGGCGCCCGCGCCGACATCCTGCTCGACCGCAGCACTGATTTCCTATTCCCGACACGCCGCGGCGATCGCATGACACGCCAGGCGTTCTGGCACATCATCAAACGCTACGCGCGCAAGGCCGCCGTTGATCGCGATCTCTCGCCGCACACCCTGCGGCATGCGTTCGCGACCCATCTGCTCAATCACGGCGCCGATTTGCGCGTGGTGCAAATGCTGCTCGGTCACAGCGATCTGTCGACCACACAGATTTACACGCACGTGGCCCGCGAGCGCTTGAAAGAACTGCATACAACCCACCATCCGCGCGGCTGACGGCCCTGACCGGCCGCGTTGTCAATGTGGTATATTTGACCCATGATACGGCTGCGCCATACACCCCGTGGGGCCCATCTGGCAATGCTGGCGGCCCTGAGCCTGGCGGTGGCAAGTGCTTGGGCGGTCGACGTGCAGAGTGTGCCGAAGCCGCCCGACGCCTCGATGGTTGCAAATCCGGATGCGGCGGCCGCGAGCATTCCCGGTGTCAAGAAAGAGGATGTGCACTCGACGCCCGTGGCCGGCGTATTCGAAGTGCGTCGCGGCGCCGATATTGTCTACATGAGCGGCGATGGCCAGTACGTTTTTACCGGTGATCTCTACAACGTCGCCAGCCACAACAACCTGACCGAGGCGCATCGGCGGGTGCTGCGCCAAAAACTCATCGACGCGATACCCGAATCGCAGATGGTGATCTTTTCCCCGCCGCAGCCGAAGTACACGGTCACCGTGTTCACCGATGTCGACTGCGCGTATTGCCGCGAGCTGCACCGCCAGATCGCCGATTACAATCGGCTCGGAGTGCGCGTGCGCTATATCTTCTACCCGCGCAGCGGGCCTAACACCGAGTCGTGGCGCAAGGCGGAGCAAGTCTGGTGTTCCGCCGACCGCAAGTCGGCGCTGACGCGTGCCAAGCTCGGTCAGGTGCTCGATGCCAAACCCTGTGGCGCAACGCCGGTCGCGCAGGAATACGCGCTCGGCAAGGCGATTGGGCTCGAAGGCACCCCCGGCATCGTGGCCTCGAATGGCGCGATGGTGGGCGGCTACCTGCCGCCGCAGGCCTTGGTCGAAGAGCTCGCCCAGCAGACCACCACGCTACAGTGATCCGCAGCCTCAGCGCTCGAGCAATTTGAGCTTATCAGGCTTGTCTTCCCATTCCTTGGCATCCGCCGGCGCCGGGCCTTTTTCCGTTATGGCGGGCCATTGCTTGGCCAGTTCGGCATTGAGCTTCGTGAATGGTTCCTGTCCCGCTGGCAACTCTTCCTCGGAGAAAATCGCCTCCACCGGGCACTCGGGCTCGCACAACGTGCAGTCGATGCACTCGTCCGGATCAATGACCAGGAAATTCGGCCCTTCCCGAAAGCAGTCGACCGGGCAAACCTCCACGCAGTCCATGTACTTGCACTTGATGCAGCTTTCCGTCACGACAAAGGTCATTGGTGCTCCGGGCCGATAGGGCCGCGTATTGTGCCAAAGCTCACCGGGCGCTTAAAGCTTTAGCTCAGCCCCGTAGCGGATGCTCGATGTCGCTGAAGTGCAGCAACTCCAGCGCAGCGCGTCGATCTTCGAAGTAGCAGCGCAGTGCGAAGCGGATGCTCGGAAAAGCGATGTCATCCCACGGGATCTGGGCTTCCTCGTACAGACCGGATTCAAGGCTTTCAGCGCCGACGCCGTAGTGACCCTCGATCAGGTGCGCGCGGAAAGTCACGTGTACCTGAGCGGCATGCAGCACGTGCGTAATCGCCAGCAGCGAGCCGATTTCGACCCGCGCCAGGGCTTCCTCCAGCGACTCGCGCGCGGCAGCGGCCTGCAGGGACTCGCCGTTTTCCATAAAGCCTGCAGGCGTGGTCCAGTACCCGCGCCGCGGCATAATCGCACGGCGGCACAGCAGAATACGACCCTGCCATTCGGGTATGCAGCCGACCACAATGCGCGGATTCTCATAATGAATGCTGCCGCAGGCAGTGCACACCGCTCGCGGCAGATTGTCGCCGGGTGGTATGCGCCGCTCCACCGGCTGACCACAGTCTGGACAGAATTTCATAGTCGATTCAGGTATCGTACGCGCACCGAGGGAAGCTCTGCAGCGGAAATAGGCGAGGCCGTCATGCCGAGCTTGCTCAAGGCCTCGTGGCGGAACTGGTAGACGCAGTCGACTCAAAATCGACCGGGCTTGCCCATCTCGGTTCGACTCCGAGCGAGGCCACCACATATTCGATACGCCATCACCGCCAGTTCCTAAGGTTCACGACCTGAGTGTTCTCAAGCGCACCGATTTCGATTACCGGCTGCCGCCCGAACTGATCGCGCAGGCGCCGCTGCCGCGACGTTCGTCCAGCCGGCTGCTGCTGCTCGATGGCCCGAGCGCACAATGGCACGACCGATGGATCGATGAGTTGCCTACGCTGTTGCAGGGCGGCGACCTGCTGGTCTTCAACGACACGCGCGTGCTGCCGGCCCGCTTGCCGGCCCGCAAACCCAGCGGCGGACGCATCGAGATTTTTCTGGAGCGAACGCTACCGGCAAGGCGGGCCCTGGTGCAGTTGCGCGACAGTAAGTCCGTCCGGCCTGGCTTGGCGCTGCAGAGCGCCGGAGGCGAGGTGCAGATTCTCGCGCGCCGCGGTGAGCTGTGGGAGATCGAGCTGCCCGGGGAGACGAGCGAATTTTTCGAGCGGCATGGCCAGGTACCATTGCCGCCCTATATCCGGCGCCCGCCGCAGGACAGTGACCGCGAGCGCTACCAGAGCCTATGGGCGCGGGTTCCGGGCGCTGTCGCAGCGCCGACCGCGAGTCTGCATTTCGATGCTGCGCTGCTTGCGGCGCTTGCGGTGCGAGGGATCGAACGCGCGTGGGTGACGCTGCACGTGGGAGCGGGCACGTTTGCACCGGTCCGCACCGATGATCTCGCGCAACACACTTTGCACAGCGAAAGCTATGAGATCAGCCTCGAGACCGTGGAAGCGATCGAGCGCGCTCGCCAGCGAGGCGGGCGCGTGATTGCGATCGGCACGACCGTGGCGCGCGCGCTGGAGTCGGCCGCGCTCGCCGGCGCGAGGCCGGCGGCCGGGGCGGCCGAGACGGCGCTTTTTATCCGTCCAGGGTATCGTTTCCACGTGATCGACGCCCTGTTGACCAACTTCCATCTGCCGCAGTCGACTCTGCTGATGCTGGTGTCGGCCTTTGCGGGCCGCGACACCGTGCTCGCCGCCTATGCCCATGCGATCGCTGAACGTTATCGTTTTTTCAGTTACGGGGATGCCATGCTGGTGTTTCCGCAGCCGCAGGCGCGCGCTTGAGCATGAGCTCCGACGCGGTGCCGCGCGCGCAGTTCGAGGTGCTGGCCCGCGACGGCGCGGCACGCGCGGGCAGGCTGCGGCTGCCGCATGGCACCGTCGAAACGCCGGTGTTCATGCCGGTCGGTACCTACGGCACGGTGAAGGCCATGGCGCCGGAGGAACTCGAGGCGCTCGGCGCGCAGATCGTGCTCGGCAACACCTTTCATCTCATGCTGCGGCCGGGGGCCGAGATCGTCGGCTTGCACCGCGATGGACTGCACGGCTTCATGGGCTGGCGGGGACCGATTCTGACCGACTCCGGCGGCTTTCAGGTCTTCAGCCTGGCGCAGATGCGCCACATCGATGAGGACGGGGTGCGCTTCCGTTCCCCGGTCGACGGTGCGAGCGTGCACATGCGTCCTGAGGATGCGATGGACGTGCAGCGTGCGCTGGCCTCGGATATCGCCATGGCATTCGATGAGTGCACGGCCTATCCGGTCTCGGAGGATCAGGCTCGCTCGTCGATGCAGCGCTCGATGCGCTGGGCGATTCGCAGCTACGATCACTACTACGGCGCCGCCGCGCCGCCCGGCAACCTGTTTGCGATCGTACAGGGCGGCATGTACGAACAACTGCGCCTGGAGTCCATCGAAACGCTGACGCAGCGCGATTTCCCCGGCTACGCCGTGGGCGGCCTGGCCGTGGGCGAGCCCGAGGCCGAGCGGCTGCGGGTCCTGGACTGGCTGGTGCCGCGGCTGCCGCAGGACCGCCCGCGCTATCTGATGGGCTTGGGCTATCCGCAGGACATCGTCGCTGCGGTGGCGCGTGGCATCGATATGTTCGACTGCGTGATGCCCACGCGCCATGCGCGCAACGGCCACCTGTTCACGACCGCCGGCATCATCAATATCCGCAATGCCGTCTATCAGCGCGACACCGGGCCAATCGATCCGGCCTGCGGCTGCTCGACCTGCCGTCGCTATTCGCGCGCCTATCTGCGGCATCTGGATCGCTGCAAGGAAATCCTCGGCGTGCGCCTGGCCAGCTTGCACAACCTGCATTTCTATCTGCAGCTGATGCGAGAGATTCGCAGCGCCATCGCCGAGGGGCGATTTGCGGCGCTGGCAGCGCAGATTCTGGCAACGCCCCGGCGCTTTGCAGTGCCTGTGGCATAATGCCGCCCCTTTGCGGCCGTCAGGCACGGGCTTGGGCGGCACACAGCAACCAAGCGGCTCGACCGCAGGCATGAGGAAAGCATGAGTTTACTGGTCAGCGATGCGTACGCGCAGACGGCCGGCAGCGCCATGGGCGGCGGCGGGGTCGGCCAGATCATCATTCTGGTGGCCTTCGTCGGGGTGTTCTATTTTCTGCTGATTCGTCCGCAGCAGAAACGCATGAAGGATCAGCAGGCCATGCTCTCGCGGCTGGCCGTGGGCGATGAGGTGGTCACCAGCGGTGGCATTCTCGGTCGCATCACCGAGGTCAACGACACCTTCGTCACGCTCGAGATCTCCGAGGGCGTGCGCATCAAGGTGCAGAAGGCACAGATCACGCAGCTGATGCCCAAGGGCACGCTCAAGAGCGCCTGAGCGCGCCCGAGTCGATCGAATGCTGGAATTTCCGCGCTGGAAGTACCTGCTGGTGGCGCTCGTGATGCTCATCGCGGCGCTGTTTGCACTGCCGAACGTGTTTGGCGAGGACCCGGCGCTGCAGGTGGAGCGCAAGAACCGCGCGCCGATGGATGAGTTCGCGCGCCAGACGATCGAGGAGCTGCTGCACAAGCAGCAGATCACCATCAAGCGCGATTACATCGACAACGGCCGGTTGATCCTGGCGTTCAACGACGTGGCCGCGCAGCTCAAGGCGCGCGATACGGTAGATGGGACGCTGTCGGATGTCGACCGCTCCGCACTGTCGAATGCGCCGCGCGCGCCGGCCTGGATGCGCAGGCTTGGCCTCAAGGCCATGCCGCTGGGCCTGGATCTTCGCGGCGGCCTGTACCTGCTCTACCAGGTCGACGTCAACGGTGCCGTGAGCCAGCTGCTGGAGAGCTACGAGCAGAGTTTTCGGCGCGCCCTGAACGAGGCCAAGCTGCCCTTTGCGGATATCACGACGGTCAACTTAGGGGAGGGCGGTCTGACCGACGGGCTGCGCGTGACGCTGCCGGCGGGCAGCGATAGCGCCGCGGTCATCGCCGCGCTCAAGAAAGTCGACAACGGCCTGAGCTTCCACACCACGGGCACCGCCAGCGGCCCGGCGGTCGACATGCTGCTGACACCGGTGCAGATCAAGGCGCGCGAGGACTATGCCCTGGAGCAGAACCGCACCACGCTTATGAACCGCGTCAACGAGCTGGGGGTATCCGAGCCGATCGTGCAGCGCCAGGGGCTGGATCGCATCAACGTGCAGCTGCCCGGCGTGCAGAACTCGGCCGAGGTCAAGGATCTGCTCGGCAAGGTGGCGACGCTCGAGTTCCGGCTGGTGGATACGCAGAACAGTCCCGTGCAGGCCGAGCAGAGCGGGCGCGCGCCGCTAGGCAGCAAGCTGTATAAGCGCAAGGAAGGCTCGCCGATACTGCTCAAGCGCGATGTCGTGGTCACGGGCGATGAGCTGACGCAGGCGACATCGACCACGAGCCAGGAAGGACCGGCGGTCTCGATCAAGCTCGATGCCCGCGGCGCCGAATCGATGCAGCGCACCACGCGCCTGAACGTCGGCAAACCGCTGGCCGTGGTCTACATTGAGAAGAGCCGAAGGCAGGTGGAACTCAACGGCCAGAAAGTCGAGCGCGAGACCACCACCGAAACGGTAATCAACGTGGCGACCATTCGCGGTGTATTCGGGCCGCAGTTTGAGGTCACGGGACTCACGATCGCCGAGGCGCGCGATCTGTCGTTGCTGCTGCGTTCCGGATCGCTGGCGGCCCCGGTCGATGTGGTTGAGGAGCGCGCGATCGGCCCGAGTCTGGGCCAGGAGAATATCGACAAGGGTGTACGGGCACTCGAGCTCGGCATGTTGGCGGTATTCGTATTCATGGCGCTGTACTACCACGTCTTCGGTCTGGTAGCCGACGTCGTGCTGCTGGCGAACGTGATCCTGCTGACCGCGCTGCTGTCGATGCTGCGCGCCTCGCTGTCGTTGCCCGGCATCGCCGGCATTATTCTGACGGTCGGCATCGCCGTGGACGCCAACGTGCTGATCTATGAGCGTATCCGCGAAGAACTGCGCAACGGCGTATCGCCGCAGGCGGCCATACGCGCCGGTTTCGACAAAGCCTTCTCGGCCATCGCCGACTCGAACGTCACCGCCCTGATCGCGGGACTGGCGCTGTGGGTGATCGGCACCGGCGCGATCCGCGGCTTCGCGATCGTGTTGACGCTCGGAATCGCGACCTCGATGTTCACCTCGCTGCTGGGCAGCCGCGCACTGATCTCGCTGATGTATGGGGGCCGGCGCAAGCTCGCGCGGCTGTCGATCGGTTGACCAGACTGTAAGGATGTCGCCGTGGAATTTTTTCATCGCGCTACCAACTTCCCGTTCATGTCCACCCGCAAGGTGTGGTACGGGCTGTCGATCGTCTTGATCCTCATTTCGATCGTCTCGCTGTTCACGCGTGGACTGAACCTCGGGGTCGACTTCACCGGCGGTGTGACGGTGCAGGCGAGCTTTCCGGCGGCGGCCAATCGCGATGCCGTCAGCAGCGCGCTCGTGCGCGCGGGCTACGCAGACCCCCAGGTCACGATCTTCGGCACCTCGCGCGATATCGCGATCCGCTTACCCCCCAGCAAGCAGAGCACCGAGGCCGTGCGCGCCCGGCTCGAGCAGATCCTGCGGGGCATGGATGCCGGCGCCGAGATTCGCCAGGTCGAGGTCATCGGACCGCAGGTCGGCGGTGAACTGCAGCGCAGCGCCGTGCAGGCATTGCTCGCAACGCTACTGCTGATCTTCGGTTATATCGCCGTGCGCTTTCACACCTGGCGCCTGTCGTTCGGGGCCATCCTTGCGGTATTGCACGATCCGATCCTGGTGCTCGGCACGTTTTCGCTGACGCGCACGAGCTTCGATCTGACTGTGGTCGCGGCGATGCTGGCGGTGATTGGCTATTCGCTGAACGATACGGTGGTGGTATTCGACCGTATCCGGGAACGTTTTCACGGCAGCCGCCGGCTCGAGCCGGTCGTGGTGCTCGATCAGTCGATCAATCAGACCCTGTCGCGTACCATCATGACCAAGGTCGTGACGCTGATCGTCGTGGTGGCGTTGTACGCGCTGGGCGGCCCCGTGCTGCGCGGCTTTTCCGAGGCGCTGATCATCGGCATCCTGGCCGGCACCTACTCATCCATCTATATTTCCAGTGCCGTGGCGCTGGACTGCGGCCTGAAGGCCGAGCACCTGTTGCCGTCCTCAGTCAAACGGCCGGTCGACAGCATGCCTTGAAGGCGCCGCAGCGCGCTCTGAGCCGATGCTGTCACTGCTGACGCAACCCGATAGCGCTCTGGCGCTCGCGACGCTGTCGCTGCTCGAGATCGTGCTCGGCATCGACAACCTCGTCGTGCTGTCGATATTGGTCGGCAATTTGCCGCCCCCGCGGCAGCGCGCTGGCCGTCTCCTGGGCCTCTCGCTGGCAATGCTCACGCGGCTGGCGCTGCTGTTTTCTATTCTTTGGCTCACGCGCCTGCGAGCGCCGCTGTTCGCAGTCCTCGGGCGCGAGCTTTCACCGCACGATTTGATCCTCGGCATCGGCGGCCTGATCCTGCTGGCTCAAAGCGTCACTGAGATTCATGCGACTCTCGAGCGCGCCGCCGCACCGCCGCGTGCGCCGTCGCGCCGTGGCCTGGCCGCAGTGCTGTTCCAAATCGCGCTGATCGACGTCGTGTTCTCGCTCGACTCGGTGTTTACAGCGGTCGGGCTCGCGCGGCCCGATCAAGTGCTGATCATGGCCGCGGCGATCGTGATCTCGGTGGTCGTCATGATGTGGGTATCGGGGCCGGTGACCGCGCTGATCGAGCGTTATCCGACCGTCAAGGTGCTGGCGCTGGCGTTCCTGGTCCTGATCGGTTCGGCGCTGATCGGACAGGCCCTCGGCTTTGAGGTGCCCAAGGGCTACCTGTATTTCGCCATGGCCTTTGCGGTCGCCGTCGAACTGATCAATATCCGCTTGCGGCGAGCGCCCAAAGCGCGCGACTAGTCTGGGACGGGCCTCGGCTAATCCGGTGAGAAAGCCGAGCGCGGCGTGCCGGGTGCGGCCTGCGGCGGTGAGGGCGCGACCTCATCGCGGCGCAGGCGGCTGTTCCGGTACCCATAGGCAAAATACACCGCGAAGCCGATCAGGCTCCACAGTACGAGCCGCCACCAGGTCGCCGATGGCAGCGAATACGCCATGGCGGCGCAGAACAGCACGCCCATGCCGGCGGTAAACCATACGGCGGGCACGCGGAAGAGCCGCGGCAGGTCGGGACGCGTGTAGCGCAGCACGACAACGCCGATGCACACGACGATAAAGGCGACTAGGGTCCCGATCGAGACCAGTTCGCCGAGAATGCCGATCGGCAACAATCCGCCGAAAGTTGCCGCCAGAAAGCCGGTAATCAGGGTCGAGATATGCGGGGTCTTGAAGCGCGGATGCACGGCGCCGAAGATCTTGGGCAGCAGGCCGTCCTGCGACATCGTCAGCCAGATGCGAGCCTGCGGGATGATCATCGTGATGATGACCGAGGTGAGTCCGGCCAGCGCGCCCCAGTCGACCCAGATCCGAAGCCAGGCGAGCTGCGGATGCGCCTCGAGCGCGACCGGGACCGGCGCAGCATCGTTGAGCTGCACATAGGGCACCAATCCGGTCAACACGCTCGACATCAGGATGTACAGCACCGTGCAGATGGCCAAACTTCCGAGCATGCCGATCGGAATGCTACGTGCCGGATTCTTGGCCTCCTGCGCCACGGTCGAGACGCCATCGAAGCCGATGTAGGCGAAAAATATGATCGCGGCGGCCTGGAGAATGCCGCTCCAGCCGAATTCTCCGTATACGCCCGTGTTCTTGGGGATATACGGCACCCAATTTGCGGGATTGACGTAATAGGCGCCAAACACGATCACGGCAATCACAATGCAGACCTTGATCGCCACGATGACGGTATTGACGAACGCCGATTCGCGGATGCCCTTGTAGCACAGCGCGGTGGCCAGCCCGACGATGAAGATCGCGGGCAGATTCAGAATGGCGCCAGTGCGGTGGACCTCGAATCCGGTATCGCCGGCCGCGAAGGGTGCCGAGGTCAACCAGGCGGGCAGGAAATTGATGCCAAAATAATCCAGCAGGTTGACCGCATAGCGGCTCCAGCCCACCGCGACCGTTGAGCAGGCCATCATGTATTCGAGCACGAGATTCCAGCCGACAAACCAGGCAATGAACTCGCCGAGGGTCGCGTAGCTGTAGGCGTAAGCGCTGCCGCACACTGGCACCATGGCCGCGAATTCGGAGTAGCACAGCCCAGCGAACATGCAGCCCAGCCCGGCGACGATGAATGAGATGGCTATGGCCGGTCCCGCGTGCTGCGCCGCGGCCAGGCCCGTGAGCACAAAGATGCCGGTGCCGATGATGCCGCCGATGCCGAACGCAATCAGCGCCGGGATGCCCAAGGCTCGAACCAACTGTTTGCTCGACGCCTCCTGCTGATAGTCCTGGATCGGCTTGGTGGCGAACAGCCCCTTCTTATTCATGAAAGTTCCTGCGCGGCAGCCTATCGTGATCGAACTCTACACTCTCAATCCACTCGACGCGTTTTTTTACAGGTGGCGCAGCGCTTCGGGTACGTGCGGAGCCAGAGCTTCGATCAGCGCTTCGTACACTTTTGGCGCGCCAGCGACGATATTTGCCCCAAGTTGATACTCGTTGCCGCTCAGGGTGCCGACTCGGCCACCGGCTTCCTGGACCAGCAGTGTGCCGGCGGCGGTGTCCCAGGGCTTGAGGCCCAACTCCCAGAAGCCATCGACACGGCCGGCTGCGACATAAGCCAGATCCAATGCCGCCGAGCCCGGGCGGCGAATCCCGGCCGTCAAACTCGCGAGAGTGCGCAGCATCGCATAATAGTTGTCGGTGTACTGATCGTCCTGGCGGTAGGGAAATCCGGTCGCGAGCAGGGCGCCCTCGAGCGTGCGCTGCTTGCTGACGCGCATGCGACGATTCTCGAGGTGCGCACCCGCGCCGCGCGCGGCCGTAAAGACTTCCTGGCGCATCGGATCGTAGACCACACCGATCTCGAGCCGGCCGCGCTGTTCCACCGCGATCGAGACCGCGAACACCGGGAAGCCGTGCAGGAAATTGGTGGTGCCGTCGAGCGGATCGATGATCCAGACCGTGTCATTTTCGCCGCTGCGGCCGCTCTCCTCGGCCAGGATGGCATGCTCGGGATAGTGCTTGCGGACAATGTCGATGATCTCGCGTTCGGCGGCGCGATCGATCTCGCTCACGTAGTCGTTGCGGCCCTTGGAGGTGACCTCGAGGCTCTCGAGACGTACCAGACTGCGGACAATGATCTCGCCGGCGCGGCGGGCGGCGCGCACTGCAATATTGAGCAGGGGATGCATAGGAACGTGACTTCAAAGCTTGCAACCAGATATACCATTAGGATAGCAGGTCGTGTGCCACTCAATTCGCATCGTACTGGTTGAAACCTCGCACCCGGGCAACATCGGGGCGGCCGCGCGCGCGCTCAAGAATATGTCGCTCGATGAACTCGTGTTGGTGCGGCCGCGGCAGTTTCCGCACCCCGAGGCGACGGCGCGCGCTTCGGGCGCCGATGATCTGCTCGCGCGCGCGCGCGTGGTACCCGATCTGGCCTCGGCAGTGCGCGACTGTGGTCTGGTGCTTGCGACCACCGCTCGCGAGCGCGACCAGAACTTTTGCGTCCTGGATGCGCGTGCTGCCGCGCAGCGCCTGGTCGCAGAGGCGGCGCATCAGCCGGTGGCGGTGGTGTTCGGCGCCGAGCGCAGCGGGCTGACGAACGAGGAACTCAACTCGGCGCACGCGCTGCTGCGCATACCGGCCAACCCGGCCTACGCCGCGCTCAATCTCGCCATGGCGGTGCAGATCGTGAGCTACGAGATCCTGTGCGCCCGCAGCGCCGGGGCGCAGCCCGGCGCGCCGCGCGCCGAGCCGCTGGCCACACCGGAGGAGATGGAGCGGCTGTACGCGCATCTGGCCACGGTGCTCGAGCAAATCGATTTCCGCGATCGGACGCAGCGCGGCACGCACCTGATGAACCGAATCCGCAGGCTGCTACAACGCGCCGAGCTCGACAGCAACGAGGCCAACATTCTGCGCGGTTTTCTCACGGCCGTGCAGCAACAGCGGCGCCGGGCGGGAGAGCGCGCGTGAGGCAGGTCGAACCGATATATCTCGATTATGCGGCCACCACGCCGGTCGATCCGCGCGTGGCTGCAGCGATGAATGAGTGTCTGACGCAAACGGGCGTGTTCGGTAATCCCGCCTCCCAGCACTACTACGGGCGCCTCGCGCGCGCGCGTGTGGAGATGGCGCGTGCGCAGGTGGCCGGCCTCATCGGGGTCGCAGCGCCGCAGGTCATCTGGACCTCGGGGGCCACCGAGTCGAACAATCTGGCGATTCTGGGCACCGCGCGCGCCGCAGCCAAGCTTGGCAAGCACATCATCACGGCGCGCACCGAACACAAGGCGGTGCTCGATCCCTGCCATCGGCTCGAGCAGGAAGGCTTCCGCGTGACCTATCTGACGCCGGACAGCGACGGGCTCATCGATCCGGCACAGGTGCGCGAAGCCATCGGCCTTGATACCGTATTGGTCTCGATCATGCACGCGAACAACGAGATCGGTGTGCTGCAGGATATCGAGACTATTGCTCGTCACTGCCGTGAGCGTGAGGTGCCGTTGCACGTGGACGCGGCCCAGAGTGCCGGCAAGATCGAAATCGATCTGGCGCGCAGCCCCGTGGATCTGCTGTCCTTGACGGCACATAAGCTTTATGGACCCAAGGGGATCGGTGCGCTCTACGTGAGTCCGGAGCGGCGCGCACGGCTGCAACCGCTGATGTTCGGCGGTGGCCACGAGCGCGGTCTGCGATCGGGCACGCTCGCGGTGCATCAGATCGTCGGCTTCGGCCTCGCGTGCGAGCTCTGCGCCGGCCAGCACCTGGAGGATGCCCGGCGCATCGAGACGCTGCGTACGCGCCTGTGGCAGGGTTTGCGGGGCATCGAGGGCGCGCTGCTCAACGGTCACCCCACGCGTCGTGTGACGGGCATCCTCAACGTCTCCTTCCCCGGCGTCGAAGGCGAAAGCCTGCTGCTCGGCCTGCCCGAACTCGCGCTGTCGACCGGTTCGGCCTGCAACTCCGACAGCGACGAGCCGTCTTATGTCTTGCGCGCGCTGGGCCGCGACACCGAACTCGCCCAGAGCTCGCTGCGCTTCAGCCTCGGACGCTTCAGCCGCGGCGAGGACGTCGACATCGCGCTGGCCGCCGTCCGGCGCGAGGTGGGGCGGCTGCGCGCGGTGGCGCCGTGAGTGTGCTCGAGCCGCAGATCCGCGAGCTGTTTGCGGCCCTGGATCATGCGGGGGAGTCCGAAAGCAGCGCCGGCGCGCGCACCGTCGGCGGGGAGGCGGGGCGCGAGGAGCTTGGCACGCGTGTGCGCTTTGTGCTGCGCATCGCCGAGGAGCGGCTGCTCGAGGTGCGCTATCGTGCGTACGGCTGCCCACACACGCTCGCCACCTGCGAGTGGCTGGCACGCACGCTCGAGGGCCGCCGGCTCGATGCCCTCGCGGTGGGCAATCCGATCGAATGGGCACAGCGCTTGGGCGTCCCGGCGGCTAAACTAGGGCGGCTGTTCGTGGTTGAAGATGCGCTTCGCGCGGCGCTGACACAATCATGACAAAAGCGTAGTAAAATGAGACATTTGGAGAGCTTCGTTATGGCAATTTCTTTAAGCGAGTCGGCGGCCGAGCGCGTGCGCGATCGCCTCGCGAGTCGCGGCCGCGGCCTGGGGCTGCGCGTCGGCATCAAGACCACCGGCTGCTCGGGGTATAGCTACGTCGTTGATTACGCCGATGAAGCTCGTGCGGACGACCTCGTATTCGAATCCCTCGGCGTCAAGTTGTTCGTGGATGGCGCGAGCCTGCCCGCGATCGATGGCACGCGCATCGATTTCGTGCGCCAGGGGCTCAACGAGAGCTTCCGCTTCGAGAATCCGAACGCGCGCGGCGAGTGCGGTTGCGGCGAGAGTTTCACGGTCTGAAAAGCCTTAAAAGACGGGCACTTCCGCGTTCGAACTGTTTGCCCGGCGAGCCTCGCAACGCCTATACTGCCGGCCATTTTTCGGCACGGAGGTCCTCATGGCGCTCGAGCGCACCCTGTCCATCGTCAAGCCCGACGGCGTGGCCCGCAATCTGATTGGCGAGGTCTATCGCCGTTTCGAAAGCAAGGGCCTGAAGCTCGTCGCGGCCCGCATGCTCAAGCTCTCGCAGGAGCAGGCGGAGCTGTTCTACGCGGTGCACCGAGAGCGGCCGTTCTATAGGGATCTGGTCCACTACATGACTTCCGGACCGGTTATCGCGCAGGTGCTCGAGGGCGAGGATGCGGTGGCCCGGCATCGCGAGATCATGGGCGCCACCGATCCGAAGAAAGCCGCGCTCGGCACGATCCGTGCGGACCTGGCGGAGAGCGTGCAGGCCAATGTCGTGCACGGCTCGGACGCGCCCGATACCGCAGCCCAAGAGATCGCATTTTTCTTCAGCACCACGGAGATCTGTCCGCGCACCTGATCCAGGCGGCACGGGACGCGCATGAATGAGGCTCAGTTCACAGCTCTGGCAGCGACGCGCGTCAACGTGCTGGGTTTGCCGCGAGCGCAGCTGGAAGAGTGGTGCCAGGGTCTCGGATCCAAGCCGTTTCGCGCGCGCCAGCTCATGAACTGGCTCTACAAGCGCGGCTGCGATCGCTTCGAGGACATGAGCGATCTGGCCAAGGACTTTCGCGCCCAGCTCGCAGCGCACGGGCACGTCGGCCTGCCGGAGATCCTGAGCGTGCAACGCGCGAGCGATGGCACCTGCAAATGGTTGCTACGCGCCGATTCCACCCAGGCCTTCGAAATGGTCTATATCCCGGAGACTGATCGGGGCACCCTGTGTATCTCCTCCCAGGTCGGATGTGCGCTGGACTGCTCGTTTTGCGCGACGGCACAGCAGGGCTTCAATCGCAACCTGAGCACGGCCGAGATCGTTGGCCAGGTGTGGCTCGCCAACCGTGAACTCGGGTTCAAGCCAGGGGGCGAGCGCATCGTTACCAACCTCGTGCTGATGGGCATGGGCGAGCCGCTCGCCAACTTCCGCAACGTTGTCCCGGCGCTGCATATTTTCCTGGACGATCTGGGCTTCGATCTCTCGCGCCGGCGCGTGACGCTGTCCACCTCGGGGCTGGTGCCGCAGATCTACAAGCTCGCACAGGAGACCAATGTTGCGCTGGCGGTGTCACTGCATGCCCCGGACGATGCGCTGCGCAGCCAGCTGGTGCCGATCAACCGCCTGCATCCGATCGCCGAGTTGCTCGAGGCCTGCTGGCACTACATCGATGAGCGCAACGGCCGCAGCGTGACGTTCGAGTACGTGATGCTCGAGGGCGTCAACGACGCGCCGGCGCAGGCGCGCGCGCTGGCCGCGCTGCTGGTGGGACATCCGGCCAAGGTCAATCTGATCCCCTTCAACCCTTTTCCGGGCACCGCGTACCGCCGCTCGAGCGAGGGCACCGTCGCTCGCTTTCGTGACGAACTGATGCGCGCCGGCGTGATCGTGACCGTGCGTCGCACACGCGGCGAGGACATCGACGCGGCCTGCGGTCAGCTCGTCGGCCGCGTGATCGATCGCACGGTGGTGCGCTTGGGAGAGCGCTATGCCTCGGCCGAGTCGCGCAGCCGCGCCAGGCTCAGCGCATGAACGCGCTGCCCCGGCAGGCGCTGCGGTTCGCGAGCGCCGTGATCGCCGTTGCGTCCCTGGTCGCGTGCAAGAGCAGTTCGGGCATTCCGAAGTACAGCCAGAGCCAACGCGACAAGGCTGCGGCGGTGAACCTGCAGCTTGGCGTTGGATATCTGCAGCAGGGCAATCTGGGGCTCGCGAAGACCAAGCTCGAGCGCGCGGAGATCGAGGATCCGCACAATGCCGACATCCACGCCGCGCTCGGCCTGCTCGATGAGAAGCTCGGCAACGCCAAGGAGGCCGACAAGGAATATCGCACGGCCCTGTCGTTCGCGCCCCGGGATCCCTCGATGCTCAACAACTACGCGGTCTATCTGTGCAGCCACGATCGCACGGCCGAGGGCGTGCGCAACTTCGAGGACGCCGCGAACAATCCGCTGTATCGCTCGCCCTGGGTGGCCTACACCAATGCCGGAGTTTGTTTGCGCCAGGCGCATCGCGATAGCGACGCGGCGCAGCTGTTCGTGCGCGCCTCGCAGTCCAATCCTGCGTACGCCGAGGCGGTATTCCAGGCCTCGGACCTGGATTTGTCGCAGCAGAAGTATGCGGCCGCGCGCCTGCGAATCGACTTCTTTCTGACCAACAACGCGGCCACCCCTGACCTGCTGCTGCTGGGCTGGCGTATCGCGCAGGCCCAAAACGACGCGGCTGGCGCGGCGCGCTATGCACAACGCCTGGTGAAGGAATTCCCAAGCTCCGAGCAGTCGCGCGCAATCTCCGCGAGTCAGGCCAATCCGGGCTGACAATGAGCGAAGGGGACACGGAAAGTCCGAAAGCGGGGCCCGGCGCACAGCTGACGGCGGGGCGCGAGCAGGCCGGATGGAGCCTGGTTCAGGCCGCCGATCGGCTTCATCTGGACGTCGCGACGGTCAAGGCTCTCGAGGCCGGACAATTTGAAGCCCTCGGCGCCGCGGTCTACGCGCGTGGGCATCTGCGCCGGTACGCCGAACTGCTGGGGTTGCCGGTGAGCGAGGTGGAGGCAGCCTACGCGCAGGCGAGCCCGCCCCAACGCCTGCCCGATCTGAAGCGAAGTGCCTCGCCGCTGCGCAATGCCGCGGCGCGCGCCGGCGCGCTGCGCCCGTGGACAGTCGCGGTCGGCGCCGCGGTAGTGGTCATGGCCGCCCTGGTATGGTGGGCCATGCATGTACCGCACGCATCGCGTTCGACGCCAATCGCGGGCCCGGCCGCAGCGAATCCGGCGACGCCCAAGGAGTCCACGGCGAAGGTCGATTTGGGGCTCAAATTTCGACAGGGCAGCTGGGCCGAGATCTATGACGCTGCCGGCACCCGGCTATTCTCCGAGTTCGGCTCGGCCGGCAGCGAACGTCGCTTGAACGGTACCGCCCCGCTGAGCATCCTGCTCGGCGATGCGAGCGCTGTCTCATTGGAATTGGACGGGCAGCCGGTCGCACTCGGGGACAGTGCGATGGGCGGCTCGGCGCTGCGCTTCTCCCTCGACGGCGGGGGTCGCTTGTTCGACGTCCAGGCTCCGCATCCGGCCC
>OBLW0100001704.1_pt1 | contig 18362 bp, 15 predicted proteins | sample 1520161 | NCBI WGS metagenome assembly OBLW01 (sample SAMEA3539309, study PRJEB22396) | soil metagenome | biome: tundra; feature: field; material: soil | place: USA | collected 2010-05 | depth 0.15 m | reverse complement strand
GTCATGGGCGGCAGATAGAGATTCGCACCCAACTCTTTGGCCTTCGCTGCCGTGGCGTCAACATCATCCACCTGAAAGTAGGCCATCCAGTGCGCCGGCACTCCCACCTGGCGATGCAGGGTAGGTGGAATGCCTCCGATGTACTGCTCGCCATTCTTGATATGCAAATAACCAGAAGGATCTTTAGGATCGGCAGCAATGTGCCAGCCAAAAAGCCCAGAGTAAAACTCCGAACCGCGCTGCGGATCGGGCGTGCTGAGATCGGCCCAGCACAGCGTACCGTGGACCTGGGCGATTCCGATGCCCGCGTTCTTATTAGCCCGCCAGAGGCAAAAGACGGCGCCGGTCGGGTCCTGAATTACCGCCATGCGCCCTGCATCCATAACATCGAAAGGCGGAGCAAGAATTTTTCCGCCGAGATTCTCCGCATTGGGCGCGGCCGCGTCGACGTCATCCACCGCAATATAAATGAACCAATGCGGAGGAACGCCCATCGAAGTCTCCTCCGGCCGCAGCGTGCACCCCGCCGCCGCATCGCGCCCTTGCAGCTTGAAGATCGTATAAAAATCGTTCGGCCCCATCGGCATGTCCTGAGGCGTCCAGCCAAAGAGCGATCCGTAGAACTTCTTGGCAGCGTTCTGGTCCGAGGTGTGAAGTTCAATCCAGCAAAAGGATCCGACAGGGTGTTTATCGATGTTTGCCATAGCGGCAGAAGTGTACACCAAATGGACCCGGCAGGTTGTCAATGGAAGATGAAAGAAAGGGATTTTTCGTTGGAAAAAATCTACGAGTGTGGCCCAGGTTCGCGCCCGTTTTTTGGGCGCTAACCTGGGTCTGCGAAAACCGCCCGGCTCAGCGCAGGTTCTTCCCCACCCAGTCTTCAATTCGAGTGAGTGCCCGACTCAGATTCTCCATCGAGTTGGCGATGCTGAAGCGCAGATACCCTTCCCCAAATTCTCCGAACGCCGTGCCCGAGAGGCACGCCACGCCAGCTTGTTCGAGGAGCGCGTCAGCCAGTCTCTTCGATGGCCATCCAGTCTTGGTGATGTTGGGGAAGGCGTAAAACGCGCCTTTCGGCAGCCGGCAGGAAAAACCCTTGATCTTATTCAGCCCCGCGACGAAAACGTCACGGCGACGCTTGAACTCCGCGTTCATTTTGTCGACCGACGATTGGTCGCCGCGTAGCGCTTCGATTCCCGCCACTTGCGTGAAGCTGGCCGTACAGGAAATCGAGTTGGTATTGAGCCGCGCGATCTGCGTAGCCAGATCGGGACGCATAACGCCATAGCCCATGCGCCATCCGGTCATGGCGTAGGTTTTCGAGAAGCCGTCCAGCAGAATCGTCCGCTCCTTGAAGCCCGGTACGCTCATGATGGAAAAGTCTTCGCCCTCGAAGATAAGGCGGCTGTAGATCTCGTCCGACAGAACCATAATGTTGCGATCGCCAATAGCTTCGGCAATCGCGTACACATCTTTCTTCGTAAGCACGCCGCCCGTCGGATTGTGCGGCGAGTTCAAAATAATCAAGCGCGTGCGATCGGTAATAAGCGACGCCAGTTCCTTGACATCAACCGAAAAATCGCGCTCTTCGCGCAACGGAATCGGGATGGCCTTTCCCATCGAATAATTGATCATCGACTCGTAGATGGGGAAGCCGGGATTGGGATAAATAACCTCGTCTCCCGCTTCAATCAACGCCAGGATAGTAAAGAAAATAATCGGCTTGCCCCCGGGCACAACGACCACTTCGTCGCTCGAAACCGGCACGCCCCGGGTGCGGCTGACATAGTCGGCGATGGTCTGGCGCAGTTCAGGCAGGCCAGCCGCAGGACCATAATGCGTCCATCCTTTATGCAAAGCATCAACGCCCGCCTCGATGACATTGGCGGGCGTATCGAAATCGGGCTCGCCAATCTCCAGGTGAACGATGTCTTTGCCCTGCTTTTCCAGAGTGCGGGCGCGGTTCAATACTTCAAAAGCAGTTTCGGTGCCGAGTCGCGACATCCGGCTGGCCAGACGCAATTCGTGCTGAGTGAGGGTTGGCATATGGGCGAGAAAATTATACGCCTGGATAAGTCGCTAAAAGCAGGTTAGAGGTTAGAGGTCAGATTGCAGAGGTAAAAACCTTCCCGTCAGGCTTTTGATCTTTACCTCTGCAATCTGACCTCTAACCTCTGATCTCTCTTACTCCGAGATGGTGCTCTCTTCGCTTTGCGCCCGCAGAACTTTATCGACCGAATATGGAGCGCGTTGGGTCGGCTCATGATAATGCCGCACCTGCATTTCTCCCAGCAGGCCGACCGCGAGCATATTCAATCCCGCCAGCAACAGGACAGCCGAGAACATCATGAGCGGCCCGTGCTGGGTCATGACGTCGGTGTGATAGATGAGCTTATCGAAAATCAGCCAACTCGAAATCCCGCAGCCGCCAAGAATGCTGAACATCCCCAGAGTGCCAAAAAAATGAAGCGGCCGCGAAAGATACTTGAGCAAAAAGCGAATCGTGATGAGATCAAAGAAGACGCGAAATGTCCGCGAGATTCCATAATGCGAAGCGCCGCGCTCGCGCACGATATTCTTAATCGGAACCTCGATAATCGACGCCCCATACCACGAGGCCAGCGCCGGAATGAAGCGATGCAGCTCTCCGTAGAGCGGAACCTGCCCAAGGATCTCACGGCGATAAGCCTTGAACGTCGTGCCGAAGTCATGAATATCGACACCGCTCAACTTGGCCATCAGCCAGTTGGCGCAGCGCGAAGGGATGCGGCGCAGCCAGAAATTATCGACCCGATTCTTGCGCCATCCGCTGACGATGTCGTAGCCCTCCGCAATCTTTTCGAGGAAGACAGGAATGTCGGCGGGATCATGTTGCAGGTCGCCATCCATGGCGATGATGTACTCGCCGCGCGCGTGATCGAATCCAGCCGCCAGGCCAGCCGTCTGCCCAAAGTTGCGGCGCAACTTGACGACGGTCACGCGGCTGTCAACAGCGGCAATCTCGCGCAGCAGCGCAAACGTGCCATCGATGGAACCGTCATCGACCAGCACCATCTCAAACGTCTCGCCGTTCGCCTCCATCACGGCCTTCAGCCGCGCGTAGAGGTCGGTGACGTTCTCCTGCTCATTGTGGAGGGGGACTACGATGGAATATTTGAGCACAGTACTTCTTATTATACGGTAGAGGCGAGCCGTATTTGTAGTAGCTCGAGATGGACGGCCTAACTAAACTGGAATTCCGCTGGATGCCAGTATTGCGATCGATACGCGCACGCTGCAAACAAACTCGTTACAGAACCAATTTGTTCACTATTTGTAGTTGCGGTACTGTAGCTATAACTCTATAGTTACGAGAAAAAACAAAGCGAAGCCCAACAAAGCCGCCGACGGTCGCTTTTTAGAGCCAGCGAGCGCCGCATTACTCGCATCTTCTAGAGAGCTGCCGGAAGGACGAACATTACTCGGCTTTCTCCACCACCTGTTTCACCGCCTTCGATTTGCTGCCGGCGAATTTCGAATCCCCGGCATACACCGCCGTTACTGACGTAGTCCCCACTTTCAATGTGGACATCGTAAATGTAGCCGAGCCGTCACTTAATGTCCCCGTTCCCAATAACGTTGTCCCCTTCATAAATGAGACAGTTTCTCCATCCGGAGGCGCGCCGAGTTTGGATGTGACCTCTGCAGTAAAGGTCACTGGCTGCCCATAACTGGATGGATTCGGCGAGGACGAGAGCGTGGTCGTGGTCACTGCCGCCGGGGTCAGCTTGAACACCGTTCCGTAGCCGGAAGCTCCGCCAAGGGAGGTAGTGCCATACAGGTTGCCCTGCGTGTCCCGTACCAGACCGTTGGGATACTGGCCGTCCGCCCCGCCGGTGAAGCTGTAGAGCACGGTCTCCTTGCCGTTCTTATCCACCTTGAACACCGTCCCCCACCAAAGGGAAACTCCGCCGCTGGAAGTAGTGCCATACAGATTACCCTGCGCGTCCCGCACCAGACTTCCGCTGGGATATGCGCCGTCTCCCTTGGTCGCGCCGGTGAAGCCGTACAACACGGTCTCCTTGCCGCTTGCGTCTAGCTTGAACACCGTTCCGTAGCCGGAAGCTCCGCCGCCGGAAGTGCCATACAGATTACCCTGCGCGTCCCGCACTAAATTTCCTTGGGGACCCAGGCCGTCTGCCCCGCCAGTGAAGCTGTAGAGCACGGTCTCATGGTCGGTCGCGTCCAGCTTGAACACTATCCCGCAGCCATTCTTGCATGCATTGTCGCCGCCCGCAGCAGTAGTGCCATAGAGGTTGCCCTGCGTGTCCCGCACTAGACCTGGATAGGGACTTCCGCCGTCTGTCCCGCCAGTAAAGCTGTAGAGCACGATCTCATTGCCGGCTTTATCCAGCTTGAACACCGTCCCGCAGCCGAACTTGCATGCAGGCTCGCCGCCCCCGGAAGTAGTGCCATAGAGGTTACCCTGCGTGTCCCGCACTAGACCTGAGAAGGACGATGAACCGTCCGGACTCCCGGTGAAGTCATGGAGGACCGTTTCCTTGCCGGCTGTGTCCAGCTTGAACACCGTTCCGCAGCCATCCTCCGCGGTACATCCCACTCCGCCCTGCACGGTAGTGCCATACAGGTTGCCCTTCGCGTCCCGCATTAAATTTCCTTGGGGATCCAGGCCGTCTGTCCCCGTCCCGGTGAAGCTGTAGAGCACCGTTTCGTTGCCGGTGGTATCCAGCTTGAACACCGTTCCGTAGGCAGAAGCTCCGCCGCCGGAAGTAGTGCCATACAGGTTGCCCTGCGCGTCCCACACAACGCCTGCGTAGGGAATGCCGCCGTCCGGCGGTCCCGTAAACGAATGCGGTACGCTAAAAGTGTAAGTCTGCGCCTGTGCCGATCTGGTCGCGAGAACTGCCGGTACAAGCATGATCGCCAAAGCCAGCGCGGTGCCTGCCGCTCGCCCGCATATTCCAAGAATCCAGCTCCGATGTTGCATTGGGTTATTCATAAGTCATCTCCCCTCATTCACATGAAATCGCTACTCGCTGGCCTTCCCCACCACTTGTTTCACCGGCTTCGAGTTGCTACCGGCGAAGCGGAAGTTCGCGTCACTGAAGTACACCGCCTTGACGGTCGTTGTACCCACCTTCAGCTTCGAGGTCGTAAAGCTAGTCGAGCCACCACTCAGCGTCCCCGTTCCCAGTACCGTTTTGCCTTTCATAAACGAGACGGTTTCTCCATCGGGCGGCGCACCAGCCTTGGAAGTCACCACCGCGGTGAAGGTCACCGCCTGCCCATAAGTGGACGGATTCGGTGAAGACGTGAGTGTAGTCGCGGTCAGTGTAGGCAGTCCGGAAGTGACGCTGACGTCGTCAAACCAGGCGGTGCCTTCTCCAGACTGTAGCCCCAGCCAGGCAAACTGGCCTTCACTCGCCAACGGAGCGTACCTCATCGACTTGAAAAATTGTCCGTTGAGCCAATAGCCAATGCGTACGGTTTTGGCATTGAGAAATTCGTAGGTGATTTGTACTTGGACCCAATCCAACAGAGGAAAGGCAGGACCTACTTTGTTGAGCGATTGGTTGCTCGGCGAGACGTAAAGGAAAGCGCCGCTTGCGTTAAACGCGGCGAGAGAGCGCTGGGGTGTGGTCCAACTGGGACTGGTGTTCAATTCCGCGGTGGCACGCAGGGGGTGGCAGCCGCTCAAGGACTCGCTGCCGTTCCGTAAATAGAACTGAATGGAGAACGGGGGAGTGACCTGGAGTTCGCGGAAAATGAGCGCACTCCAGCAACCTCCGAGGACACCATACAACTGCACCGACTGGGGCGGGGAGACGCAGGTTGAATTGACGATAATGGTGCCATTATTCCCACTGGCTTGCCAGTCTGGCGATGGGAAGCTACCGAGGGGATACGATTCGAAATTATCGAACCAGCTCTGGGCTTGTGCCGATCTGGTCGCGAGGACTACCGGTACAAGCATGATCGCCAAAGCCAGCGCGACGCCTGCCACGCTCCTGCATATTCCAAGAATCCGGCTCCGCTGTTGCGTTGAGTTATTCATAAGTCCGCTCCTCAATTCTTATTGAATGGTTCGGTTATGCTCTTCCCGCAGCGTTGGCTCAGGCGTCAGCGATGGGGAACTGGGGCTCGATGGGCCGCTCCCGGGTCTCGAAAAGCAAGAGACCTGGAGTGCCCGCATGTTTCGCCGATCCTTAATTCACCGTCTGTGTCAGCGGAGCCGAAGAACTGCCGTCAAAGCTGGTGCTTCCGCCGTACGTCGCCGTGATAGTGTGCGTGCCCGAGGTCAGCGTCTTGGTTGTAAGCTTTGCAACTCCTCCGCTCAGGACCACAGTTTTCAGGAGCGTCGTGCCATCGTAGAAAGCAACTTTCCCGGTGACCGTCCCGCTGAACTGCGGTACCACGCTCGCGGTAAAGGTCACAGACTGCCCAACTTTCGACGGATTCAGCGACGAAGTCAAAGCGGTCGTGGTGGTAGCTTTGACGACCAGCTGGCTTACCGCCTTCGACTTGCTGCTGGCGAAGTTCGAATCACCGCCGTACACCGCGTTGATCGCGTTGGTGCCCACCTTTAGAGTCGAGGTCGCGAAACTAGCCGAGCCGCCACTCAACGTCCCCGTTCCCAGTACCGTTGTGCCCTTCATGAAGGAAACAGTTTCGCCATCCGGCGGCGCAGGAGTTACCACCGCGGTAAAGGTCACCGCCTCTCCATAGGTGGACGGATTCGGCGAGGACGAGAGCGTTGTCGTGGTCGCTGTCGCTGGGGTCAGCTTAAACACGGTTCCGCATCCAATCACCGTTCCCCCGTTTCCTTCCGTCGTGCAGGACAGATCCCCCCCAGCGTAGGCAGCGCCATACATGTTGCCCTTCGCATCCCGCAAAAAAACCCCGGACCCGACGCCGTCTGCCTCATTGGTGAAGGTATACAGCACGGTCAGCTTGCCGGTCGTAGCCAGCTTGAACACCGTTCCGCAGCCATTCGGCGCGTAGCATGAAAGGTCTCCGCCACCTTCGGTAGTGCCATACAGGTTGCCCTGCGTGTCCCGCAATAATCCCCCGGGTTCTACGCCGTTCGCCCCGCCAGTGAAGCTGTACAGCACGGTCTCGCACCACCCGTTGCCGGTGTTGCTGCCGCTTGGGCAACCGCCGCGGGGCTCGGGGCTTAGCTTGTACACCGCTCCGCAGCCATCCCCATCCGGTGACTCGCATGCAAGATCCCCGCCCGTCCGGGCAATGCCATACAGGTTGCCCTGCTTGTCCTGCAACAGTGATTCGCCGATGAAACCGCCGTCCGTCCCCCCGGTGAAGCTGTAGAGCGTGGTTTCAGTCCAGGTAACACCCGGTGGCACCGGAGGTGCGAGCATGAACGCCGTTCCATTGCCGTAAGTACCGCCGTCGCTGGTAGGGACATAGAGGTTGCCCTTCGTGTCCCGCAATAATCCCCCGGGTTCCCCGGGTGGGGCGCTGTAGAGCACGGTTTCAGTCCACGTAACGCTCGGCGCCACTGGAGGTGAGAGCATGAACACCGCTCCACAGCTCCGGCAAGCGCCGCCATCGCGGGTAATGCCATAGATGTTGCCCTTGGCGTCCAGCAGTAGACTTTTCTCGGGTGCTGCACCGTCCGGACTCTCGGTGAAGGTGTGGAGCACGGTCTCGCACCAGCCGGTGCCGGTGTTGCTGCCGCTTGGGCAACCGCCCCTGGGCTCGGGGCTTAGCTCGAACACCACCCCGCACCCTGGGTTGCCGACGCCGTTGATGCATGAAAGGTCTCCGCCACGGCGCGTCGTGCCGTACAGGTTGCCCTTGGCGTCCCGCACCAACCAGGTCCAGGGATCTGCGCCGTCGCCCCCAGTCCCGGTGAAGCCGTAGAGCACGGTTTCAGTCCAGGTAACGCTCGGTGCCACTGGAGGTGCGAGCTTGAACACCGTTCCGCAGCCATACGGCGTGTTGCATGCGCTATCTCCCCCATAAAAAGTCGTGCCATACAGGTTGCCCTCCGCGTCCTGCACTGCACCTTCTTGGAGAGCTGCGCCGTCGGGCGGGCCCGTAAACATGTGCAGCACACTCTCGCTGTAAGTCTGAGCCTGTGCCGGCCCGGCCGCAACGGCCGCCAGCCCAAGCAGAATTGCTAACGCCAGCGCGGCGCCTGCCACTCGCCCGCGTATTCCAAGAATCCAGTTCCGATGTTGTGTTGGGTTATTCATAAGTCCGCTCCTTAATTCTTATGGAATCGTTCGGTTGGAGTTTTTCCTGCGGCGTTGGCTCGGGCGTTCAGGAAATGGGAACCAGGGCGCGATGCGAAATCGTGAGTGCATCTGTCACCGTCCGCCAGATGCGCTCATGAGATCCTGCGTCGCATCTGCCAATGGCCCAACAGACCGGGCTCGGCTACCGATTAAGGGAAGGTTTTGTTAGCAGTCGAGGTTGGGGAGATATCCCCCAATATCGCGGTCGGTAATCCACGTAAGTTTAAGTGCTCGTGCAGCGCGGCGTCAGTGACAAGTATCACGACTGCGTGTGCTGGCGACGCGCCTGCATCCAGGTCGCTCCCGAGAAATGAAGTGAAAGGTACGAGCGCAGGATGTTTGGTAGCCCCGGCAGGAATCGAACCTGCATAGTCAGTTTAGGAAACTGAAGTCCTATCCGTTGAACGACGGGGCCACGCGAATTCAGGGTAGCAGGTCGAGAAACGGGTTGCCAAACGGGTCTTTAATTAGAAATCGCGATCAGAAACCGCCGCCGACGAAGTGCACGATCTCCAACCGATCGCCATCGTGCAGCGGGGTCTTCGGCCACTGCTCGCGCGGCACAATTTCGCGGTTCAGTTCGATGGCTACGCGGTCGGGCTTCATGCCCAGGCCTTCAACCAAGGCTCCCAGAGTTTCCGCGGATGAAGATTGAGTCTCGCCGTTAATTGTGAGATTCATCAGCGGAATCCCCAAGTTAACTCACAGGCCGCAACTCGAACTTGCGCGTGGCGGTTCGGCCTTCATAATTCGCTTGCACGGTTACCGAAGAATCGGCGAGCGCCGATTCCTCGATCTGCACGTTCATGTCGGCGTTGCCCTTGGCGTCGGTGAGAACCTGCGCGTAGTAGGGCGCGGCGTCGGGCCGGGCCAGACGAAGGGTAAGGCGGGCGCCGGCCACTCCTGCGCCAGCTTCAGTGACCCGGATGTGCATGGTCAAAGCGCCGCCCCCATGCACCGAAGCGGCATTCACCCACTCCAGGTCAAGTTCCTTTACGGCCGCCAGCGTCTCCGGCGTATCCCGCCGGTCAAAAATGGAATCGAGTTTGCCGTCGCGGATGGCATCCAGCACTTCGCGATGGAGGTCGCGCAGCATCTTCTCTTTATCCTGATCGCTCGGGACCGCGACGGTCGCGGAGCCTGGACCGGTCGCCGAGCCATAGGGGAGCGCCCGCTTCCCGATGCAGCGTCCGCGCACAAAAACCTGCGTCTGCAGCAGATGCTCGCCTTCCCGCGCCTCACTCTGGACGTGGTAGACCGTGTCTTCGTGCCGGATATCCGTATTAAAGCCAAAAATCATACGCCCCAGGCTTTCCCCCACTTCTCCGCGTCCCTATGAAAGGCAGGTGGCGGAGATCGAAATCGAAGATACCGCTACACTAAGAACCGTACTTAGCTTGACACTTCGGCCAGCCAAAACTAATCTGAACTGTTTACTATTGCTTGGCGCCGATTATATATAGCTCTTCCTATGCCGGACAATTATTTCGCTCGCTACCTGCCTCTCTTGATGCATTTTGGCCTCGCCACGGCGCTCGGGGTGGTCATTGTCGTGCTCTCCTGGCTCGTGGGGCAACATAAACCCGGCGCGGCCAAGATGTCTCCTTATGAGTGCGGCGTGCAGCCCATCGGCGATGCCCAGGGACGATTCTCCATCAAGTTTTACCTCGTGGCTATGCTTTTTATTTTGTTCGACGTCGAAGCGGTCTTCCTCTATCCCTGGGCCGTCATTTTGCGCGAGCTGAAGATGTTTGGCTTCTGGGAGATGATGGTCTACATCGGAATCGTGTTGATTGGCCTTTTTTATGTATGGAAAAAGGGCGTGCTCGACTGGGGTCTCACGTCCGTCAAGCGGGGTGACTTCTGATGCCGCTCGCTCCCCCGATCACCGAGATTGAGCAACTCAAATCGCATCCGGCCCTGGGCACGCTAGTGGGGGTCAATCCCGCTTTTGTCCAGGCGGTCAAATTCGATCGCGACGAACTCACGATCTGGATTGAAAAGGACTCGATTCGCGAAGCCTGCGCCATCCTGCGCGACTCCGCCGATTGTTCTTTCAACTATCTGGCCGATTTGACCTGCGTCGACTGGTATCCCTCGGAGCCACGCTTTGAAGTTGTTTATCATCTGCTATCGATCGCTCAAAAAGAACGCGTGCGGCTGAAAGTCCGGCTCGATGGTTCGAGTCCGGTAATCGAATCGGTCACGTCGGTTTGGCCCTCGGCGAACTTTTACGAGCGCGAGGTCTTCGATCTTTTTGGAGTCCGCTTTACCGGACATCCCAACCTGCAACGCATCATGATGCCCGATGACTGGGAAGGCAATCCGCTGCGCAAGGACTACCCCGTAGAGGGTTACCGGTAAAATCAAGCGAAAGACATGACGCAATTCCCCATCGCTGAAGCAGAACCCGGTCAGGATTCGACGCTGGTCCTTAATATGGGCCCGCAGCACCCGTCGACCCATGGCGTGTTGCGCCTGGTGCTCGAAATTGATGGGGAGACCGTGGTGCGGCTGCGGCCGGAGATCGGCTACCTGCACACCGGCATCGAGAAGACCTGCGAGGCCAAGTTCTACCAGCAAGTGGTGCCGCTGACCGACCGCATCGACTATCTCTGTCCCATGACCAACAATCTCGCCTATTGCCTGGCGGTCGAGAAGTTGCTGGGGCTGGAGATTCCTCCCAAAGCGCAGTGGATGCGAGTGCTGATGAACGAATTGACGCGCATCAATTCGCATCTGGTCTGGCTTGGAACGCACGCCATGGACATTGGCGCGTTCACCGTTTTTCTCTATTGCTTCCGCGAACGCGAAGACATTCTGCGCCTCTTCGAGATGGTCAGCGGACAGCGCATGATGACCTCCTATTTCCGCATTGGCGGCTTGGCACTGCCTCCACCGCTTGGCTTTTTTGAAAAGGTCAAGAAGTTCGCCGACCGCTTCCCCAGCAATGTCGACGAATACGAGGGCCTGCTGACCGGCAATCCGATTTTCATGATGCGGACGAAAGGCGTTGCGTATTTGAGCCCTGACGACGCAATTGCGCTCGGGGCATGTGGTCCGACTCTTCGCGGCAGCGGGGTCGATATCGATCTGCGCCGCGACGCTCCTTATAGCGGCTACGAAAATTTCAAGTTCAACGTGCCGGTGCGTAGCGAGGGCGACGTGTTCGCGCGCTACCTGTGCCGGGTGCAGGAGTTGCGCGAATCGATCGGCATCGTGCAGCAGGCGCTGGCGGGAATGCCCGAGGGTCCGGTTAAAGCCGATGCGCCGAAGATTGTGCTCCCGGATCGCGAAAAGATGAAGACGCAGATGGAAGCGCTCATCTACCATTTCAAAATCATCACCGAAGGCTTTGCGGTTCCAGCGGGCGAGGTTTACCAGGCAATCGAATCGCCGCGCGGCGAAATGGGATACTACATAGTCAGCGACGGTACGGCGAAACCTTATCGAGTGCACATGCGGGGTCCCTCGTATGCGAATCTGCAAGCGTTATCGAAGATGTGTGAAGGTCAACTGATCGCCGATGTGGTGGCGGCGATTGGAAGCATCGATGTCGTGCTGGGGGATATAGACCGGTAGGATTTTGTAATTTTGTAATCTTAAACGTCAGAAGCGAACGATTTCAAATTACAAAATTACCCGATTACAAAATTACCAAATTGTTCTTATGAGATTCTCTGACCAATTCGAGGCCCGCTTCTCGGAAATGCTTTCGCATTACCCCACGAAACGCTCGGCGCTCGTGCCGACGCTGCTTTACGCCCAGGATGAAGTTGGCTTTATAAGTGACGAAGTGATTGCGGAATTGGCGCGCCGGCTCGATCTCACCGAACTCGAAGTCAGCAACGTGATCAGCTATTACTCGATGCTCACCACCAAACCGCGCGGCAAATACAACGTTCAGGTCTGCACCAATATCGCGTGCATGCTGCGCGGCGGCGAGGAACTGCTCGACCACTGCAAAAAGAAGCTCGGCGTCGGCCACAAAGGCACAACTCCCGATGGTTTATTCTCTCTGGAAGAAGTGGAATGCATCGGCGCCTGTAGCTGGGCTCCGGCGATACAAGTGAACTACGACTTTCATGAAAACCTGACGCCCGCGAAGATGGACCAGGTTTTGGACGACTATAAGAAGAAAGGCACCCAGTGAAGAAATTGAATCATTGGTTCATTGAGTCATTGAATCATTCGGCAATCGCTCAATGATTCAATGTCTCAATGACTAAATCACCAAATGGCAACTCTAGTTTCCCATCCCGACGAGGTAAAAGTAGTCTCCAAGCGCTTTGGCCAAGGCGCTACGGAGATCGACCGCTATCTCCAACTGGACGGCTACAAGGCCGTGCAGAAGGCGCTCGCCATGAAGCCGGACGACCTTATTAATGAGGTCAAGAACTCCGGCTTGCGCGGACGCGGCGGCGCGGGCTTCAGCACCGGAATGAAGTGGTCGTTCGTTCCGAAGCAGTCGGCCAAGCCAAAATATGTCCTGTGCAACGGAGACGAGAGCGAACCCGGCACCTGCAAAGACCGCCTGATCTTCGAACACGATCCGCACGCCGTCATCGAAGGCGTGATGATCGCTTCGCTTGCGGTCGGGTCACACACTGGATACATCTACGTCCGCGGCGAGTATCGATATTTGTCGGTAATCATGCAGAAGGCTCTGAAAGATGCTTATGCCAGGGGTTTCCTGGGTAAAAACATCTTCGGCAGCAGCTACGATCTCGACATTTACTGGCATGGCGGCGCAGGAGCCTATGAGGTGGGCGAAGAGTCGGCTCTGATGGAGTCGCTCGAAGGCAAGCGTGGTATTCCGCGAATCAGGCCGCCTTTCCCTGCCGTGGTTGGCCTGTGGGGCGGACCGACGGTCATTAATAATGCGGAAACACTCGCCAGCGTTCCACCCATTTTTCTGAACGGCGCTGAGTGGTACTCGAAGCTCGGCTCCGCGAAAAATGGTGGCACGCGCCTCTTCTGCTTAGCCGGCCATCTGAACAACCCGGGCGTTTACGAGTTGCCGATGGGTTACAACCTGAAAAAGATGATCTACGAAGTCGGCGGCGGAATTCCGAACGGGCGCAGTTTGAAAGCAGTAGTTCCCGGCGGATCATCGACTCCGGTGTTGCTCCCCGAAGAAATCGACGTTGCCATGGACTTCGACTCCGTCGCGAAAGCGGGCTCGATGCTAGGGTCGGGCGGAGTGGTCGTACTCGACGACACGACCTGCATCGTGAAGTTCGCGCTGCGCACAATGAAGTTCTATAAGCATGAGAGTTGCGGCTGGTGTATTCCCTGCCGCGAGGGTACGGATTGGCTGGAGAAAACTTTGACGCGCTTCCATGCAGGCGCGGGAGTAAAAAAAGATATCGACAACATTTATTACCTCGCGGAAAACATGCTGGGGAAAACATTCTGTCCGCTGGGCGATGCGGCGGCGATGCCGACCATGGCCTTCGTCAAGAAGTTCAGAAAAGAATTTGAAGACCATCTGGATGGGAAGCCGTGCCCGTACGAAAAAGAGGGAATCGTGGAGCAAGTTCCAGTATTCCAGCACTGAGGCGACAGATGAAGCGCGTATTATCTCCCATCTTCGTTCTTGTGGCGCTCGTAGTGGCGAGCACGGCCGAGGATGCCGCCCCGAGTTGCAAGGGAACCACGCTGCCTATCGTTGGAAAGTGCTTTCGTTTTACGGGACGATTGGGATTGTATAACGGTGGGCATACATACTGGATTTGGCGGGTAGGAATGAACCATAGGTACTGGGTGGAAGGAGAGCTTCCTGCAACCATCGACCAAGGGGGTCTTGACTGGGACCACTATTACCGGGGAAATTTCGATGCGTGCCCAACAACGGTGTTTAAGAAGGGCCATGCACAAGGCATTTGCCTTCAATCGGCGAGCAAACTCACAACAACTGAGCGGACAAATTAGATGCCTGATGTAAATCTCACTGTTGACGGCAAGAAGATCACTGCCCCCGCAGGATCGCTGCTAATCGAGGCCTGCAAGAGCGCGGGCATCGAAGTGCCCTCTTTCTGCTATTACCCCGGGCTCTCGCTGCAGGGCGCGTGCCGCATGTGTGTCGTGAAGATCGAAAAGATGCCCAAGCTCCAAACCGCCTGCACCACAGGTGTCACCGAGGGCATGATCGTTTCGACGGACAGCGACGACGTGCGTCAGGCGCGCAAAGCGATGGTTGAGTTGCTGCTCGGAAACCATCCCCTGGACTGCCCGGTCTGCGATGCCGGAGGCGAGTGCGAACTGCAGGACATGACGTTCTCCTACGGCGCGCACGAGTCGAAGTTTACCGAGGCCAAGAACCATAAAGAAGAACAGCAGTGGTCGCCGGTCGTCTATTTCGACCGCCCGCGCTGCATCCTCTGTTACCGCTGCGTGCGTGTGTGCGGCGAGGGCATGGACGTGTGGGCGCTCGGCATTCAGAACCGCGGCGTCAGTTCGATCATTGCTCCCAATGAAGCCGACCACCTCGATTGCGAAGAGTGCGGCATGTGCATCGACATCTGCCCGGTCGGCGCGCTGACCTCCGGCGCATACCGCTACAAGACGCGGCCCTGGGAGATGAACCATGTCGGCACCATCTGTACCCACTGCGGCGACGGTTGCAAGACGACTCTGGGCGTCCGCCGCTGCGATACGGGCGCAGAGATCGTTCGTGGTGACAATCGCGATAAGAGCGGAATCAACGGCGACTTTCTCTGCGTCAAGGGCCGGTACGCCTTCGATTTTGCGCATCACCAGGAGCGCCTCACGCAGCCGCTCATCCGAAAAGATGGCAAGCTCTCGCCGGCAAGTTGGGAAGAGGCGTTTGAACTGATCGGCAAGCGCTTCCGCGAAGTGCGCGACCAGAGCGGTGGAAGCGCGCTCGGCGTGATTGGCTCCAATCGTACGACCAACGAAGAAAACTATCTGCTCTCAAAATTCGCCCGCGTCGTGCTCAAGACGAACAATGTCGATCATCATCGCACCGCCGACTATCCCGCCCTGGCGGCAGCGCTGCATGGCAAGCCGGGAAAAACGGCGGCGATGCGCGAGGTGCTGAATGCGCCCGCGATTCTCTTGATCGGCAACGATCCTACGAATCAACATCCGCTTCTGGCCTGGCAGATTCGCACGAATGTACGCTTGCGCCGCGCCAAGCTTTACGTCATCAATTCGGCGCCGATTAAATTGCGACGCCAGGCAGCCGGATTCGGACTGTTGCCGCCCAACACTGAAGCAAAGGCTGTGGCGTTTCTCGCAGGAGACGATTCCCTGCTCGATGCCTTGGTAAGCGGCGATATGACCCGCGACGCCTGGATCGCGCTGCGCGACAAGATTCGCGCCGAGCAAAACATGGTCATCGCCTTCGGTTCCGAGCTGCGCGGCCCGGACATCGAGAAGTTGGTGAGCTTCGCTACGTCTTTGCCGGGAGCAAAGCTGATCTGTCTCGGGGATTACGCCAACTCTCGAGGAGCCAGCGAAATGGGCCTCTATCCCGACCTCTTGCCGGGATACGAGCCTCTCGGCCGCGCCAACAAGTTTCAACAGGAATGGGGAACGCTGCCCACCGAAAAGGGCCTGGCCGTGCCAGAAATGGTGGAAGCGGCGAAGGCCGGCAAATTGAAAGCGCTTTATGTCGTCGGCGCGAATCCCGTCTCTCGTTTTGGCATTGATCCCTTTGCGCTTTCGAAAAGTTTCGTTGTGGTTCAGGATATGTTCCTGACCGAGACTGCAATCATCGCCGACGTCGTCTTACCGGCAGCGAACGCCTACGAAAAAACAGGAACTTACACGAACACCTGCGGCGACCTGCAACTGATCAAGAAAGCCGGTGAAGTTACGGGCACCAAGCCGGACTTCGAGATGATCGTGCGCATCGCCGATGCCATGGGTTTCGAGGTTCACGGACTCGTGCCTTTCGGCGGGGGAACACACTCGGACATGGGACAAACGCGCGGCGCCCAGTCAGGCGAGGCCGACCGTCACGCGGTATGGCTTGAGGCCCGCAACCTGGAACCAAAGATGACACCTTTTGATCCGCTCGCAATTTTTGACGAAGTGCAGCGCGTGGTCGCCGGATACGATGTTTCGCGCGTCAATCTCTTGGCGGGAAACGATCAGCATTTGGAAATTGCGGAGAGCGGCGCGGGCGCGATTCAGGATCCGGCCTTGATCCTCCCGTCGAATGACGACTTGTTCAGTTCGGGGACGCTCGGCCGGTACTCCAAAACCTTGAATTCTGTTTACGAAAATAAATCCGCTGAGACCGAGGTCGCGGCGGACTAACCAAGCTAAGTTAAACGCACGCGGGCGGGGCACTTGCGCCACACGAACTCGGGAAAGACACTTCGTTGAGCATAACGACCTTCATCATCATTTCGTTAATCAAGTCGGTCGCCGTAATTTTTGTTCTCATGACGGCCGCCGCCTACAGCGTCTGGCTCGAGCGCAAAGTCTCGGCGCACATCCAGAATCGTTGGGGGCCCACGCGTGTCGGCCCGTTTGGACTGCTGCAGCCCCTCGCCGACGGCGTCAAGTTTATTTTCAAGGAAGATTTGACCGAGGCCAACGTTTATAAGCCGCTCTACATTGCGGCGCCGATCATCGCGGTTATGTTTGCGGTCACCTCCATTGCCGTGATTCCGTTCGGCAACTGGGTCAACATCGGCCCCTGGGGAACTTATCTTCAGGTGACCGATCTGAACATCGGCCTCCTCGTCATCCTCGGGACGACATCGATGGGCGTTTACGGCGTGGCGCTCGCGGGATGGGCTTCGAACAGCAAGTATTCCCTGCTCGGCGCGATGCGTGCCAGCGCCCAGATGATCAGCTACGAAGTGTCGCTCGGCCTCTCTCTCGTAGGAGTGCTAATCATGGCGGGGAGCCTGAGCCTGCGCAATATTGTAGAAGCTCAGAGCGGCCACTTCCCTGGCTACATACCGCACTGGAACATTTTTAGCGGGCAGTTTTTCGCATTTTTTATCTACCTCATTTCCGCCTATGCCGAAACGAATCGCGCTCCCTTCGATCTGCCGGAAGCCGAGTCGGAACTGGTGGCGGGATATCATACCGAATATAGCGCGATGAAATTTGCCATGTTTTTTGTAGCGGAGTATTGCAACATGGTGACGGTCGCCTGCCTCGCTACGCTTCTATTTTTCGGCGGATGGAATGGACCTATCTTCGGCCCGCCCATTCTGCAGGCGCTTCTGCCGGTTGGCTGGTTTTGCCTGAAGGTTTTCTTTTTCATGTTTCTATACGTCTGGGTGCGCTGGACCGTTCCCCGCTTTCGCTATGACCAATTGATGGCGTTCGGGTGGAAGGTGCTGCTACCCGCGGCGATTGCAAATATTGTGGTAACCGCGCTGATTGTGGCGTGGAGAGCTTGAAGACAGTAGCCAGTTGCCAGTTGCCAGTATCCAGTTGCGGTCTGGATCTTACTGGCTACTGGGTACTGGCAACTGGGTACTGATTCAAACATGCTTCATCTACTCTTATTCCTATTCTTCGGAGCCATCTGCGTGGCGGGCGCGGTCAACCTGCTGGCGCAGAGCCATCCCATCAACAGCGCGCTCTCGCTGATCGCGGTGATGGCCGCGCTGGCGGTCGAATATCTTCTGCTGGGCGCGGAATTTCTGAACGCGGTGCAGATCATCGTCTATGCCGGCGCCATCATGGTCTTGTTTGTCATTACCATCATGTTGCTCAATGCCGGCAAAGAAGAACGCAGCAAGGGCAGCCGCGTCGCCATTCTGGTCGGAGTTCCGGGAGTCTTCGTCGGCACGCTGCTCGTCAGCTGGACTTTATTTTTCCATTCCAACACGGGCTCCGTTCCGATCGGCGCATTGAAGGGCGATCCGCACGATATCGCGCAACTTCTCTTTCATGATTATCTGCTTCCCTTCGAAGTGACGTCGGTGCTGATCCTGATCGCCATCATGGGCGCGGTCGTGCTCGCGAGCAAGCCGGAAGCAGTCGCCCGTGGCCCGAGAAAGGATGCACAATAAAGATGGTTCCTCTTTCCTACTACCTGCTGCTGAGCGGATTCCTCTTCGTCTGCGGAGTAATCGGCTTCCTCATCAAGCGCAACATCATCACCAT
>OBLW0100001703.1_pt1 | contig 18368 bp, 12 predicted proteins | sample 1520161 | NCBI WGS metagenome assembly OBLW01 (sample SAMEA3539309, study PRJEB22396) | soil metagenome | biome: tundra; feature: field; material: soil | place: USA | collected 2010-05 | depth 0.15 m | reverse complement strand
TAATGGAAGGACCGGAAGAATTCTTAATATTCTTTTTCTTGTTATGAATGATTTGTTAGATCTCCCAATTCTTTATTTAAGTCGTTATATAATTAAGCATAAAGGCGATTATTACAAATTATTGCAAAATGTCAGGGACAATAATAATTGGGAAGATTGGATCTTTTATTTGCTCTCTGGCGTAGAACAGACAGCTAAAGAAACTATCGAACTCATTAGAAATATTCGTCAGTTGATGCAGACCTACAAACAACGCATTAGAAAAGAATTACCTAAGATTTATAGTCAGGATCTCTTAAATAATCTTTTCAAACATCCCTATACTAAGATTGAATTTCTTATGAGTGATATAAATGTTACTAGATTGACCGCTCAACGTTACCTTGAACAGCTTGTCGAATTCGAGTTGCTTGATAAACAAAAAATATGGCGTACAAATTATTATATAAATACTCCGCTATACTTATTGTTCAAAGGTGATACTATAGCTGGGGATACTCTTCCAATTAAAACGGTAAACCCTCCCCAGGTATAGAAAACCCTGCTTTTGTATACATGAGACTTTTATCATGTATAGAAAACCTTACTTTTGTATACATGAGACTTTTATCATGTATAGAAAACCTTACTTTTGTATACATGAGACTTTTATCATGTATAGAAAACCTTACTTTTGTATACATGAGACGCTTATCATGTATAGAAAACCTTACTTTTGTATACATGAGACGTTTATCATTACCAGCCTATGCCCAAAAAACATCAAAAATTGTGCATAGCTCCATACCTATGCACAATAAATCAAAATATTTGGGCATAGGTATTTATCTTTTATAATTAAAGCAAAACCATTAACTTTAATTATAAACATTCATAATTAAGGTAAAACTACCAAAATCAATGATAATCGAAGAATTTGAGTTCACTGAATATCTGAATCTCTTTAAAGACAAATGAAAATCAACTTATGCCCAAAATATCTCAAAAATTGTGCATAGCTTAATTCTTATAGCTATTATTTGGTTTGTAATGATTTCTTCCCGAGCAATGGAATGGAGCTGAATTTATAGCAAAATATTTTAAGCCATGTTTCTTTTGGTTCTTTTCTTGCGACAAGAAAAGAACAGTTCACTCCTTTATGCAGAATGTGGCAGTATAACATTCATCTTCCCTGTGCTTTTTTTCCTTTGGATCCGGTATATAATGTTAAGCGTGTCCCGCAGAACCCCCAGCGACCTCTGGCTTAGCAGATCAATCTTCAGCAGTCCCAGGTCCTCAATCGAATACATATCCGGCTGTGTAACAATAATTCCCAGCCCCTTGTTCTTGGCATACTCAAGTGCCGTGTATTCGGTAATAACCTTTGGGGAAATAATTATCCCCGAAGGATGTATGCTCAGGTGCCGTGGAAAATTTGCCAGTTGTGTGGCTGCTTCTGCAATCGATTTCCATGGCTCCTCGTCAAACTTAAGTGACTTTGCCTCTGGGAATAGATCAGATAATTTTGGCAGGTTCTTTGCGTCTGTCCATGGAATAAATTTGCTTTTTGTACTAATCTCCTTTTCCGCTATGCCGAAGACCTTAGCTGTTTCCCTGAAAGCAGAGCGTGCCCGGAAAGTAACATGGGTGGATATCATCGCCACTTTATCATACCCATACTTATCAAAAACATATTTCATAATTTCATCTCTCTCTTTCCACGAAAAATCAATATCAATATCAGGAGGGGAGGAGCGGCTCTTGTTCAGGAACCTTTCGAAATAGAAGTTATGCTCTATTGGGTCGACCTCTGTAAAACCAAGGCAGTAAGATACAATGCTGTTTGCCGCGGAGCCTCTTCCTATCGTAAGCATCCCCCTCTGCTTTGCCACCTTTACTATGTCCCATACAATTAAAAAATAATCGGCCAGCGAAAGCTCGTTGATTACATTCAGCTCTTTCTCCAGGCGTGCCCTTATCTCTGGCGTGATTTTGTTGTAGCGTTTTTCAAGTCCCGTATGAGTTAATTTCCACAGAAGCGTGAAAGAGTTCTCACCAACCAGTTCAGGCAGGGAGGGGTATTTATATTTCCCAAGCATCAGGTCAACATTGCAGTTCTCTACTATGTAATATATGTTCTCAATTGCGGATGGGATTCTGCTCCATTCCTTGTAAAGGAAACATGGGTTCTTAAAATAAAACTCCGCATCAGTCAGGTCATCATTACTGATCGTTGAAAGCATCTTCCTCTGCTTTATGCTCGATACTATCTTATGAAGCAGGTACTGTTCCGGATAAGAAAAATAAACCGGGTTCGACGCCACAACCTTTATGTTCCTCGCAAGTGCCGCCTTGTATAATTGCCGCGACTCCCGCTTCCTTTTCTCGTTTGATATTATCAGCTCCGCAAAAATATTATCGTACGGCGGAACCCTGCACAGCAGGTTATACGAATGAATAATTATAAATAAGTTGGGAAAATAATTCTGCAGAAGCCCCGTAAGCGAAAAATCCGCTTTAAGTTTTCTCGATGTAATTATCTTGCATATATCAGCGTATCCCTCAATATTCTTTGCAAGGAAGAGGGCATAGTCATTATTATTATCCGGCTCATCTATGTGAGTCCCCAAAATCGGCTTGATACCAGCCTCCGTTGCCTTCTTAAAAAAGGAAATCAGCCCCGCCATGCTGTTCGTATCAGTCAAGGCAATCGCTTCCAGGTTGTACTCAGCCGCTTTATCCACCAGCTCGTCTGTTGTTATTACTCCCTGCAGCAGAGAGTAGTTAGAATGAACGTGAAGCGGTATCATGACGCTGTCCCTAGATAAGCGGTTCTCATCTTCTCTGTAGTTGAGCTGTTCATCAGGAAATCACTTTCGTTGATTCTTTCGTCGTCGGGTTTGTATACATCCTCTGCGCTGTCGTATCTGAACTCTGCCTTTATCGATTTGCTTGTAACTACCTCCAGGTTTTCCACAATAAGATTATTGCTGTCCTTGCTGTCCACTCTCCCTTCCACAACATACGGTCCCATCGATAACGTCTTCTCCGCAACCCGCGCATAAACATTCGGAAATAAAACCGCCTCAAACGTCCCTGTAAGATCTTCAAGCGAAAGGAACTTCATTACTTCCCCCTTCTTCGTCGATATCCTCTTTGAAGTCATGTACCATCCGAACATCCTTACTTTTCTTCCATGATTATTCTTCATCTCCGCGGCTTTAATGATCTTATTATATTCCACAAGTCCCGTAAAGAATTCTAATGGATGACGGCTTACCATATAATCAAACGCCTCATATTCTGCAATACACTTCTCCTCTATGGAGTAGTCCCTTTTTATCTTTATCTGTTCCGTAAGCTTAATTATATCATCTGCAAAGAGATCATTATAGCTTTCATATAGGTTCTTGATCCTGGCAAAATAAATATCCAGTAGCCGGAGCAGGTTGGGACGTATTTCACCAAAGCAATCCATAGCCCCGCACTTTATCAGCATTGCAGTCTCTTCATATTTGATGGTTGTTCTTACCAAGAAGTCCTGCAGCGAAGCGAATACGCCCTTCCGCTCCCTTTCCTGCACAATATTATCTGCCGACTCCCGTGTGAAATTCTTTATCGCCATGAACCCTATTATTATATTGCGCCCGTACCCTAAATATTCATACTGGCTCCTGTTTACAGAAGGAAGCCGTATATTCAGCCCCAGCCTCTTCGATTCCCATATATAAACTGCTGCAGAATAAAATCCGCCCCCGTTGTTCAGTACAGATGCCATAAACTCTGCCGGGTAATGAGCCTTAAGATAAGCCACCTGGTAAGAAAGCAGGGCAAAGCTGGCTGAATGTGCCTTGCAGAAAGCATAACCTGCAAAGCTTTCTATCTGGCGCCATATCTCCTTTGATGCGTGCTCCTTTATTTTCCTGCTTCTGCACGATTCATAAAATTTGTCTTCAAGCGGTTTCATTCCATTATGTGAACGCATTTTTCCTGACATTGCCCTGCGAAGTAAATCTCCTTCTTCAAGTGAAAGTCCCCCTATTAGATGTGCAACTTTGATTACGTCTTCCTGGTAAATCATTACGCCATAAGTATCTCCGAGAACCGTCTCAAGTTCTGGTGTAAGGTATATTCTTTTCGATGGATCCCTATGCCTTGCTATAAATTCCTGCATCATTCCCGATTCTGCCACCCCTGGACGTATTATAGAACTTGCCGCCGTTAGCATCTCAAATGTATCCACTTTAAGCTGCTTAAGTAAGTTCCGCATCCCGGGCGATTCAATGTAAAAACACCCTATCGTTTTCCCCTCCCTTATTAATCTAACAGTCTCCGGATCATCAAATAAGAATTTATAATCGAATATATCAAACCCAAGATCCTCCATCCTGAAGAGGTTCGGGTAAATATGTATTATCTTTGGCTGCTTTGAAGGAAGTGAGTATTCCTTGAGATCTATTAAACCGGTATTCATAGTATAGTAAAAATATAGTGAACAAATGAGCACTATATTATACAATTTTACTATGAAAAATCAAGTGAACAAAAAAATAAATTTGCTCTCCTGCCTATGCATGATTTCCAATAGATTTCCTCCTCTCCTTTCCTTATTTTGACTTAACATTTTTATAGAATTATTTTAGATAACCTTTCATAACTAATGATGGTTGAAAATGGAAAATAAAGAAAAACGTTGGAAGCAGCGCTTTCAGAATTTTGAAAAGGCATTCCTGTTTTTTGAGAAAGCCGTAGATAAAAGTTCTTACTCACCTATTGAAGTAAGTGGCTTGGTTCAGGCATTTGAATTTACGTTTGAATTAGCATGGAAAACCATTAAAGATTATTTATATGAACAGGGGATTGAAACCACTTTCCCAAGGGTAGCGCTGAAAGAAGCATTTAATACTCAGATTATTAAGGACGGTCATATCTGGATTGAAATGCTGGAAAAGAGAAACGAACTTTCCCACACGTACAATGAAGATATTGCTAATAACGCCGTTGAAATAATAAAAAACAAATACTATCCTGCTGTAAAACAGGTTTACCAATACCTAAAAGAAAAATAGATATGACTGCTAATTACGGTTTGAAAGATGCTGATTTAGAAATCATTTGTAATGTATTCCATAATGAAGGTAAAATAGAAGAAGCAGTAATATTTGGAAGTAGGGCACAGGGCAATTACAAAAATGGTAGCGACGTTGATATTGCACTAAAGGGAAAAGACATTGATGCTGGTATCATTTCCCATATAAGTTATCAGCTCAATGAAGAAACCCTCTTACCCTATAAATTTGATATAATAAATTACCATACGATTAATAATGATGCTTTAATCCAGCAAATTGATCGCACAGGCGTTACAATTTATTCAAAGTCCTCTAAACCCGATGATTACCAATAGATTTCTTCTTCTCCTTTCCTTATTTTGACTTAACATTTTACAAGATTTATGCTGTCGCTGTGAAGCAAAATAACGCACCCGAAGAATCCCTCGAAAAAAAACTCTGGAAAATTGCCGATAAACTCCGCAAAAACATGGACGCAGCAGAGTACAAACACGTAGTAATGGGCTTAATATTCCAGCGAGGGAAGCTGTATGAGCACAGCGAGTTTTTCCCGAGCAATGGAATGGAGCTGAATTTATAGCAAAATATTTTAAGCCATACTTCTTTGTGTACTTTTCTTGTGCTAAGTACAAATATATGTTTAATTAAGATTTGCTATAATTAAAAACCCCCCATTATCTTTAATTATAAATATTTATAATTAAGGTAAAACTGCTAAAATCAATGAAAATCGAAGAATTCAAAAGCGGCAAATATCTACAGCAATACCAATACAAGAGTTTTTCCCCGACCAGGATAAACCTGCCATGGTCATGGGGAGATGGGAAAATAAATACTTTGCTCGCAGAAGCAAACAGGAAAATTGGTGCATTGGATGCATTTTCATCGCACATACCGGATATTGATATTTTTATTGAAATGCATATTACCAAGGAAGCAACCCAATCCAGTAAAATTGAAGGAACACGTACTGAATTAGAGGAAGCAATTAAAACAAGTTCGGAAATTGTACCCGAACGTAAAGATGATTGGGAGGAGGTTCACAATTATATCGAAGCCATGAATTTTTCAATAAATAAATTAAATACTTTACCCGTTTCTAAAAGGTTATTGAAAGAAGCGCATAGGATTTTAATGAGTGGGGTAAGAGGTGAACACCGGAATCCTGGTGAATTCAGGAAAAGCCAAAACTGGATTGGTGGTGCATCCCTAAAAGATGCAAGGTACATTCCTACTGTTCACACTGAAATTGATGAACTTATTAGTGATTTGGAAAAATTTCTTCATAATGATCAAATAAATGTCCCGGTACTGATACGTGCGGGAATAGTTCTCTACCAATTTGAAACTATTCACCCGTTCCTTGATGGCAATGGAAGTATTGGACGATTATTAATTACCCTTTACCTTATTAGTTCCGGTTTACTCTCAAAACCGTCCCTCTACTTATCTGATTACTTCGAAAAGAATCGTCAGCTTTATTATGATAATCTTAACCTGGTAAAAGTAAAAAATGATATGGCTCAATGGATTAAATTCTTTCTTGTTGGAATAATTGAAACAAGCGAAAAGGGGAGTAATACGTTCAAATCGATTCTAAAACTTAAGGAACAAATTGAGGATCGGAAAATACTTACTCTTGGTAAAAAACTTTCTACTGCAAAATCACTGATGAATTATCTTTACCGGAAACCGGTTGTATCTGCTCAGGATGTTCAGGATGAATTAAAAGTTTCTCCTCCAACTGCAAACTCATTACTCTCCGATTTTGAAAGATTAGGAATATTAAAAGAAAAAACTGGCTGGAAAAGAAATCGTGAATTTGAATTCACAGAGTATCTGAATCTCTTCAGGGATAAATGATAACTCCTCAAGGCTTCTTATTCACCTATGTCTCAAAAATGAGAAAAAATAAATAAAATATATTTTTCTCAATTTCCTTAAAAATTCACCTAATCATGGTATAGGCTCTAAGGAATTTTAATGCCAGGTAATCTAAAGAACTTTATTTTTTAATAGTACAAGTATGATTAATTTGTGTATAAGTAATTGAGTCGGAACTGTGATCAAAGTCCTTATCCTATATCAATCTAAAGGAATTTAATGAAAGATGTTGTTGAGGAAATTCTAAATACAAAGCTCAAACGATTTAAACATAACTGTCCTCTGGACATAACAGATCTGGTATTCCTGGAAATTGAAAAATCTTATATGCATCTATATAAAATTCATGCAACAAAAAAGGGCACTAGGGTTATTAATAGGATAATAGGAGGTAGAGTCAAAGAATATTGGAATCTGGAAAAAAGAGGTATCTGCAAGCGTCCTAAGAGTAAGCTGATTGGCTCTTATGAAGAACATTGCAACATAAAACCACGGGTTGCCCAACAGTGATGTGAAAATTTCTTACATATATAGATCGCTTTATCTTCTAATATAAAGCTCATTGTATATAACACATTGGGACAAACAATAAAAGTACTTGAAATCGGATATAAACAAGCAGGCAATTATTCCATTAACTTCAATGCATCTGGTCTTTCCAGCGGTATCTATTTCTACAAATTAGAAGCAGGTCAGTTCTCCCAAATTAAAAAAATGATGCTGATGAAATGAAAATATTTTATATAATTAATCACTAACACTTATCTCTTCGCAAACAAGCCGAACCCCTCGCCGAGAGTTTAACTATTTAAATACGCCGGGTTAAGTCTTATACAAAATATAAAATGTACAATATTTTAATTGTTTAATTGATTTTAATCACAATTTTAGCTTATTTTATAGTTGTATGGACTAATAGAAAAGGCGCATGAAGGTAATCTTCATGAATCCATAATCTATTAAAATAAATCGAGGTATACTAACATGAAAAATAGAATTATGATTTTTGTATTGATGTTTATGGCATTTTTAGCCTTGAGCACAAGCCTGATGGCATCCGATTACACTGTAAGCGGAGCTGGTACAGGATCTTGTAATGGCACTTATGTTCAGGATGTAATTGTAAATGGTAAGACAAGTTATAAATTATCGGGCTCTACTACATATTATCTGTATTTTAATAATGCAAACGGTTCATATTGGTTTATTTCTACCGATACTTTGGGAACAGACTATAACTATTCTGATTATTATGTATCAAGTACCGCTGACACACCTCCTTCTTCAGGTTGGAATTCCGGGAATAATGGATATAACCCCGCCCCAACAATCACGAAAGTCGGACCGGCGATATCTTACAGTACGGATACTTTTTACGAGTCTTCCGCAAATGATGGGACCATTGATAACAGTTCGCCCGTTATTATTATTTTTAATAATTTCGGAGGAGAAACATTTACCGGCTCTTATGGTGATAATTTTGTAACGGCTGGTAAAGTTATAGTTACTAATCTCCCTTCAGGACTTACTGCCGTTGTCACACGCATTAGTTCTACCACACTTAGTGTAACGATTACTGGAGTGGCTCCCACAAACAATAGCGCTAACGATGTTTCAAATCTGACCTTTGCCTTCCAGAATTCCGCATTTAGCGGTGGAGATGCTTCCAATGTAAGTAATTCTTCCAAAAACAATTTAATGGTAAATTTTATTAATCACGTATATACGGTGGCAATCAGTGGTGGCGATTTTACTACTCTATCTGCTGCCCTTGACGCCTCTGCAGATGGAGATTTTATTAAAGTTAATGCGGGTACTTATACCGAATCCGGGCTTACTGTCACTAAAAACATAACTATACAGGGACAGGGCGCTGCATCTACAATTTTGCAGGGAGCAGCATCACCAAATACTGCGGCAAGTCGAGTAATTGGAACTTCTAACACCGCAGTTGTAACAATTAAAAACATGTCAATTCGGTATGGCAACATAAGCGCCCTTCATGGTGGAGGCGGGGTATATAATTCTGGAACTCTCATACTAATGAATATCTCGGTAAATAACAATTATTCAAGTACTAATGGCGGAGGTATTAGTAACGAGGGCACCCTTACAGTTATAAACTGTACGATAAATAATAATACAAGTGGGGGTGATTATACCGGAGGAGGGATTGATAATTCAGGTTTCTTAACAATTATTAACTCAACTATAACCGGAAATTCAGCTGCTAATGGTGGAGGTATAAGTACGCCTTCTTCTGCTATACTTACTAACTGCACTATTACAAATAATTCCGCACCAGGTAACGGGGCTGGTCTTTATGTAATCTCAGCTAATATTACTATCTATAATACAATTATTGCTGGAAATGGTTCTTCCGATTATCATGTTCAATATGGTGTTTCTCTGACCGATAATGGTTATAATATTGTCGAAAACCAAACTATGGTGAGTGATTTCGATAGTTGGAATTTTTATAAGCCGACAGATATTTTATACAGTCACGATTATCTGGGTAATATCGAGGGAGAATCAGGCTTAGGTTGGAACAGAAACGATGCTACTATAACCGGCAGTTTGAATCTTTCTGTAACATTGGCTGATAATAACACTATAAACGGTACACAAACACTCGCAACAACTGCCGGTAGTTTTGCTATAGATAACGGCACCAATGCTGGAGCCACTTTAACCGATCAGCGGGGCGCAGCCAGAAATGGAATAACCGATATTGGCGCTTATGAATGGTGGAGTGATGACGGAGAAATGCCGGTAGAACTAACAACATTCTCCGCATCAATAACCAATAATAAAGTTACTCTTAACTGGCACACTGCGATAGAGGTAAACAATCACGGATTTGATATAGAGCGTTCACCGGTAAATGATCAGTCTTCAGTATGGAATAAGATTGGTTTTGTTGCCGGTTCCGGTAATAGCAATTCAACAAAGAGTTATTCTTATAAGGATACGAATGTTTCTATAGGAAAATACTCTTACAGATTAAAACAAATAGATAATGACGGGCAATTTGAATATTCTAAAACAATTGAAGTTGATCTTAATTCAATACCGACTGAGTTTTTATTAGAACAAAATTATCCGAATCCGTTTAATCCGACAACAAATATTTCTTATGCTCTTCCATGTAGCGGATTAGTTCAAATAAAAGTGTTTAATTTACTGGGTAAAGAAATCGCAACACTTATCAACGAAGAAAAGAAAGCCGGAACTTATAAGATAAATTGGAATGCCGCTAATTTACCAAGTGGTGTTTATCTGTATCGTATACAAGCAGGTTCATTTATTCAAACAAAAAAGATGATTTTACTAAAATAATTATTGACACTTAAACTAATAAAATTTGAAATGGCGGATTTGTTGTCCGCCATTTTAATGATATTCAATAGATTTCTTCTTTCTTTATATTGATTTAACTTTTATCTCATTTTCAGCATCTGATAAAAACTATTCAATCCTAAAACAGAAATAGTTCTTCATTCCTTTGGCAATAAAATAAAAGTGTGACGAATGTACTTTCTTATTGAGGGGTATTTTTATTATTTGCTGATATATATTTCTATCTTATTATTTTTACTCGGAATAAAAATATGATACCTCCGAAACTTGAACAAAACAGAATCATAGATTTACTTCCCTTCCAATTGAAAAACTCACCTAAACAGACTGCAATTTCCGATAAAGTAACTGGTAAATGGAGAAGTTACAGCACCATTGAAGTTAAAAAGATTGTCGATAAGCTCAGTCTGGCTTTTATAAAACTCGGAATAGAACCTGGAGATAATATTGCGCTGATCTCAAGAAATCGGGTTGAATGGAATTTTATCGATTTTTCAGTTCTGCAGGTCGGTGCGGTATTAGTACCGCTCTATCCTAATAACAGCGAAGATAATTACTGTTGCATATTTGACGATGCAAATATTAAAATGGTTTTTGTTGAGGATTATGAGATTCTTAAAAAAGTAAAAAATGTAAGTAAAAGGACTACCGCACAAATCAAAGATATCTTTACCATTAATAATATTAAGAATAACCGGAATTGGTCTGAATTGTTGGATCTGGCAGATGAAACCAGCCGCGAGGAGTTGAATAAAAGAATAAGTAATGTAAAAGAGAGTGATATCGCTACTGTTATATATACTTCCGGCACTACTGGTTTGCCCAAGGGAGTGATGCTTACTCATAATAATATTATGAGTAATGTTCATGCACTTGCTCAACTCTTTCCAATCCACTTATACAAAAGGACGATTAGTTTTCTTCCGCTGTGTCACATATTCGAAAAATCAGCTTTCTATTTTTATATGCTGATAGGTGCGGAAGTAAATTATCCGCAGAGCCTTGAAACTATTGGTGAGAATATTAAAGAAATAAAACCAAATTTCTTTATTACTGTACCGCGACTTTTAGAAAAGGTTTTTGAAAAAATAATGGATGCCGGACATGAGCTGACTTTTATTAAACTGGCAATTTTCGGGTGGGCTGTAAACCTTGCCAACCATTATGATCTGGAAGGAAAAAACAACTTGTTTTACAATTTAAGGTTGTTCTTTGCAAGGAAAATTGTATTTGTGAAATGGCAGGAAGCATTAGGTGGAGATGTTAAAGGGATTGTAAGTGGGTCCGCAGCGCTTCAGCCCCGTCTTGCAAGAATCTTTTCCGCTGCTGGTATTCCGGTAATGGAAGGATATGGATTGACGGAAACTTCACCGGTCCTCACGTGTAATAGATTTGGAAAAGGTGGCTATTATATCGGAACAACAGGTAGATCTATTCCAGGTGTCTCGATTAAATTATCCGGTGAAGATGAAATACTTGCAAAAGGTCCCAATGTGATGATCGGTTATTACAGAAATCCTGAAGCAACATTACAAGTTTTCGATTCTGAAGAATGGTTTCATACTGGAGATACTGGCGAAATTGTTGATGATGGTTTTCTGAAGATAAAGGGAAGATTAAGCGACATTTTTAAAACAAGTGGCGGTAAGTTTGTTGCCCCCCAGCCTATAGAAAATAAGATGAAGGAATCGTTTTTCATTGAACATATTATGGTCGTTGGTGAAAACAGGAAATTCACTGCAGCTTTAATTCAACCGGCATTTGACTTTATAAAGAAATGGGCAGAAGAAAAAAAGCTGCCTCTAAACAGCACAGAAGAAATTGTTCACTCAGATGAGGTTAAGAGAAGAATTTGGAAGGAGATCCAGAAATACAATAAAAGATTTGGACATATTGAACAGGTTAAAAAGATTGCTTTGGTGCCCGATGTATGGTCTGTCGAAACTGGTGAATTAACCCCGACTATGAAGGTAAAAAGAAAATTTTTAATTGAAAAATACAGGGAGCAGATAGAACATATTTATGATTCTCCGGTAATAACTAATATTTTATAAAAATCCTGGATTTATATGAATAGAATAATCAGAAATGTTGCTGTCCTGGGATCAGGCGTTATGGGATCACGCATCGCCTGCCACTTTGCAAATATAGGGTGCTCTGTCCTGCTCCTTGATATTATGCCTGATAAGTTAAATGATGAAGAAATACAAAAAAAATTAACGCTGGAATCAGCCAAAGTCCGTAACAGAATTGTTAATAATAATTTACAAAGTATTATCAAAACTAATCCGGAACCTTTATTCCATCCTTCCTTTGCTTCCCGTATCAAAACTGGCAATTTTGATGACGATATGAGTCGCATAAAGAACAGCGATTGGATAATTGAGGTCGTAGTTGAGAACTTGTCGATTAAAAAGAAGGTATTTGAAAGAGTTGAAGAATTCCGGAGTAAGGGTACTTTAATAACCTCAAATACCTCGGGCATCCCCATAAAGAGTATGCTTGTTGGAAGGAGTCAGGATTTCAAGGAACATTTCTGTGGAGTCCATTTCTTTAATCCGCCACGTTATCTCCCTCTTATGGAAATAATTCCCACAGAATTTACAAGGAAAGACATTATTGACTTTTTGTTTTATTATGGGGATCTGTTTCTTGGTAAGACTCCTGTGCTCTGCAAAGATACTCCGGCATTTATTGCCAACCGTGTCGGAGTATATAGCATGATGGCTGTGTTTCAGTTGATGACCGAAATGAAACTGATGATCGGTGAAATAGACCTGCTCACTGGACCATTAACAGGCAAACCTAAATCGGCTACTTTCAGGACTGCAGATGTCGTCGGACTCGATACCCTGGTCAAAGTTGCCTATAATATATATAACGACTGCCCGAATGATGAATCGAGAAAGATATTCCAAATCCCTGACTTTATTAAAAGGATGGAGTTAAATAACTGGTTAGGAGAGAAAACCGGACAGGGATTCTATAAGAAAGTAAAATCTGCTGATGGTGAAAAGGAGATTCTGGAACTTGATATTGATACATTCGAATACAAATCATCTGTTAAAACAAAGTTTTCTTCTGTATCAGCCGCAAAACCAGTTGAAGACCTGAGCGAGAGAGTGAAGTTGCTTACCTTCTCTCAAGATAAAGCAGGGGAGTTTCTGAAAAAACTATCTTTTATGATTTTCAGATATGCATCCTGCCGTATTCCTGAAATTGCGGATGAAATATTCAAATTGGATGATGCTGTTAAGGCTGGCTTTGGCTGGGAGCTCGGTCCCTTTGAAACCTGGGACATCCTTGGTATCAATAAAACCATTACGTTAATGGAAGAATTGAATTTGAAGCCGGATCGCTGGGTTTATGATATGCTCTCAAAAGGTTATACGTCATTTTATAAAACAGAAAAAGGGGAGAAGCTATTCTATGATATTGCCTCGGGTGGATACAGAAAAATCTCGGGTAAAGATAATTTTATTATACTTGAGAACCTCAGGGGTAATAAACCGGTATGGTCAAATAGCGGAACAGTTCTTCACGACATTGGGGACGGCATTCTTAATCTTGAATTCAGAACTAAAATGAATTCTATCGGTTCCGAGGTACTTGAAGCTATTAACAAATCAATTGAAATTGCAGAGAAGGATTTTAAGGGACTTGTAATTGGCAATAACGGACAGAATTTCTCTGCAGGTGCCAATCTTGCAATGATGTTTATGCTTGCCGCCGAACAGGAATATGATGAAATAGATCTGGCTGTTAAAACGTTTCAGAACACAACCATGAGAATTCGTTATTCGGATATACCTGTGGTTGCCGCTCCTCATGGACTCGCACTTGGCGGAGGTTGTGAAATATGCCTTCATTCCGACAAAGTCGTAGCAGGTGCCGAAACTTATATTGGACTTGTTGAAGTCGGTGTTGGTATCATTCCTGCTGGTGGGGGATCTAAGGAGATGACTCTCAGGGCTTCAGATAATTATAAAGAAGGAACCATCGAATTCCCGGAACTGCAGAATTATTTCCTTGCAATTGCTCAGGCAAAAGTATCCACTTCCGCTTATAAAGCTTTTGAACTTGGCATTTTTAGAAAAGGACAGGATGAGTATATTATGAACCGGGATCGGATTATTATTGAAGCTAAAAAAGCTGCTCTCGAACTGTCAGATTCTGGTTATACAAGACCCCCTAAAAAGGAGGATATTAAAGTATTGGGAAGAGGCGCTTTATCAGTTATGCTTGCCGGAGCGTTCTCCTTCTTTAAGGCAAATTACATAAGTGAGCATGATAAAAAGATCGCTGAGAAACTTGCTTATGTTATGTCCGGCGGAGATCTTACTTCGTCTGCGCTGGTTAATGAACAGTATCTGCTGGATCTTGAGAGAGAAGCATTTTTAAGTTTGATCACCGAAAAGAAGACGCTTGAAAGAATTCAAAGCATTCTAACCTCGGGAAAACCCTTAAGAAATTAAAAAGAGAATTGTATGAATGAAGCATATATTGTAGCAGGTTACAGATCTGCTGTAGGAAAAGCAAAAAAAGGAGCTTTCAGAAGTTATCGCCCCGATGATCTCGCTGCAGATGTAATAAAATACACTCTTAAACAAGTTCCTCAGCTTGATCTGGAATTAATTGATGATCTTATTGTTGGAAATGCTGTGCCCGAAGCTGAACAGGGTTTGCAGATCGGAAGAATGATTGCCCTGCAGTGCCTTCCCATAAGAGTTCCAGGAATGACTGTTAACCGTTATTGTGCTTCAGGTGTAGAGTCAATCTCAATTGCAGTTTCTAAAATTCGTTCTGGGTTTGCCGGTTGCATAATTGCAGGAGGCACTGAATCTATGTCCCTTGTGCCGACTGCTGGTTGGAAGCTTTCACCCAATTATAAAATAGCTAGAAACCACCCTGATTACTACTTGAGTATGGGGCTGACTGCTGAAGAAGTCGCCCATGATTATAAAATAACACGCGAGATTCAGGATCAGTTTTCTTATAACTCTCACATGAAAGCTATCAACGCTATTGAAAAAGGTTACTTTAAGAATGAGATAGTTCCTGTTGAGGTGGAAGAGGTATTTTTAGAAAAAGGGAAACGGAAAGTAAGCAAAATAATTGTTGATACTGATGAAGGTCCAAGAAAGGATACAACACTCCAGGCACTGGCTAAACTGAAACCTGTTTTTGCAGAAGGAGGCTCAGTAACCGCAGGGAATTCATCTCAGACATCTGATGGTGCAGCTTTTGTACTAGTAATGTCTGAAGAGATGGTAAAGAAATTGAGTCTTACTCCGATTGCTGTTCTGAGATCGTACGCGGTTGAGGGTGTGGAGCCAAGGATAATGGGAATGGGACCCGTTGCAGCGATACCGAAAGCATTAAAGCAGTCCGGCATGAAATTAAATGATATTGACCTTATTGAACTGAATGAAGCATTTGCATCTCAGGCTGTTGCAGTAATACAGGAAACCGGACTTGATGTTGAAAAGGTCAATGTTAACGGAGGGGCAATTGCTCTTGGACATCCCCTTGGATGCACTGGCGCTAAACTTACTATACAGCTTCTTAATGAATTAAGAAGGAGAACTAAAAAATATGGCATGGTAACAGCTTGTATCGGTAGCGGTCAGGGTGTTGCCGCTGTTTTTGAATTACTGAATTAATGTAATTGAAACCTCTTGAGTTTTCATAAACCCCGTAGGTTTAATCATTTGATGATGAGTATATAAATAAATTATTTTAGGATAAATATATGATCACAAAAACTGCGAAAACTAATGTTTTAATGGGAGGTGAATTCCTTATTAAAGAAACCAATCCTCATTCCGTTTTTATCCCCGAGGAATTTTCAGAAGAACAGAAAATGATGATCTCTGCTGCAAGGGATTTTCTGAATAAAGAAATTGTTCCAAATGTTGAGGCAATTGACAAGCAGGAAGAGGGATTAACTGCACGTCTTTTGGATAAAGCTGGCGAAGTTGGTTTATTGGGAGTTGCAGTTCCTGAAGAATATGGTGGTCTCGGTGAAGATTTTAATACTAATACTGGAATATCTCTTGAGCTTGGTGCAGGTTTTTCATGGAGTGTTTCCTTTGCAGCTCATACAGGAATTGGAACACTCCCAATTCTTTATTACGGAACTGATGACCAAAAAAAGAAATATCTCCCCAAACTTGCAAGTGGCGAACTTAAGTCTGCATACTGTCTAACTGAACCCACTTCTGGTTCTGATGCTCTTTCTGCCAAAACAACCGCTGTCCTATCATCTGACAGTAAGTATTATATTCTAAACGGTCAGAAGATGTGGATCACCAACGGAGGCTTTGCAGATATATTAATTACTTTCGCACAAGTGGAAGGAGATAAATTTACATGTTTCATTATTGATGCAAAATCTGAAGGGTTCAACCGTGGTAAGGAAGAAAATAAGATGGGGATAAAAGGTTCCTCTACTCGCGCCTTGTTCCTTGATAATGTTAAAGTACCTGTTGAAAACATTCTTGGAGAGATCGGAAAGGGACACTACATTGCATTCAATATTCTGAATGTTGGAAGGTTTAAACTCTGCGCTATGACCACAGGAAGTGCCAAACAAGTATCTTCAGTCGACATTGCATATGCAAATACCAGGAAACAATTTGGTCAGCCGATATCATCCTTCGGGGCAATTAAACATAAAATTGCCGAACAGGCACTTAGAATATTTGTATCCGAATCTGCCACTTATAGGGTAAGCGACCTTATAAACGGAAAAATAAAAGAACTACAGTCTGATGGTGTCAAATATGAAGATGCTGCTTTAAAAGCAGCCGAAGAATATGCAATTGAATGTGCTATGTTGAAAGTGTATGGCTCTGAAATGCTTGACTATGTTGTCGATGAAGGCGTTCAGATCCACGGAGGTTATGGTTATTCGGAAGAATATCCCGCCGCACGGGCTTATAGAGACTCACGGATTAATCGGATCTTCGAGGGTACTAATGAGATAAATCGTCTGCTTACTGTTGATATGCTTATGAAACGTGCCATGAAAGGACGGATTGATATAATGGGTCCTGCTCTTGCAGCTCAGAAAGAACTTATGTCGGTTCCTGATTTTGGAGGCGATGCTTCTGAAGGTATCCTGGCCCCTGAATATAAAGCAATTCGAAATGCTAAAAAAGCTATATTAATTGTTGCAGGTGCAGCTGTTCAGAAACTTATGATGAACCTTAAGGATGAACAGGAAGTAATTATGAATGTAACTGATATGATGATTGAAGTATTTGCTTGTGAATCGGCATATCTGAGAACTAATAAGCTTGCTGGCATTAAGAGTAGTGAAGATTTGCAGCCATATATTGATATGACTAAGGTTTATATTAGTGATGCAATGGAAAGAATAAGTAATTACGGTAAACATGCAGTAACAGGATTTGCAGAAGGGGATGAACAGAAGATGCTTCTCCTTGGACTTAAAAGGTTCATAAAGTATGACCCAATAAACACAATAAAATTCCGTCGTGTTATAGCAGATAAACTTATCGAAGTAGGGAAGTATTGCTTCTGATATATTAACAAGGATTATAAAAGATGAACAATCCACAATATATGACCCAAATGCTGAAAGATGATGCCTTAAAAGAAAAAGTTATTTTAATTACAGGTGGGGGAACCGGGCTCGGTAAATCAATGTGTCACAATTTTCTCGAGCTTGGGGCTGATGTCGTTATTGCAAGTAGGAAGATTGATATCCTTAAAAAAACTGCAGAAGAATTCTCATCAATTCCAGGTAGAAAAGTATTACCAGTCCAGTGCGATGTATCTGATTATTCTCAGGTAGAAAATATGCTCAAAGAAACTTTAGAAACATTCGGGAAAATTGATATTCTTGTAAACAATGCTGCCGGAAATTTTATAAGCCCGACTGAAAGGCTCTCTAACAGGGCTTTCGATGTTATTATAAATATTGTGTTAAAAGGGACAAGCAATTGTACTCTGGCTTTTGGAAAACACTGGATTGATAAAAAACAGCTAGCTGTAATTCTGAATATTGTTACTACATATGCCTGGACGGGATCAGCATATGTG
>OBLW0100001701.1_pt1 | contig 18378 bp, 15 predicted proteins | sample 1520161 | NCBI WGS metagenome assembly OBLW01 (sample SAMEA3539309, study PRJEB22396) | soil metagenome | biome: tundra; feature: field; material: soil | place: USA | collected 2010-05 | depth 0.15 m | reverse complement strand
GCAAGATACGCGCCAACTTGTATGCCTTCCGGCTGTACGCCGACGAGCCGGCGCTCATCTTCCGGGCGCAAAAGCAATTGCTGTTCTGGAATGCGCGCTATCTAGCCTCGATGCTGCGGCCTACCGCGGTGCTCCTGGTTCCCGCCACGCTCCTTATGTTCGGACTGGATGCCGTGTACGGGCACCGCCCCCTGTCGCCCGGCGAATCCGCCATCGTCACCGCGCAATTCAGCGGCGGGAGCGACATGGGGTCGCTCACCCCCACGCTCGAAGGGCGCGGCATCGCGGTGGAAACGGCATGCGTGCGGATCCCGGGCGAGCGACAGTTCTGTTGGCGCGTGCGCGCCATGGGCGCCACGTCCGGCAGCGTGATTCTGCGCGTGGCCGGCGCTTCCTTTGCGAAGGCTGTGCGGGCCGGCGCGCCCTCCGCCGTGGTTGCGGAACGGCGTGTCGCCTCGCTGTTCGATTGGCTGCGCTATCCTGGCGAGTCGCGTCTGCCCAAAGGCCCCGTGCGCTGGATCGGCGTGTCTTATCCGGGCGCCACCGTGGACGTCTTCGGCTTCGGCGCACACTGGCTGCTTTGGTTCGTGGCCGTGAGCCTGCTGACGATGTTGCTCGGGAGGAAGTGCTTCGGCGTCACCTTCTAAGGCGGGACTGGGAGTCACGCGCAGGCTGGGCATAGGCCGTAAAATAGGCGCGCCACGGCCTCTCGGGACCAAGGTACATTCCTCGCAACGGCGTTCGCGTTCCGGACCGTCAGCACTTCTCCGGATAACGACTTCACAGCCATGTGCTTGCACGCCAGCGGCGCGGTTGCGACGGGGGATAACTTCCGGTTGCCCGACAATCCGGACCGAGCTAGCAGGATTGTCGTTGGTCAGCCAGGAAGTAAGTCGACACAAGATCTTCGGCGTTATCCAGGCGTGACAGCGGGATGCATGACGCGCACTCCTTGCTCGGGGCCCGCTTCAGCCAAATTCATAATTCGAAGGACCGCGACGCCGCGGGGGTCGGATCGGAAGACGTCCCCTAGCGGTAGCCCTAGACCAAGCACAATTCGCGGATCGCGCTGCGCGATTGCTTCTCTGCTCCACTCCGCTGCTAAATCGATCTCACCACACAGCAGGTGGTAGAACGTCATCGCCCCCGGAACTCCGTACGCGTGCGGCGGCTTCAACTTATCCAGTAACTCGCGAGCTCTCTGCCGGTGGCCGGTCTGAACCAGGAGCCCCGCCAGGATAGCGGTCGTATGGGAGTGCCAGGGAGCCAGACAATGGGCCTGTTCCCCAAAGGCCACCGCTTCAGTGAGATTCTCTTGCGCCGCTTGGGTGAGGGCCAGGAACATCGGTACTTGGAAGGCGGTGGGGTACACCTTGGCGACTTCCCGGAACTGCACCTCCGCTTTAGTAAACCATCTCGCCTGCAAGAAACACACTCCTAGTTGGAACCGGCCGCCGAAACTGAGTGGATCCTCCTGTAGACCGAGTCCGTGCTCGACAACGGCCTCTTCATACAACCCCAAAGGAGTCAGGCAGAACATGCCGTGCAGGAAGCGCACCGAGGGTGGCACCGGGTCGCGAGCCAACGCCAGACGGAATCGGCGCTTCGATTCGGCCCAGTCGTAATCGTACAAGCCCGCAATGGAGCCCAGTACCGCCTGCGGTTCGGGCAGATTGGAATCCAACTCCAAAGCTCTCTGAGCAGCCGCCCGTGCCAGGGGCATGGTGTCCCGGGCCGACGCAATACCTGGAAGTGCCCGTACGAGCAACTGGATGCTTAGCTCGGCATGCGCTTGCGCGAATTGCGGATCGAGTGCGATCGCCTCTTCGTAGTTCTTCCGGCATCGGTCTGACGCCTCCGGCGTGTAGCTGAGGGAATCGTGGCGTGCCTTTAACAAGGCTTCATAGGCGGCAAGGTCGGGTCTGTGGCGCCCCTGTCCAGTCGGCTCAGTCGCCAACTTCAGTCGCAGCGTATCAACGATGGCTTTCGCGATATCATCCTGGATGGCGAAAACATCCGCCCACTCCCGGTCGTAGCGCTGGGACCAGAGATGGCTGCCATCGTGGCCGGCAATCAACTGCGCGGTCACCCTGATCCGACTGCCTGCCCGGCGTACGCTGCCTTCCAAAGCATGGTCAACTCCCAGTGTCTCGGTAATCCGGCGGATATCCTCTTGCCTACCCTTAAAGGCGAATGCAGACGTGCGCGCGATGACTTTGAGGCCCGGCAATTGCGCCAGTGAATTGATAATCTCCTCCGCTAAGCCGTCGCTGAAGTACTCGTTGTCTTTGTCGCCGCTCATGTTCTCGAAAGGAAGCACGGCGATGGAGGGTCGCGCGGGCACCGGTTTGCCCGAGATCTGGCCCAGCGCGCGTTTCAGCTCGGCTGCGGTTTGAAACCGGTCGGCCGGTGCTGTCTCGAGACAACGCGTGACAATGCGTTCCAGGGCAGGATGCCCATGTATCGGTTGGAACTTTCCGGCCAGGATGGAACGAATCACTTGGGCGGCAGACTCCCCGTCGAAGGCCCTGCGGCCGGACAACATCTCATACAGCACGGAACCGAAGCTGAAAATGTCTGAGCGCTCATCCAGGACTTGACCTTGCGCCTGCTCGGGCGACATGTATGCCGCAGTACCAATGACCGTGCCGTCAGCCGTGGCGGTCGCCTCGGGGTCCCCGCCCCGCAGCCACATAGAGACGCCGAAATCCAGCAGTTTGACGATGCCGTCTTTGGTGACCAGGATGTTGGCTGGCTTCAAATCGCGGTGGAGGATTCCTTGGCAATGGGCGGCTTCGAGTGCATTAGCCATCTGGATGGCCAAACGTAGCGTCTCGTCTGGCAAATATGGGCCCGCCAGCGGTTGTCCTTCAATGTACTCCAACACCAGATATCCCGGACCCACATCGTGGATTTGGCAGATATTCGGATGATTTAACGCCGCGATGGCTCGGGCTTCCTGATCGAAGCGACGGTTGCGTGTGTCTTTCAGTAGTTTGATGGCGACGACGCGACCGAGCCGTGTGTCGCGCGCTTTCCATACTTGTCCCATCCCGCCCGCGCCGAGCGGCGCGACGATTTGATAGGGGCCTAGTTTGTCGCCTATAGAAACCGGCATAGAAGGCTTCCACCACAGTTTAGCGGATCAACCAGCGGGTTAGCACCTGGATTACGGCGCATCCGGAAGGTATCCTCATGAGCGGAAAGCGCGCTACGCGTGGCTACAAGCCTGCCCCACTACGCGGCGGATCGAACAGCTTCAAAACCAGCCCCGTCACGTCTTGCAGCCGAGGATGGTCGAGGCGCATGGGGCGCCGGGTGAACAGCACTCCAGGCACTGCGGCAGGGTCCATGCAGTGGTCGGCGATCCAGGCGTCGTTGTTGTCCTCGATCTCCGGCTCGGGAACGCCTCCCAGAGCGGTCTGCCACGATCCCCGGTAGCCCGGACTGTAGCCCACGATCAGGTCCGGCGCCGCGGCTGCATTCTCTTTAGATGGCCTGGTTTCGTAAACCGCTTCGACTACCTGGCGGCCGTTAGCCGGATCGCGGAAAGCCAGCAGTTGTGCGCGCAGAGCCTCGATCACGGCCGCACTTTGCCCGCCATGCTCAACGATCCCGTGCGGCTCACGGCCGCGCCGATTCAGATACAGGCCGTTCAGGCCGAGCGCATAGGCCTGCGTGGCCCTCCAGTCCAGATTGGTCAGCATGGTATCGTCGCCGGGCGGACCGTTCAACGCCAGCAAGCCCCGGTCGCGCAGCCATGCGTTCAAATGCACGGCGCGGTCGAAGCTGGCGAAGCCGTGGTCGGAGAGCACGATGAACTCGGCCGAGGGCGCGCTCCGCATGGCCTCGCCGACGCATTCATCCACTTCGCGATAGACATCCAGCAACTCCGCTTCGTGGCGGCCCCAAAGGATGTGCGAATTCTGGTCGATGGTCGAGAAATAGAAGAACAACAGGCCCTGGCTGAAACTGCCAAGCGCATCGCGCAACAGGCGGCGTTCGTCCTCAAACACCAGGCGGGTCTGTTGCAGGAACTGCGGCAGGCTGAACACATCCTGGCGAAGCGCGGAAGTGTCCTCGGGGATGCCCAGCGTGTAGTAGCGGCCGGTCCGGCGGGAAATGTCGCGGCCGAAGGAGGCGGGCGCCGCTACCGGCAGGGCGGGGGATTCCGGATCGATGTTGACGGGCGAAACATACAGCTCGAATTGCGGGTGGAGCTGTTTGGCGAAGAGGCGGAACATGCCGCGCGCCGACGCCAGGTGTGGAATCAGGCGGAAATCCGCCGCCATCCAATCGGACCACTCGCCCTGCCTGATTACGGCCGACTCGCCACCGGCGCGGATGCGGGCCACGGCGTTAACGGAGTCCACATCCACCACCAGGTCTACAGTGGCGTAGGCGTGGTCCTTGCGCAGCGAGTTGGGCGGGCCCTCCAAAGGCAGCACGGCGTGGCCGTCCGCCAGGTCCACCCTCACGATGCGGCCGCCCGAAACCGGACGCGAGGTTTCGGCGGGGTCGTCGGAGTAAAGCGTGAAGGTTCCCAGCGTGCCGCGCAGATCGGGAGTGCCCATGCCGGAGAGCGCGCGGCCCACCGGGAGCGGCGGATAGTTGGTGGGCATGCGCACCACGGTGACGGGAATGCCGCGAGCCGCCAGCGTCTGCCAGAAGGCCGCGCCGCGGCGAAAGGAAATCACCCGCGAGCCGGAGAGCGGCAGAAGGTACGGCCCCAGGGGCAACGTGAAGCGCGGTTCCTCGGTGCGCCCCATGGAAGAGAAGGGCTCCAGAGTGGCCGGATCGCGATGCACGAAATCGAAGATGCCGTGTTGGTCCGGCTCCAGGCCGGTAATGAAGGTGGACCAGGCTACCGGGCTCTGCGGCGGCATGGTGGTGCCCAGCCGGCTGAAGCTGCCCTGCTGCCGCAGCCGGGCCAGGTTCGGCAGCGTGTCCCAGTGGCGCTCGACGAAGTTTGGGTCCATGCCGTCGATGCCCAGCACGATCACCTGGGGGACGCTGGCGGGCGTGCGCGAAAGCCGGCATGCGACGGCCGCGAGGGCCAGCAGGCTGGCGAAAACGAGTGCAGCGCGGCTCAGTCGCACCCTTTCGCTATCCGTCCTTTCGCAGTTCGGCCAAGACCACCGCGCATCCGCCCGCGGGCAACGGCATGACCACATGGCTCGATCCGTCCACCAGACGTACTTCCAATGCTACGCCCGAGACGATCTCCAATGCCGAAGCAGCCGCCGGGAACCGCACCGTGGCCGCGCCGGCATCACCCCAGTTGCACAGGACCGCCCCCGCGCGGCCCGGAGCGGTCAATGCCCGGAAGCTTACTCTCTCCGGACTCTCCAGAACCGCCACCGGAAGATCGCTGGAAGCTTCCTGCGCGGCCCCGGCAACCCACTCCCGCACCACTGCACTGTCGCGCCGCAGATATCCCAATGTGAGTGCCGTGCCGAAGTAAATCGCCCGGCCCGCTCCGAAGTGATTCTCGATGGCTGCGGGGCGCCCGTCCGCGCCTGCGACCAAAACCTTCCCGCGCCCTTCGGGAATCACGCAGCGCCACAACTCCCCATCCTTACCCGTTCCGCCTTGAGCCAGCGTGAACGGCTCCCATACCGCGTCGATATCCTCCAGCGTGAAGCCGAAGACATCGGAGAGCGGCCCGGGCGGCAATTGCCGGGTGACGCCCTGCTCGTCCTTCCAGCCCACCAGTCCGTCGGCCCATAGTGTGCCGCCCGCGCGGACGAACCCGCGGATGGCATCCACGGCCTTGGCACTCAAGGCATAGCAATACGGCAGGTAGAGCACCTTGTAGCGCCCGGCCAGCCCGGCTTCCAGTTCGCTGGTGTCCAGAAAATCGACTGGCAGGTGGGAGCGGTGCAGCGCTTTGTAGCAACCCATCAGCGAATGGACTACGTCATCGCCTGGCCGCCGCCAGCCGTCGATGGAATACAGCAGCATCGCGTCCCGGTCATAAAGAATCGCGGCGCGAGCCGCCAGGGGCCGGGCGCTGGCGAAGAAGCTGTCGTGCCGCCGCAGCGCCTCCGCGACGGACTGGGTGGCGCGCGTTCGTGCCGTCGATTCGCCCTGCGGTCCAGCCAGCGCCCATTCGCCGGCCTCATTCCCTTCCGTGCGCGGATGCCACAACCAGAACAGGATGCCCCGCGCGCCGTTGCCGATGCCGTCCCACAACCAGCGCGTGATTTCACCGGACGTGGGGTTCAGCGGCCGCGTGCCGGTGAGTATGGTGGGGCCGGCCTGCAACTCAGTCACCCACCACGGCGCGGGGGCCGACACACTGCGGACCAGATCGCAGCAGTAGCCATACGCCACGCCGAAGTCCTCGCGCGGGAACATGCCGAAGTGCCACGCCGCGTGCATCGACGCGCCCATGAAGCCGGCAGTGGGTTTGAGCCGCCACAAGTCGCGTCCGGATGCCGGCATGTTGGAGGTCAACCCGGGCGGATTGATATGCGTGAGCGCGCCGGGGTGATGCCGGTCGAGCTGCGCGTGAATCCAGCGGAGTTGATCGGCGAGGTGCGCGCAGCGGAAGCGCCGCCAGTCGAGCAAGGAGGGGTAATCCGCCCAACTCGCCACCCGCGGTTCGACGGGCGCTTGTACGTCTTCGAATCGCGCCAGCGGCCGATACCACAGCCGGTTCAGTTTTTCGACCGTGCCGTACTTCCGCTCCAGCCAGCGGGCATACTCAGCCAGCACGAACGGTTCGGCTCCGCTATTGATGCCGGGTTCATTCTGCAAAAGCCATACGCCGTGCGCCGGGTGGCTCTTATAGCGCGTGACAACCTTCTCGATATAGATCTCCGAGAAGGGCCGCAGGCGCGGATCCGAAAGATCGCGCCAAGCGTGGTAGAACGGAGCCGTGCCCATCCATCCCGGCGGGTCCTCCGAGCAGAGCGTGTTGGCGATCAGGATGCCGTTCTGCGCGGCGGCATCGTAGATCCAGTCGTAGCTCTCGAAGTTCCACTTGCCCTGTTGGCGCTCGATGTGGTCCCAGATGGTGAAGATGCGTGCCACCGTCAGGCCGGTCTGCGACATGCGGCGGCAGTGCTCGAAGACCGATTCCCGGGCCTCGGTGGCATTCAGGAAAAACTCCGCTCCGATGCGGGGGCGCGCCAGCAAGGGGATTGCCGATGCGTCCAGCAGCGGTTGTGCTGCCAGTGCCCCCAGGCCCAGGCTCGCGGCGCCGCCAAGAATTGCGCGCCGCGAGATGCTCTCCATCGCCGGTCTCGTGATCTGCATCTGCGCGCATCTTAGCACCTCTGCACGCGCAGCAAGGCGGGTGGCACAGGCTTCAGCCTGCGCTGTGGGGCAGGTTGGTAACCTGCCGGCCGATTGTTAATCGGCCTTCGCGAGCGAAGCTCGCGTTTGGACAGGCTGCAGCGTGACGCGTCCCTCGACCAGGCTATTGACTCAAGATTAGAGAATCCGAGGCCCCGCGAGTATCCTGTCCGTAGAGTATTTTTCGTCTCCAATTGTCGGATTCCCACCCTCCCGGCGGCCCCAAATCTACCGAGTGGACGGGATATGATCGAAGAAGCCAAGCTGATACGTTACTTATGGAGCCTGAGGAAACCAAAGACGCCGTGGTTCCCAAACGGAGCGTGCAGCCTCTGCAGTGGGGCGCTCAGGTTGTGTTGCTGGCCAGCTTTGGCGGCATGCTTGGACTGATGCTGTTCGCCGGAATCGACTCGCTGCGCGCCCTGCGCCAGATCCAGTCGCGCAACGTCCAGATCCGCCAGACCTTCCTGCTGCGCAATCGCGCCCTCGAGGAGATTCGCTCAGCCCTCTACCAGTCCGGCACCTTCACGCGCGATTACCTGCTGGAACGAGATGCCTCGCGCGCCGAGACGTATCGCGCCAGCCTGCAGAAAGTCCGCGGAGAAATGGATGCGGCGCTCGCTCGCTACTCGCAGTCGCTGGATGCCGGCGAGCAAGCGCCGTTTTCGGCTTTGCAGGCCCGCATCGCCGACTACTGGAAAGTGCTCGACCCCATATCCCATTGGGATGCCGGGGAAAAGTTGGCCCGCAGCGACGCCTTCATGCACCGGGAGCTTTTCCCGCGCCGCGCCACTACGCTCGAAATCGCCGATCGCATCGGCGTCGTCAATGAACAGGAGCTCAACAACGGCGATGAGCGGCTGAACGCCCTCTTCGATCGGTTTCGCTACCGGCTGGTCCTCATGCTCGCCATCACCCTGGGAATCGGCGCTCTGCTGGCCGTCGCCACCATCCGGCACATCCTGCGCCTGGCGCGGGACGCCGATTTGCGCTACCGCCAGGTGGCCCTTGCGCAGGCCAAGCTGAAGGATCTCTCCGCCCGCCTGGTGGACGCGCAGGAGCAGGAACGCCGCGCCATCTCCCGCGAGCTGCACGATGAAGTTGGCCAGTCTCTGAGCGCGCTTTTGATGGAACTGGGCAATCTGGGAGCCGTCGCGCCCGGCGATGCCGAGTTGCGTAGCCACGTGGAGTCCATCCGCAAACTGGCCGAGAGCAGCGTGAATGTGGTACGCAACATGGCGTTGTTGCTGCGTCCCTCCATGCTGGACGATCTTGGCCTGGTGCCCGCCTTGCAATGGCAGGCGCGCGAGATTTCCAAACGCACCGGCCTGGCCGTCACGGTGGAGGCCGAGAGCGTGGCCGACGATTTGCCCGAAGAGCACAAGACCTGCATCTATCGCGTGGTGCAGGAAGCCCTTCACAACTGCGCCCGGCACGCCTGCGCGCGCAGCGTGCGCATCGAGGTCGTGCAGGAATGCGACCGCATCTGCTTGAATGTGCTCGATGACGGGCAGGGCTTCAACAGCAGGCACACGCGCGGGCTCGGCCTGCTGGGCATCGAAGAGCGGGTGACACACCTGGGCGGCCGTTTTCACCTGCAGTCCGAGCCTGGGCATGGCGCCAGGTTGCGCATCGAAATCCCGTTAGCATCGCGCCCCGTGGAGGTCATCGCATGAATCCCGTGCGCATCCTGCTCGCCGACGACCACACCGTCATGCGCAACGGCCTGCGCCTGTTGCTGGAGCGCCAACCCAATCTGCAGGTAGTCGGCGAAGCGGCGGACGGCCGCCAGGCGGTGGCGCTCAGCGAAACGGTCAATCCGGATGTGGTCGTCATGGACATCGCCATGCCCAACCTGAACGGCATCGAGGCCGCTCGCCAGATCGTCAACCGCAACCCGCGCACGGCCATCGCCATTCTCAGCATGCACTCCGACGAGAGCTACGTCATCCGCGCGCTGAAGGCCGGCGCGCGCGCCTACCTGCTGAAGGATTCCGCCGAAGCCGACCTGCTGGCGGCCGTCCGCGCGCTAACCGACGGCAAGTCTTTTTTCAGCCCGGCCATCAGCAAGATCCTGGTGGAAGATTACATGCGCCAGTTGCAGAGCCGCGGCGCCGAGGATACCTATGAGCTGCTCACCAATCGCGAACGCGAGATCCTGCAGCTTCTGGCCGAAGGCCGCACCAACAAAGAAGTCGCCAACATGCTGAATCTCAGCCTGTATACGGTGGAAACCCATCGTGCGCACATTCTGCAAAAGCTGAACCTGCACAGCGTGCCCGAACTGATTCTGTACGCCGTGCGCAAGGGCATCATCGCTTGACCTAGCCCTCCCAAGAAAGGCTAAGATGAGAGCTAGGATGGAGAATTAGCTATGCAACTCAACGTCCCTCCCGACCTTGAAACGCTGATCGACAGACGCCTCTCCAGTGGCGCCTATACGAGCGTTGAGGATGTCTTGCGCCGCGCTCTGGAAGTTCAGGACGCCGAGGAAAGTTGGACCCGCGAGGAACGCCAGGCACTATCGTCCCATCTCGAGGAAGGCTATCTGCAGGCCGAGCGCGGTGAGATCGTTGACGGCGATCGGGCTCGCCGTGAAATTCAGGCGATGAAAGAGAACTGGCTGCAAGATCGTGCACCTAAACAATGAGTGCTGATGCTCTCACGCCGCTCGCCAGAACCGATATTTTGACATCTGGACCCACATTGCCAAGGACAGCGAGGACGCCGCCAACCGCGTGGAACAGGCGATCTATGACGCATGCGCGTTTGTTGCCGAAGCTCCTATGCGCGGCCACCCCCGTCCCGATCTGACAACCCGCGCGCTTCGTTTCTGGGCGCTGACCCGCTACCCCAACTACACGGTCGTTTACCGGCCCGAGACGGCTCCCGTTCGGGTTATCGCAGTCCTCCACGGGAAAAGAAGAATCCTGCGCGTTCTGAAACAGCGTCCCTGACATACCCAAAACAATGTGGCGCGCTCCCACTTACGTCGCGATTCCCATAATCGCAGCAGCCATATGCTTAGTGCTCTGTTACATCGCCAATCGCTCCGTATACTTCCCCGCGAAGTATCCGGAAGGCCTTTGGGACGCACAGTCCCTGTTGCACGCGATTGACGTATGGCTTGACACGGAAGACGGCGTCCGCATCCACGCCTGGTCGATTCCGCGCGATGGAGCCTCTTTCGTCACGCTGCACCTGCACGGAAATGCGGGCAACCTCACGCACCGCTACCCCCAGCTTCACGAAATCGCGGCGGCCGGATCGGCTGTCCTAGCGCTGGATTACCGCGGCTACGGAAAAAGTCACGGGCGGCCCACCGAGCACGGTCTCTATCGCGACGCTGAAGCGGCATACAGCTACCTGTTGAAGGCCGGCTTTCGTCCGGACCAAATCATTCTGCACGGCGAATCGCTGGGCACCGCCGTGGTCGTGGATCTGGCTGTGCGCCGGCCGTGCGCGGCGGTTGTCCTCGAAGCGCCGTTTACGTCCGCGAAAGACGTTGCCCGGACTGTGGCCCCGGCCATCGGTCCAATGCTCGTCTGGGGATTCGATTCGCGCGCAAAAATCGGTCGCCTCCACGCGCCGGTCTTCTTCATCCAAGGCGATCGCGATGAGGTGATCCCGCTGCGCCTCGGCCAGGACCTGTTCGCCGCCGCGCGCGAACCAAAATCGTTCTGGTTGGTGCCGGGCGCCGGGCACAATGACATCGCCGAAACCGCCGGAGCAGGTTATCGGCAGCATTTGCAATCCTTCTACGAGTGTTTGCGAATGCCTTGACAACGCCGGTAGATCTGCTAAACTCCAATTGCGCCCAGTTCAACAGTTCAACTGTCGCACCATGCCTATCGTTACCGTCAAGAATAAATATCAAGTGGTCATCCCGCGACGTGTCCGGGAACAGATCGGCGTCGCGATCGGCGATGTGCTGGAAGCGAGGGCCGTAAGGGGCAAGATCGTTTTCGAGCCCAAGTCAATCGTGGATCGTGGCATCGCCGAAGGGCTCGAAGATATCAAAAAGGGGCGCGTGTATGGACCTTACGGCACTGTCGCGGAAGCCATGAAGGCGTTTCAAGTACGGAGCGCCAAACTTTCGAAGCGTCCGAAGCGTGCGGCCTCGTAACCGATGGAGCTAGTTTTCACCGAGCGGTTTGACCGAAGTCTCCGCCAGGCGCCGGGAGCGGTGCAGCGAGCGTTCTGGAAGCAGGCAGGATTCCTTCTGTCGAACTTGAACCATCCGTCGCTGCGCGCCAAGAAGTACGAAGGCGCCGAAGATCTCTGGCAGGCACGCGTAAACCGCGACTGGCGGTTCTATTTCAGAATCATCGGCAACAAATATCACCTCGTGGACATCACCGCCCACCCGAAGTGAACATCCCCGTGCGATCATGATGGCTTGAGCCCAATCATTCTTGTCCTGCTGGCCCCCCTGATGAGCGGTGATATGGGCGGCGCCGCCCGCGATCTCGCACGCACCGTGGCGGCCGCCGTCGCGCATGAACCCGTGGCTCTAACCGTCAAGAACATGTCCGCCCTCTCCGCCGCCGACACCGCCGAAGTTCGCCGCGTGTTCGAGTCCGAATTAAAGGTGGCGGGGCAGCCGGCGGCGGAAGTCCAGCTCACTATTTCGGAGAATCTGACGCAGTTTCTCCTGGTGGCCGAGATTCACCGCCAAGGTGACCGCCAGGTGTTGCTGGAATCCTGGCCGCGCACGCCGGCGGCCTCCGCAGTCACCCCAAACGACAAACCGTCGCGCGTGACGCTCGAAAAAAAGCTGCTGTGGGAGCAGGATCTACCCATTCTGGATGTGGCGCAGGCGGGCGACGCGCTGCTCGTGTTGGACGCCACCCGCGTGCTGCTGGTCCGCGGCGCAGAGCGCCAATCCGCGCCGATTCCCGCCACCCACCCATGGCCTCGTGACATCCGCGGGCGGCTGTCGGTCAGTGATTCTGCGTTCACCGCGTATCTGCCCGGTGCCATCTGCCGGGGCAGCGCGCAGCCGCAGCTTTCGCTCGTGTGCCGCGACTCGCCGGATCCCTGGCTGCTCGCGCCGGGCGCCATCGCGCCCTTCGCGCCGGACCGCAACCTCTTCGCCGGCCACATCGACGTCGAACCCGGAGGCGCGCGCGACCTTCCGCCGTTCTACTCGGCCGCGCCGGCGGGCGACGCCTGGATCTTTGCCGCCGCCGACGGCCGCGCCCACGTTTACACGCACTCGTGGGAATCCGCCGGCGCCATCGATCAGTGGGGCAGCGATATTGCCGCGATCCAAACAGCCTGCGGCGCTCGCGTTCTGGCCACCCGCCCGACTCGCTTCACCGAGCCGGACGCCATCCAACCCTACGACCTCGGCGTCCCAGCGATGACCGGCGGCGTACCTCATCCCGCCGGTCCGGCGCTCGAATTCCCCGGACCCATTACCGCGCTGTGGTCCGCCGGCAACTCCGCCACGGCGGTCTCGCGCGATCTCCAAACCGGACGCTATGCGGCTTTCACCCTGGCTCCCACTTGCGGTTCTTAGCGCGTCGGCCCTCTGCGGCGCGGCCACCCGCCCGCACTACGGCGGAACTCTGCGTGTGGAGATACGCGCCGCCCCGGCTGCGCTTGACGCCACTGCCGCCGATGCCGGCCCGCTTCGCTCGCTGGTTTTCGAAACCCTGGTGCGCCTCGATGAGGCGGGCGCACCGCAGCCCTGCCTGGCGCTATCCTGGCAGCACGATGCCGCCGCCAGGCGCTGGCAGTTTAACCTCCGGCCCGCGGTCAAGTTCCACGATGGCTCTCCGCTGACCGCCGCGGCCGTGGCGCCATCCCTGGAAGCCGTTCTGCCAGCCACGACGGTCGCCGCCACTGGCGATACGGTCACCATCCGCGCGAGCCATCCCCTGCCCGATCTGCTGCTTGACCTGGCGCACAGTGGCTGGCTGGAAACCGGCCCGTTCCGCCGGACGGCATTCGAGCCGGGCCGCCGCGCCACGTTCACCGCCAACGAAGACTACTGGGCCGGCCGTCCCTTCCTCGATGCCATCGACGTCCAGCTCGGCCGCGCCCTGCGCGACCAACTCGCCGATCTGGAACTCGGCAAGGCCGACGTCGTGGAAGTAGCTCCCACCGACCTGCGCCGCGCTCTGGGTGGGCCGGGCTTCAGCCTGTCGTCTATATGGTCCTCCGCCACCGTCAGCGTGATCGCTCTCGCGTTCCCAGGCGGCGATCCCCGCCTGCGCGAAGCCCTGGCCCTCTCCCTCGACCGCGCCGCCATGCAGACCGTGCTTCTGCAAAAGCAGGGAGAAGTCTCCGCCGCGCTGCTGCCGCAATGGATCTCCGGCTACGCCTTCGCCTTTCCCGCGGCGCCCGATCTGGCACGTGCCCGTGCGCTCGCCAATGCCTTGCCGCCCGCGGCCCGCACCCTCACGCTCACGTACGATCCGTCCCTTCGCGCCGCCCGGGCTCTCGCCGAGCGCGTGGCCGTCAACGCGCGCGATGCCGGATTGGTTGTACAGGTCTCTCCCCAGAATCCGCGCGCCGACGTGCGGCTGGTCGAAATCCGCGTCGCCTCCCTCGACCCGGCGCAGGCCCTCGCCGGACTCGCCGCCGCTCTCAGCCTTGAAACCCCGGCCGCCGCTGCATCCCCCGCGGCTCTCTACGAATCCGAGCGCAAGCTGCTGGATGGCTTCCGCGCCATCCCCCTCTTTCACCTTCCCGTTCTCTACGTCGCCGCAGGCCGCGTGCGCGTGTATGCGCCGCCGCCGATTACGCGCCTGGGCGATTGGCGCTTCGACAATGTCTGGCTCTCCGGGACCGCGCCATGACCTTCCGCACCCGCCTGTTGATCGCCTTCGCGATCGCCGTCATCGTCGCCGTGGCGTTCGTGGGCGCCATCGTCTCCACCACCACCCAACGAGCCTTCGAGCGCGTTGACGAGCAGCGCGTCTCCGCCCTGACCGCTCAATTCCGCCAGGAACTCTTGCGCCGCAAACAGGAGATCGCCCGGCACGTAAAAGACATCGCCGAGGCCGAAAGCACGCGTGACATGGTCATCGCGCTCAACCGTCCCGACGCCGATCACCCAACCTATGTGGAGGCCGCTGAACCGCTGGCCGCCGCCCACAATCTGGATTTTCTGGAGCTGGTTTCGGCCACCGGGAGCATCGTCTCGTCCAAGCAGTGGCCCGCGCGATTTGACTACAAGGAAAATTGGGTTACCCAGCGGGACGACTGGAACTTGCGGGAGCCTTTCCTGAAAAGCGAGGAACTGCCCACGGATACCGCCCTCGCGCTGATCGCGATACGCACCGCGAGCGTCGGTGAAAACAAGCTATATGTGATCGGCGGCGAAGCCCTCGACCGCGATTTCCTGTCGTCTTTCGTACTGCCGGCCGGCATGCGCGCCCTGCTCTATCGCCAGCCCCAATCCATCGTCGATTCCTCCGGGCCGCTCCCGCAGACCGCGCCCCTCGCTCCGCTGATCGACGCCCTGCGCAAACAGCGCACCGAGGTGACGCGTACCGTTCAGTGGACCGCCGACGCAGCCAGCGGCGAGACGTTCCACGCCATCCCGCTCATCGGATCAGGCGACGAGTTGATGGGCGCGTTTCTAGTGGGCAGCTCCCGCGCCGTGCAGGTGGACCTGGAGCGCTTTCTGCGCCGCGTCGAAATCCTGGTGGCCATGGGCGGCATCCTGCTCGCGTCGCTGGTGGCGTTCTGGACCACGGCGCGCATCACGCGTCCCGTGGAAGCCCTCGCCGCCGGCGCCCGTGCGGTGGCCGCCGGCGATTGGCATACGCAAGTGGACGTGCGCGCCTCCGGCGAGATCGGCGCGCTGGCCGCCGCCTTCAACCAGATGACCCGCGAGTTGCTGGAGCAGCGCGACCGCTTGGTACAAGCCGAGCGTGTGGCCGCCTGGCGCGAACTCGCCCGCCGCCTCGCGCACGAGCTCAAGAATCCGCTGTTCCCGCTGCAGATTACCGTCGAGAACCTGCAGCGCGCGCGCGCCGCGCATCCCGAGCAATTCGACGAAGTCTTCCGTGAGAGCACCGCTACGCTGCTTGCCGAGTTGGGCAAGCTCCGCGGCATCGTCGGCCGCTTCAGCGATTTCGCCAAGATGCCGCAGCCGCAACTTGAAACGGTGGACCTGAACAACCTCGTGCGCGACAGTCTGAAGCTTTTCGAAGCGCAGATGCAGGCGGCCGGCGTGACCCTCCGCCTGGATCTCGCCGCCGACTTGCGCGCCATCCAAGCCGACCCCGCCCAACTCGGCCGCGCTCTCCAAAACCTGGTCCTGAACGCCATCGACGCCATGCCCTCCGGAGGCGCGCTGGCCATCCGCACCGCCGCGCACGAAGGCGGTGTGCGCATGGAAGTCTCCGATACCGGCCAAGGCCTCACCGAAGAGGAATGCGAGCGCCTCTTCACGCCGTATTACACGACTAAGACCCACGGTACCGGCCTGGGCCTGGCCATCGTGCAATCCGTGATCAGCGACCACGGAGGTAAGATCGCAGTGCGCAGCGAACCCGGCAAGGGCACCACGTTTGTCATCGATCTGGCGTGATCCAGAACCTTTCTGCTGATTTAGTTTTTGTCAGCTACCTCACAGTCCCCCGCGCGCGGAAAAGAAACAGGGTGCATAGCGATCGCAGCCAGCGGCAGCGAATCCACTCATCCGTACGTCGGCAGGGCGATATGTCACAATATGCATGGGGCTCTCCATGGATATTAATGCGTCAGATCCTAGTCTAGGGACAGATTCGTATCGCTGTATGAACTATACCGTTTTGTAAAAGCGAACCGGCATAAAGAAGAAGCCTTTCGGCTCTCGAATAGCAAACTGGGGAGAGAATACTGTCGCCTTTGCGATGAGGTGACAAAGCCTATTGATGAGTGTCAAGGTTTTTACTTATCGGGCAGTTACGACAAGAAAGGGCTCTGGCGGAATATCTACCTGGAGATGGCGGGATTCAAGAAAGACAAAAAGAATCTCAGGAAGCGGATATGTGAGGAATTAAAGGATGAGCGCGGTTGTCTTTGGCGTCACGTACGCACCGAAGCGGAAGCCATGGCAATCCGCGAGAGAATCCACGAGGGCAAGTACGGGTCCACGTGGCTTCGGGCCTTTCGAAAAAGTGGGGGCAACGCACATTATCTGGGTGCCTGCGCCTCAGATCGCCGACGACGACATAAGACGCGTCGAAGCGGACCTAATAGAGGCCCTGAACCCGACTGCGAACCAAGTCCGGCCGGCCCCTCCGAAAAAGCTCCAGGACGACACAACTCGCATTTTCGAGGCCTTTCGCCGGAGTATCCACGAGGCTCGCCGGAGCAAATTCTTCATAGAAGTCAAATCTTAACAAGCGCTGGCGAGTTCGACGGAGTCTTCCGCGGGGGCGCGCTTCTTGCGATAATGAACTGAAGGACGCTCGTCGATGCAGATTACATTGGAACTGCCGGAAGACATCGCCCAAGGGCTCGAATCCCGGTGGAGGGATCTGCCGCGCGCCGCGCTCGAGAGTCTGGCGCTCGAAGCATACCGGTCTCGCGCACTCACTGCCGCGCAGCTTCGGCGGCTGCTTGGCTTCCAAACGCGAATGCAGCTCGACGCCTTTCTTAAGGAGCACGAAATCTACGACTACACGGCCGCAGACTTTGAACAGGATCGGGAAACCCTCCGCCAGCTCCGGGTGATAGAGGGTCAGCCTTGAGCCCGATCTCTTCATGGTCATCGTAGCGGACACCTCGCCAATCAACTACCTGGTCCTCATTGAGCAGATCGGGATCCTGCCCCGGCTGTACGGGCGTGTTCTCATTCCGCCCGCTGTTTACGACGAATTGACACATCCTGCAGCTCCCAGCCCTGTCCGCGACTGGACCGAACGTCATCCCAGGTGGCTCGAGGTCGTGAGCCCGAAGAACACCGTCGCGCTTGCACAACTCGACCTCGGAGAAAGCCAGGCCATCGCGCTTGCGAGCGAGTCGGGAGAAGGCGTGGTGCTGATCGACGAGCTGGCAGGTCGACAGGAAGCCAGGCGCAGAGGACTCAAAGTCGCTGGTACGCTCTCGGTCCTTGACGATGCCGATCGGGCCGGACTGGTCAGATACGAGGAAGTGGTCGCTCGCCTGCGGAAAACCAGCTTTCGCGTATCCCAAGCCGTTCTGGCCGAAATCGACCAAAGGCGGTCTCGCTGACCCATCCCCGGGCCGCAACCTGAAGCCCTCTTCAGAACGGGAACCACGGAGGCAAGATCGCAGTGCGCAGCGAACCAGGCAAAGGCACCACGTTTGTCATCGACCTGGCGTGATTGCGTGAATCCCCCCGCCGCCCCCGCCAGCGTCCAAACAGCTCTGTACGCCTCAGCCCACCATAAATTACAGCGCTGAAATTGCAGCGCTGGCTCAGTTTGAGAGACCCCGCGGTCGGACGCAAGCGGCACGGACACAGAGTGCCCCTCCGATTTCCGGATCCCGGCGCGCTCCGCCAGTGGACTTCGGCAAGCGGGCATTTCGACAAAAACTCCTCCGCAAGGCGGTTGGCACGATGACTACCTTTTCCCCCTTTTCACGGCGGGGCTCCAAGACTCCGCGGCGACGTTCCGCATTGGCCGGAGGACGGGCAGGACGGGCAGGCTGAGAGCATTCGCCGCGAATGCCACTTACGATATACTGGAGAAAAGCATGCCCAACGTGCAACTATACCTTGCAGCCGGCATGCCCACCATGGCGGTGCTCGTCGGCATCCTCATGAACGCTGTGCTCTACAACTCCCTGAACTCGCATATCAACCGGCGAGTCTTCAAGGCCTATCTACTCAAAGAGAGTCTCGAAGGGCTATGGGACTACCGATATCCCGGGGCGATGCTCAACTATCTGGAGAAGTGGGTGGACCAACTGAAGTGGCAGCGGTTGGCTCCGTTCGAGAAGCTAGCCGACATGCTGCTCAAACACGTCGAAGGCATTGTGAACTACTGCCGGACGAAGGTTCGCTTCGGAGTCGTGGAAGCGGTGAACGGGAACATCCGTATGTTGATCAACCGCGGCCGGGGGTATAAGAACCTGCGGTATCTGCTGTTGAAGGCCAAGCGG
>OBLW0100001700.1_pt1 | contig 18391 bp, 17 predicted proteins | sample 1520161 | NCBI WGS metagenome assembly OBLW01 (sample SAMEA3539309, study PRJEB22396) | soil metagenome | biome: tundra; feature: field; material: soil | place: USA | collected 2010-05 | depth 0.15 m | reverse complement strand
ACCGCCAGGTGGCGTCCGACCTGCGGCAGGCGATCGCGGCCGGCCGGTACCCGGCTGGGCAGCGGCTGCCCACCGAGGCGGAGATTGTCACTGCCACCGGGCTGGGCCGGCAGACGGTGCGCCGGGCCTTCCAGGAACTCGTCACCGAAGGTGTCATCTACCGGGTGCGCGGGCGGGGCACGTTCGCTGTGCCTGGTGACGGCAAGTACCTGCGGTCGTTCGGCAGCGTCGATGACCTGATGGCCCTCTCGCTGGACACCGAGATGCAGGTCGTGGAGCCACTGCACGTGCTGGCCAGCCTGGAGGTCGCCGACCAGCTGCGCGTCGCCGACGACACCGTGATGACCATGTCCTTCCTGCGGCTGCACGAGAACGTGCCGTTCTGCTACACCCGCGTCCACCTCCCGATGCAGCTTGGCCGCAGCCTCCAGGAACTTCCTGAGCTGGCTGCCCTGGCCGAGCCCGGCGCCCGCGCCCGGCTTACCGTGATCAGTCTCGTCGAGCGGGTCAGCGATCACCCGATCCATGGCGCGCTGCAGAACACCACTGCGGTGGCGGCCACCGCCGACATCGCCCGGCGGCTGGGCTGCGTGGCCGGCCAGCCGGTGCTGCGCATCGACCGGCTGTACCGCGACCGCGACCTGCGCCCGCTGGAACTCGCGATCAACCATTTCAATCCGGACCGCTACTCCTACCGGCTCCAGCTGCGGGGACGGGTGGACAGCTCCCGCCCGGGCCCTGGCGCGCCATGACCGGCGACCTGATGCGGGGACCCGCACGCGAGACGCCCGGCCGCGACCGAACCGGCCGCGAGCGAACCAGCCACGACATGTCCCCGTCGCAGCGCACCGCGGCCGCCATCGTCGACGCGCTGTGCGCGGCCGGGACACGGCTGCTGTTCGGGATACCCGGCGGAGGACCGAACCTCGATGTGGTCGGCGCCGCTGCGGCCAGCGGGCTGCCGTTCGTCCTCGCCCACGGCGAGACCGCCGCCACGATCATGGCTGCGACCTGCGCCGACCTCACCGGGGCGGCGGGCGCTGTCGTTGTCACCCGCGGCCCCGGGCTGGCCAGCGCGGTCAACGGCATCGCCCACGCGGCGCTGGACCGGCTGCCGGTCGTCGTCATAGCGGACACCGTCCCGGCGCGGCAGCGGGACAGGATCAGCCACCAGCGGCTGGACCAGCCCGCGCTCGGCCGGTCGGTCGCCAAGGCCGCGGTGACAGTCGGCGCCGCCAACGCGGAGCACGCCGCACGCCATGCCGTCGCGCTGGCGGTCGCGCCGCCGCCGGGCCCCGTCGTCATCAACGTCGACGCCGACGACGCCCTGCCCCGCGGCAATGAGCTGCCCCGGGATGATGACCAGCGGCCGGCGCTCTGCCACGACGATCTCGCGCCGCTCATGGCGGCCCTGCGGACGGCCCGGCGGCCGGCTGTGCTGCTTGGTCCCGGCGCCATCCGGCACACCAGCTCCGTTCGGGATGCCCTCGTGGGCAGCGGGATCCCGGCCCTGCACAGCTACCGGGCGCGGGGCGTCGTGCCGGACAGCGCCGCCGAGGCGGCCGGTTTGTTCACCGGCGGGACCATGGAGGCACCGGTGCTGGCCGCTGCGGACCTCATCGTCGGCCTCGGCGTTGACCCGGTGGAGCTGATCCCGGCGGCGTGGGACTATCTGGCGCCCACCGTGCTGGTCACTGACGTCCCGGCCGGGTCCGCCGGATATTTCACCGGCGGTGTCGAACTGGTCGCCCCGCTGCTCGCCGCCATCGGGGCGCTGGCCGCCCACCGGGACCGGCATACGTGGCCAGAGGCCGCGGGCGGGACCGCGAAGATGGCCGCGGCGGCTCGGCTGCGGCGGGCAGCCACCGCCGTGCCGGGATATCTGACACCGCAGGACGTCGTCACCACGGTGCGGGCACATACCCCGTCAGGGACGATCGCCACCGTGGATGCCGGTGCGCACATGCTCGTGGCCATGCCGCTGTGGACGGTCGACGAGCCGCACCGGCTGCTCGCTTCCAGCGGGCTGGCGACCATGGGCTTCGCGCTGCCCGCCGCCATCGCCGCGGCCCTGTGCGTGCCGGACGAGCCGGTCGTCGCGTTCACCGGCGATGGTGGCCTCGGCATGGCGCTCGCGGAGATCGAGACCGCGGTACGGCACCGGCTGCATGTCATCGTGGTCGTGTTCAACGACGCCACGCTGAGCCTCATCAAGATCAAGCAACATCCCGAGGGCCAGGGCGGCCGCGGGGCGGTCGGCTACGGCCCGGTGTCGTTCGCCGGCGCCGCCACCGCGATGGGCGCGGCGGCCGCGTCGGTCAACGGCATCGCGGGGCTGGCGGCGGCGCTCGCGCAGGCCCTCAGCCGGGCGGGGCCCACGGTCATCGATGCGCGTGTCGATCCAGCGGGATACCCCGCCGTCATGGACCTGACCCGCGGCGCCGCCGGCCGCCGTGGCGCACCGGAATGAACTGCCGCGCACCCCGCGCGCCGGCTCCTGAGGGACAAGAGGCACACCGTGGCCGCACCTGAGATCGCCGACCTCGACCCGGACGAGCGCGACATCGTCGCGGTCGTGCACGACTGGGTTGAGGCCAGCGTGCGCCCCGTGGCCCGCGAGCTCGAACATGACAACACGTACCCCGCCGAGCTCATCGAGACGATGAAGCAACTCGGCGTCTACGGGCTGGCCATCCCCCAGGAATACGGCGGTTCCGGTGTCTCCACCCCGTGTTTCGCCCTGGTCACCGAGGAACTGGCCAGGGGCTGGATGAGCCTGGCCGGCGCGATGGGAGGGCACAGCGTCGTGGCGCGCCTCATCACGACGTTCGGCACCGGCGAGCAGAAGCTGAGCTGGCTGCCGCGGCTCGCTACCGGCCAGGCCCGGGCGACCATGGCCCTCACCGAGCCGGGCGGCGGGTCGGACCTGCAGGCCATCCGGACCAGCGCGACCGCCGGCGGCCAGGGATACCGGCTCGACGGCGTGAAAACATGGATCAGCAACGCGCGTGCGGCCGATGTCACCGCGGTCCTGTGCAAGACCGACCCGGATGCGGTCCCCGCCAGCCATGGCATCAGCATCCTGCTGGCCGAGAAGGGACCGGGCTTCACGGTCTCCCGCGACCTGCCCAAGCTGGGCTACAAGGGCGTGGAGAGCTGCGAGATCGTATTCGACGGCTACGAGTGCCCGCGTGATGCGCTGCTCGGGACCGAGGAAGGCCAGGGTTTCCGCCAGATGATGGGCGGCCTCGAACTCGGCCGCATCCAGGTCGCGGCCCGGGCCGTCGGCGTGGCCCGGGCCGCGCTGGAGGACTCGCTGCGTTATGCGCAGCAGCGGCAGGCCTTCGGGCAGCCCATCTGGCGGCACCAGGCCGTCGGCCACCGCCTCGCCGACATGGCCACCCGCGTCGACGCGGCCCGCCTGCTGACGGTCCGGGCCGCTGCCGCGCTGGACGCCGGCCAGCGCAGCGACCTGGAAGCCGGAATGGCGAAGCTGTTCGCGTCGGAAGCGTGCCTGCAGGTCACCGCCGACGCGATCAAGGTGCATGGCGGCTACGGCTACTCCGCCGAGTTCGACGTCGAGCGGTACTACCGCGACGCCCCGCTGATGGTGGTGGGCGAGGGCACCAACGACATCCAGCGCAACGTCATCATCCGGCAACTGATCGACCGCTATCCTGCCTGACCAGCCAACCGCCCCCCGCGGGCAACACGAAGGAGTGCGCAGTGGCCATCACCGTAGCGAAGTTCAAGGACGTCTCCGAGGGAACGCAGCCGGGCCAGTTCACCATTGGTGAACGCGAGGGGGTGGCGAGCCTGGCCGATCTCGACCCGGTCTACCGGCAGCTGCTCGACACGCCGGTAACCGCCATCGTCGCCGTCACCGGGGCGGACGGCCTGCCGAACCTCACCCCCGTGTGGTTCGACTACGAGGGCGACACCGTCCTGCTGAACCTAGCCACCCACCGTAAGAAGGTGAACTGGCTGCGCAAGACCCCGCACGCCACGTTCCTGCTGATGAACCCGGAGAACCCGTATCACTGGGTCAGCCTCAAGACCGCGGTGGCCCGCGAGATCTCCGAAGATGACCCGGCCGAGGGCCCGCGCGTCACCGCCCAGCTGGACCGGATCTGGGTGAAGTACACCGGGAACGAGCCGCCATACGGCCTCCGCGATCCATCGTTCGACGAGCGCCGGGTGCTGTTCGAACTCGACGTCGTGAAGGTCGCGACGTTCGGCCGCCCGTAGCGGCAGCGGCTGCCGCACGGCATCGTGGGGAAGGAGCGCGGCTGGTGTCCCGGATGCCCAGCGTCATCGTCATGGGAGGCTCGCTCGGCGGGCTGACCGCGGCGCTCGTGCTCCGGGACGCCGGCTGCGACGTGCGCGTGTTCGAGCGGTCCTCGGCCGAGCTGCGGGCACGCGGCGCGGGCATCGCCGTTCTCGACGCCACGCTGCGCTACCTGACCGAACGCGGTGGCTACCGCCCGCAGGATGTGTGCTCCGCCACCGGCTGGATCCGCTTCGTCCGCGCGGACGGGAGCGTCCAGCACGAGCAGCGGCACCGCTACCGGTTCTCCTCGTGGAACACGATCTACCGGTCACTGCTCAGGCTGTTCGACTCCGGCCGGTACGTCCTCGGCCGGGAGGTGGTGGGCTTCGACTCGGCCGGCGATGGCGCCAGCGTGACGCTCGCTGACGGGTCCCAGGTCGAGTCCGACCTGCTGGTCTGTGCGGACGGCATCAGCTCGATGGCCCGGGCGCGGCTGATGCCGCAGGTCGCGCCGTTGTATGCGGGGTATGTGGCGTGGCGCGGCACGCTCCCCGAGCGCAGCCTGTCCCCCGCTACCGCGGCGGCGCTCGGTGACGCGCTCACCTACCAGGTGCTGGAGCACAGCCACATCCTGGTGTACCCGATCCCTGGCCTGGACGGCTCGCTCACCGAAGGCGAACGGCTGATCAACGTCGTCTGGTACGTCAACGTCGCCGAGGGAGATGAGCTTGACCAGCTCATGACTGGGCGCGACGGGGTGCGGCGGGCCATCTCGCTGCCGCCCGGCGCTGCCTCCGCGAGTGCCGTGGACACGCTGCGCAGCGGCGCGGCGGCGTCCCTGGCCGGGCCGATCGCGGAGGTGGTCACGGGCATGCCGGAGCCCTTCGTCCAGGCGATCTATGACATCGAGGTCCCCCGGATGGCATGCGGCCGGATCTGCCTGCTGGGCGACGCGGCGTTTGCCGTGCGCCCGCACGCGGCGGCGGGTACCGCGAAGGCGGCGGACGATGGCTGGGCCCTGGCCGAAGAACTCATGGCCGCCGGCGGCGACGTGCCTCGCGCGCTGCGCGCGTGGGAGCGCCGGCAGCTCGCGGTCGGCCGGTCGCTGCTCGCCCGCACCCGCGAGATCGGCGACAGCTCGCAGTTCTCCGGCACCTTCAGCCCTGGCGACCCCCGCCTCATCTTCGGCCTGCACGACCCCGGCCACTGACCCGCAGCAGTCACATTCGAAGGAGATGACATGGCGACCACCATCCTCAGCGAAGGCACGTTCGAGATTGCCGACTACCGGGAGGAGCTCGACGCGGCGCCGCGCAACCTCGATGTCGGCACCCATCTGTGGTTCGAGAACGACCGCATCCGGGTGTGGGAAGTCCGGCTGCAGCCGGGTGAGCGCGGTCCGTTCCATTCACATACCCGCAGGTATTTCTGGACGGTCGTGGACGGCGGCATCGGCCGGCAGCGCACCGCTGACGGGACGGTGATCACCCGCGAGTACCACGTCGGTGATACCAACTACTCCGAGCACAGTGCGAGTGAGCCGATGGTCCACGACTTCGAGAACGCCGGTGACCGGCCGATCAGGTTCGTGACTGTTGAGCTGCTTGATCCTGCGGGCCCGGGGGCAACCCCCGGAACCCCCGGGTAGAACGAGCCGGATGCCGGGGCGGCTGCCTGCTCAGGTCGGGTAGATGCCTCAGGCGGGGTAGATGCCTCAGGCGGGGTAGATGCCTCAGGCGGGGTAGATGTCGGGGCCGGTGGTGTAGGTCCGGGCGGCCGGGGTGGTCCAGGTGAAGTCGCCGGGTTGACCTTGCCGCAGTTTCCACCGGGGGTGCTGTTTGAGCTGATGGTGGCGGCGGCATCGGCCGCCGACGTTGCAGCGGCAGGTCCGGCCGCCATCGTCCCAGGGCAGGGTGTGGTCCAGGTCGGCTCGCCAGGCGGGTTGCCGGCAGGGCGGAAACCGGCAGGTCACGTCCCGGGCGGTGACGAAGTCGCGGAGCCGAGGCGGGGGCCGGTAGGCGTACGACTCGTCCTGGTGAGCGCATCCGCCGGCCGCTTTATCCGCCTGTGCCTTGGCCAACGCCTGTGCGAGTGCCCGGGCCGCAGTCTCGAATGCGGTGGCGGTGATCCCGCTCGGTGGGCCTGGGCCGCCGGGCCCGCCGGGCGCATGCTGTATTTCGGTGATCACGTCCTGGCTGATGGTGAGGGTGACCCGGCCGACCAGTCCGACTCCGGGCGGCGGACCATCCCGCGGTGGCGGGCCGCCGCGGAGGCAGCGGCGGATCCGGCTGACGGCGATGGCGTGCCCGGCGCTGCTAATGACGATGATCCGCCACTGGGCGGCCGGGTCAGCCACGGCCGCCTGGGCCAGCTGGCGGGCCTGGACGGCGGTGACCGGCCCGATCCGGCCCAGTGTCCCCGGGTTCGTGGGACAGTCCGGCCAGGGCCGTCCAGGGCAGGGTCACATCCAGCAGCCCCGGGACCGGTCTCCTGTCCGCCGGCTGAACGCCGGTCCGGTCAGCTCGCCGGGGACCTGACCGCCGGCCCCGGGCAGGATCTTCTCCTCGACCGCCCGCGCTGCCTCTTCGCTGAGCACCGAGGTGGCCTCGGCGATCAGCCGTGCCCGGTACAGGTCGATCCGGCCCGCGGCCAGCGCCTGCCCGGTCGCGTGCAGCCGCCAGCGCAAGGTCACCGCTAGATCCGCCCAGGTGCTGGCGCTGTAATCGGAAAGCATCAGGGCCAGCGACACCTGGCTGATGGCGTCCTGGCACAGCCGCCCGGGGCGGCCATCGCCGGCCAGGCCGATCTTCGGGTCGGCGGCGGCGGCGCGGACGGTGATCTGCGCTACCGCGGCCAGCTCCGCTGCCTGCGCCCAGGCCGCCAGCCGCCGTGCCGCTATCGCCACCCCGGCCAGCGCATCCTCATCCAGCCCCTCGCAGGTTCCCGCGGCTGCGCCCAGCCACCCAGCTTGCGCCGGGCCCGGGGGCATGTGCTCGGCCGCTAACGCCGCCAGTGGGCCGGCCGGCCGAGGCCGCAGCGCCCCTCGGGCGGCGGCCGCCTGCTCCTCGGCCAGCACTGCTTCCTGATCCTCGTCTGTTCCGGCCCCGGTCCCGGCGGTGGGCAGCGCCTCCAGCAGTGCCTGCCAGTCCAGCCCGCGCAGCAGCTCGGTGTCCGCGGATCTGCCGGGAGCCGGCCCGCCACCGTGCGGCCCGCCTGTGATCAGGGCATTGGGCACCGGCCCAGTGTGGACGCTGCCCGGCAGCCAGGCGAACCTTCGCCGGTCGGGGCCGCGCGGAGTGGCCTGCTCGGAGTCCGGGTCGTGGTCAGACATCGGGCTGGGGAATCGGCGCCGGAGCAGCGGGCCCTGGCGCTGCCGGATGGTGTGATTACCCGGCGTCGGATGGTGTGATTACCCGGCGTCGGGTGGCGTGCACGACGACATCGTGGAGGGGGACCGCTCGGCCCCCGTGGCCGGTGAGCGTGCCGAGGTGCTCTTCGGCGGTGACGATCTCCCACTCCATGCCGTCCATGCGCGCGGTAATGGCCGCGGAGGTGGCCGACGCTTCGGCAGGAGGGTGGTGCCCGTGGCCGGTAGAGCCCGCGGTGTGCAGGTGCCCGACGATGAGCAGCGTGCCGCCGGGAGCCACCCATCCGGCGATGCGGTCGTAGAACTCCAGCTGGGGCATCGCCGGGTGGGCGTAGTGGGTCATGACCAGGTCGAACTGCACGCCCGGGCTCCAGACGCTCAGATCCGCCTCAACCCACTGCAAGCGCTCGGGGGCCCCGCTCGTCGCCGCGCGCTCGGCAGCGCGAGCAAGGGCCTCGGACGAGATGTCGGCTGCGGTGACGTGCCAGCCGTGGGAGGCAAGCCAGATCGCCTCGGCACCGCCGCCGCACCCCGCATCCAGTGCCGCGCCCGGTGTCAGGCCGCTGGTCTCACGAGCGAGGTACGGGTTCGGCGGGTTGCCGCCCATGGATCTGGGGCCCCCATCTCGCCCCTGTTGCCAGTGCCGCTCCCAGAAGTCCTTGTCGAATCCGTGCGTCATAGATCGTCCTCCTCGTTCGCGATGATCTCTCCGCCGTAGCCGGTGACCTCGTCGCGGCCACGTGCCAACAGCTCCGCCGGGCTCACCCGCGCCGACAGATCGTGCACCCCCCTCTGCGGGCGCGTTCCTCGGTTCGTTCTTCATGGTGCTGATAGAGAAGGCGGATGTGCAAACGTTGTTGCCGAATGGCAAAATGGAAGGGTGGCTGAAGCCATTGACCGCACTCTTGACGCTGTCGGACCGAGGTTGAAACGCCTTCGGCTGCATCGCGACGTCACGCTCGCCGACCTCGCGGAGGAGACCGGCATCTCCACCAGCACCTTGTCCCGGCTCGAGGCGGGCCTGCGACGTCCCACGCTCGAGCAGCTGCTTCCGCTTGCTCGCGCCTACGGGGTCACGCTCGACGAGCTCGTCGATGCGCCGCCGACCGGCGACCCCCGCATCAATCTGCGTCCCATCCCCTGCAGCGACGGCTCGGTCATCCTGCCGCTGACCCGTAGGCCCGGAGGAATCCAGGCCTACAAGTTCGTCCTCCCGACCGGAAGCGACGACGCCGAACCCGACCTGCGCACCCACGAGGGTTACGACTGGGTCTATGTCCTCAACGGAACGCTCCGCCTTGTACTCGGGGAACACGACCTCATCCTCAAGCCCGGGGAGGCCGCGGAGTTCGACACGCGCACCCCGCACTGGTTCGGGGCCACCAGCGCTGGTCCCGTCGAGTACCTGAGTCTCATCGGGAAACAAGGCGAACGCGCGCACGTCCGTGCAGCATCGAGACATGGCCCGGCCGAGTAAGAAAGCTCAGGGACCTCACGAGAAGTAGCGATCCTGGGAACTGCCCGCTCGTGCACGACGGTTCTCGTCCACGCTCTGGAAGTCTTTGCGGGACTACAGGACTGCAGGAGCCGTCGGCCGGCTGATCGAGGAGACCCCGGCCGCCGCACCGCGGCCGAGGACGAGGACCTGCGTCTATGGTCCGACGGCCTCCGATGTGCTGGATTACGCCCCATGACCCGAGAAGACGCAGGTCAGCGATATCTTTGTTGGATTTTCCGCGCTTGCTCCCGGGACCCCGGAGCCTTCGGATGGTTGCGGGATAACTTCGGTTATCTGGCAAGATTGGCCTTGAGGGGGCGACGCGAGCTGGGCCGGTGTCGATGTCCGAAGTCGCGTGCGCGGATGGCTGAACTCCTGTGCGTTGCAGGCTGACGTCGTGCCGTCCGGTCAGGTGCGGTAAGCGACGTGTCACCTGGGGCCAAAAGTGGATCTAGTGTGAGATGGCTGCGCAGGCTGGTGATCGCCAGAACGATGTGCGGCTGTGGATCCCCTGCGGCCGGTATCAGGGTAGCTGCGGGGAGCTGTGGATCTGCTGGGTTCCGAGTACCGCGAGGAGCCGGAGTGCGTCGGCTGCTGCTGATCCGGGTTGCGCGCTGTAGATGATAATGCGCTGGTCCTGGCCGGGGACGAGCAGGATGTCGAAGTCCAGCTCAAGTTCGCCGACCAGCGGGTGCGTCAGCCGCTTGTGGCCGCCCTCGCGGTTGCGGACGTGGTGCTGGTCCCACCAGGTCGCGAACGTGCTGCTGCTTTCGCTGAGTCGCTTGATCAGCGCCGTGATGGTCTGGTCGCGGGGGTAGCGGGCCGCCGCTGCGCGAAGGTCAGCGACGCAGCTTCGGGCGAAGTCTTCCCATTCCTGCGGGGAGTAGGTGGCTGAGGCGCCGTCGCTGCCGCAGAATACCTGCCAGGTCAGGTTCCGATCCTGGGGCGCCCACCTGGAGAAGTCCGCGATCAGTGCTGCGGCCAGCGGGTTCCAGGCCAGGACGTAGCCGGCGGCGTCGAGCACGAACGCGGCGGTGTCGTCCATCCGGTCCAGCAGGTGCAGCACGGCGGGCGTGATCGCGTGGCCTGCCCGTGCGCCGGGTGGCGCGGGGTGCCCGGCGAGGTGGAACAGGTGCGCCCGTTCATCGGCGCCCAGGCGCAGTGCGCGGGCCAGGCCTTCCAGGACCGGCATCGACGGGCAGGCGCCGCGCGCCTGTTCCAGCCGGGTGTAGGTGTCGACGGACACCGACGCGAGGCGGGCTACCTCCTCCCGGCGCAGCCCGGGCGTGCGCCGGCCGTGGCCTGGTTCCAGGCCGACATCCGCCGGCGACACCCGAGCGCGTGCCGAGCGCAGGAAGTGCGCGAGCTCGGTCCGGTCCATATGGCCATCATCGACGCTGGACCGTGTGTTCTGCCAGGGAGCGACGTTCCCCGGCACGAGCGGGCCCTGCACAACGGCCTGCGGGCCGGGCAGGGTGGTCGCATGACCGAGACCCGAACCATCGCCCTGATCACCGGCGCGTCCCGTGGCATTGGCCACGAGGTGGCCCGCCAGCTCGCCGCGCTCGGCATCGTCGTCCTCGCAGCCGTCCGCGACCCCGGCACGGCCGCCGGCAGCCTCGCCTCGTTGCCTGGCGACGTGCGGCCCATACGCCTGGACGTCACCGACGAAGCCGCGATCCAGGCGGCCGTGGCGACGGTGGATGGCGAGTACGGTCGCCTGGACATCCTGATCAACAACGCCGGTGTCAGCCTGGAACACGGAACAGGCCCGCTCGATGTCGATGCCGATACGGTGCGCCGCACCTACGAAACCAACGTATTCGGAGTCGTCGCCGTCACCCGCGCGCTGCTGCCGCTGCTGCAGCGCTCCGCCGCGGGGCGCATCGTGAACGTCTCCAGCGCGATGGGGTCACTCGGCGAATGGTCGGATCCCGAGTCGCCGCTGGTGAAGTTCGCACCCGTCGCGCTGGCCTACAACTCCTCCAAGACGGCCCTCAACGCGATCACGGTGGCCTACGCCCACGCGCTGCGCGGCAGCGGGATCAAGGTCAACTCCGCCGACCCCGGCTACGTCGCCACCGATCTCAACGGTCACAGCGGATACCGCAGCGTGGCCGAAGGCGCACAGAGCATCGTCCAGCTGGCCATGCTGACCGACGGCGGACCGACCGGGAGCTTCCTCTCAGACTCCGGCCCGGTGCCCTGGTAATCCTGGGACCGATCCCCTAACGTGCGTGTACCAGCGCAGGTCCCAGTGCCCCGCCGCGTACAACTCAGCTGGAGATCAGCTTTGGTGCCCGGTGTCATTCCCGTAATCTGGTGCGGCTATGGCGCCCAGTTGGCCAATTCGAACTCCGGTGAGCTCACCGCTCGCTGATCTCGGCCTGGCCATACCGCTCATCGCGGCGCCGATGGCCGGCGGCCCGACCACGCCCGCGCTGGTAGTGGCCGCCGCCCGGGCCGGCGGCATCGGCTTCCTCGCCGCCGGATACCAGGAACCGCAGGCCATGGCGGATCAGATCACGGCCGTCCGGGCAGCGGCCGTGCCCTTCGGCGTCAACGTGTTCGCGCCGAACCCGGTCGCCGTCGACGCCGGAGCGTTCCGCCGCTACGCCGACGCGATTCAGCCAGAAGCGGACCGCTACGGCATAGACCTGGCCGGCTTCGATCCAGTGGAGGACGACGACCACTGGAGCGACAAGATCGACATCCTCCGCGCCGACCCGGTCCCCGTGGCCAGCTTCACCTTCGGCATCCCGCACCGGACGGTGCTCGCCGCCTTGCGCAAGGCCGGGACCATGATCATCCAAGCCGTGACCTCAGCCGAGGAGGCCCGCATCGCCGCCGACGCGGGAGCTGACACACTCGTCGTCCAGGCCTCCGCGGCGGGCGCCCACTCGGGCACGCTCACACCGCGGCACGCGCCGTCGGCCATCCCCATCGCCGACCTGATCGCTCAGGTGCGCAGCGCTGTCACACTGCCGATCATCGCCGCAGGCGGACTGGCCACCTCCGCCGATGTCGCCGCGGCGCTGAACGCCGGGGCGCGAGCCGCCATGGTGGGCACCGCGCTGCTCCGAGCCGACGAAAGTGGTGCCTCAGCAGCCCATCAGGGCGCCCTCGCCGATCCTTCCCGCGGCCAGACGATCATCACCCGGGCCTTCACCGGCCGGCCCGCGCGGGCACTGCGCAACGAGTTCACCGACCGGTACAGCTCCCTTGCGCCGGCCGGCTACCCGGCCCTGCATCACCTCACCAGGCCGCTCCGCCGGGCAGCCACCGCCGCAGGCGACGCGGAGCGGATCAACCTCTGGGCCGGGGCGGGCTACCAACACTGCGCCGCCGAGCCCACCGGCCGCATTCTCACCCGCCTGGCCGGACGGCTCTGACCCGAGCCGCGACCTCGGCGGCTGACGAGGTCCCGGCGCCTCACTCCTCGGGTGGCCTGATCCAGTCGAATGTGCGCTCGACCGCACGGCGCCAGTTGCCGTACTCCCTCTCGCGGTGGCCCGGATCCATGCTCGGCAGCCACTGCCCGGCGCGATGCCAGTTGTTGCGCAGGACTTCCAGATCTGGCCAGTAACCCACGGCCAGCCCGGCCGCGTAGGCGGCGCCGAGGGAGACGGTCTCGGCGACCATGGGGCGTACCACCGGGACATCGAGCACGTCGGCGATGAACTGCATGAGGAGGTTATCGGCGGTCATCCCGCCGTCGACTTTCAGCTCCTTGAGCGCCAGGCCGGAGTCGGCGTTCATGGCGTCGACGACCTCCCTGGTCTGCCAGCCGGTTGCCTCCAGGACCGCCCGCGACAGGTGGCCCTTGGTGATATACGAGGTGAGTCCGACGATGATGCCGCGGGCCTCGCTGCGCCAGTAGGGAGCGAACAAGCCCGAGAACGCGGGGACGATGTAACAGCCGCCGTTGTCCTCGACCGTGAGGGCCAGAGTCTCGATCTCTGCCGCGGTGCTGATGAGGCCAAGCCGGTCGCGGAACCACTGTACGAGCGATCCGGTGACCGCAATAGATCCTTCCAGCGCGTAGACGGCCGGCTCTTGGCCGATCTTGTATCCAACGGTCGAGAGCAGGCCATGCGTGGAGCGGACCAGTTCGCTGCCGGTGTTCAGCAGCAGGAAGCTGCCGGTTCCGTACGTGCATTTGGCCTCGCCCGGGGCAAAGCAGGTCTGGCCGAAAAGGGCGGCCTGCTGATCACCGAGGGCCGCTGCGATGCGTACGCCGGGCAGTACGCATCGTGCCGTGCCGAAGATCTCCATCGACGGGCGGATCTGCGGCAGCATCCGGCGCGGCACGCCGAAGAACGAGATCAGCTCCTCGTCCCACTCCAGCGTCGCGAGATTCATCAGCAGGGTTCGGCTGGCGTTCGTGACCTCGGTAGCATGCACGCCGCCGTCGGGGCCGCCGGTGAGCTTCCAGATCAGCCAGCTCTCCATCGTCCCGAACAGGACGCCACCGTTCTCGGCGCGTTCCTGTAGCCCGGGAATGTGATCGAGCAGCCACCGGATGCGGGGTGCGGAAAAATAGGTCGCCAGCGGCAGGCCGCTGCGCTCCTGCACGATGTCCGCATCGGGCCGGCGGGACATCTCGTCCACCAGCGTGTCGGTGCGCGTGTCCTGCCAGACCAGAGCGTGGCCGACCGGCTCGCCGGTATACCGGTCCCACATGACGGTGGTCTCCCGCTGGTTGGTGATACCCAGCGCCGCGACCTGGTCAAGAGTGATCCCGGCCTGGGCGAGCGCCTCGGGGGCGATCCGCTCGAAGTTGCGCCAGATCTCCACGGCATCGTGTTCGACCCAGCCCGGTTTGGGAAAATGCTGCTTGTGCTCGCGCTGGGTCACCGACACCATCCGGCCGTGGTGGTCGAACAGGATGCAGCGCGTCGAGGTCGTGCCCTGGTCGACGGCCATCACGAAGCGCTCGGTCATGCCCCCCTCCTCGCACGGTAGAAGTGCGTGACGCTCACCAGCGTGAGGCGCCAAGATCGCGAGAAACCGCGCGCGCCGCGTCGCGCACGTGTGCGACCAGCGCCGGATTCGGTCGTCCCTTCGAGTCACAGACCCGTTCGACCGCGCCGGACACCCCGATCGAGCCGACGAGCAGTCCGCCGTAGCCGCGGATCGGCGCCGCGACGCCTGCCTCGCCGACAGTCAACTCCTCGGCCTCGACCGCCCAGCCGGCGTCGCGGATCTGGGCCAGCGTCCGGGTGAGTGCGTGCCGGGAGGTGATCGTCTTTTTACTGAACGGCTCGAGGTCATCGTCGGCCAGGCTTGCGGCGGCGTTCGCGTCGAAGGCGAGCAGGATCTTGCCCAGCGCGGTGGCATGCAGCGGGAGCAGCGTCCCGACATCGAGGGTCTGCAGAGTGTCGTCGGGCCGGAACACGTGGTGGACCACGAGAGCCCGCCCGTCGAGGACGGTGGCGATGCGTACCGCCTCACCGCTGCGCGCCGCCAGCGCATCCGCCCAGTTGATCGCCCGGGACCGCAGTTCGTTCACGTCAAGGTAGCTGGTGCCGAGGTGGAGCAGGGCGGCGCCGAGCTGATACTTGCCGCTCGGCCCGTCCTGCTCGACGAAACCGACGAGCTGCAGCGTGCGCAGAATTCCGTGGGTGGTGCCGCGGGCCAGGCCCAGGGAGTGGGCAATCTCGCCCACTCCCAGCCGGCCGGATCCGCGGGCCATAAGGCGGAGGATGGCCGCCGAGCGCTCGATCGACTGAATAGAACCCGGCACGGAGGTGATCGTATCAGCGTCGATAGGTATTCGACATTGTCGGCACCGGACCGGTGCGCGAACCCGGCTGACGCTGCCAATATGCCGATATGAGATCCGGGTCACAGCACCCGACAGTACTGCCGTTCTGCAAAGCAGACCAGTGTTCGGCATTGTCGGCACATGCCTGTTGGCAGCACGCTCCCGTCCGCTTATCGTTCCCGGCAACAGCGGGGCCCGATCACCTGTGGTCGGGATACGAGACGGCCTACCCCTGCCCACTCCAAAATAGGAGATCCATATGGCCGAGTTCGTCGGAGCCGTCGACCAGGGTACGACCAACACCCGCTTCATGATCTTTGATCACGGCGGCAACGAGGTGGCCCGTCACCAGCTCGAGCACGAGCAGATCATGCCGCAGCCAGGCTGGGTGGAGCACGACCCGACCGAGATCTGGGCGCGCACCCGCGCCGTCATCGAGACGGGCCTGCGCAGGGCCAGCCTGCACGCCGGCGACCTCGCCGCCGTGGGCATCGCCAATCAGCGCGAGACAACGCTGGTGTGGAACCGCAGGACGGGCCAGCCCTACTACAACGCGATCGTCTGGCAGGACACTCGCACGGACCGGATCGCCGCCATGCTGGAGCGCGACGGCCGCGGCGACATCATCCGGAAGATGACGGGCCTGCCGCCCGCCGCCTGCTTCTCCGGCGGCAAGATCCAGTGGATCCTCGAGAACATCGACGGCGTCCGCGACGCCGCTGAAGCGGGCGACGCGCTGTTCGGCACCATCGACAGCTGGCTGCTCTGGCACCTGACCGGCGGGGTCGACGGCGGTGCGCACATCACCGACCCGACCAACGCCAGCCGCACCATGCTGATGGACCTGGCCACGCTGGACTGGGACTCCGAACTGCTGTCGTTCTTCGACATCCCCCGGCCGATGCTGCCGGAAATCAGGCCGTCCGCCGACCCCCGCACCTACGGCGTCACCCGCCCGCTCGGCCCGTTCGGTGGGGAGGTGCCGCTGGCCGGCGACCTGGGGGACCAGCAGGCGGCTGTCGTTGGGCAGGCATGTTTTGGGGTTGGCGAGGCCAAGAATACCTATGGAACCGGCAGCTTCCTGCTCCTCAACGTCGGCACTGAGCCGATCAGGTCGGATCATGGACTGCTCAGCACCGTCTGCTACCAGTTCGGCGACGCGGCGCCGGTGTACGCCCTGGAGGGCTCGATCGCGGTCACCGGTTCCGCCGTCCAGTGGCTGCGCGACCAGTTGGGCGTCATTTCCGGCGCCGCCCAGTGCGAGGCACTGGCCCGCGAGGTCAGCGACACCGGCGGCGTCTACTTCGTCCCGGCCTTCTCGGGCCTCTTCGCCCCGTACTGGCGGCCGGACGCACGAGGCGCCATCGTCGGGCTGTCCCGCTACAACACCGGCGCCCACCTGGCCCGCGCCACCCTGGAGGCGATCTGCTATCAGACCAGGGATGTGGTTGAAGCGATGCGGCGGGACTGCGGGGTGGCCCTCAGCGCGCTCCGCGTCGACGGCGGGGTCACCGCCAACGAGTTGTGCATGCAGATCCAGGCCGACATCCTCGGCGTCCCGGTGTCCAGGCCCTTCGTCGCCGAGACCACGGCGCTCGGCGCCGGTTACGCCGCCGGCCTGGCCATGGCGTTCTGGGGATCGGTCGACGAGCTCAGGCAGAACTGGCTCGAGGACAGGCGCTGGCAGCCGCAGTGGGACGACGGACGGCGCGCCCATGGCTACGCCGGCTGGAAGAAGGCGGTCGACCGCACCCTCGGCTGGGTCGATGTGGGCTGACCGTGACGAGGTGGGATCTGATGGTGGCCGGATTCCTGGGACCGCGTCAGCCGCGGCCCGCTTGCTGTCGCCGGTTACTGGGCCGGCACCACGACGGCGCCGGTCGCGGTGACCACCACCAGGGGCTCGTCCAGCACGCGGGAAGCGGAGGGGCCGCGCTCCGGTGCGGCCCGGCAGACCACCCGCGCCTCGAATGCGATCTCGCGGCTGCGCCGCCCGACCCGGACCACGGTCGCAGTCGCCTCGATCACGTCCCCGGCCAGAACCGGCGCCCGGAACTGGACGTCAGAGTAGGACGCGAACAGCCCCTCGTCGCCGTCGGAGCGGATCGACAACTCGGTCCCCACGTCGCCGAACAGGCCGAGCACATACGCGCCGTCCACCAGGTTCCCGCCGTAATGAGCGTGACTCGCGGGCACATAGCGGCGGTGCGTCACGGCCTGCCCCTCAGCCGCGGTCATGCCACTGCCTCGCGGGCCGGATCCACGGGCGCAGCTTCGCGCGCGGGGACCACGGCGTGCACCAGGTAACTGGCCACCTCGCGGGGCGTGGTGCCGCGGCCGAATACCTTGTCCACGCCGAGTTCCCCGGCCATGGCCGGGTCGAACCGCGGGCCGCCCACCACCAGCAGCGGGGCACGCTCGGCCCGGTAGGTGGCCCGGAGAGCGGCCGAGACCTCACGGGCGCCAGCCAGGTGCGCCTCCCGCTGAGAGACCACCTGGCTCACCAGCACCGCGTCCGCGCGTTCCGACCGCGTCCGGGCCACAAGCTCGTCCACGTCCACCTGGGCGCCGAGGTTCACCACCCGCATCTCGCGGTAGTACTCCAGGCCCTTCTCCCCGGCATGGCCCTTGACGTTGAGGATGGCGTCGATGCCGACAGTGTGCGCATCGCTGCCGATGCACGCGCCCAGCACGACCAGCTTGCGGCCCAGCCCCCCGCGGATTCGCAGGTTGACCTCGGCCGCCGACAGCAGCGGGAATTCGCGTCGGACCACAGTGACCTGGGACAGATCGACCAGGTGGCTGACCCGGCCGTAGACGATGAAGAACGTGAAGTCCGGCCCCATCCCCTTCGCGTGCACCACCATGGCCGGGTCGAGGCCCATGGACGCGGCGAGCTGGAGCGCGGCCCCTTCAGCCCGGGCGCGCTCCTCTTCGCTGCCGAACGGAATCGGCAAAGTGAATGACACCTGCACGCGCCCGTCCCCCGTCGTGTCACCGTAGGGACGAATCAGTGCTGGCCCGGGGGGGCGGCCCCCCGGGCCCCCCGGTGAGCTGGTCACGGTCGCCGCTGGATCGGTCATGACACACCTTCCAGGATGTCGATCGCCGGATTGCAGTAACCGTCCGCGCGGGCGATGACCCCGTCCAGGCCCCGGCCGCCGTCGGCGGGGCGGCGGGTGATGCCGAACGTGCCATCCGCGATCGCGCCGAGCAGCCCGTCGCGGCCGATCCGGCGCAGCAGGTCCACCGCCTCCGTGAGCACCTGGTGCGCGCGCCGCTCGACCAGGCCGCCCGGTGGCGGCCGGAAGTTCTCGGCCAGCGTGGCCGTGGCCCGGGCCACGTACCGGACGTTCTCCAGCGCCAGGTCACGGTCGGAAAGGAACGGGGTGTGGATGCCCTCGGTCATCATGCCGATGAGCAGGATCGACTGGTCGGTCATCACCCCGGCCAAGTTGAAGAACGCGTCCAGCAGGTACCCGGCGAACA
>OBLW0100001698.1_pt1 | contig 18406 bp, 19 predicted proteins | sample 1520161 | NCBI WGS metagenome assembly OBLW01 (sample SAMEA3539309, study PRJEB22396) | soil metagenome | biome: tundra; feature: field; material: soil | place: USA | collected 2010-05 | depth 0.15 m | reverse complement strand
CCGAAGATGCGGTCCAAACCATTGGCGGCCGGAATACGCGCGGCGATAAGTCCGACAGCCCCGGCCGCCCCAACGAAAAATCATACGCCCGAAGTGTCTTCAATCCCAGTGGGACAGACCATCGTGGTCTGTCGGCTAGCCAACCTCTGAACCCGACCCACCCATAAGCCCGAACTGTGTCCAAACCCCGAAATTGGCTTCGTTCCCAGCCCAGGCGATGGCTTCCCGACGCGCCGTACGATATGCTCGGATGCATGGCATCAGCCTGGCATGTGTGGGAGGATACCTGCTTACCGATCGCGTGACGGTAGTGGTGGCGCTGTGGGCGTGGCTCCTTCCTGGTTCAACGGGCGCGGCGGCGCAGAAGCAGAACGAAGCGTATCGGTTGCACATTCATCGTGCGCCATCGCCGATTACGATCGACGGCAGCGCGCACGAACCAGCTTGGCAATCGGCCGAAGTCGCAAGCGACTTTTGGATGGTTTTGCCGATGGACACCGGCCGGGCGAAAGTGCGAACCGATGTTCGGATGGCGTACGACGATCGTAACTTGTACCTCAGCGCCATCTGCTACTACGGCGACGTTCCAGGGCCCTATATGGTAGATTCGCTCAAGCGGGATTGGTCGTTCGGCAGCAATGATAATTTCATCTTCTTCCTCGACACGTTCGACGACCAGACCAATGGCTTCACGTTCGGAGTGAATGCCGCGGGAGCGCAGTGGGACGGCCTGCTCTACGAAGGGGGCAAAGCGAACCTGAGTTGGGATAACAAGTGGACCTCCGCGGTCAAGACTTACGAAGATCGCTATGAACTGGAAATCGCCATCCCGTTCAAGAGTATTCGTTATAAGCAAGGCATAACGCGGTGGGGAGTCAATTTCAGCCGCCTGGATCTGAAGACCACCGAGAAGTCCTCGTGGACTCCGGTTCCGCGGCAGTTTCCGACCGCGGCGCTCGCATTCGCGGGCGTTCTGCTGTGGGACGAGGCGCCTCCGTCTCCAGGCCCCAGCATCGCGTTGATCCCGTATTCGCTCGGCGGCATCAGCCGCGACTATGAAGCGAACACGCCGTTGTCCACCACGGATAACATGGGAATGGATGGGAAGGTGGTTTTCGGCGCCGCCCTCAACCTGGATTTGACCGTAAACCCTGATTTCTCCCAAGTCGACGTCGACCAGCAGGTTATCGATCTCAGCCGCTACGAGTTGTTCTTCCCCGAAAAACGGCAGTTCTTTCTGGAAAATGGCGACCAGTTCACGAACTTCGGGTATTCCACGATTCGCCCTTTCTTCAGCCGGCGCATTGGTCTCAATGGAGTGCCCATCCGTTTCGGAGCCCGGTTTAGCGGGAAGTTGAACAAAGACTGGCGCCTGGGCGTAATGGACATGCAGACAGGGGCGGATGACGACCTGGGCACGCCGTCGCAGAACTTCACTGTCGCGGCGATACAGCGGCGCCTCTTCTCCCGTTCGAACATTGGCATTATTCTCGTGAACGAAGAGTCCTCAAGTTATCAGTCGGCGCCACCGAGTTACAACCGGAACCTGGGAATCGAATACAACCTGGCGTCGGCGAATAACTTGTGGACCGGCAAGCTGCTCTACCTGAAGTCCTTCTTATCCGGCAACCGCAAGAGCGGCGCCGTTTATGCGGGGAATTTGCAATATAACAGCCGCCGCTGGCTGATCAACGGGCAGATGGAAAACATCGATCCGAACTACGACGCCGAAGTGGGCTATGTTCCACGGACCGGCTATCACCGCGGCCTGGCGACGATCGGCTACACCTTCCTGCCGAAGGGCGGCCGCATCTTGAGTCATGGCCCTACGTTGAACAGCAGTAACTTTTTCGACTGGTCGGGGAGGCTCAGCGACTATGAGACCACGCTGGGCTACACGGTGACGCTGCGGGACCTCACCGTTTTCGGGGTTTCGGCGGGCGCCGACTACGTCCGGTTGCTGCAACCTTTCGACCCGACCAATACGGGCCTGGCGCAGTTGCCGGTTGGCAGCGTGAGCCGCTGGAAGTTCTGGACCACGAAGTTCACCTCTAAGCCGCAAAGCCTGTTCCGCTACAGTTTCTCGTCGGTGTCGGGCGGTTACTATGCGGGCGGAACGCAACTCAGCTTGAGCGGCACGATAGGATACCGGTTCCAGCCGTTTGTCAGTCTGTCCGGCGCGGTTACTTACAATGACCTCGGCCTGCCGCAGCCGTGGGGCCGCACCACCTTCTGGCTGGTGGGCCCGCGAGTCGACGTCACTTTTACGAATACGCTCTATTTGACGACATATATTCAGTACAACGAACAGGGGCAGAACCTGAACGTAAATGCGCGCGTGCAATGGCGCTACAGGCCGGCATCCGACGTGTTTCTGGTCTGGACCGACAACTACATGCCCAACTACCTGCAACCGGGCCAGAACATTCCCGGATTGTTCACGGAGAAGAATCGCGCGATCGTGCTGAAGTGGACTTATTGGTGGAATTTATAGCGGTGTGTGGTGTACGATAAGCGCGGACAGGAGAGATTCATGGGCACACCGGCAATGGGCTTGAAAACATGTACGCTGACCGTCAATCTCTTTTCAGGGGCCAGAACGCCCCTACCGGCGGGAACCGAGGCGCTGCTGACGGTTCGCGACGGCAACCAGCAGAACATTGCTCTCCCGCATAACGGCTATGTGAGCGTTGCCAGCACGAATATTGAGGGTCTGCCGTACTTCGGCAACATAGCCGACAACTACGCAGTGGTCGCGTCCGCGGACGGTTGCCAACAGGCGGGGTTTTATCCGGTGACGGTCAATCCGCAGGATCCCGCAGTCGTCGATATCATGCTCCTCAAGAAGAATCCCGCGTATAATTTCCGGAACGCTATCTGGAGCCAACTGAACCAAAACTATCCGGCCTTCGCCGCCCTACTGCGTGCGGGGGCAGCGGACGACGCCTCTGCCGCGGACCGCTACAGCCAGCTTATGGAAGACCGGCCCCTGGTACTGGCGTGTTTCTTCAACCTGGTCACGGCAATGTCGCAGATTCAGTTGCCCGTTAAGACGCCGCTCGATTACATCCGGGAGTTGATCTGGGACGATACCATGGCGCAGGATCGCTTCTTTGGCTGGGCCGATCCCGCGCTTATCGACCAGGTGATTCAGGCTGCCGCGCAGGGCCAGTTTTCTCCCGAGGTAGGCACGGCGATTTTCCACCCAGGCGCCACCCGCAGTTGGAAGCAGATTCAGTTCGGCGAGGCCAATGTCCAGTTGACCTTTCACGAAAACAACAAGAAGACCATCGATGGCCTCGATTGCGTGATGATTGAGCCCGACATCGACTATTACAAGGACCTGTTGGCGCACGCGCTTCTGGAGGTGACTGTCAATGCGCTCACCCACACGCTCACCGATCCGCGGCAGGTCTATGTTCTTCGCTGGATCGCGGGGCGCCATGCCGGCGTACCCAATTTCGATCCTCCCTATATTCTGGTCTGACCAGGGCCGTGAACGGCTAGGCGCCGGGAGTTCGTCGATTGCTAAGCGGCCGGGGCGCGCATCTTCCGGCGGTACAATACACCTAGGGGCCCTGGTGGGCTTGCCTCCATGGCAAACGATCTGACGCACGAAAAGCAACGGATTCACGAATTGGTGGAGCGGCTTGCGCCCAGCCAGGTCCAGGCCGTGCGCGGCTTGCTCCAGGTGATGTTGGACCCCGTCTCGCGCGCCATCGCCAACGCTCCGGTGGACGATGAGCCGCTTACCGCGGAAGAGGCACACGCTCTCGGCGAAGCCCGAGAGTGGCTCAAGCACAACAGCCCGATTCCACACGAACAGGTTCTGGCCGAACTCGGCATTACGCAGGAAGAGATCGAGAACTACCGAGAGCCGACGTGAAGCGAATTGCCTGGACAGAGCAGGCCAGGGCCGACGTTCGCACTCTGGATAAGGGGACTGCCATGCGCATCTTGCATGCGTTGCATCGATTCTCGGAATCGGGCGCTGGTGATATCAAGGCTCTTCAGGGCGACACGGAAGAACTGCGACTCCGGGTCGGCGATTACCGGCTCTTGTTCGTCTGCACCGGCGACGACGTCATTGAGGTTCGCCGGGTCCATCACCGCAGGGAGGCCTATCGTTGAGGCCGCGATCCCGGGCTTCCTGCTGCTGCTCCTGCCCTCGCTAACAGCCATCGAGCGGACCCTGGAGGGGCACCGGTGGTGGCAAATCGGCTCGGGCAAAACGTGTCGGGCAAAACGGGTTAGCCTCAAGCTGGCCGGTTTTGCTTTTCTGCCCATGCGGGATACAATCAGGAGTTGACTACCCTAAACTTTGAAAGCATGGGTAGCGCAACCAGGCTGGAGGCGCGATGGAGTTCTTGGCTCTTGATGTTGAGACTGCAAACGCCGACATGGCTTCGATCTGCCAGATCGGAATCGCCCGGTTCCGGAACGGCGCCATCGTGAATGAATGGGAGACGTACGTCGACCCAGAGGACTATTTTGACGGGATCAATATCTCGATTCACGGTATCGACGAGGGGAAGATCAGGGGCGCCCCGACATTCCCGGAACCCGCAAGCCTAATATGCGGGCACCTTGACGGAAATATCGCGGTATGCCATACGCACTTTGACTGAGTCGCTATTCGCCAGGCTGCCAGCAAGTACGACCTGCGGACACCGGCGTGTGAATGGCTCGACTCCGCACGCGTAGCCCGCAGGACATGGCACGAGTTCGCATGGAAGGGGTACAGCCTCGAGAACGTCTGTGCAAGACTCGGATACCAGTTCGCGCACCACGACGCGTTAGAGGACGCGAAGGCTGCCGGTCGCGTCCTCCTAGCCGCAATCGAGAAAACGGGCCTGACCGTGCAGGACTGGCTCCGGCGCGTCGAGAAACCTATAGACCCCTCCGACGCATGCGGGCCCATCGCTCGAAGCGGTAACCCTGAAGGACCCTTCCATGGTGAGGTCCTCGTATTTACGGGAGCGCTCAGCATCCCTCGTTGCGAGGCCAAGGACATGGCCGCGAGGCTCGGCTTCTCGGTGGGAGGCGGTGTTACCAAAGAGACGACGATTCTTGTCGTAGGAAACCAGGACGTTAAGAAATTGGTGGGCCACGAGAAGAGCTCGAAGCACCGGAAGGCGGAAGAGTTGATACGAGAGGGACAAGCGATACGGATACTACGAGAAGCTGACTTTCAGGAATTGGTGAGTTGTTGCGAGCTGGTCGCCATTTAAGGAGCCGCTATGACCTGTGATTTTGGATTCAACTGTAGACATTACCTGCCAACCCTGCACAAGTGCCGAAAGCTGATTGACAATTACCGTATCCGCAAAGACTTGGTCGAGGAGAGGTGGCTCGGCATTCGGGATGTACTGGTCTATTTGAACCTGTCGAGCGACGCCCTAATCAGAAGCGTTACGTCGGGCGAGATCAAGGCCAAGCGTCAGAAGGATGGCAAATTGATGTTTGGCATATCAGTCGCTGCGCAGTACGACGACTGTTTCCATACCAACTCCGGGGGCGTGTGTCTCTATTACGAGGCACACAACGGAAAGAAGATCTCGTGTTTAGAGGACCTCAAACATCTGGACGCTGAACACCCGAACATGGAGAAAGTGCCATCTGAATCGGACGTAGGGTCGCTTGAGGATGCCATCAGCGGGATTATCTTTCCGGGCCCGGCCCCCGTGCGCGGGATGACCCTTGAGCTCAAGTGATGTGAAGAATGACGCGAGATGGCGCGGAACAGTGACCAATTCCACATTTCGCAGCCGTTGCGCGCCGCACCTGAAAACGGGTGATTGGTCGCTGTCCCCGTTGCCCCTGCTGGTCCAGCGCGAGGCCGATTGGCAATCGGCCGCAGGTTGGCAACCTGCCCCACGGAGCTCGGCAAATGTTGAAACTCCGCGGGTCGGACAGATCCGACTCCTACGCTGGCCCGTTCAGGATGTTCTCCGCGGCGGCACGGCCCATGCGGATGCAATCGGGGATGCCGATGCCGGTGTAGGCGTTGCCGGCCAGGAAGAGGCCGGGGATGGCGGCGGTGCGGGCCTCGATTTCTGCCAGGCGTTGCGGGTGGCCGACGGTGTATTGGGCCATGGATCGCGGCCAGCGGGCTATGCGCGTGAAACGGGGCTGGGCGCGGACTCCGGCGATTTCCCGCAGTTCGGACAGGACCGAAGCGACGATGGCGTCGTCCGGTTCGTCGAGAGCGGCCGCGTCGCCGGCGCCGCCCAGGAAGCAGCGCGCCACCACTTTGCCTTCGGGCACGCGGTAGGAGAATTTCGTGCCCACCCAGGTACAGGCGACGAGCCGGCGCCGCTCTTTTTTCGGGATCAGGAACCCGAAGCCATCGGGCGGGCGGCGGAAATCGGCAGCGTCGTAGCCCAGCGCGACGGTCATCGAGGAACTGTAGGGCACAGCGCCCAGCAATTCGGCGAGCCGCGCATCCACGGAGGACAGCAATTGGGCGCCGCTGTGGGCTTCGCAAGCGATTACCAGGCGGTCGGCCGGGAGCCAGTCGCCGCCAATCCGGATGCGGAAACCGGCGGTGGAGCGCTCGACGGCTTCCGCTCGCGCCTGCCGCAACTCGACTTTGCCGGCGAAGGACGCGGTAACGGCATCCACCAACTGGCCTAGGCCGCCTTTGAGCGTGCGGAAGAGCGGGGCCGGAGCGCAGTCCGGGCGCCCATGCCTGGCGCGCTCCAGCAGGACGCCGCGCGTGAGGCTACCGTAGCGGTTCGCCAGCTCCACAAAGCGCGGAAGGACGGCGGTCACGCTCAGGGCGCCGGGGTCGCCGCCGTAGATGCCGGAGAGCAGCGGCTCGGCCAGGTAGTCCACGGCTTCGGCGCCGTAGTGTTCGTCGATGAACTCGGCCACCGACTCGTCTTCCGGCTTTTGCTTGGGCGCGCGCAACAACTCCATCCCCATACGGAGCTTGGTTCCCCAACCGAGCAGGGCGGTGGTCAGGAGGGGCAGGATTTTGGTAGGAACCATCATCATCAGGCCGTCGGGCATGGGGATGAGGCGGCCGCGCTTGCGGATGTAGGTTTTACGGAGGTGGTCGTTCGAGCCGATCACCTGGTCCGAGAGGCCGAGGTCGCGAATCAGGTCGAGCGCCGCGGGTTTGGCGGATAGGAAGCTATCGGGTCCCGCTTCTAGGGTGCAGCCTTGGACGGAGTCGGTTTGAATGACGCCGCCCAAGCGGGGGCGGGATTCGAGAATGGTTGAGGGCGCGCCGGCCTTGGAGACGTAGTAGGCTGCGGAGAGGCCGGAGATGCCGCCGCCGATGATTGCAACGTTAGGCATTAGAAGAAGGCAGGCCCCACAGGTACCGGGTGGCGACCTCGGCCAAGGCGGCGGTGAACGTGGGGGAAGCGTTCAGGGATTCGGGGCGGAGCAGGGAAATGCCGCGGGCGGCGGCATATTGGCGGAAAAGGATATCGACGTCGTACAGGACCTCTACGTGGTCGCAGACAAATCCGATGGGGTCCAGCACAATCTCGCGGATGCCTTCGGCCGCGTAACGGTCCAGGCAGGACTCCACGGTGGGACCGAGCCATCGGTCGTCCGTGAATCCCTGGCTCTGGTAGGCGAAATCGTATTCGACCGCGCCCACACGGGCGGCTACGGCGGCGGCGGTGGCGCGGCACTCGCGGTCGTAGGGGTCGCCATTGGCCAAGGCTTTCTCGGGGAGACTATGCGCGGTGAACAGAACCCGCTGAGCTAGCCGGACTTGGGCCAGCCGTTCGGCAAAGGCTTCGATTAGCAATGCCTCATCGTGGTAACTCCTGGCCCAGACGATCTCCGCGGTCACGCCGGCGGCGCGCGCGGCCTCCTCGGTGCGGCGGATGTACAGGCCGACGCTCAATTCGGAATATTGGGGGGCAAGGGCGATGGCGGCGAGGCGTTCTACGCCAGAAGCGCGCACCGAATCCATGGTTTCGCGGATGAAGGGATGCCAATTGCGCATGCCGAAGAACACCGGCAGGCCTATCAGGCTTTCGAGCGCCGCGGCTTGCGCACGGGTCCAGGCGAGCAGCGGAGACGAGCCGCCGATGGCCTGGTAACGGCTGCGCACCTCCTCCAGCACTTTGGCGGAGCCGGGCCGGCCGCCGCGCACGAACGAGAGGTAGCTCTCGACATCCTCCAGGCGTTCCGGCGCTCCGTGGGCGAGCAGCAGGAGACCCTGCGTCATGGTCGGAATTCCCGGACCATCTCCACCACGGCCTTGACGTTCTCCACGGGCGTCTCGGGGAGAATGCCGTGGCCGAGATTGAAGATGTGGCCGGGGCGCGCGCCGGTACGCTTGAGCAGCTCGTGTACCTTGGTGCGCAGCTCGGGCAGCGGCGCGAAGAGCGCTACCGGGTCGAGGTTCCCCTGGATGGCAGAACGGTAGCTGATGTCCATCCAGGCCTGGTCGATGTTGATACGCCAGTCCACGCCCATGACGTCGCCGCCGGCGGCGTGCAGCTCCTTGAAGAAACCGGACGCGCCGGTGCCGAAGTGAATCACCGGGACGCCGGTGGAGCGGATGCGCTCGATCAGGGCGCGGGAATACGGCGCGGCGAAGCGCACATAATCGTCCGACCCCAGCGCCCCCACCCAGCTATCGAACACCTGTATGGCGCGCGCCCCGGCAGTGACCTGCAATTGGGCAAACGGGGCCAGAACGTCCACGATCTTGCCCATCAGGCGCCGCCACAGGGTTTCGTCGCTGTACATCAGCTTCTTGGTGCGGATGAAATTGCGCGACCCGCCGCCTTCGATCATGTAGCTGGCCATGGTGAATGGCGCGCCCACGAACCCGATCACCGGGGCCTTCCCGGCGAGCGCCCGGACCACCTGCTGGATGGCCTGGCCGACGTAGCCAAGGTCGTCCGTGTTGGCGGTGGAGAGGGAATCCACGTCCTCGGAATTGCGCACCGGGTTATCGATCACGGGCCCCTCGCGGACCGCGTACCGAAGCTTCAGGCCCATCGGTTCGACGGGCAGCAGAAGGTCGGCGAAAATGATGGCGGCGTCGACGTCCAGAAGCTCCACCGGCTGCAGCGTGACGGTTGCCGCCAGGTCCGGCCGCTTGCAGATCTCCAGAATGCCGTGCTTGTCCCGAATCTGCCGGTACTGCTTCAGATATCGGCCCGCCTGCCGCATAAACCACACCGGTCGCACATCCGTGGGACGACGGCGGCACGCGTCCAAGAATCGGCTGGTCATGGGAGCCACGCGCATGGCTGTTCCGTCCTGTCTTCGCAAAAGAACACGCGAAATTCCTTTGGCTTATGCCTGACCGCCCACTGGCGGCCGTTTACGAAATACGGTTTGGCCCAGGCCTCGCTATCGATGGTACGCGGCGCGACGACCGAAACCGATAGAGTGCCCTGCGCCGGGTAGCCCGTGCGCGGGTCCATGATATGAGCGTAAATCCGCCCCTCCGCCCGAAAGAACTTCTCGTAGCTGCCGGAGGTCGATAACGACATGTCCTTCAAGAAAACCTCGGCGGCCGTCTTATCCGGACGGCGGGGGTCTTTGATGCCCACACGCCAGCCTTGCGGCTCGCTGGGCGGAGCCCCCATACCATAGATACTACTGACGGACCCCGCAACGAGAGCGATGGTAACGCCTTTATGTCTTAAAACATCCACCATTCGATCGACGGCATATCCTTTGCCGATCCCGCCCGGGTCAAGTTCCACCCCTGGACGGTCGAAACGAACCGTCTGGGCCGCCGCATCCAGATGGACATGGCGGTACCCCACCTTAGTCAGGGCCGCGGCCACCTGCGCCCGGTGCGGCAGATGCCCGGTACCCTTATAAAAGCCCCAGACCTTCATCAGGGGACCCACCGTGATATCGAACGCCCCTTCGCTCTGGCGGCTATACTCCAGGCACGCCGAGAGCAGATCGAACAACTCCGGGGAAACCTTAACCGGCCTTTGGGCCGCGTACTGGTTGACCTCGCTCCACTGGCTTTCCGGCTTGTAGTTGGAAAGCAAGTCGTCGAGGTCGCGGGCCTCATCCAAAGCGGCATCCGCGGCGGCTTCCATTTCGACCCGATCGTACCCATACAGTTCGACGGAGTAAGTGGACCCCATGGCGGCGGCGCTTTTCTCGAGCCGCAGCAATTCGGTCCCGCTTTGGGAGCCTCCCGCCACGGCCGCCCCGGTCCAAGCGGCCGCAAGGGCCAACACAAACAAAACTACCATGGATTGTTTGGTCATGGCGCTAATTTTCGCCGCGAGACCGTTTTGCCCGCCTCAGGAGGAAGTCGATACGGCTGTCCGCCCCGACGTTGCGGTCGGGCTCGAAGTGCAATTCGGGGACGTGCCGGAGGCTCAGGCGGAACGCCAGGGCGCGCCGCAGGTAGTGGCGGGCATGCTCCAGAGCGGCGATGGCCTGGCTCTGCTCGCGTTCGCCGCCTTCGACGGAAACCTTGACGCGGGCGTACTTGGCGTCGGGGCTGACGTGAACTTCGCTGACATTCACGGCCAGCAGGCGCGGGTCCTCCAACTCGAAGGCGATCAGCTCGGCAAGCTCCTCCCGCACGGTTTCCGATACCCGCAATGTGCGCCGTTCATCCATGGCAGAACAAGGGGTCGGGGGTCGGGGGCCGGGGGCCGGGGTTAAGTCCGGAAGCTCTTCCCCTGGCCCCTAGCCCCCGGTTCCTGGCCCCTGGTTCCCGGCCCCCGATTCTCATGCCAGCCATTCCACCTCGGCGTGGGCCAGCGCCCCGCCCAGCAGCGAGGCGGCTTCGTCTTCCACGGAACGCAAGACCTTTTCCGCGTGCTCGTGCTCGGAAGAGACGGTCACGGCGGCCAAGGCCGCGCGCTGCCACAGATCCTGGTAGCCGATCTCCGCCACAGCCACGTTGAACTTGTTGCGAAGGCGCTCCTTCAAGCTCCGCACCACCTGACGCTTATCCTTGAGCGAATGCGAGTTCTCCAGCCGCAATTCCAAAGTGAGGACGCCGACCGAAGCCATGGCCTCAGGCGAAGACTTCCGAGGCCACACGCTCGGTGACGAACGCCTCGATGATGTCGTTCTGCTTCACGTCGGAATAATTTTCCAAGGCGATGCCGCACTCCATGCCGCTCTTCACCTCGCTCACATCGTCCTTAAATCTCCGCAACGAGCCGATCTTTCCGGTGTAGACCACCATACTGTCGCGCAACAGCCGCACCTCCGAGCCGCGCAGGATCTGGCCATCCTGCACAATGCAGCCGGCCACGCTGCCGACCTTCGGAATGCGGAAGGTTTCGCGCACCTCGGCCTTGCCTTTGTAAACCTCGCGGAAGACCGGCTCCAGCAGCCCGGTCATGGCCTTCTTGATTTCGTCGGTGAGGTTGTAAATGATCGTATGCAGGCGGATTTCCACCTTCTCCTGCTCCGCCACGGCTTCCGCTTTACGCTCGGGACGGACGTTGAACCCGATGATGACGGCGTTCGAGGTAGAGGCCAGCAGCACGTCGGACTCGTTGATGGCCCCGACGCCGGCGTGGATCACGCGTACCTTGACCTTGTCGTTGGAGAGCTTTTGAAGGGTCTCGGTGAGCACTTCGGCCGAGCCGCCCACGTCGGTCTTAAGGACCAGGGGCAGCTCCTTGACCTCGCCCGCCAGCATTTGCTTATGCAGTTGCTCCAAGGTAAGGCGGCTGGATTTCGCCAGGGCGGCTTCACGCGCCTGCTGGTCGCGGAAGTTGACGATCTGCTTGGCCTTGGCGGTATCGGTGACCACCTGGAACTCGTCGCCCGCCTCGGGCATGGACTCCAGGCCGAGCACCTCGACGGGCGTGGACGGCTCCGCCTTGCGGATCTGCAAGCCGCGGTCGTTCTGCATGGCGCGAACCTTGCCAAACACCGAGCCGCAGATGAAGAAATCGCCCACTCGGAGGGTTCCGTTGCGCACCAGTACGGTGGCGACGGGGCCGCGGCCGCGGTCGAGTTGGGCCTCGATGACGGAGCCCATGGCGGGACGGCTGGGGTTGGCCTTGAGCTCCTGCATGTCGGCCACCAGCAGAATGTTCTCGAGCAACAGACCGAGACCCTGCTGGGTCTTGGCGGAAACCGGGACCATGATGGTGTCGCCGCCCCAATCCTCGGCCAGCAGGCCGCGGTCGGAAAGCTGCTGCTTGATGCGCTCGGGCTGGGCCCCTGGCTTGTCGATCTTATTGATGGCCACCACGATCGGCACTTTGGCGGCGCGGGCGTGGTCGATGGCTTCGAGCGTCTGCGGCATTACGCCGTCGTCCGCCGCCACCACCAGTACGACGATGTCTGTGACTTTGGCCCCACGCGCTCGCATGCGGGTGAACGCCTCGTGGCCGGGCGTATCGATGAAGACGATCTTGCGGCCCTCCAGTTCCACCTGGTAGGCGCCAATATGCTGGGTGATGCCGCCGGCTTCGCGAGCAGCCACGTTCGATTCGCGAATGACGTCCAACAGCGACGTCTTGCCGTGATCCACGTGACCCATGATGGTGACCACCGGGGCGCGCTTCTGCAAATCTTTGACGTCCTCGGCGGTCTCCACGGCCTGCATGGCCTCCACTTCATAGCTGACGGTGGCGGTGGACGCGCCGAACTCGCGCGCCATGTCGGTGGCCAGTTTGGAATCGAGCGTCTGGTTGATGGCCGGATAGATGCCGCGGTCCATCAGCTTCTTGATAAGGAGGGCGGCTTTCACGTCCAGCTTCTCCGACAGTTCCTTGACGGTAATGCCTTCCGAAATGGTGATTTCGCGGCTGATGGGCGGCGGGCCGGCTTCCACGTGCCGCCGCGCCGGGCGAAGGACTCTCTCTTCCTCGACGCGCTCGCGTTGCTGGCGCACCGGACGCTTGTCGCCCGGGCGTCCGCGCGGTTGATCCACGGGAGGCGGCGCCATACCGGGTTCCAGCCGGCCGCCGCGCTGAGAGGTGGGGTGCTGCGGACGGGGGCCGGCGGCGCCGGGTCTGGGACTGGGCGCGCCCGGATGAACTCCGGGGCGGGCCACCATGGGCTGCCCAGGACGGATGGGACCGCGATAAATAGGCTGTCCGGGAACCGGCGCGGCATGCGCTTTGGGAACTCCGGGGCGGGGCGCCACAGGCTGCGCCGGCATGACTGATCTGGGCGGAGCCAGCCGGGCGGCCAAATCGGGACGTGGAGGCACCACGGGACGCGCCGTGGGCTGGCCGGCCAGCGTACGCTGCGGCAACGGGCCCACCAGGGGCGTTGCGGCGCGGGCGGTTTCGGTTGGGGCTGCCGGACGCCGAGCCTCAGCAGGGGCCTGAGGATGAGGGCGCGAGACGGCTCCGGGGCGCGGCGCGGCGGGGGCGCCTGGAAACGCCGCTTCAGCCGGCGCCGATGGGAATGGCTGGCGTGGGCCAGACAGCACTTGGCCAGGCCTGGGCCCGGTGGGCAACGGCTTGACGAAGGGAGGCGCAGGCCGTCCTGGCGCGATCACCGCGGGCGGCGGGCCGGGAGGCCGTACCGCCGGAGTGGCAGGGACCTCAGCGGGCTGAGCCACTACGGGCGGATGAATCGGGCGACCCGCCAGCGGCGGGCGAATCGGGGCTGCGGAGCGGGTCTCTCCGGTGGCCGGGCTCTCGGCGGCGGGGGCTTCTTGAGGGTGTTCCGCCAGATCGGGAGGAATGGACTGGGCCGGCGGACCACCCGCTGCGACCACGGGTCCGGCCGGGCCGCTCTCGGTTGGCTCCGCCTGCGCGACTTCCCGATGCTCCGCTACCGCGACATCGGACTCGTCGGGGACGTAGTCGGGAACGTCGTGCCCGTAGAGGCGGCGAAGCCGGATCGCCGCGTCCTCGTCGATTGAGCTGGAGTGCGTCTTCTTCTCCGTCACGCCCACTTCGGGGAGCCGTTCGAGGATCTCGTGAGCCTTGACTTCCAGCTCCCGCGCCAGCTCGTTAATGCGAATCTTCTTCATAGATAAAGCTGTCTTCTTCTCTCCGCCAAAGCGCCGTTATTCGTCGCCAGGGGCGTCCCCCTGGGAGCCGTCGCTTTCCGGGATACTCGCCGATTCCAATGTTTGAGTTGGAGAACCCGCGTCCTCCATCGTACCAGACTGTTCCGTGTTGTTTTCCTGCACTTCGGCCGCCGTCACGACCGGTTCCGGGACGGCTTCGGACACCTCCGCAGAGGCCTCGGCATCGGATTCCGCCACGGCGGCCTCGCCCTCCGGCGCCGCTTCGGAGGCAGCCTGCGGAGTGGCGGCCGCCTGGCCCTGCTCTTCAAACTGGCTGTAATAGGAGTTGACGGCTTGCTGAAGCTGGTCCACCGACTCCTGGCTGATGCCTGGAATCGCCTCGAGTTCCTCGGGCGTCATGGAACCGAGCTTCTCGATGGTGCCCACGCCCGCTTCCACCAGCTTCTCCGCGACGCTGTCGGCCAAGCCATAATCGATCAGCACGGACACTGGGGCGCCCGGCGCGACCAGGGCGGCCATCTGCGACTCCACCTCCTGGCGTTTTTCCTCCTCGCTCTTGATATCGATCTTCCAACCCAGCAGCTTGGCCGCCAGGCGCACGTTCTGCCCCTTCTTGCCGATGGCGAGGGAAAGCTGCGAATCGTCCACGATCACTTCCATGTGCTTCTCGAGGGGGTCGATCACGGTGATGCGGCTGACCTTGGCTGGGCTCAAAGCGTGGGTGGCGAAGACCACCGGATCGTCGGAGAATTCGATGATGTCGATCTTCTCGCCGCGCAGCTCGCGGATGATGGACTGCACGCGCATGCCTTTCATTCCCACGCACGCGCCCACGCTATCGACGTCGCGGTCGCGGCTCTGCACGGCGATCTTGGTACGCTCGCCGGCTTCCCGCGCGCAACCTTTGATAGTCACGGTGCTGTCGTAGATCTCAGGCACTTCCTGTTCGAACAGGCGCATGACCAGCTCCGGCGCCGCGCGCGAAACCAGCACGCCCGGTCCCTTCCCGGACTTATCCACCAGGCGGATGACGCAGCGCACGCGATCACCCACGCTGTAGCTTTCCAGGCGCGATTGCTCTTTCTTGGGCAGCTTGGCTTCGGTCTTGCCGAGGTCCAGGACATAATCCGGCCCTTCCACGCGCTTGATGGTGCAATTCACCAGCTCACCCGTTCGGCCGGAATACTCGTTGAAGACGGTCTCCCGTTCGGCTTCGCGGACCTTCTGGAAAATCACCTGTTTGGCGGTCTGCGCGGAAATGCGGCCGAGCGCGTCGGTTTTCTTGGGGATGCGCACTTCGGAACCGGCTTCGGCAGCCGGGTCGAGGCGGCGCGCGTCTGCGAGGGTCATCTCGTGGGTGGGGTCGGTTACCTCGTCCACGGCTTTCTTGACGGCGTAGAGACTGATGGCGCCGGTCTTCGGATCCATGTCCGCGACGTAGTCCTCATTGGTGCGGTAGTGTTTCCGGGCGGCGATCAGCATGGCGTCCTTGACGGCGTCCAGGACGATTTGCGGATCGATGCCTTTTTCCTTGCTCAGGATCTCGACGGATTGAAAGATCGTGTCCAAAATACCCTCGTGGTGCGTTTGAATTTTTCCGCTTGCGTATCTCTCCGGCGAGCTACCACTCGAACTTCAGATTGGCCTTCTGGATCTGCTCGAACGGGAACCGGAGCGTGGTGCCCGCATCGGTCTCAAGTGCGACCGCGCCGTCGTCAAATCCAGCAAGCGTGCCTTCCCAGTTGCGCCGGCCATCCAGGGGGTCGCGGAGAGAGATTTTGGCTTTCTTGCCCTGGAACCGTCGATAATCCTGCGGCTTGAGAAGCTTGCGCTCCAGGCCCGGAGAACTGACCTCGAGAGTGTAGCGGCCGCCCGGAACCGCATCCTCGACGTCCAAAATGGTACCAACCTGTTGGGAAACCAGCTCGCAATCGCCATGCGTAACGCCTTCGGGCTTATCGATGGATATGCGAATCAGGCGGCAGCCCCCGCCACCCTTCACTTCAACTTCCACGATTTCCAGGCCTTCAGGCTCAGCCACGCGCCGAGCAACCTCTTCGATTTTGGACGCCACGTCTGCCCGCATTTTCACGAATCGCCGAACCCAACAAAAAAGTGGGCTTTCGCCCACTCGGACAGTTCGACCCCTCAAAACGCTATTGTACCGTGTTTGGCTCGGCAGGGGAAGAGGGGGTTTGGAAGTTATCGAGGCTGTAACCTTCGGGGGCAGTGCGTCGCCTTTCTGGTCACTATCGCGCGCTGGAGGAAACGGCGACACCACTACCAAGTATGAAGGAACGGTGTCGGGCGGCGAGTTGAAGCTGAAAGTCACTGCGCCGGGCCGCGGGGGTGGCGACCCCGTGACTAACGAAGTGACCGCCAAGAAGTCCACCACCTAGGAGTTGTGTAGCCCGGCGGGTAAGCGCCGGCGAGAATTAGAGGGCGACTTTTGCCCGCGGGAACGCGGTACGGGTCGCCCTTCGTCTTGTGGGGCCTATTACTGCCGGATGGCTTCGATGTCGATGGTGAGCTTGACCTCGTCGCCGACCAGGACTCCGCCGGCTTCGAGGGCGCCGTTCCATGTCAGGCCAAAATCCTTCCGGTTGAGTTTGCCCGTCGCCGTGGCGCCGATCCGCACGTTGGCGTAGGGGTCCTTGACTTCCGGGGTGGGCCCCTCGACATCGAGCGAGATTTCCCGCGTCACGCCGTGGAGCGTGAGATCGCCCTTCAACTTCCACTCGCCATCGTGGCCGGAAACCTCTTTGCTGTGGAAGGTGAGTAGCGGGAATTTCTCCACATCGAAGAAGTCGGCGCTCTTGAGATGCGCGTCGCGCTGCGGCTCGCGCGTGCTGATCGAGGAAATCTCGATGCTGGCATCAGCCTTCGAGTTGGCGGGGTTGGCGGAGTCGTAAATCACCGTACCCGAAACTTTGGCGAACTCCCCGCGCACGTTCGAGATCATCATGTGACGGATGCTGAAGTGCGCCGAGGAATGGGCCGGATCGATTTGATAAGTCACTTGAGACATAAATAGGTTCTCCTTTTCGAGTTTCAATTACTGCACCGATTCCGTGGTGGGCGGCAAAGGCTCGCTCCAGCGGCCGCCGTAAACCCACTCGCTGGCCGGCCGGCGGGTTCGGGGAGCGGTTTCGCGAGCGCGCATTTCGAGACTTAACTCGCCGGCGTCGCCCGGATAACCGAGGGCCAGCGCGACGACGGGTTCGTAACCGTCCGGAATGTCCAGCAGGAGGCGGGCGCGGTCCCGGTCGAAGCCTCCCATCTGGTGGATGGCCAGACCGAACGCCGTGGCCTGTAGCGTGAATAGCGCGACGGCTTGTCCAACGTCGTGGTAAGCGCTGTGGTTGGCTGCGCCGTTGTGGGTAAAGGCGGTCTTCGCGGCGACAATCGTCAGGACGGGGGCGCGCGACGCCCAAGCTGCGTTAAACGGAACCAGCGTCGAGGCGATGCGGGCGTGGCCTTCCGGATCGTCCCGCCGGTTCGCCAGGAGGAAGCGCCACGGCTGCTCGTTCATGGACGACGGCGCCCAACGCGCGGCTTCCAGCAGGACGTTCAGGCGTTCACGGGACACGGGCACGCCGGAAAAGGCGCGAGGGCTCCAACGTTCGCGGATGAGTTCATGGATGCCGGCGGCGGCCGGGGCGGGATTCCCCAGCCCCGCAAGCGGCGTTCCGCCGGTTGTCGCAACGGTCATCGTGTTAACATTAGTTGTTATCACAAATATTACCTCTGAAAAATAGATGTCTAGTCCTCGCGAATGGATTCCAGAATGTCGATCAACTCCGCGATTCTCTTCCGGCCGATTCGCCCGATGTGACGCTTGAGAAGGTCCGCCAAGGGCTTATCGATGGTCTCGATCAGTTCCAGCCCGTCGCCGGTAATGCGGCTGATAACCACACGCCGGTCCTCGGCGCTGCGCTCCCTCCGAATGAGCTTGCGCGTCTCGAGGCGGTCGAACAAGCGGGTGATATCCGGGTCGGCCTTGATCATGCGCTCCGAGGCGTGGGAGCAGGTGATGCCCTCTTTGCCGGCGCCGCGCAAAATGCGGAGAATGTTGTACTGCGTCGGGGTGAGTTGGAACTGCTTGAAGAATTCGGTCTGCCGCTGCAAAAGGAACTCGTGCGTGCGAACGAGGTTGAGCATCGCCTCTTCCTCGGGAAGGGCGAAGGGCTTGGTCTGATGGATCTCCGCGGCTAGTTTCGCGCTCACGAGACCACAATAGCACGTTATAACGAATATTGTCAAGAGGACTGTTTAGATAGGGAAATGGCGAGGCACAAGTCTCCGAGAATCCAATACTGGCCTACTTCACGATGGCTCCGAGGGTTTCCCAGAACTCGGGGAAGGAAACCGAGGCGGCCTCGGCGCCATTGATAGTCGATTCGCCGTCGGCCCGCAGGGCGGCTACGGCGAAGGCCATGGCGATGCGGTGGTCGCCGAAGGAATCGAATTGGGCGGCGCGGAACTTCT